>Ga0105046_10012630_pt1 | contig 13098 bp, 8 predicted proteins | sample MAT03_FD_78385 | JGI IMG/M metagenome (GOLD analysis project Ga0105046, IMG submission 78385) | Freshwater microbial communities from Lake Fryxell liftoff mats and glacier meltwater in Antarctica - MAT-03 (megahit assembly) | ecosystem: Environmental > Aquatic > Freshwater > Ice > Liftoff... | reverse complement strand
GCATAAAGCCGCGACGATCGCCGAAGCTGAGATGCTGGCCCAATGCGGCGTGAAGGATGTCGTCATCAGCTACAACATGGTCGCGCCGAGCATTGCCCGCATTTTGGCGCTGACCCGGGCCTATCCGCATGTTCAGTTCGCGGTCAACGCGGATGATGCGGGCTGCATTGAACAACTTGGAGCCGCAGCCAACGCTGCGGGCGTCTCGATTGGAGTGGTCCTCGACATCAATCCGGGACGCGATCGCACCGGGGTCGCTCCCGGTCCGGCGGCAGCTGCGCTGTACAAGCTCATCGCCCACACTCCGGGTCTGCGTCCTGAGGGGCTGCATCTCTATGACGGGCAGCATTTGCACGCCGACCCAGTAGAACGTCAGTTAGCAATTGAACACGTGTGGGAGCGCGTGATCGCGTTTCGCGAGTTGCTTGAGCGGACTGGGGTCCATGTTCCGCGAATCATCTGCGGTGGGACACCGACCTTTCCGGTCTACGCCCGCATGACAGATCCCGTGATCGAATTGAGTCCGGGAACGTGTGTGTTCCACGACTGCAGCTATGGCGAGAAATTCCCAGACCTGGCCGCTTTCATCCCCGCAGCCCTGGTCTTCACACGAGTCATCAGTCGTCCCACTGCGAATCGCGTCACTCTCGATGTCGGCACCAAGGCCGTCGCTTCGGACCCCCCCATGGGTCAGCGGGTGGTTCTCCCCGCGATTCCGGACGGAGTGCAAGTGTTGCACAACGAGGAGCATCTCGTGGTCGAGACGCCGAACGCCTCGAAATGGAAAGTCGGCGACTGGTTGCTGGCGATTCCCCGACACGTCTGTCCCACGTCGGCGCTCCACCGCACCGTCCTCGTGATCGAGAACGGACAGCAGGTCGACGAGTGGGTCGTGACCGCGCGCGACCGGAAGCTAACGATTTAAGAAATTACCCTGCCGACTGTCGCCTTTCGCTCCCGCTGATTACCGTCGAATGATCGTTGGCTGTTGATGTTCGCGCCGATAGGCCGAGGGCGTCACGCTCATCATCCGTTGGAATGACCTCGTGAAATGAGCGTGGTCGTAAAAGCCCATCTCCAGGGCGAGCGCCCTGCGGCTGATCGGTCCCACCCGACTTCCCGACTTCTTAGCCTGGGCGGAGCACTAGACCCACGCACCCATCCATGGTAATACATGTGTCGGTGGCTTCGTCGCTGGATGCTACGCCAACTGAACAGACCTGTGGGAGTCCACCGCATGTTGAAGCTCCATGAACAACACGACTCGCAGAACCGGTCTAGTGGTGCGTTCTCACGCCGCGGCTTTCTCAACATTGGAACGTTGGCTGCACTCGGGACGCTCGGTGGCTGGTCACTCCCTTCGATCTTGAGGGCGCAAGAGGCTGCGGGAAAGTCGAAGTCGCCGAAGTCGGTCATCATGATTTATCTGGTCGGTGGACCGCCGCACCAGGACATGTTCGATCTCAAGCCCGAAGCTCCGAAAGAGTTCGCCGGGCCGTGGCAGCCGATTGCGACCAACGTGCCAGGGATGGAGATTTGCGAGGCGTTCCCTCAACTGGCAGGCATGGCAGATAAGTTCACCATCATTCGCTCACTGATCGGAAACCAGGCAGACCACGATGCGTCCCAAGTCTTTCACGGTCGTGACCCGCGTCTGCCCCAGCCCTCGGGCGGATGGCCGCAGTTCGGGTCGATGGTCTCGAAGGTTCAGGGCTCAGCGAGCCCCATTGCCCCACCGTTCGTCAGCTTGTGCTACACCTGTTCGCATGGTCCGTACAATGAGCCGGGAACGGGATTTCTGGGAAACGCACTCTCTCCGTTCCGCCCGATGGGTCCGACCAAAGACGACATGGTGCTGCACGGAGTGACGCTTGATCGCCTCGCGGATCGCCAGTCGCTCCTCAAGAGTGTCGACCAGTTGCGGAGAGAGGTTGACACGTCGCAGATGATGGCTGGGATCGATGCTTTTACTGAGCAGGCGATGGGCCTGTTGACCTCGTCCAAGTTGGCCGAGGCGCTGGATCTCTCGAAGGAAGATCCCGCAGTGGTCGCCCGCTACGGGACCGGAAACCCGACGATCTTCATGGACGGCAACGGAGCCCCGCGCGTCCCGCAAAGCCTACTGATGGCTCGGCGGCTCATCGAGGCTGGGGTTCGCGTGGTCACGCTCAACTACAGTAAGTGGGACTGGCACGGCGGTCTCAACGCGGAGGGGCGGCCCAATAATTCGATCTTCCTGCGCGAGGCCGAGGACTTCCCCGTCTTCGATCAGTGCGTCAGTGCGCTGATTGAGGATTTGCACATGCGCGGCTTGTCCGATGACTGTGCCGTGTTCATCGCGGGTGAGTTCGGACGGACGCCCAAGATCAGTGACATTGTGGGCCGCGACCACTGGCCACAGGTGAACTGTGCTCTGCTGGCGGGTGGGGGAATGCGTCATGGACAGGTCATCGGGGCCACCGATCGCATCGCTGGCGAAGCCATCGCCCGACCGGTCACGTTCGGCGATGTCTATGCGACGCTATTCCGCCACATGGGTATCGACACGGATCAGGCGACCCTCGTCGACAACAACGGGCGACCGCAATACCTCGTCGCCGATCGCGGGACAGTGCTGCCGGAATTGATCTAGTCCGGCACATGGGACTTGATGCCTCATGAAACGTGACGCCCCACTCAGTCAGGCGAGCCGGTCGGCGTGAGCCCCCGGGCTGAGTATCGAGCGACCTCTTTGTGGCTCCACACAGCAACATGGGCCACTCCTGTCGCCGTGCTGGCGGCACGCGTCCGGGGCCTGACGGCCACCGGCTTGCCTGCTTCCGAATCAGAGTCGCGGCTTGGCAGACGAAGCTCCAACTGGACGACCGGCGAGCAACCGTTGGCTGTTGATGCCCACGAACCGGCCCGTCGGTCCTGGATGAGGAACGACACCTCTGGTATCAAGCGGAACAAACCAATGAGCTAAGAGCCATCGATGCGGCGGAGGAACTTTTGTAAAGAATGTGGGGCGATCGTGCGACGTTTGTACAAGTCGTTGCATCGTTTTTGCAAGACAAAATGGTGCGGGAATAGCTACAGTATGTGCTCACACACACGAGATTTTCGAGTTCGAAGCCAGACCTCGAAAATCGGTCGCTCACGGCTCACCGTCCCACGCTTGCGGAGTTGTTCATGGCTCAGACCGAATTCAAAGTTTTGCCCGATGCGGATGATCTCCAGAAGATTCCACGCGACCTTAAGTTCCACCCCAGTACGAACACTGATCCGCAGGTGCTGACCCGCGAGCAGATCGAGGGGTTCAATCGCGACGGGTATGTCCGCCCGGTGGCGATCTACTCGCCGACGGAAATCACAGAGCTGCGGACGTACTTCGACGACCTGCTGGCCAAGGTCATCGCAGCGGGCGGCGACAGCTACTCGATCAGCTCGGCGCATCTGAAGTACGGCAAGGTGTGGGACATCCTCAACAATCCCAAGATCATCGCCTGCGTCAAAGATGTCCTCGGCGAGAACATCGTGGGCTGGGGCTCGCACTTCTTCTGCAAGATGCCCGGAGACGGCAAAGCAGTCGCTTGGCACCAGGATTCGAGTTACTGGCCGTTGACCCCGACGAAAGCGGTGACCGTCTGGCTGGCGATCGATGACGCGGATCCCGAGAACGCCAACATGCGGTTCGTAAAAGGGTCGCATCACTCTGGCCACTTGACTTACCGTGAGAGTAAGACCGACGATCACAACGTCCTGAATCAGTCGATTGACAATGCCGAAGACTACGGCGAGGTGGTCGACAACCCACTGAAAGCCGGTCAGGCTTCGATCCATTCCGATCTCTTGCTACACGGGTCGAAAGCGAACGAGTCGACCCGCCGCCGCTGTGCCCTCACCCTCCGCTACGCCGCAGCGGATGTCCGGGCACATCTCGGCTGGAGCCAAAAAGGCGTGTGGGTCGCGGGCGAAGATACCACCGGGCACTGGTCGAACCGCGAGAGACCGCCGGTGGATTGACCGATCGCGGCGCGGCTAAACGGTGAAACGGCTTCGCTTCGCGGCGGGACGGCGGGACTAACCGAGACTTTGGACCGGCCCGGTTGGCGGGTTCACCGGGTCAATGAATGTCCGGTGCCAGTGTTCCAGGCAGATGAGGTTCCAGAGTCGGTAGCTGTGATCGAACTTCCCGCTCGTGTGCTGGTCGATCATTTCGCGGATGACTTGTGGATTGAAGTATCCGCGCGCCAGCGATTGCGGTGAGAGCAGCGACTCCTCGACCAACGGCCGCAGTTCGCCGCGAAACCAGTGATCGATGGGAACACCGAAGCCCATCTTCTTGCGGGTCTGGATGGAGGGCGGAAGCAAGTCGCGAAACGTATCGACTAAGATTTTCTTCCCTTGCCCCGGCCCGAACTTCAGATCGATCGGCATGCGGGCGGCCAGCTCGGCGACGTGATGATCCAGGAACGGGCTGCGAGCTTCCAGACTGGCCGCCATGCTGGCAATGTCGACCTTGGTCATGATGTCGCAGGGCAAATAGGTCTGCACATCGACAGCTGTCGTGCGCGTGATGAAGTCGCGGTCGGGGCAGAGTTGGTAGGCGTCGAGCAGGAACTCGGCCGAGTCGAACGCCCCGAGTTGGGTCTTGAACTCCGGGGAATAGAGCCGATCGCGTGCATCGGTGTCAAAGATCCCGATCCAGCGCAGATAGCGCCGCTCTGGTGACTGACTGAGCCCGGACAGAAACCGCTTGAGGCGCCGGCGGAACGACTTCTGCTCCACGCGAGCGGGCATTTTCTGCCAGATCGGCCAGCCGCACATCGAGCGAATAAAACTGGGCAGGCGATCGATCTTGGCTGCCAGACGAACCGCTTGATATCGATCATACCCCGCGAAGAGTTCATCTCCCCCATCCCCCGACAAGGCGACGGTCACCTTCTCGCGCGTGACACGGGACAAGTACATCGTCGGGATCGCCGAGCTGTCGCCGAATGGCTCATCGTAGTGCCAGATCAGGTCGGGCAGCGTGTCGAGCGCCGATGGCTCGACGACGTATTCCTGATGATCGGTCCCCAGAAGCTTGGCCGCCTCACGCGCGTAGTGTCGTTCGTCGAACTTCTCGATCGAGAACCCAATCGAGAACGTCAAGATGGGCCGCGACGACAGCGATTGCATCAATCCGGAAATGATCGTCGAATCAATTCCGCCCGAGAGAAAGGCCCCCAGTGGAACATCCGATCGCATCCGTAACCGAACGGCTTCGGTCAGCGTCTCTCTGAGCTTCGCCTGCCAATCGGCCTGACTCCAATATGCCGAATGAGCCAGCGTCGGATCGGCCAACGGATAGTTCACATCTGAGCGATAGGGGGCCGTCCAATACCGCGAGACTGACAGCTGGCCACGCTCATAGATCGCGTAGTGAGCGGGCGGCAGCTTGCAGTAGCCCTTGAGGATCGTGCGGGGATGTGGGACGTATTGATAGGTGAGAAACAGATCAATCGCCTGCGGATCGACCTCGCGCGGAGCACCCGGAATCTGGAGCAGGGTCTTGAGTTCACTGCCGAAACTCAGTCGGTCGGTCTCTTGCCGATAGTAGAGCGGCTTCTTGCCGATGCGATCCCGCGCCAGGACCAGTCGCTCGTGTCGATCATCCCATAGGGCAAACGCGAACATCCCTCGAAACCGACTCAAGCAGTCCAGGCCGTACTCTTCGTACGCATGCACAATGACCTCGGTATCGCTCTGCGTCGCGAACTGGTGCCCCTGGGCCAGCAACTCCTCGCGCAGCTCCACGTAGTTGTAAATCTCTCCATTGAAGGCGACCCACACCGTGCCATCTTCATTGGAGAGCGGCTGATCCCCCGTCGACAGATCAATGATTGAGAGCCGCCGAAAGCCAAGCGCCACTCCGGCCTCGGGGTTGGCTCGCGCGGGCGCGATGTGCTGCCCCTCGGCATCGGGTCCGCGATGCACGATGAGGTCGGTCATGCGGCGCAAGATCGATGAATCGATCGCCAACTCGCGACGAGTCCACGCAGCTCCGGCGATTCCACACATACGTTCCGCACCCTTTCGACCCCAATCCAGTGATCCGGTGGATTCTCAGGGGGTCAAGCCTCCGCGTCAATTCGAGGGCCAAAACACGTCTTTGCAAGACTCTCCGCTGTCCACCCGATACGATCATGGGATGTCGACTGCCTCCCTCCCCGCCGACTCCGATGCTCGCCGCGTGGCTTACCTCCAGTGGTGTTTGGCCGTATTCGCGCTGTTGCTGGTGGGAGCGACATGGCCGCTCTGGTCGCCCACTGGAGACTACCCCGTCATCCCATGGTTCGGGAGCCTGCTGGGCATTCCCATCGGCGTGGACCGGGTGCTGGCCTGGGGAATGCTTTTGAGCGGAGTCGGGGTCGCAGTGTGGTCAGCGAGGCAGTGCTTGCCGGAAGCCGTTGGGGGGTATGCTTCCTACGTGCCCGAGTCGATTGCGGCAGACGGGCACGTAGGAAACGTGCCCCACAATAGAGCGCTCACATTTTCCGGTCTCATCTGGCTCTCGTGTCTCACGGGCAGCGTGCTGCTCGATCAGCAGCGGTTCCAAGTGTGGGCGTGGGAGTTTTTCTGGTTGACGATGTTCTTGATCGTCGCATCGCCGAAAGTGGCTCTCCGCTGTTGCCGGATCTTGGTGATCGGGATCTATACCTACTCAGCCATTTCGAAGTTCGATGCGGGATTCATCGAGGCACAGGGGCCGTGGCTCTGGCAAGGGCTACGACACGCGGTCGGCGTGGGATCAACGTCTTGGGAGTCGACCTCAACCCTCTGGATGCTGGCATTTCCGACGGGTGAACTGCTTGTGGCGGGGTTGCTCCTTGATCACCGAACGAGGCGCTGGGGAGTCGCTGCTTCGTGGGTCATGCATTTGACCTTGCTGCTGACGCTGGGCCCCCTCGGCTGGAATCAAAAGCCGGGAGTGCTGCTGTGGAACGTTTTCTTTTTGTTGAGCGTCCCGCTTTTGTTTGTGAGGACCGATCATCTCGTCCCGGTCGATGAGGATCGGAAAGGTCCCCCTGCACTTGGCTTGAGTCGCGGCGACCGCTTCTGCCTCGCAGCTGTGCTGGCACTGACTCTCTGGCCCGCGCTGGAAGGCTTCGGCCTGTGCGACCATTGGCCAGCGTGGGCAGTCTACTCTTCCCGTCCCGAGATCGTCACGATCGAAGTGCCCGACGATCAGGTCCGCTTACTCCCATCGAGTTTGCAGCCGCACATTGGATCACCGCAGCCACTTTCGAACTGGCGACCAGTCTCCATTGACCAGTGGTCGTTCCAGCAGCGACACACCCCGGTCTACGCCCAAGCCCGCTACCGACTGGCCGTCGCCAACCATATCGTCGCGAACTTCAAAGTCCAGCTGCGAGTGGTCGAGCAATCGTCACCGAATCGCTGGAGTGGTCAACGAACGACCACTGAGATCCCCCGTCTCGCGGCCAGCAACGATCAGCGGTTCTGGTTCAACACGGCTTCGCGAGAAATGAGAATGCCGATTCCGGTGACGTTCGGCGACCGCATGATCGCCTTGACCGCCCAGTTCTCGGTGGCCTGTTATGCCATCGCATGGCTGCTCTCGAGCCGTCGATCGGCAATACCGGTCGAGGTATACGGAACGGACCTGGGCGTTCGTTCTCCGGGGCCAGCACTCACACTCCATGTGCCGTCCAGGACGGTCGCCGCATTCTGGAGTGCCGGTCTGGTGGGGCTCACCATTCATTTTGCTTGCGCGTTTCAATTCCTGCACCACTGGAGTCACTCCGCCGCTCTGAAGCATACCGCACTGCGAACATTCGAGGTCACCGGGTGGGACTGGCCCGGCGGCCTTTATATCAACTACGCGTTCTTACTGTTCTGGGCGTTCGATGCCGCGAGACTGTGGCGTGAGGCTCTCGGGTGGGCTCCCGTGGCGTCGCTTCGCTGGCGGCGTTTCGTTCAGGGTGTCTTCCTGTTCATGATGTTCAACGCGACCGTTGTGTTCGGCCCTTGGCACTGGACTGTGGCCAGTGTGGCGTTTGTGGTCGCCTGGTGGATGATTCGCCAAGCCCAGTGCTGGCCATTACGGGGCGTTCCCAGTGTTGTCAACGACACGACTCCTCCACCAGCGGACGGTCCACCCGAATAAACAACCAGCACACTGCCGCAGCAACGTAGACCATCGCATACATCGAGAACACGGTCTGGTAGCCAGCCAAAGTCGCTGCGGTCTTCTCGACCGATTCCATATTCGGGACGAGCACATCCAACGCCGCTGCTCGAGCTTCCACCGATTTCTCCACGATCGTCCCTGTGTGCCAGTTGGCGAAGGCTGCTCCCATGGCTCCCACGGTATTCATCGTCGCAGCAGTGACGGCGGCGTGCTTCTGGCCGATGTCCTGGCAGCTGGCCCAGATCGCTCCCAGAGTGAGGTCGACGCCAAAGGCTCCCAGCGACACCAGCCCGCAGAACTCCCATCCCCTGTCGGCACGAACCGCTCCCCACCATGCGGCGGCACACAGCAGCATCGCACTCACGCCGACGATTTGACGAGCGCGGTGGCGATGAACGACCACTCGGGCCAGGCGGCTGACCAACACACCTCCCAGGACGCATCCGACCGCTCCCACCCACAGCGGTGCTCCCTTATAGAGAGAGCCCACGATGTCTCCGTCCGCGATCGAGTATCGAATCTTCATGTACCCCGGCAAGTAAGTGATGTTGAAGATCCAGCCATAGTTAATCAGCGTGTACATCACGCACAACACCCACACGCTGGGATGTGAAACGAGTGCCTTCCACGGCATGCCCCCAGAGTGGGAACCGGTCACCGCGGCGGGACCGATCAGTCTCAGTTCTGCCGCGTTGACCCGGGGATGCTCCTCGGGGCGGTTGCGAAACCACAGACGAAATGCCAGACACCAGACCACTCCGGTTCCGCCGAACACCACAAACACCCATCGCCAATGCGGCAGCGCCGGGGTGTATGCCGTCCCCGACACCAGCAGCCCCCACAGCAGCGGAGTGAGCCCTCCGGCCAGCCGCCCCGACATAAAGACGAAGCCCTGTGCGGTCTCCCAATAGGTGCGGGGGAACCAGTTGTGAATGGCCCGCGTGATGTTGGGATAGGCCCCTGCCTCGCCCGCTCCAAACAGGAAGCGAACTATCACCAGAGCCGTCAGTCCGCCGATCGTATACCCGCCGATGGTACTTCCGACGACCCCCGTGATCGCCGTCCACACTGACCACCAAGCCACAATCCGCAACAGCGTCCCGCGCGGTCCCCACCGATCGCCGAACCAGCCCGCGGGAATCTCAAATACGGCATACGCGATCGTGAACGCCGTAAACGCCCACTTCAGCTGAGCGACCCCATCGAGCCCCAGTTCCTGCGCCATCGACTCCGCAGCCGCCCCGAATGAAGCACGGTCGAGATAGGTGATCATCGACAGGCTGCACACGAACGCCAGGACCGAGAAACGGACTCGCGTCGGAGTTGTGCTGCCGTCGGGGCTTGGGGTGGCAGCATCGGTCGCAGAGTCAGTCAAAACGGTCATCAGCGGTCTCTCCGGTGGCAGATGTGATGGCGGACCAGAGGATTCAACACAGAGTGGCGGAGTTCTACAAGGGTCCGGTGACAGCACCGAGGGGAGTCTGGGTGTTGGGTCACCAAAGCCAACGATGATCCAGAAAGATATGGCGTCACGACGGGTACGGAGATCAGCCAACGCCTTCGCCCCTGTTGCCGAGCATACCTGTACGGCTCAAATCCGGCGACCCCCAAGCCGCAAGGAGGACTGAGTCAGATGAACGAGCAGTGAACGATCTGATGGCGAAGAAAAAATCCCCAACTCCCGCGGCCACACTGCCTGCTGTCGATGACAGCGGTCTGCTGGGGCGAGTCGTATCGCTGTTGATATCGACTCGTCACACAGCGGCTCGGGCGGTGAACGCTGTGATGACGGTGACCGATGGGGAGATTGGGCGACGGATCGTGGCGGTCGAGCAGCAGGGATCGGCCCCTGCGGCATACGGTGACGAGTCGATCAAGCGGCTGGCCGCTGACGGTTCGGCACGGACGGGGGTTTTCGTGGCGGAATGTTTACCAGAAGCGGGCTTTCCACTTGGCTTATCGAAACATTTTGCAGACGGTGTCTGCAAAATCTGCGACGCCCGATTGAGGCAAATGTTGCGTCTCTTGGGGCCGTCTCGGCATTCTTTCTGCTAAATGGGCTGAGTGAACTTACACTCTCTGCATCAGCGTTCGGCTTGTGCGCTGTATCGAACGCCCCTGATTCTCCGACGAGTTGAACCGCGTGATTCTTCGCCTCTCCCAAAAGCTCTGCACGAAAATCAAAGCAGGAACCTTGTCGACGCTTTTACTGGATGGGAATCCGTTGGCGGATTAGTCGGCCAGCTTATTCGTGGCGGATCGGACGCAGTACATTATGCTGAGCAACACCAAATCACTGTATTCCATAGTGTTCAAAGCCCAGGGGATCACGAATGAAGGTCGCTTCATCACCGCTGCCCTGAACCACCTCCGAGAATTCATGGAGGCGGACGGGCTGCTGCACGCCTATCTCCAACACATTGCCCCCAGCAGTCAGAGGGTTCAATTTGCCAAAGCCTTCAGTCGAGGCGTGACGGGCACGATGAACGAACTGATCATGGCTGCCACGAACGATCTGGTGAACTACGACTTGTCGCCGCACGAAGTGGGTCTCGATCTCAACACTCTGTTGTTCTCAGCGATTGCGGCGAATCCCGCTGAGAAGTATGGCAGGCCGAGAGAAGTTTTCCAGAAGTTGGTGCTGGAGCGACCCAATTGACGAGGAACGAAAAACGATGATGAAACGTCCGTTGCCACGCACCCCCGGCTCAATGGCTGAAAAAGATCAAATTAATGATTGCCGACGCCCGAGAGGCCATACCGTTTGGCCCACTCGCTGGTGAAGCGATCACCAACCACAATCTGTTTCATTTGGCTCCGTTGGTCTGCCTCAAATTCCGGGGTCGCAAAATCAAAGGACCAGAGGCGGAGCGAGTGACTGAAGTGGCGTTGGCGAACTACGTCGCGAATTCCAACCCTGAAGGAGTGGATCATGGTTTAGAGCAACGCCCCCTGACGGCCTTCACGCTTTGCGATGTCGCCGCCCATCGGGCTCTCGGTCTTGTGGACGAGGTGACAGCCGAAACCATCCTCATTTACTGCGAAGATCATCCGGAGTAATCGAAAGTCTTGCACGGGATGTTTGCCAATGGCCTCGAATGACAATTGATCATTGTGCATCCAAAGCAGAGTCCGCCGAGTGCCAGGGGGAACTGTAAGCCCAATGATCGCTCCGGGTGGCGAAATGAAGACGAAAGAAACTACCCGCTTGCGAATGCCCCACTCACTCGTTCCTGTTGGCGACGGCCTTGACTCGCCAGTGCTGGACGTGTGGACGACAGGGGAGTTCGAGTTCTGGGCCGTGGAGAGCGGCATCACTGGCGGCCCCCAGCGACCGCCAGTGCCACCCCAAAGACCAGTCATTCACGCGCTTCTCGACCCCTTCCTCAGTGCCACTCCGCCGCCGCACGCCCGCTCTTCCGGGCCTTCCGCAAAGCCTCCAGACCCGGCCACCCGGCGCCTCTTCTTCCTACTCCTCCGTCAATTCAATCTCTGGAAACACTCGCATGATTCATCCTCCTTGGCAAACTCCGCAGGCCGCCGTCAACCCGTTCCGAACCAGGCCAACCCACCCGCTAAATCCCACTCTGTCCACCTTCTGAAAAAAGTCACCTACTTTTCTGACGCACACGCGTCTGGTCGAGAGAACCCAAAAACGATTGCATTTTGCCGGATCTCATTATAGTATTTTCAGGACTCACATTTCTGACGTTCGTCATTTTTATTCTGCGAGTCATTTCGCAACCATGGACTGAGTCGTTCTTTGATTTTGCAGAAGGGGCTGAGATGGCAATTGACTTGCAATGCGGCGGGTGTGGTAAGAACTATCGAGTCGCCGACCAAATGGCTGGAAAGCGGATCGCATGCAAAAACTGCGGCCAGAAGATGGCAGTCCCCGAAGACGATGTCGAACTGGAAAGTTACGATTCACCCGAGCGCGGCCCCAGCCGTCGCAAGAAGTCAAAGCGTGGTAATCCCGCACTGGCATGGATCATCGGCACAGCGGTGGCGCTTGTCGGAGTGATGGTCGTGGTCGGCTTAGCGATGACTGGCCGCCCGAACCCAACGATCCCCGGGACGCAAGTGGCGATGCCCGTGGTCATGACGAATGGACCGTCAACCACGGCAAGCGGGGGATCGGGTCCACAGCCACCCATGGTCTCTCCCCAGCCAGTGACGCCTGTGGCACCAGTGTCGAATCCCGAGTACGAGAAAAACGTGATGAGGCAGACACTCGAACGTGCCCAAAAATCAGTGGTCGAGCGTTTCACTCCGTCCAAGATGGCCATCGTGATGATCGATGGCGTCGGCGGCAATGAGACTGATGCTGATCATTACCTCGAACGAAAGATATTCAAGGCCGTTTACGCAGACTATGAAAGCGGGCAAAAGAACGCGCAGCAGATGACGGATTCCAATCGTAAGCAGGCCGAAGAGACAGCAATGGCTGAACAACAAAATCAATTCGGCGGTTTCGGTCCCCGCACGGTTTGGTACCGTTACAAGCCAGTCCTTTCCGATGTGCCGTACCCCGAAGTCAAAGGAGGCTCAGCGGGCGGGGGCAAATTCGTCTATTACGTCGGGCCAGTGATCGATGTCAACCAATTGGGAGAGAGAATCGGGATCGGACAAGTGGCCTCGGTCGATTCCGGCTCTCGGACTGTCTCGATCACTGCCGCTTTGCCGGTGCCGATCCCGGACATTGATGTAGAAGAAATGATCATCCAACACGGCCGGGAAGCGGTCTTGACGTTGGACGTAACGAACGCTGTGGGCGACTTAGACCGCGTCTCGTACTTCCTGGAAACAGAGGTGCAAAAAATCGGGATTACATCGCCTTTGACGGTGGTTGGTCCACATTTGGTCGGACCGGGTCGATATCGTCTGACGGTGGGGCCTGTCAAAGACGTCAACAACTT
>Ga0105046_10012627_pt1 | contig 13101 bp, 10 predicted proteins | sample MAT03_FD_78385 | JGI IMG/M metagenome (GOLD analysis project Ga0105046, IMG submission 78385) | Freshwater microbial communities from Lake Fryxell liftoff mats and glacier meltwater in Antarctica - MAT-03 (megahit assembly) | ecosystem: Environmental > Aquatic > Freshwater > Ice > Liftoff... | reverse complement strand
GGGGTTCTCCAATTTTGTAAAAGAAGCCACTGATGTGGTAGGGCACCTGATCGCGGCACCTTTTCCGGAAGAGAAGCTCGCTGAACTAGGTGACGTGGCGCGTGGAGAAGGCAAATTGGTGCAATATGATGGGCATTCCATGGGACTCTTCCGGGATGATAAGGGGCAACTGCACGGGGTTTCACCGGCCTGCTCACACATCAAATGCACGGTGGCTTGGAACGGTATCGAACGCAGTTGGGATTGCCCCTGTCACGGTTCACGATTTGGTCTGGACGGAACCGTTCTAACTGCACCGGCACGCAAGCCATTGCAACAGATCACCATAGCACGTGACCACGTCGTGAAGGCATCGGTTGCTTGATCGATCGGAAAGGGAAGAGTTGCTCGCGCCCTCCATTGATATGCCGCACACCCCAAGCCCTCGGCTTCTCCTGGGATGCCTTTTCCCGCAGTGGCCCATTCGATCTCGCCGCTTGTTTGCTGCCCATGCCCATAGTGGAACCACTGCCCTCGGTGGCGGATGCCGCGCAGGGCTAAAGCACGGGCGTTACACCGCTTGCCCCGCCGCCTCGATCCGGCGTGCCAGCTCCGTTTGCCCCATGGGCAGGTCGCGCCTCAGCAGTACGTCACTGTGGGCTTGACCCGCAGTCCCGTTAGCCCTTATGACCGACCCTAGCGTGCAACAAGAGCAAGGGTGGCGAGACTGCGTTCCGGGTCATGCCCGGGATGACAGCCCGCAGTGACGGTTGCTCCGTGCGGAAGTCCCACTTGCGCGCCAAAATGCAGCGTCGGTTGAAGGGCCCCAGCTTCACCGTATCGCCGATCTTGAACTGGCAGAACAAGGATATTCGTGCAAGCTGTAAAATTGCTGCACGGGCTTGTGGGTTTTGCTACCTTTGGTATTCCCAAACATGACGGTTTTCGCGAACACTCCTCAACTTAACACGGGCATCTATACTTATCCGGATATTGCCCGGCTATTGGGCATTCCCTATGCTACGGCGCAGCGCTGGTTGAACCAATATTGGGTGGGAAAATTGGGCCAGGAGTACAGCCGTAATTATAGCTGGGAGGTGGACAATACCAAGGCTGTAAGCTTCCATACCATGATGGAGCTTCGGGTCTTCTTCGAGTTGAACCAGGCTGGTGTGAAACCGGCGAAGATCCTGGAAGCGCACAAGGAGTTGGTGGGCTTGTCCCGTTCGCCTTTCCCATTTGCCACCAAGAGCATCTTGAAAGGCTTGCGCTGTGATGGCAAGCAAGTATTGTTATACAGGAAGAAAGACGGCACCGTCATCAGCTTGAACGGCACCAAGCAGTTCAACCTTGGCTTCGTGTTGGATTTCATGAACAAAGTGGACTTCCAAAATGACGTAGTCAGTCAGTTCTGGCCTTTGGGTAAGGACAATGTGGTGAATTGCGACCCCAAACGACAGTTCGGCCACCCGGTGGTGGGAAGAACGAACATCTACCCCGAGCTATTGGCCAGCATGCACCGGGCAGGAGATAGCATCCGGTCCATTGCCGCCAACTACAACCTGAAGGCCAAGGAAGTAAAGGACTCCATCGCCTTCAGCAACAAGGCGGCATGAAGATCTTTTTGGACGAGAACATGTCCATCAACCTCTGCCACGGGTTGCAATCATTCCAGAAAACACTTAACGCTGATCTGAAAGTGCCGATCCAGATCCTTTCCATCGAGGAGGAATTCGTGAAAGGCGCGGACGATGAAGTTTGGATACCCGCTGTCGGCAGCTTTAAGGGCATGGCCATCACTTGGGACTTCAACATCATGCGTACGCGTCATCAACGCGCTTTGTGCGAACAGTATGGTGTGGGGTTGGTGATCATCCGTGCCACATCCAAGAAGCAAGGCATGCGCTTCTGGGAGCAGGTTCAGCTTTTGGTGAAGCACTGGGAAGGCATCGTGAAGATAGCCTCGCGTAAAAGCGGCCATTTCCACTATGAGCTGAAACCGGTTTCCGGGTTACGGGAGTTGAAGTAACGCGAAGTTGCCTCAGCAGCACGTCACTGCGGGCTTTACCCGCAGTGACGTTAGCCCTTATGACCGACCCTAGCGTGCAACAAGAGCAAGGGTGGCGAGATATGGTATGCGAGGGCCTCGGGTGTTCTGTCCGAAGACTTCACGGATAAGCATGGATGGAAGCACTATACATCACCCCGCAAGGCGTCCGATCCACCTACCACCGGCAGACAAGACCAAAGAACTACCCGCATAATTTGGTTGGACGGAACGCCAGTGGTTGCGGCAGCTTGGGGCACCGCGCGGATCAATGTTGGACAACAAGCTTCGCTGAAGTAACTCCTGCATCTGTTCGAAGCACCACCGAATAATTCCCCGGTGCCAGTTGAGATGTGTCGAACTGCACAGGTACATTGCCTTCCCAACGCAACACGATCCGTGCAGCGGCATCCACTACAAGCATGCTCCGTGCGACGCCTAGGCCAGTGCATTGCACGGACACGTGCGCGGTAGCCGGGTTGGGGAAGAGTTGCAAGGAGCCGGTCCCTGCCGTGCTGGCGGGTATGGCGGTGGTAATGTCCGTTCCATACTTCGCCACGAATCCGTTCATGCCGTTGGGGGTGAAAATGGAATCGGTGGGTTGCAGTGGATCGAAGATGCCCCAATAGCCGAAGCCGCCGGTTACGAAAACGTTGCCTTGGCTGTCCGTGCAGACACCATTGGCCGTATCGAACACCTCACCTGCATCGATGGAGAGCGCCCAAGACAGTTCACCGTCCGGTGTGTACTTCCCAAGATACATGTCGTTTGCCAAGCTGGGTATCAGATCGTAGATGCCAGCACCAGGGTCCATGTCCAACGGTTCGGCGAAATAGGCACCGGTGATAAAGACATTACCTAGGCTGTCGATGCCGATATCCGAGACACCATCGAAGTGGTTGTTGCCCTGCACGCTGTTGGCCCAGAGGGTGGTGCCCGCGGTGTCCAGCTTCGCATAGTAATTGTTCGAGTTGAAGCTGTTGCCCGCGGCCACCAAGGTGCGAGTTCCACTGGCGAGGGCGAAGGAAATACTGTTCTGGTAAGAGCCGGTGATGAAGAGGTGCCCTTGTCGATCGGTGAGCACCACTTCGGCCGTCTCATTGCCGATGCCGCCGATCCGTTCGGCCCAGATCAACGTGCCGGCCGTATCGTACTTGCAGAGAAAGGCATCGCTTCCTCCGGCACTGGTGAGGGAAAGATCAGTTGCAGAAGGGTCAAAGTCCGTGGTGCCGGAAAAGGAGCCGTGGATGTAGATATCGCCCGCACCACCGCAGGCGATGGACCTGGAGTTCTGCGATCCGGCACCTTGGAACCCCTTCGCCCAAAGGAAATTTCCATTGGGATCCAGCTTCGCGAAATAGCTGTCCCAGCCACCGGAAGTGTTCGTAATGGTGATCGGGGACTGGCCGGTCCCGAAGCGCACGGTTTGGCTCATCCAACCCGTGATGTAGATGTTGCCCACTTCATCGAAGTCCACCCCGTAGGTCTCGTCATGCCCGGTGCCGCCGATGCGCTGCACCCAATGGAACTGGCCGCTGGTATCGTACATGGCCACGAAGCCGTCCGTGCTTCCCGCTGATGTGAAAGCCGTGGTATCCACGCCGGGATCCCAATCGAAATAGCTGTCGAACCGCCCCGCGATCAACAGATGACCCTGTTGGTCCAGCTTCAGACACTTGGGGATCTCCGTGCCGCTGCCGCCCACGGCTACGTGCCACACATACCCCCCGTTGGGAGCGTACTTCACCAAGTAGATGTCGCCGTTGCTACCACCGTTCACAGTGTTGAACGCCTCGCCCGGACCGGGATCAAAGTCGGCCATTCCATTCACATTGCCGCAGACATACACGTTGCCAGCGGCATCGCACACCATGGCCATGCCGCGCGCGGCTGCACCTTCTATGGGTGCTACCCAAGCGAAGCTTTGCGCGTGCAAGGCGCAGGTGAGAAGCAACAAGGGAATTGCGGCAATGAGCTTTTTCAAAAGGAAATGGCTTTAGGGGTGCAAAGGTCGGCGCTTTGTGCCGCATATAGGGTGCGTAGTCAGGGCCATCGGGTCTGAAACACACGTCGAAAGGGGACAAGGCTTCATTTGAGTTGATACGATCAAAGCCCTGTGCTCGAGGATCTATCTGGGTTCATCTGCGTTTATCCAAATTATCTGCGGTTCCATTTATAGGGCCGCCGTATGGCGGGCGCGGGTCGCAGACCCGATCGCCCTGGGTGCGTATTGTTGGCTGTAACGCGTTATAGCGTACCCGCCGCCTGCAACGCCATCCACCTCCGGTATGCCAAATGCATAATGGCGCGGTGCCTGCCCTTTCCATAGCGGGCGTAGACCTGCCGGTTCCAAGGCCCAACACCAACCACTTTACCACCGGCCTGTACCGCTTTCAACATCGCCAAGAAACCAGGGACACCACCCGGCTTCACCCACATTTCGTTGTAACTGTATTTTTGAAAGGCCCAGTCTCGCAGTGTTGCCGAAAACGTAGGGTGCGCCTTCCTGCTCCAGTGCTCCAGCGGGAAGATCAGTCCTGTGCGTTCCAACACGTCGGGTGGTAAGCCATGCTTGGCAAGCACCTCCGGCAACGGGATACACCCGGTCGCAAGGCGTGCTTTCCTTTCTGCTTCGTCACTTTCCCACTTCCTTGACATCGCATGCAAGGGTACAACACTATGCACCGCGTGTGGTTGGGCGCAGGTCGCATGGAATCAGGTACATGTCTGCACCCAATAAGCTAGACAGGCCTGTGGATTAAAGGGACTTCGGCAAAGGCGCTACAAAGGTTTGAAACCACCGCAGGGGCCCCCTTCGTGAGACTTGAGGCTCTGCTTGGGTTCAGGAGAGAACAGCCTTGGAAGCCAGGGTGCGCAATTCGGCTAAAGCAACACGGACCACTAACCCGATCTCATGTATCATTCCAAGGGTCATATCCAAAACTGGCCCATTCGCATAACCAATCAAGGGACCAGTAGTTACCAATTGCATGGCCTGCCTTTCCAAAACAGCGTGGGGTTTCCCCAGATGCACCCCACCCCTAACATGTGCGTTGATCTTAATGATATCCAAGATTGAAAATTCATGCAAATGGTATAACATGCAACGCCTTTTCAAAAAGGCGGAACGACCCATAACCTCGAAGCTACTGGGGTCATCTTTCCGCATTGGAAAAATTGGACCCATTGTCAAGGATCCAATTTTAGGAGTTGCGGGTGGGAGCACCCCTAGTGTGAATAAGATCTTTAAGCGATAATTCTGATTTACCTGATCCATCAAAGGAACCCTATCCAAAAGTAACTGTCGAAGTATTCCTGAAAGTCTTTTGTTGTTATAGCTAGATGGTGCCAGCAATAACCCATCGAGATCCTCAAGGAGATCAAGAAAATGGCTTTCCGCTTCGTTCATCACATACTAGAAATTTGATACTGCATGTGCATAGTTTGGAATGAAGCACTTCTAAAAGATTATCCATTAGCGCCGACCGTGAGATGCGAATACAATGGCATGAAAAGAAAAGGGTGTCCAAGTGTGGGCCCGTTCAGCGGGACAATGGATCAATGTAGGCAACGCAACGGAGTCGAGTGTCATTTCGCTTTCTTCCTCTTTGGCATCGTCACCACAGTAGTAGTGCTCTTCCTACGCTCTGCTTCCTTCACGGGGATGAATTCTCCCGACCGGGCATCGCGACCTACTTTGAATGTTTTACTGCTCTTCTTGGACATGGTAGTTGCTATGACGAGTTTGTTGTCAATTGCTATTTGACAAGATAAACATGGATCATGTCAATGGTCGGGCCGTTTATCAACATGAAATGCCAGTTTTCAACAATGCACTGAACCGCCATGCTGTAAATTGACTGGTGGTAATTAATGAGGCGCCATCTGTTCGTTACTTGAACTTCCATTTGCCGGTGAATGCTTTGCGTCCACCTAATTTCATCCCATGCCAACTCCCAAGGAACTCGCCAAGGCCGAACTGGAAAAGCTCGTCGTTCGGTTCACCGAACAGTACGCCAGCTACAAGCAGGCCAGCTACAGCGAAGCACTGGTGCGCAAGGATTTCATTGACCCCTTCTTCCGGCTGTTGGGGTGGGACATGGACAACAACCAAGGGTATGCGGAAGCGTACCGCGAAGTGATACATGAGGATAAGGTGAAAGTGGGTGGCGCATTGAAAGCGCCTGACTACAGTTTCCGGCTGCCCGGTGGCAAGCGCCTCTTCTTCGTGGAAGCCAAGAAGCCCTTTGTGAGAGTGAAGACCGATGTGGAACCCGCCTACCAAGTGCGGCGCTATGCGTGGAGCGCCAAGTTGCCCGTGAGCATCCTTACCGATTTCGAGGAATTCAGCGTGTACGATTGCACCAAGCGGCCCGAGGTGAAGGACAGCGCCAGCAAGGCCCGCGTGAAGTACCTGACCTATGACCAATACCTGCCGGAGTTCGATTTCCTGTGGGACACCTTCAGCAAGGAACAAGTGCTCAAGGGCAGCTTCGATCGCTATTTGAAGAGCGATGCACACAAGCGCGGCACTAGCACTGTGGACAAAGCCTTCTTGGAAAGCCTGGACACGTGGCGCACCTACCTCGCCACAAGCATCAGTTTGCGCAACAAGGACTTGGATGAGGAAGGCATCAACTTCGTGGTGCAGCACATCATAGACCGGCTCATTTTCTTGCGCATTGCCGAGGACCGAGGCGTGGAACCGTACGGCCAACTGAAGGCGATCCTGAAAGAAAAGGGCGACCACTACCCAAAGCTCTTCGACATCTTCCAACATGCGGACAGGCGCTACAACAGCGGCCTCTTCGATTTCAAGAAGGACAAGCTGAGCGAAGGCCTTACCGTGGACAACAAGGTGGTGAAGGCCATCATAGAGGAACTCTACTATCCGGAAAGCCCCTACGAGTTCAGCGTGATCAGTGTGGAGATCCTCGGCAGTGCCTACGAGCAGTTCTTGGGCAAGCAGATCCGCATTGATAGCGGCCACCGCGCCCGCATCGAAGAGAAGCCCGAAGTGCGCCACGCCGGTGGGGTGTACTACACGCCGCAATACATCGTGGAATACATCGTGGAACGCACCGTGGGCGAACTGGTGAAAGGGAAGAAACCCGCGGAGGTTGAGCAACTGCGCATTGTGGACCCCGCATGCGGTAGCGGCAGTTTCCTGCTGGGCGCATACCAATACCTGCTCAACTGGCACAAGGTGGAATACGGCGCATTGAGGAAGATGCGCACCGGCAAGAAGAGCGACAAGCTGCGGCCCGATGGCGAACTGACCACCGCGGAGAAGAAACGCATTCTCGTGAACAACATCTACGGTGTGGACCTGGATGCCAATGCCGTGGAAGTGACCAAGCTGAGCTTGCTGCTGAAGTGCATGGAAGGCGAGACCGAAGCGAGCATCAACCAACAGCTCGGCCTGTTCCACGACCGTGTGCTGCCAACGCTGGACAAGAACGTGCAATGCGGCAACAGCCTGATCGATACCGATTGGTACGACATGCACCCCGATGGCGATGCCAAGGCCGTTAGACCTTTCAATTGGGAACGCAGCTTCCCCGAAGTCTTCAAGAAAGGCGGGTTCGATGCCGTGATCGGCAACCCGCCGTATGTCCGGCAAGAACTCTTCAGCGAACACAAGCCTTACTTCCAGCAACGTTACAACGTGTACCACGGTGTGGCCGACCTGTACACCTACTTCATGGAACGGGCCGCTGGTCTTCTGAAGCCCGGTGGACTGTACGGGATCATCGTGGCCAACAAGTGGATGCGTGCCAACTACGGCGAAGGGCTGCGCACGTGGCTGAAACAACAAGACGTGCGCGAGCTGATCGACTTCGGCGACCTGCCCGTGTTCGATGGCGCTACCACCTATCCGTGCATCGTGCTGTATGCTACCGGCAAGCCGAGCCGTGACCTAACCGTGTGCGAAGTGAAGACCTTGGACTTCGAAGACCTCGGTGCCTATGTACAACAGCACCAACGAAGCCTACCGCAAAGTGGCTTGGATGCCAGCGGCTGGAGCCTTGCCGGGGCCGAAGAACAAAAGCTATTCAAGAAACTGATGGGTATGGGTGTGCCGCTGGGTGAGTACGTCGACAAGCAGATCTATTACGGCATCAAGACCGGCCTCAACGAAGCCTTCGTAATCGATGCTGCCACGCGCAAAGCGCTGATAAAAGCGGACGCCCGCAGCGCCGAACTGATCAAACCCTTCCTCGCCGGACGTGACATCAAGCGCTACAAGCAGCCGAAGAGTGAGAAGTTCCTGATCGTAGTACCGAAGGGTTTTACGAATATACATGCACCGAGTAGCAAGGAGGCGTGGAGGTGGTTCGGTAAGACTTACCCTGCTATTGCTGCTCACTTGACACCACATAGGGTAAAGGCTGAGCAACGCACGGATAAAGGAGACTATTGGTGGGAGCTAAGAGCTTGTGAATATTACGATGCTTTCGATGAACCCAAGATCATGTTCCCCGACATTGCACCACGCATGCAAGCGATGTGGGACCATGAGGCCTACTACTGTGTGAATACGGCGTATATCATTCCGGTGAATGACCTGTTCTTGATGGGCGTGTTGAATAGCAGGCTGATGCAATTCATCTACTCGAAGATCAGCCCAACAATTCGTGGCGGCTATTATCGATTCATCCGTCAATACTTGGAAACCTTGCCCATCCTCTACCACAAGAAACAAAGCGCGGCCATCGCCGTCGAGGTAAAGACACTGCTTGCCATGCACACCGAATTGGCCACCGCCACCGGCCTACGCGCCACACAACTCACCGACCGCATCGCGCATGTGGATGCCAAGGTGGATGGGTTGGTTTATGCGATGTATGGGTTGGGGAAGGGGGAGGTTCAAACAATCACAGCGAAAGCATGATCGAGCAAACAGAGTTGTCACGCGCTGACAAATTGGTCCAGTGGGGAGCGATTATTTCTGGCGGCTTGGGCGTTCTCGTCTTGGCCGTTTTTGTTGGCCTACTTTGGATGGCCGGCGACCGGCCTGTTTCTCAATTCGATGCTGGTCGTACTGGACAGATCGGTGACTTCGTAGGTGGCGTCTCCGGTTCGCTCTTTGCACTTGCAGCAGGACTTCTCTTCTACTTGACCTTGACGCTTCAACGCAGAGAGTTCAAGAATTCTTTGACCGAGCTTCAGACGTCCAGTACAGCTCTCAAACGAACGGTCAGAAATCAACGCAAGACTCTCCTGATCATGCGACAGGAGAAGGAGTTCAGCGTTTGTCTAACCGCTGTGCAGAATACCACAACGGAGTTGGAAGAATTTGTGTTTGGACAAAGTAACGGATCCATAGCTGTTAGTGCATTGGTTGAGTTTTGGAACAGGCTAGTATCAAAGGGGACGCAAGAGGGGGGTAACACGGACGCTGGGGTGTTTTTGGAGATGCGGAACATAGAAGAAATATTTAGGGGTTTTGATAAGATTGAAGCATTGAATGTCCATATGTATTGGACTCTACATGCGATCAATATGAAGGAGATCGCGAATGATGACCGGGACTACTTGAACTCATTGATATCGCCGGTAATACACAGCCTAGTGAAAGCACAAGGAACCTTGGTCCTGATCCAGCAAATGATGGTCGACACCCTGGCATTGGATGATGAGGTGCTCAGGAACCGAAGAGTTACACGAGAAGTGCTCCAATATTGCCAGAAGCGAATGCACAGTTTGATCGAGCGGAAGACGTTAAAGCATGTATAAATGCAAGATTTGAAACACGTGAGCGGCTAGATGAATTGGCCTGTGATGAGTAAGCCCAAAACCTTGAAATAGATCTGTATGTTGCTAGACCGTATTACTGATAAATCGGCTGAACTGAAGGAGTATGTCACTAAATTGAGGCAGGGGCACCTGCCTAGCGACCCCTCCCACATCTGCGCAAAGCAGAGTTGGCCACGAAGCGAAATCCCTGCTAGGGTTAAACTTGCACATTAGATAGTTGAAACCATAGCACAAATGAGCACAATTCCACATTCTAAGCTTGTCCGTATGCGAATAGTTAACCTCGGCTGTATTGGGCCCGAAGGTGTTGATGTGGCGCTTGACGACATTGTTTGCCTAGTCGGCGCCAACAACTCAGGCAAGTCAACTGTTCTACGAGCGTACGAGGTCGCGGTGAAGTGTGAGGCCTTGAAGCAGGAGGAATTCCATTTTGGTCTGAATGACGCAGTTGCTTCAGTAGAGCTCTGGGTACATATCCCTGAGGGTGTAGAAAACATTGATGAGAAGTGGAAGGAAAAGAGCGGTGCTCTCCTTCTTGTTAGATCCAAATGGGAATGGTCGGTGCCAGGATCGAAACCAGTTCGTAAAACTTGGGATCCTGAATCCGGGGCCTATGCAGATGATGGCAAGGCTTCAGGATTGGACACAGTCTTTGCCAGTCGTTTGCCACAGCCATTTCGTATCGGCTCTCTTGACGATCCAGAGGCGGAACATCAACGCCTACTGAAACTTGTATTGGAGCCAGTAGAGCGAAAGTTGAAAGATTTGATGGTGGACAAAGAATCATCACTCAACGAAAAACTCAAATTGCTTCAAGCCGAAGCGGAAGCACCAGTCGAGGAATTCAGAGCTGAACTAGAGGCTGTGCAAGCTAAAGTTAATTCGTCTTATCGTCGAGTATTTAGCACGTCAGATATTCGCTTGCACGTCTCTCTTGGCAGTCTGGGAATTGACTTAGGGAAGGCCTTAAACTCTGGTTCAAGGGTTGAAGTCAAAGAAGGATTGGGTCATGTCCAATGGAGTCAGCAGGGAACTGGGTCGCAGAGAGCGCTTTTCTGGTCTATGCTTGAAGTACGTTCAGAGCTAAATAGAATTGCTACGGAAAAGAAAGGCCGAGATGATGCCGCCGCCAAAAAGAGCAAAGAGCTAGAGAAAGCAAGGGCGAAGCTGGCCAATGTAAAAAAGGATGCCGATCGTGCTAAACACGACGCTGCGGTACAGCTAGTTACTGCCGAACTGGCATCACTGCAGGCTGCTCCGGATGATGGTGATGTTGGGTCATTTTTACCCGGGTATATGCTACTCATTGACGAACCTGAAACGGCGCTTCACCCAAGTGCAATTCGGGCCGCGAAAGACCATCTGTATTCCTTAGCAGCATCGAGTGGGTGGCAGGTGATATTGAGCACACATCATCCTGCTTTCGTTGATCCATTAAAGGACCATACCACAATTGTTCGTCTTCACAGAGCGGAAGGACATCATCCCCCGAATGTTTACCGATCAAGTGAAGTAGTGTTTGATCCTGAGGAAAGGCAGAATCTGCAAAGTCTACTAGCGTTTGATTCCAATGTGGCTGAAATGTTCTTCGGGCAGCGCGTGATCATAGTTGAAGGCGATACTGAGTTTGGAGTGTTTACCGAAATCATGAATTCTAATCCTGAAAAGTATCCGCAAGAGCAACGGCCACTAATTCTTCGTGCTCGAGGGAAATCCACAATAAGGACACTCGTAAAGATGCTCGGGCATTATGGCATGAGTTGCTCGGTGTTGCACGATATTGATTCACCTCGCACAAGTGATGGGAAAAAGGCAAATCCCGCCTACACTGTGAACTCTACAATTCTTGGAAGCATCCTATCCGCGAGAGCGCTCGGTGTGCGAATCTTACATCGCTGTTCTTGTCCGAATTTCGAAATACATCATGGCTTAGGTTTGCCGAAGAAGGATAAGCCATTTGAGGCATGGCGTAAGGTGAAATCCGATGTGAATGTTCATGCAAGCGTCCGCGCAATGTTGGAGGATCTACTGAATGATTTGAACGACAGAGATGAAATTGGTTCCAATTATGAAGTTGCTTTGAAGGGTTGGGTCGAGGAGAATGGGATCACTGGTCCTGCGTTTGATTTTGGATCTTAAACCACGGAAGGGTCTCCATCTTTGGGTCCCTGTCACAACTGCGTACCGCCTCCTTCGAGTGCTGTAACCCTAGTGCGACCTTGACCCGAAAGAACATATGGCCCAACCAAGCAACCCACCTACGTCGGCATCTTCGTGTTGATGTATGAACGGCGCCAATACGCTTTGCTCAAGAAGGCCAATGACCAACCCAGCCACTGGGTCGATCCTTCAGAACGAGTGACCTGTGCGAAGAACGGGTGTAAGTGAGTTGCCGAGAATGAGGGAGGGGAATTTTAAACCCGCGCAGTGTCTCCGCTTCGTGTCCCAGCGCTCATAGTCCATTACCAATATAGTGAACTTGCCAAAAGCGTGGGATCAACTGCGGCGTCGCAAGTCCACTTCTCACTCCACTGCCAACGTGCGCACCACAAAGCGTTGGGTGCGTGCTTTGCGTGCAAGGTGTTGCGCAGCCTCTTTGAAGAATTCCTTCATGTTCACACCATCCGGCAGGGGTAAGAAACCCGTAACATGGGCATGGTAGGGCGTGGAACCATCAGCGGCTTCGTGGGCTACTACATCCAGCTGCTGCAACACGCCACCGTCCTCTAGGCGCATGGGAATTTGGCGTATGGCTTTCACCTCCAGTATCGCACTGCCCTTAAGCCCCCTGTCGCCCACGGCGCCGATAGCGATGCCGTTGCGTTGAATAGCCTCGTCATCGGCAAGCGCATGCAAGCGTGTAACGGAGAAGACCCAACCTTCTTGGGTTGGTAAGGAGAGAAATGCTTGTGCCTTAGCGAGTTTCTTGTGTGGGTCCCTATCGTCGGTCCCGATGTGGTGCTTGCTGTAAACATGCCTAGCGGCCTATATCGCCTTTCGCGATCTGTGCGCGGCGTACGGGCAAGAAGTTTAGCCTTTGGCGCTCCACATTTCCACCACATTCCAATAGGCCCGTAGCCGTATTGCCAAGTATCTAGTGGCCTCTAAAGCTTAAAAGCCTCTAAAGGCCAACAGCCAGTTCACCGGCACGCGTTCGTACGAACGTTTGCACAGAGGTTCAGGGGTAAACAAGAAAAGGCCGCAATGAAGGGCCTTTTCTTGTGGTCATTTCAGGAGCAACTCAACCCACCGTGGATGGGGTGCGTATTTGTTTGATCTTGTTCAAGCTTTCGGGTTTCCCACTGGCTTTGCTT
>Ga0105046_10012626_pt1 | contig 13101 bp, 11 predicted proteins | sample MAT03_FD_78385 | JGI IMG/M metagenome (GOLD analysis project Ga0105046, IMG submission 78385) | Freshwater microbial communities from Lake Fryxell liftoff mats and glacier meltwater in Antarctica - MAT-03 (megahit assembly) | ecosystem: Environmental > Aquatic > Freshwater > Ice > Liftoff... | reverse complement strand
GTCGGCTCATCACATCCTGGGGGTGGAGAAGCTCCCAAGGGTTCGGCTGTTCGCCGATGAAAGTGGTACGTGAGCTGGGTTCAGACCGTCGTGAGACAGGTCGGTCCCTATCTGCTGTGGGCGTAGGAAACTTGATGGGCTTTCTCCCTAGTACGAGAGGACTGGGAGGGACGCACCGCTGGTGTGCCAGTTATGACGCTAGTCGTACCGCTGGGTAGCTACGTGCGGAATGGATAAACGCTGAAAGCATATAAGCGTGAAACTTCCCCAAAGATAAGGTTTCCTCACAAGAAGGCTCCTCGTAGACTACGAGGTCGATAGGCCGGGTGTGTAAGGTCAGTAATGACTTCAGCTAACCGGTACTAACAGCCGAACGTTTGGCCACATTGTCCGTTTTCTTGCTACGACACAGAATCATTCAAAATTTGCTCCTGCTGCGACTTCATACCCCACCAAATTGCCAATCACTCGATTCCGAGCGTTCGATGCAGCTTGCCGGTGAATTTACCCGCGTGGCCACACCCGTTCCCATTCCGAACACGGCCGTTAAGCACTCGGGGCCAATGGTAGTCCGTTCAGGGCGAGAGTAGGTCATTGCCGGCGCTTTTCTATAGCCCCAGTGTCAATAATATGACATTGGGGTTTTTTCGTATCCCCACTCCAACCCGCTCTCCCGAGCCACCCATGAATTCCGCCTCTCTCCCCGAAGTCGATTTCATCCGCGAACTCCAACTCCGCCGCTGGGCCCGCGAAAACTATGTGCCCCAGCACCAGCGCGAACGCGACTGGCATCCCATCGTCCACGACGAGATGACCCGCCGCGATTCCGAATCGGACGATGCGCATCTGGCCAGTTGAATTTAAGATCATTCACCACAGAGTCACAGACCTCACAGAGACTGAAACAGATATGCCATGAGCGAAATCGCGGAATCCCGGAATAGCGATATGACCCTCTATTCTCTTTGCCTCTGTTGTGAATCTCTTTCCTGAAAGCTCCCGATGGCTTTTTTCAACGGTCGGGTCACGTTCCTCCGATTCCAAGTCGATGGTCCTAATCCGCGCCTCTTCACCGATGATCACCTCACCCGGCTCGAAGACTTTCGAGCCGGTCGGCAGAAGATTGCCTCCGCCGATGGTATCGATGTGGGTTGGGCCGCTGGCGAACATATTCTCGATATCGATTTTCAACCGATTAAGAACATTATTAACGATATGCTCGTCTTCGATCTGCGCATCGATACCGAAAAGTTGCCGAACGATTTGATGAAAGCGTATTATGCGGTCGAATTGAAAGCGCTCAGCGCCCAGAATACGAGCGGGTTGCCATCCACCAAACAAAAGCGAGAAGCGAAGGAAGCGGCCCGCGACCGTCTGGAGACCGAAGCGAAAGACGGACGCTTCACGCGCCGCAAATGTGTCCCCGTCGTTTGGGACACGCTTTCCAATGAAGTGCTCTTCGGCGCGACCTCGCTCACCCACGTCGATCGACTCGTCAGCCTCTTCCAACAGACCTTCGGCTACGGTCTCGAACCGATCACCGCCGGCAAGCGGGCATTCCAACTCGCCGAGCTCAACAAACGGACCCGTAGCGTCGACGATTCTTCGCCCTCGTCATTCATCCCCGGCGTCTCGGCCGAGGACGTCGCTTGGATCGCCGACGATACCAGCCGCGATTTTCTCGGCAATGAGTTCTTGCTTTGGCTCTGGTTCGTCACCGACACGATCTCGGACACCGTGAAGCTCGCGGACGAATCCGAAGCGACGTTCATGCTGGCAAGGACACTGACGCTGGAATGCCCGCGCGGCGAAACCGGTCACGAGACGATCACGCACGAAGGGCCGACGCGGCTACCCGAAGCGAAGCGTGCTGTGCAATCCGGAAAGCTCCCGCGCAAAGTGGGGCTGACGCTGGTTCGCCACAGCGAGCAATTCGAATTGACCCTGCACGCCGAGACCCTCGGCGTGGGCAGCGCGAAGTTGCCGATGCCGGCGGATGACGTCACACAGGCGCGGGCCAAGCTCAACGAGCGCGCCCGGCAGATCCGCAGTTTGATCGAGACGCTCGACCTTCTGTACGATGCTTTCGGTCAAGAGCGATTCGGCAAGCCATGGCCCGACACGCTGAAGAAAATGCAGAAGTGGCTCGCCCAAAGCGAGCGGCAGCCTGTGTAGTCCAAACGGCCTCGATTTCCACCCTGCGGGGACGAACCCGGGCGGTACCGATGCGAACTGGGCGGCGTACAAAGTGAGTTTCGGGAGCCGGCACACGGGCGGTGCCAACTCCGTGATGGGCGACGGCAGCGTTCGCTTCATCCGGGATAGCATCACCCCCGCGACGCTCAGCGCCCTCGGCACCCGCGCCGGTGGTGAAGTGATCAACCTCGACTATCGATCCGAGAAATGCAAAGCGAATGCAGCGGGGCGAGCCGAGTGGCTCGCCCCGTTTTTTCTTTGGATGGCGAGCCGGCCGCGTCAGCGGTCGGAGTCGACTTCTCACGGTCCGTGACGACTCGCCACAACAAAGGCGAAGCCACCCGGCTCGCGTCGAACAGTTGCCTTGAGCTATCCGATCGTCCGCGTCTCAGCAACTCCGTTGGCGCTCGGCTTCACGCGGATTTCGACATCATGACCGAGCAGGTTGAGAAACTTGAAGAGCCTGTCGATGGAATAGCCGTCGGTTCGGCCGCTGCACAGCGCCGAGATCTTGGGCTGGTCCAAACCGAGCAAGGTGGCGACCTTCGATTGGGGGAGCTTGCGCTGTTCGATGAGGCCGCGGATGTGTTGGACGAACGTCGCCTTGGCGAGCACCAAGTCGGGATTTGGCAACCCGAGGTCGCGGAATACGTTGCCGTTGCCGAGGAAGACTTGGGACATGGCCTCACTCGCGGGGACCTTCGCCGGCTTTTTACTGCGCGAGGTAGTCGGCAAGCAGTTTCCTCAAGAGTCACAATCACGAGCCACCGGGCTTGCCCCGGTGGGCCTCGGCAATCCATACCCCACCGGGTACACCCGGTGGCTCGTGCAAGATAAATTTCCCAACTACCAGTTGCGTTTAATTATGCACCACATGCTGTTTACCGTTGCCCTTTATCCAGAACGGTGCAGGCCTTCGGACGTCGAAGAACTGCTCTGTCTAATTCAAGCCACGTACTGGCCAACAGGAAGAAAACCAGCCTGTTCGAGTTCAATCATGTGGCGGAACACTTTGTAGTTGGTACCCTTCTGTCCAACCCAGTTCTGCGGTCGTGGGGTAGCATAGGGCCACGCGAGGGAGACTTCTCTCAAGTCGACTTCGACTTCCTCTACACGCCCCTCGAAAGCAGGTCGGGGATCTCGAACTGCGAACATCGAAGCACCAGCTTCATCATCGTACTTGAAACACTTCAAGGGTGATTCCTTGCGAAGGATTGGCACAGGCTTGACGAAATGTCAGTTGCTTGGAACAGATTCCTCCACCATGGATACCCGTCGTGTGCATCAAAATGACTACACGATCAATTCCGTCATCCCATTGTGAATTACCGCAACCGAGAAGGGGCGAGCCACCCGGCTCGCCCCTGCTTCATTTCCTTCACTCAACCAAACCTCACGTTACGACTTCTTCTTCGACCGGGGCGGCGGCGCCCGGCATCTGGATCAGCGGGCCGGCGGCGCCGGTGCCGCCGCGGAGGTCGGTGCGTTTCTCTTTGCCCGGCTTCGGTTCGCCGCGGTCCATCTTCTCGCCGGGGCGGATCTCTTGGATCAAGTCATCGTCCGGCATGTCCGGGATGATGTCCGGTACCGTCGGGTTGTCCACGTCCCGCATCGACAGGCCGACCTTGCGATCCTTGGCATCGACGCGGAGCACCTTCACCGCCACGTCGTCGCCGACCTTCACCACTTCCTCCGGCGACTCGATCTTGTCGTCGCTCAGTTCGCTGATGTGCAGCAGACCTTCGAGGCCCGGTTCGAGTTCGACGAAGACGCCGAAGTTCGTGAGCTTCGTCACCTTGCCCATGACCTTCTGGCCTGGCAGGTAGCGGCCGGGGATGTCGCCTTCCCACGGGTCGTTGGCCATCTGCTTCAAGCCGAGGGCGACGCGTTTGCGTTCTTGGTCGACGCTGAGGACGACGCAGGTAATCTTCTGGCCCTTCTGCACGACTTCGGACGGGTTCGAAACCTTGCGGGTCCACGACATATCCGAGACGTGCAGGAGGCCGTCGATGCCTTCTTCGATTTCGATGAAGGCGCCGTAGCTCGTGAGGTTTCGCACCACGCCCGAGACCGGGGTGTTCGGCGGGAACTTCTTGGCGACTTCGTCCCACGGGTTCTGCTGGCACTGCTTCATGCCCAGCGAGATTTCTTTCTTCTCGTGGTTGATGTTCAGCACTTGCACTTCGACTTGGTCGCCGATGTTGACGACTTCCTGCGGGTTGCTGATGCGCTTCGTCCAGCTCATTTCGGAGATGTGCACGAGGCCTTCGATGCCGGGCTCGAGCTTCACGAATGCGCCGTACGGCATGATGTTGACGACTTCGCCGGTGTGCCGCGAGGCGACCGGGTACTTCTTCTCGATGTCCTGCCACGGGCTCGGCGTCTTGTGCTTCAAGCTCAGCGCGATCTTGTTCTTCTCGCGGTCGATGTTGAGGATGTAGACTTCGAGCTCTTGGTTGATGCTGACCACCGTGCGCGGGTCGGAGACGCGGTGCCAGCCCATGTCGGTGATGTGCAGGAGACCATCGATGCCGCCGAGATCGACGAAGGCGCCGAAGTCGGCGATGTTCTTGACGATCCCTTTGCGGACTTGGCCGACTTCCAGTTCCTTCATCAGGCGTTCGCGCTGGCCGTCGCGGCGCAGTTCGATGAGCTTGCGGCGGCTGACGACGATGTTCCGGCGCTGCTCGTCGATTTTGAGGATCAGGCACTCGATGTTTTGGCCGATGTACTCGTCGATGTTCTGCGGCCGGCGGATATCGACCTGCGACGCGGGCAGGAAGACGTTGACGCCGATTTGGACGAGCAAGCCGCCTTTGATCTTCTTGGTGACCGGGCCGGAGACGACATCGCCTTCTTTGTGCTTGGCGAGGATGGCTTCCCATTCCTTTTGGCGCTTCGCCTTGCGGTAGCTCAGGCTGATGCTGCCGTCTTCGCTTTCGAGCGTTTCGAGCAGGACTTCGACGCTGTCGCCCACGACGGGCGGGGTGGCGGTACCGGCTTCGTCGCGCCATTCGTCGAGGGCGATGAGCCCTTCGGACTTGTAACCGATGTCGATGACGACCATGTCGCCGCGGATTTCGAGGACTTTGCCTTGGACGATCTTGTTGCTTTGGTAGTTCTGTTCGTCGGCGGGGAGCCACGAGGTCAGGGCGTCGGGTTCCGTGCCGAAGATGTCGTTGAATTCTGTGTCGTCTTCGCGGTCGAATTGGCGGAGGAGGTTGCGATTGACCATAAAAGAGAAGGGGTTCCTGCTCGTGATGCGATCCGGCGCGGTGCCGAAGCCACACGGTTAAGGGTGATCCTCGCGAATGGGCGACCGAAGCCGGCACGCCGACAGCACTTGCGGGGAAAGAAGATTATAGGGACGACACGAGGAGGCAAAAGGCCAACTTTTGGAAACGACGTTATTGAACCCAGCCGGCGTGGCGGGGAATCGAGACGTGAATGGCGCGATGTCGTTCACATCAGAGCCGGACGCGCCGGCGGCGTTTGGTCCGGTTCAATGTCACAATTGTTTCTCCGGTTCAAACTCGAACTTCGCTGACGCGTTCGGCTTTGACGAGCCGACATTACGAGATGTCCGTGAATTGCGCAACTGCGATTGAGCGAGGTGGGACTCGAACCCACACATCCTTGCGGACAGGGGATTTTAAGTCCCCGGCGTCTACCATTCCGCCACTCGCCCGCGAGCCGGGAACGGTCTTCGCCGCGGCCCGGTTGCATCACTTCAGCAAGGTGGCCAAGGCGATGACCTTGTCGGCGCCAATGCTCTTCACCAACGCACTGACGGCTTGGAAGTCGGCGAGGTTCACGGTGCCCGAACTCGAGGCGACTTTGGGGGCGTTGGGGACGCCGGCCTTGCGGCCACTCTTCTTGTTCTTGCGGCCGAGGCCGAGCTTTTTCTTGATCTGCGATTTGTACGACGAGATGATATTGATCGGCAGTTCTTTGCCGTGGGTCGCCAGAATGTACGCTTGGAGGTCGCCGGGGGAGATGTCGCCTTTGGCTTCGAAGGCCTCTTGTACCATCTGCCGTTTGTTCAACTCGCCGTCCGATTTCGCTTTCGCCATCGCCCCGCTCCCGATCGTGTTCGTAGTATAAACCGCTCGGAATGAGCGGATGCGAATACATTAGCCGCGAATCGGCGTCCGTCGCGGGATAAATCGAATAATTATTGAAATCGCATTTTAACGGGTGGATCAACTCTCCATTTTCGGCAAGTCCCCGAGCGACTTCAAGCCGTAAATCTGCAAGAATAACTTCGAGGTGCCGTAGAGTTGCGGCCGGCCGAGGGAGTCTTGCCGGCCCGCGGCCCGAACCAAACCTTTTTCCATCAGCGACCGCAGTGCTTCGCCGCAATCGACGCCGCGCACGGCATCGAGATCGGCCCGGGTCAGGGGTTGTTTATAGGCGATGACGGTCAGCGTTTCCGCCAGCGCGGGCGTCAGTCGGGGCATGTGGCCGGGGGGCCGCAACCGGCCCAGCCAAGCCCGGCATTCCGGCGCCGTCAAGAATTGAAAGCCCCCGGCGATTTCCTCAATCCGGAAGGCACTTTGGGACGATTGGAGGTGTTCCCGCAATTGCGCTAGCATTCCGCGCGTTTCTGTGGCATCCTTCAAACCCGACGCTTCGGTGAGTTTGCGGAGCGTCAGCGGGCCATCCGCCAAAAAGAGTGCGGCTTCGAGCCGAGCCGCACTGGCGGAGCGAAAGTGGGGATCGGCCGGATTGTCCTGCGCGCTGTCGCCGGGCCTGCGGAGCCGCAATTGAGGAACGGAATCGAGCGGGCGATGATGGTACGGGCGTCGGAGGCCGAATTTTTGGTTCCGCAAGATCGGTCGCCCCGCGAAAATCGGACGGTTCGAGAGGATTTTGCCATCTTGGCGAGAAATGGAAAACTTTCTCGCCAAGATGGGGATTCGGCGCGGGTATACTAGGTACGCCGATGTGCCGATATTGCAATCTCGAACCCCTACTTCGATGGAAGTACTTGGGTTTCACCGACTGGTTTTCTCGGGGTTCGGTCGTACCATTCTCAGTCGCGGCCCGTTCTCGACCGATCTCGAAACGCCCGCGTTCATCGGAATTGTCCCGTAGGTTTGCAGACCCGCAACCGATTTCTACAGTCCGTGGACTCCCGTTGTCGCGCAGTCGCACCAGACTCGCCACCGTCGTCGATCCGATCGACGAGGCAGCTTTGTGAACTTTACCCGAGAAACGCAGCGGCGAACTCGGACGTACCCAGAACGGTGATATTGAGATGAGTCGGTTGAAATTGGAAGATACTGGCACGAACGCCATGGTCACGGACGAGCGGCCGACCGCGTGCGCGCCCGACCTCGACGATGCGGACGAAACCGAAGATGCCAGCGCCGGTGCCAAGCCCGTCGCTAAAGCCCCCCGCGCCGAAGAACCGCTCCCGGTCGAAGGCGAAAGCCCGGTCGAAGAATCCTCGACCGCCGCCGACGATTCACTCGGGCTGTACCTCCGGCAAATGGGCGCGATTCGGCTGTTGAACAAAGACGACGAGCGCATCCTCGCGGAGAAACTCGAGCGGCGCCGCAGCCGATTCCGCGACGCGTGCCTCCTGTGCCCGTACATCCTCGGCGAATCGCTCGCCACCTTCGAGCGGGTTCGCGCCGGGAAAGCCGCGGTCGATCCGACCATCGACGTGTATTCCTGCGAGCGGTTGAAGCTCAGCCGCGAACAGATCCTCGGCCGCTTCGCCGATCACCTGCCGAAGATCAAGAAATACCTGCGTGCTTACGCGAAAGATTTCGAAGAAGGCCTCGGTGTTTTGAATCGCAAGAAAGCGAGCGAGTGGCGCCGTAAGCGGATCCGCCGGTTGTTGAGCGTCCGCGAATTGATGGAAACGCTGTCGCCCCGAACCGAGCAACTCGAGCGCTGGGTCGATAAGCTCCTCGATATCGACGACGAAATGAAACGTCTCGTCGGCGATGTCGAAGAAGATCCGACCCGGCAAGACGAGCTGACGGAAGCCCAAAACAAATACCACCTGACCCACAAAGAACTTCATGCCGGCGTGCTCCTGCTGCGCCGGCGCCGGGCCCAGTACCAGAAAGTCCGGCGGGAACTCGCCGAGGCCAACTTGCGCTTGGTCGTCAGCATCGCCAAGAACTACCGCAACCGCGGCTTGCCGTTCGTCGATTTGATTCAAGAGGGCAACCGCGGCTTGATGCGGGCCGTTGATAAATACGAACACCGTCTCGGCTTCAAATTCGGCACCTACGCGACGTGGTGGATCCGCCAAGGCGTTCAGCGGGCGCTGGCCGACCACGCCCGCACCGTCCGCGTGCCGTGCCACCAAGTGGGCATGTTCGCCAAGGTCGAGCGGATGCGGACCGAACTCGCCGCCGAACTCGGCCGCGACGCCACGGAAGAGGAGATCGCGACCGCCTTGGAGGTCACGGTCGACGACATCCGCCAACTGAAGACCGTCGGCCGGCAGCCGATCAGTCTGCACGAGCCAATCGGCGGCGACGGCGAACGCGCACTCGAAGATTTCCTCAGCGATGCCAACATCCAGACGCCGGGGCAGAACGCCGACGCCCGCCTGCTGAAAGAACGCATCATCGAAGTGTTGAAATCGCTCGCCCCGCGCGAGCGCGAAGTCATCGAACTCCGCTTCGGACTCAAAGACGGAACTCCGCGCACACTCGACGAAGTGGCCAAACAATACGGCATCACCCGCGAGCGTATCCGGCAGATCGAAGCGCGCGGCATTCACAAATTGAAGCAGCCCAACCGCAGTCAGCGGCTCGAGGAATTCGCCGATTCCGAATTGGTTTGAACTGGCCCATTCACCCCAGCAGCGTCGGGATTGGCCCGGCGTAAGGCTGCGGTGCGGCCAACGCCCGCCTCGTCGAACGCAGCAATCGGCCGTACCGATAGGCCACGAGCGCCGTGATCGCGGTGAGACCGCCGAGCACGAAAGCGCGGACGATGCGCACCTCGATGGGCAACGTCGCGGAGGCGATATCCGTTTCGGCGGGTGGCGTAGCCGGGAGTCCGCCGACGAGTGCGATCACCGCCGCCCCCCCCGCAATGACGGTCAGCATCGCCGCCACCGATGAGACGAGGAACGTCATCGCGTAGCTGCCGGTTTTGTTTGCGGCCTGCCACCCGGCGGTTTCCCAGAGCAGTCGGTGGATGGCGGTGACGAACGCGAATTCGAGAACCAGCCCGATCAGGCCGCACAGGATCCCGAAAAACGCGAGTGCGGCAATCTCCGGCGGAAGTTCGAACACCGTCCGGCCGACGAGCCAAGGAATCACCGAGGTAATCGCCGAGGTCTCGCCGATAGCGGTGAAGACCGCCCCGAAGGCGGGCAGACGCACCCACATTTCGACGCCCACCGCCGCGGCCGCCCCCCGCACTTGTAGGTATCCGCGCAAGCGGAACCAGCAGGCCATCAAGCCGACTCCCCAACACGCGGTAGTGAGCACGCTGAGCGGAACCCAGACGAATATGTATTCCGGCGGTTGGGGGCCGACCGCCGCGCGCAGACTGAGGGCGAGGATCGCCAAGGCGATGCAGACCAAAAAGAGCCACAGGCTCAACGTGAGCCGCGCTAGTCCGGCCCGCGCCCGGGCGGCTTCGATGGCGGGCACGGCGGGCGTGTCGTGCAGGCTTTCGGCCGGGTGGGTATGCCTTGGGACGTGGATCGGCTCCCGGCACCCCGGGCAAGCGACCGTGACGACGGCCGCCGACCGCGGAACGCGCAGGTTCGATCCGCACACCGGGCAACAAAAGAGCAACGCCATCGCCGTGCCCTCCCGAGGCACCCGAACCGATTACGGCCGGTCGTTCTGGTCGATCCAGTCCCGCACGGCCCCGCGGCCCGCACCGACCATCCGCCAGTATACGCCGGCGATCATCAAACCGCCGAGGAGGAAGGCCCCCGCGCGGACCGCAACGCGGTTGTTCCCGAGTTTGTCCAGTTGCGGTTCCACTTGGGTATTCCATTGGGTCTTCACCAAATGGTTCGTGTCGCCGCTCACTTCCCGTGGCATCGGCCCGAAATTGTACGCCGGGGTCAACGCCCCTGTGGCGACCAAACCGCCGAAGATCAAGCCCAAGAGCACGAGGTAGCGGGTCGCCCGGCCGGCGAGGCGGTTGCTGTTCAGCGCCGTGCCGATGCGGCCGAGCGCCGAGGCGAACCAAACCTCCGCCAGCACGAACGCCGTCGCGCCGACCATCAACCCGATCCGCTGCATGATCCCTTCGTTGTCGCCGGGGAGCATCAGGCTCCACTCCGCCCCGCCATTGATGCGCACGACGACCGGCAGATCTTGCTCGCCGAGAGCCAGCAGGGCCGCCACCGGGAACACGATCGCGATCCCGGAGCAGACGACGAGTAACGTCGCCAGCGCCGAGAAGAGCGCCAAGCCGCGCGTCTGGGCTTTTTGCGGAACCGACGCCACGCCGAAGCGACCGATCAGCATCAAGAGCACGCCGAGGACGAACGGCGCGATCACCGCGACGATCTCGATTTCCTGTTGCGACGTCAACCAAGCCTGACCCGAGTAACCGGGATCCTTCACCGGGATCGGCCCGACGAATTGTTCGTAGAGTTTGATGCCGTTCAACGCGAGGATCGGCATCAAAAAGAACGGGATCGACGCCCGCACCCACCAGAGCCCACCGCGGACTTTTCGCCAGCGACGGACGACTTTATCGGTGATGTCGCCCTCTTCGTTCCCGGTCGATTTGCGGGTGAACGGGTCGGGCGGTCGCCGCTTCTCTTCGGGCGGGAGTGCGGCCGGGGCGGTTCGGCCGCGGCGCGGCGCGACGGTCGGTTCGGCGAGCGAAGGCACCGACGACCGCGCCGACGCGGGGGAATCGTCCGAAAACGGCAGGGCCGTCGCGGATCGGGTCGCCGCGGTGGGCGGCGAGACTTGCGGCCCCAAGTTGAAGTCGCCGAACGAGGGGGATCGACCGCTGGCCTTCGCCGGTGGCTCCGCGGTCGCGGCCGGCAGTTTCGGGGCATCAGCCGGGATCGGGAGGACATTGCCGCAGGTGGGGCAGCGACCGCGCTTGCCGCCCGCGTCGTCCGGAGCGTGGAGGACGCCCCCGCAATTGGAGCAAGTGACCTTGATCGGCATAGTTCCCTCGGGGCTGAATCGGGGCGGGGAAAAGACTTGCGGACAGTGTACCGCCCGGCCCGCGCAAATCCATCGCAGGACGGGGAAAGGGCTGCGGCAGCGCATTCCGGCGATTGCGAAAAACAAGCTAGCCGGTGTGGGATGGACTATTTCTTCTCGGGCACCGGCGAGAGTTTCTTCAACCGCTCTTGCCGATGCTTTTCTTCTTCCGCCGTCCACGGCCGGCCGTCGACCGAATTGATGACGTGCTGGGTGGTGAATTTGGTGTAGCTATGCTCGCGGTGAATGATGGTCAGCGGATTCCAGTCGCCACAAGCACCTTCGACTTTGAGGGAAAAGATACAGGCAATACCTGTTCCTTTTCTTGCCTATTCATTTCTGGTTCTCATTCTTTAGTACTTCATGCATAATGATAGATATCACGCTGTATTACATTTTCTCCAAACTCGCTTCGAGTTGGTCGGCGAAATCTTTCATCAATTTCATCGCCGTGTCTTCGTGGGATAAGATCTCGAAGACGACCTGCTCGCTTGGTCATTCCGAAGGATTGACGGAGGGTAGTGGGCATCGCGTCGGAAAGTGCGCGGTCGGTCACTTCGGATCGGGCACGGCCCACGCTGGATCGTAGTCGAGCGAGAAAATCTGTTGAATCCGCTCCGCCCGGCCGCTGTCGCCGTCGAGCAGCGATTCCAAAGCCTCGCGGATACGGGCCAGCCGGGGGTCGGCCAAAACGGTGTCCGCGTCGGGCCCGCGCTGGATGCGGTCGAGGATTGCGGCGACGTCCAACAGTTTGGAGCGGGCTTCCAAAAAATACGCGTTGAGTGCGGCCGGGGCGGGGAGCGGTTGCATGATGATTCAAACCGGGGAAGGCAAAGGGAATTGCGGCACAGTGTATCGCGCCTTCAATTCGAGTGTCACGAGCTGATTCAAACTGCCGGAGCGGAACCCATCGAGGTCAACGGAAACGAACTTGAAGCCGAGCTCGTGCAACTTCTGCGAAAGCCCTTGGCGAACCGCCGGATCGAGCAAACGGGCGATGTCGTCGCTCGGCACTTCCACGCGGGCCAAGTCCCCTTCGTGGTAGCGCACCCGACCGTCACGGAGCCCGAGTGATTTCAAATACGCCTCGGCGAGTTCCACGCGCAGCGTCCGTTCCGGAGTCACGGCCAGCCCGGGGGCGAGCCGGCTCGATAAACACGGCGACGCCGGTTTGTCCCAGACGGGCAAGCCCCAATGCTTCGCGAGTTCGCGCACATGGGCCTTGGTGAACCCGGCCTCTTGCAGCGGGTGCCGGACGTGGTGTTCGGCCGCGGCGGTGAGGCCGGGGCGGTAGTCGCCCAAGTCGTCGAGGTTGGCGCCGCTGCACACGGTGCTCAACCCGAGCGATTCCAGTTGGCTCTCGATGCGGGTGTAAAGTTCGCTCTTGCAGAAGTAGCAGCGATCGCCGCCATTCTTTTGATAGTCGGGGTTGTCGAACTCGGTCGTCGGCAGCACCTCGTGGCGGATGCCGATGAGCGCGGCGAGTTCCCGCGCCGCAGCGAGTTCGCTCCGGGGCACGCTCGGGCTGTCCGAAGTCATGGCGATGGCGCGATCCCCGAGGGCGAGGAACGCGGCCTTGGCCACGACGGCACTGTCCACGCCGCCGCTGAACGCGACCACCGTCCCCGGCAGCGCGCTCAGGATCGCGAGCAGTTTCTCCCGGCGTTCGTCGAGCTCACTCACGGATGCCCTTCCTGAACAGTTCGCGGAGTTGGGCGGTGATCGGCCCTTGCGTGCCGGT
>Ga0105046_10012621_pt1 | contig 13103 bp, 11 predicted proteins | sample MAT03_FD_78385 | JGI IMG/M metagenome (GOLD analysis project Ga0105046, IMG submission 78385) | Freshwater microbial communities from Lake Fryxell liftoff mats and glacier meltwater in Antarctica - MAT-03 (megahit assembly) | ecosystem: Environmental > Aquatic > Freshwater > Ice > Liftoff... | reverse complement strand
TCTTTTAACGTTCAAACCGGAACCGCTGCTGAACCTGCCTGCCGGTAGGCAAGTAAAGATATAAAAGCACAAGTTAACAAACAAAAGTTAAGCTATTATTACTGTATGCAACATGCTGCTAAAAGAGGTATTTGCTATTGTAAAAAATTGCTTTAAAAGTTTGGGGCTTTAAATACCTTTCCCTCCCAAGACTTCCAGTTCTTGTCCTTTTTGAGGTTGGCCATTAAGAATAGGAATTGCCATAGAAATTAATTCATTTACTCCTTCAACCTTTAAAGAATTATCGTGGTCTTCTTTGCTGTCCCAAATTTCTGTAATCCAAACAGAATTTATGTCCGCAGTATCTTTACTAACAATATATAAAATACAACCTTTTGCTGTTGATACTAATTTGGAAGCGTTAAGTAATATAGAAGTAAGTTTTTCTCCATATCCATCTTGTGCTGTCAATTTGCCGTGAAGTAAATATTTATTCATTATTTTTTTGTTTTGATTTTCTAATTGTGTTTGAGAGATGACTGCCTGAAGAACAAAACCTAAATTAAAACCGTTCTGTCCAAAGCAGCGCTCACATTGATTTGCAGCCAATGTTCCAATATCCGGCCCTGACTTTTGAATGCATTGTTGCTGGCAGGCATTTAGTTTAATGCTTTCAAATTTCGCTTTGTTATTTCGTGATGGTGACAAACATGATATACTGTAAAATATAGCATTTCTCTTATTGTCAATTTACCTAACAATGGATGTGGTAAGATTAATGTGTCAAGATCCTTTTCCGTAAATTGTTCAATTTTTGAACATAGCACTTTTGTGTTTTTTGTCAATGCTCTACAGCATTTTTCTTTCTGATTAAAAGCAATCATTTTGGGAACAAAACGACTTGTTGCCCTGCCACCATTTTCCAATTTGCTAAGATATCTTTTAACTAAATCTTCATAAGATCTGGTTGGTCTATTTGCTTTTCCAAATACTAGTCTAATAAAAAGTGTTGGGAAACTTAATATTAGCGTAACCGGTTTTATTGAAAGATAAATATGGGCAAGCTGTTGTCCTGCAGTCCATTTTTGCTGGGTACTAAACAAAAACGCCTCACTTGTTAAGCCATTTATGTAGTCAATAAATGAGCTGTGATTTTCTTTCAGTAATGTTATGATTTCTTGACGTTCCATTTGAAATAAGTAGTTATTTTAGGCCTGCCGCTTACGGGCAGAGTTTTATGTTAGGTGGGGCATTGGTATTCTACCCTTCCATAACCGTTGCCAATTGAAAAACAAATGTACTGGTTAAGTTTTAAAAGTTAAGCAATGCTAATCAAGCCCGAGCCGCAGCCTGGATTTAATAAAATGTTGATTGTGCTTCCGCCCCAAATACACAAAACCCTTTGCAGCAATTAAAAATAATTATACATTACAAGCTAAATCTACAGCATGATACTGTCCATTCAGCATCTTTCAAAAAAATACAGCAAGGAAAAATTTGGGTTGAAGGATTATTCCCTCAACATTGAAAATGGTATCCTTGGTTTGCTTGGTCCCAATGGTGCCGGCAAGTCAACACTCATGAAAATTATTGCCACCATCAGTAAACCAAGTTCAGGAACCATTATGCTGGATGGGCAGGATATTGTAAAAGAACCCAATCATATAAGAAAAATACTCGGCTATCTTCCGCAGGATTTTGGTGTGTATGCTAACTTGAATGCCTATGAATTTTTAGAATACATCGCAGCCATGAAAGGTGTGGGTGGCCCCAACCTACGCAAACGAATTGAAATGTTATTGGAAGGTGTGAACCTTATTGACGCAGCCAAACTCCCCATCGGCACCTATAGCGGTGGTATGAAACAACGCATCGGCATTGCACAGGCATTGCTCAACGATCCAAAGATTTTAATCTTTGATGAACCCACCGTTGGCCTTGATCCTGAAGAAAGGGTACGCTTCCGCAATTTAATAAGTGACCTTGCGCAGGACTGCATCATCATCCTTTCATCGCATATAGTTTCCGATATTGAAACCATTGCCGATGAAGTGGCGGTTATGAAAAGCGGTATGCTTATTACAAAAGGCACACAGCCTGATGTGATAAAATCGGTGGAGGGCAAAGTTTTTGAAATAGTGATGGAAAGCAGCGCTGTGAATGATTTTAAAACAAAACACCTGGTGGTAAACAGCATCAGGCAAAAAGAAAATACAAAGCTGCGGTATATAAGCGATTCCCCTGCAAGTGGTTCTTCTACCTGCACCGAATCGCTTGAAGATGCTTATTTGTTTCTCACAAAAAATAATGCATAAAATGAATAATTATAAAAGCATTATTAAAGGTGATTATCAGCAAAGAACGAGAAGTTATGCTTTTCTTATTACACTTGCCATTAGTTTGTACCTGGCTTATACATTTGTTCCTGCACCGGGAGCAGCGTACACTACCGTAAAAATTGGAAAATATGTTGGTGAAAATAATACCGCATGGATTGGATATGTAACAGCCATGATGACCAGTATATTTCTTGCCCTGCTTGGGTTTTATTTAATAAACAATACCATTAAAAAAGACAGAGATACCGAAGTGGGAATGATTATAGCCACCACACCCGTGAGCAATTTTAAATACCTGTTTACAAAAGTGCTTAGCAATTTTATGGTGCTGCTTACCATTACAGGTCTTGTAAGTATTATGGGTATTATTTTAGTTTTTGTAAGAAGCAATGGCGCTTCTTTTAATATTATACAATTTCTTTTGCCCTACCTGCTTACTACAATGCCCTGCATCTTTTTTATTTCTTCGTTGGCAGTGTTGGCCGAAGTGTTTTTGGGCAAATGGCCCATGCTGCAGTATATAGGTTTCTTTTTTTTATTTGGCTTAATAACAGCAAATGTTTTACAAGGGGCCGGTACCACTGCTAAAATAATAATTGACCCTTTTGGAGTAAAAATGGTAATGACCGGAATGGAAAATTTAGTACGTCAGCAGTATGATGCTGCTGCAACTGTTGGAAGTGTTGGTTTTAATTTGTCTTCAAAGCAGGAGATAAAAACATTTTTGTTTGAAGGAATTTCCTGGTCTGCACTCTATATCATCAGCAGGCTGCTATGGATTGGCATCAGCATATTCGCCATTTTTATTTCATCAAAATTCTTTCACCGCTTTGATGTAAGAGAAAAAACCAGCAGCAGGAAAAAGAAAATTATTATTACAGAAAATATTGGGGCCGGAAATGTGTTGCAGGAAATAAAACTCTCCGCATTGCCACACATACAAACAGACTATGGCATACTGCCTTTTATAAAAACAGAATTGCTGATGCTTTTTCGTAAAGGACCCAAATGGTTTTGGTTGGTGAATATTGGAGGAATGATAGCTATTATTTTTGTTCCCATTAAAATAGCCCACCAGTTTATATTGCCTATTCTCTGGTTTCTGCAGGTTGGCCGCTGGAGCGACCTTGCCACCAAGGAAAAAACAAACCGTATCCATTATTTTACCTATGCTGCCTATCAGCCTTTGAAAAGATTATTGACTTCTCAGATAATTGCAGGAATTTTTATTGCAATTACACTGGCATCACCATTAATGATTCGCTACATCATTTCGGGAGATGTAATGCCTGTGTTGTTGATTCTTGCCGGAGCTGTTTTTATAGTTTCATTTGCTGTATGCCTTGGCATATTAAGTGGTGGAAAAAAATTATTTGAAATACTTTTTTTCGCCATTACTTATTTTAATGTAAACCTTTTGCCCTTTACCGATTATTTTGGTGCACTCAGCAGCGGTATAAGTTTGGCCCTAACTATGTTGATGATAATTGCCGGACTGGTTTTTATAAGTTTTGCAAAAAGAAAATATGAGATTGATCATGGGTGATTGGGGAGTAATTATTGATGTATTTTCTTTATCTCAATGTCGTCCTTAAAAGCTGGGTTAATAAGTTTGCCACTTAACTAAAATAGTCCTTAAGCAACTCCTCCAATTTTTGGTTTATTACTTGTAATTGTTAGGGCAACTGAAATAATTGTTTGAGCTTGCTGTTTAGTTCTGAAGTTCTTTTTGATTTAGTCTACCCAAAAGTGTTAATAGCCTTTAGCGTCTTTTCGATAATTAATTGTTTAGTCATAACCGAAATATTATTTTCATATATACATATTCTCTGCCAACCTGAGTACTGTTTGATTGCATGGCAGGCAATTTAAATTATGCGAAAGTTTTAACACCAGCCAAAAATCAATTATTTTTTCTGATGTAATGAAATCGATTCATTTCAAATAAAAGCGTAAGTTTTAAATTGTAAAAAAACTTTTGCAAATACGAATGCAAACAAACCATCGTATTGCTGCACGTTACATCATGCCAGCGGCGCTGCCTAATTTTACTGTTTTTTATAGATTTTACAAAGCATTCCTTCGGGTCTTGTTCGGGAATCCTTCGAGGCATGTTCGGTAATTACCGAAGATGCCCCGAACAAAGGACGAAGCAATCTCGAAGAATACTGTTAACGAGCCTGGGTGGCCGCATTTACCATGGCAGGCATAACTTCAACCTACCGGAGTTCTGTTTTGCAGATAAAATGCTGCTGAACATTTAATAGAAGCTTACATTTAAATTCACCCCTGGTTTATTTACTTTTTAAAATTTACTCCCTCAATCCTAAACCTTGTAAGAGCGCTATGTAAAAACTTACGCCATCTTCAATATCACTCAATGCTACAAACTCATCAGCACTATGACTTTGCCCGCTAAAGCCGGGACCGCATTTGAGCGACGGCAATGGTATCAATGCCTTGTCGGATGTGGTAGGTGAACCATAAGTAGTTTTTCCCAAAGACAAACCTGCCTTTATAACCGGGTGATGGATATCAATGGAAGAAGAACGCATTCTTGTACTTCTTGGCGTCACATCAACCTTCACGTTATTTTTGATGGCTTCCAGAATTTCTTCATGAGTATACAATTCATTTACCCTGATGTCTGCTACAAAACTACAGGCTGCGGGAATTACATTATGAGCCTTATTTTGAGTATGAATAGAAGTAACGGTCATTTTAACAGGACCTAAAACAGGAGAAACTTTTTCAAATTTAAAATTACTAAACCAGTTGATTGCATCCATGGCCTTATAAATTGCATTGTCTCCTTCATCCCTGGCTGCATGCCCTGCCCTTCCATGAGCTATACAATCCAGCACCATCAAACCCTTTTCTGCAATGGCCAGTTCAAGTTGTGTGGGTTCTCCTACAATGGCAAAACTATCCGGCTGTTTAAAATGTTTTGTAAATATTTCATCTGCAAATAATTTTTCAATGCCATCACTTCCGCTGATTTCTTCTTCGGCACTGGCAGCAAATACAATATTGTAAGACAGATTTACGGCATCATAAAAATATAAAAAAGCGGCCATCAGGCTCACCAGCGAAGCCCCGGCATCAGTACTTCCCAGGCCAAATAATTTATTTCCTTCTATGGATGGCTGATGCGGATCTCTTGTGTAAGCCGCATTGGCAGCAACGGTATCATGATGTGAGTTCAACAGGATAGTAGGTTTGGCTGCATCAAAATTTTTGTTGCAGGCCCATACATTATTCATTAATCTAAAAACCACTATTCCCTTTTCTTTCAGAAAATTTTCAATGCAGGTAGCGGTGTTATTTTCCTCTTTACTTAAAGATGGTATAGCGATGAGTTGCTGTAACAACCCAATAGCATTTTTAGTGATGATATGTATCCTCTCTTTATTCATTTATTATGGAAGTACCAGATTGCTGATGAATTAATTGTTGCAGGTTATCCGCATGACCAATGGTTACAACTTTTACGCCGGCCTCTAATGCTGCAAAAGCATTTTGAAGTTTTGGAATCATTCCCTCCCTAATAATATTTTTTTCTTTTAAGTCTATAAAGGAAGTTAACGTAATGTTTTTAATCACACTGTTATCATCCGTTGCATTCATTAAAACGCCGGGTTTTTCAAAACAATAAACCAGCGAAACTTCATACAAAACACTCATGGCTTTGGCTATTTCCTGTGCAATGGTATCTGCATTGGTGTTCAGCAATAAACCCTGTCCGTTATGTGTAAGCGGCGAAAAAACCAGGGAAACATTTTGCTCAACCAATGATTGAATTAAACCTGCATTCACTTCATCAACATCACCCACAAAACCATAATCAGTTACCGGGTGAATTCTCTTATGAGCTTTTATCACATTACCATCTGCACCACATAAGCCAACAGCGTTGCATCCTGCAGCCTGCAAAAGCGCCACGATATTTTTATTAATGTATCCGGCATAAACCATGGTTATTACTTTCAGCGTTTCTGCATCGGTAATCCTTCTGCCATCTATTAATTGTTGCGATATACCCATTACCTCTGCCACACGGGTAGCCATCTTGCCGCCACCATGTACCAATATTTTATGGCCTTTAATAGAAGCAAAATCTTTTAAGAACAACGAAAGTTTCCCTTCATCATCAATGATATTACCCCCAATTTTTATGACTAATAAAGACTCTTTCATTGAAATATTAAATTTTGACTTTCACCTTTCACCTTTCACTATTGACTTTTCACTTTTCACTTTTCACTTTTCACTTTTCACTTTTGTTCTAAGAATCTCCCCAATCACCGCCTGTGCCGCCCACACCCTGTTTGCTCCCTGCTGTGTTACCAGGCTATCAGGGCCATCCAGCAATTCATCACTCAGTTCTACATTTCTTCTCACCGGCAGGCAATGCATTACTTTAGCATTATTGGATGGTTGTAGTTTTTCATTGGTAAGCATCCACTCGCCTTTTACTTCCGGCATCGCACCGTAATTATTAAAAGAACTCCAGTTTTTCACATACACAAAATCTGCATTTTTTAATGCTTCCTCCTGGTTATGCGTAATGGTTGCTCCATTGGTAAATTGTTCATCCAGCGTATAACCTGTAGGGTGAGTTATTACAAAGTCTGCTTCGCCCCATGCATTTACCCATTGTGCAAATGAATTGGCCACGCATTGTGGCAAGGGTTTGATATGCGGCGCCCATGTCAATACTACTTTAGGCTTCCTTCCTTTCAGCTCTGCTCTTTCACCTTTCACCTTTAACCTTTCACCTTCAACCTCTGCCTCTTCACCTTTCACCTTTGACCTTTCACCTTCAACCTCTGCCCCTTCAGCTTTCAGCTTTGACCTTTCACCTTTCCAAGCCTCCTGCATCGTAATAATATCCGTCAAAGACTGCAGCGGATGCAAAGTGGCACTCTCCAGGCTCACGATAGACACGCCGGCATATTTTATAAATTGATTAATAACGTGCTCTGCATAATCTTCTTCCCGGTTTTTTAAAGAAGGAAATGTGCGGATGCATAAAATATCAAAATAACTTCCCAGCACGGGTGCTGCATCTTTAATATGTTCTACGCTGTTGCCATTCATGATGGCGCCTTCTGCAAATTCCAGTGCCCAGCCATCTTTATCTACATTAAATACAATGGCTTCCATTCCCAGGTTTTTTGCTGCCACCTGTGTGCTGATGCGGGTGCGAAGGCTTGGGTTTAAAAATAATAAACCGATTTTTTTTTGTGCCCCCAAAGCCAGGTCTGCCAATGGATTGGCTTTATAATACAATGCTTTTTCTACCAAAGCATTGATATCATCCGCATCATTTACTGAAATAAAATTTGTCATGCCTCTAATTCTATTTTGATCGCTTCTAAAAAAATATCTGCTTCCCTTTTGGTAATATTTAATGCCGGCAATAACCTGATTATATTTGGTTTGGCCTCCCCGGTAAAAATCTGGTGCTTATACAATAAATTTTTCTTCACATGTTTCATGCTGTCCGGTAATTCAATACCTATCATCAAACCCCTTCCTCTAACTTCTATTATATTGGGTAATTTTTGTAAAGCTTCTGTAAGATAGTTTCCAATTTCTGTTGCATTAGCCATCAGGTTTTGTTCATCCATTACTTCCAGCACAGCCAATGCTGCAGCGCATGCCAAATGGTTGCCACCAAATGTAGTACCCAGCATAAAATGTTTGGCTGCAAATTTTGGAGAAATAGAAATAGCACCTATCGGAAATCCATTGCCCATTCCTTTGGCCATGGTATAAATATCTGCATACACGCCTGCAAAATCATGCGAATAAAATTTTCCGCTTCTGCCATAACCACATTGCACCGAATCTGCTATGTACACTGCATTATATTCATCACACAATGTTCTGATTTTTCTTAAGAAAGATTCACTGGCCACATTAATTCCTCCTACACCCTGAATACCTTCTATGATTACTGCAGCAATTTCATTTTGGGCAAATGCCTGCTGCAAGGCTGTTTCATCATTAAAAGCAAGAAACAACACATTATCTGTTTCATTTACCGGCGCCACTATAGAAGGATTATCTGTAGCTGCAACTGCCAATGATGTGCGGCCGTGAAAAGCTTTTTTAAATGCAATTATTTTTTTTCTTCCATTATAAAACGAAGCCAGTTTCAATGCATTTTCATTGGCTTCTGCACCGGAATTACAAAGAAACAATTGATAATCTTCTTTGCCGGAAACTTTGCCCAGTTTGTCTGCCAACTCCTGTTGCAAAGGAATTTTGATGGAGTTGGAATAAAAAGAAATCTGGTGCAACTGGTCTTCAATTCGTTTTACCCAATGCGGGTTGGTATGACCTATACTTATTACTGCATGACCACCATAGAGGTCAAGATATTTTGTTCCCTTATCGTCCCATACATAAGCGCCCATGGCTTTTACAATGGTCACGTCGTTGAGTGGATATACGTCAAATAATTTCATATGCCCCTGTCCCCAAAAGGGGAACCTGGTTTGTTGGTTTATTAAATAAATTGTTATCGTTCAAAAAAGTTGAAATATATATTTGCCAATAAGCTTCAGCCTTTCACTTTTGACTTTTGGCTTTTTTTTCACCAGCAAAGACAATATTAAAACACTATAAGGTTTCCCCGCACACAATCCAACACACAAACCTTATAGCCTGCCTGCCGGTAGGCTGGGTTTTGGCCTTTCATTTTTGACTTTTCACTTTTTTTTACCGGCATTATTAAAACACTCTAAGGTTCCCTGTCCACAAAACCCAACACACAAACCTTATAGCCTGCCTGCTGGTAGGCGGGGTTTTGTGAACCTTTGACTTTTGACCTTTCACTTTTGACTTTTCACTTTTCACTTTTCACTTTTGACTTTTCACTTTTCACTTTTGACTTTTCACTTTTGACTTTTCACTTTTGACTTTTGACTTTTCACTTTTGACTTTTGCCTTCCTAAAACCCCACCCCCTTCAACCTAAGCCCCGCCGTCTCTTCCAGGCCAAACATCAGGTTCATATTCTGCACCGCCTGGCCGCTGGCACCTTTTAATAAATTGTCTATTGCTGAATGTACTACCAGTTTGGTACCCACCTTTTCTAATTGAATCACCGCTTTGTTTGTGTTTACCACCTGCTTCATACTGATGGGATCTTTACTCATTTGTACAAACGGATGGTCTTTGTAAAACCCGTTGTATATCACCGTTAGTTCTTCAATACTAAGATCACAATGCAATTGAGAACTGACAAATATCCCTCTTGTAAAATCGCCTCTCCATGGTACAAAATTCAGATCGATATCTTTGTGCGCCTGCAATTGCAAGAGTGATTCACCTATCTCAGCAAGGTGTTGATGACTGAGTGTTTTATATGCCTGTATATTATTGGCCCTCCAGCTAAAATGCGAAGTGCCGGAAAGCGATTGCCCGGCACCGGTAGAACCTGTGATTCCTGTAGTGTAAATATCATTTAGCAACCCTTCCTTGGCAAGCGGCAATAAACCAAGCTGAATTGCAGTTGCAAAACATCCGGGGTTGGCAATACTATTAGCTTTCTTAATTTCCTCCCTGTTTAATTCAGGTAAACCATAAATAAAATTTCTGTCGCCTGCCTGCGCATCTTCCTTTAACCGAAAATCATTGCCGATATCAATTAATTTTATTGCAGCAGGAATGTTATTTTCATTTACAAATTTCATTGCTTCTCCATGCCCTGCACAAAAAAACAATACATCAATATCAAAATGATGATCAGCCGAAAACAATATCTCCGTATCTCCAATTAAATCTTCATGTACTTTGCTCAACAGGTTACCTGCATTGCTTTTGCTTTGCACAAAAATAATGTCCGCCTGCGGATGATTCAGTAATATCCTGATCAGCTCCCCGCCGGTATATCCTGCGCCGCCAATAATTCCGACTTTAATTTTATTTGCACTCATGCTAAAAAATTCAAAATAAAAAACTTCATTCTAAATATCCTATCCTCCTGAACCCTGCCTACCGGCAGGCTTTGAAACCTCTTGAACCTATACGAAATCACGAGTTGAAAAAACATTAAACGTTAAACGTTGAACCCTTAAACGTTAAACCCTTAAACTTCTCAACCCTTCTCCGCCTCCTCCTTCACCGAATGATAAATACCCGTTTGGTTGCCAAAGATCTTTGAAAATCCACGAACATCCTCACCCGTCCAACCGGTATTCATTTCGCCATAACTGCCAAAACGATTACTCATAAGGTCATACTTTGATTCGATACCTGTAACCACAAATCGGTATGGCAATAATTCTACAAATACTTCACCGGTAACATGCGCCTGCGTGCTTTCTAAAAAGCTTTCAATATCTCTCATCACAGGATCCATGATCTGTCCTTCATGCAGCCAGTTGCCATAAAATTGTGATAGATTATCTTTTAAATTTAACTGCCATTTGGTAAGCACATGTTTTTCCAATGCATGATGCGCTTTAAGGATAACCATGGGTGCTGCAGCTTCAAAACCTACACGGCCTTTGATACCGATAATAGTATCGCCCACATGCACATCTCTGCCTATAGCATAAGGGCCTGCAATTTTTTGTAAATATTGTATCGCTTCTGCAGGATGCGAAAATTGTTGATCATTTACCATTGACAATTGACCCTGTACAAATGACAATTTAATATTCTCAGCTTTTAATGAAGTATCCAACTGCGTAGGCCATGCTTCTTCCGGCAACATGCCGTTGCTTTTTAAAGTTTCTTTTCCTCCTACACTTGTGCCCCATAAACCTTTATTGATGGAATAAGCAGATTTTTCAAAATTCATGCTTACGCCATTTTCTTTGAGGTAAGCTATTTCGGCTTCCCTGCTCAATTTCATATCTCTTATCGGCGTGATAATCTCCACGCCGGGTAACATGCTGTTAATGATCATATCAAATCTTACCTGGTCATTGCCTGCACCGGTACTGCCATGTGCCACTGCCGCTGCATTCATTTTTTTGGCATGTAATGCAATGTTCAATGCCTGGCTTAGTCTTTCGGCACTTACGCTTAAGGGATAGGTATTGTTTTTTAATACATTTCCAAACACCAGGTATTTTACAATGCTGTCGTAATAATTCTTCACTGCATCAATAGTGGTATGGGTAGTTACACCCAGTTTATATGCATGTGCTTCCGTTTCATCCAGTTCCTGCCGGCTGAAACCACCGGTATTTACCAATACAGAATGTACTTCATAGCCTTTGTCTTTTGCAAGAAAAACTGCACAAAAACTGGTATCCAACCCTCCGCTAAAGCCCAGCACCAGTTTTTTGCCTTCTCCCGAATGAATGACCGAATCATCAAATGAAAGGGAATTAATATTATTAGACATGATTGAAAAGAATTTTTAAAAATTAAAAAAGAAACGTAAAACCGATTTACCTGCTCCTGAAATTTTCTGGTTACCCATTAAAAATTTCATCAGTTTACTTTGTTTAATGCGCATGAAACGTTCATATAATTTAGAATGCTGTTTAAAATCCTCTGCTGTTTCTTCAGGTTCATAATGATCAACAGGATCATATAGCATTGCCGTGCACATACAGTTTTTTCTGTCTTTACTCATCAGGATATCAAAGTTCACACAGCTTTTGCATCCTGCCCAAAACTGCTCATCATCCGTCAGTTCGCTATAAGTTACGGGTTCATACCCAAGATCAGAATTGATCTTCATCACAGCAAGACCAGTGGTTAAACCAAATATTTTTGCATGTGGGTACTTTTGCCTGGAGAGCTTAAAAATATTTTCTTTTATTTTTTTGGCTACACCGCTTTTACGAAAGGCAGGCGCTACTATCAGTCCGCTGTTGGCCACAAAAGAATCGTGGCCCCATGCTTCAATATAACAGAAACCAATCCAGTCGCCGGATGCTGTCACAGCAATTACTGCCTTACCCTCTTCCATTTTTTTGGCTACGTATTCGGGTGTGCGTTGAGCAATACCTGTGCCCCTGGCTTTGGCAGAAGATTCCATTTCTGCAGTAATAATATGTGCGTATGATAAATCTGCTGCTGTAGCAGTTCTGATAATGATACTTGCTTGTTCCAATTTATTTGAAATTGAAAGGATGAAAAAAGATAAAATGAAAATGTGCATTTATAATGCAACTAGTCCGGGGGATTTTTTCACTGATAGGGGCAGATGGTTATGCTCGGCCTATCAGCAACCAGGTCGTCGGAGTGATAATGAGGCAGATGAAGCGGGCAAAATAATATAGTATGTACTTTGGTTCAATGCTTTAATTATAATTTATTGACGCAAAGCTAAGGTTTTCAAATTAAAATGGGCGGTATAGGTATTAATATTTTGTTATGATGTATAAAACAGCGCTATGAAACTGCTGTTGACGATTTGAAATATCATACATTTTAAACATCGCTTCTAAGGTTTTGTTTATTCAACATGGCATAAATATCCGCTCAGATTTTTGCGTAAAACTTATTAATATTTCTTGTGAAAAATAGCGGCTGCTATTGACATCACACAAAAAAGGCATTTAAAAAATTTAATTTTTAAATGCCTTTTTAATAAGGTTGTGACCGTTGGATGCTATTTTGAAATTGAGCCTCTTTACCGGCAGGGACATAATTAAAACACTATAAGGTTTCCCCTCTCACAAAAGCCAAAGCACAAACCTTTATAGCCTGCCGGCCGGGTTTTAGGAGGCCTTGACCTTTCACCTTTGACTTTTGATCTTTGACCTTTCACCTTTGACTTTTCACCTTTGACTTTTCACCTTTGACTTTT
>Ga0105046_10012620_pt1 | contig 13104 bp, 9 predicted proteins | sample MAT03_FD_78385 | JGI IMG/M metagenome (GOLD analysis project Ga0105046, IMG submission 78385) | Freshwater microbial communities from Lake Fryxell liftoff mats and glacier meltwater in Antarctica - MAT-03 (megahit assembly) | ecosystem: Environmental > Aquatic > Freshwater > Ice > Liftoff... | reverse complement strand
GGGCCATAAAGAAAAGTGAATCAGGCGATTAAGAAAATTGGTTGGTTCTATTGCGGAATCTGGGTTTATATAAGGAACATAGAGATCCGTTTGATCGTCTTTTGGCTGCCACCGCCTGGTTCGAAGATTATTCATTTGCTACTACAGATCAGAGTTTTCAACTGTATAAAGATTTGATCCGGCTTACTTAAATGGATTTGAAAATTAAAAGGCAATATGAATTGAATAAGCGAAAAACGCCAATTGTAATCATTGACGAATCATTAAACAAGTATGAAGGGAAAGTGCTTTTTCCTGAAAAACTGGCTAAAGCAAACGAAGTTTTGAAGCGGATTGGATTACCGAAATTGCCAAAATAAGTTGATTCCGATGAAGCAATCACTACACTTTATCATGGTTAAATATGAAGTAAAAACGAGATTATTGGCGGGGCGAAGTCGGGATATTAGTTACCAGATTCAAAAATTATTATATTTGAATCATTAAAAAATAAAAATCAATGGGTCTTGTTCACGCCGAAATTGAAATCATAAATGCTTACGATGCTGCATTGTTGCGGAAAAACAAAATTGTAGAATCGGCTGTGAGGAAAATGACTGTCAATGCCTTGGTGGATTCCGGGGCGTACATGATGATAATACCAGATGCGGTGAGGCTTCAACTAGGTTTGGAAATTGTGGGACAGGAACTGGCTGAGTTTGCCAATGGAAAGCAGGAATATGTTCCCATTGGAGAACCGATTGAAGTTCGTTTTGGGAATAGAAAGGCTACGGTAGATGTGTTGATTGCAGGCAATGAAGTTCTTTTAGGTGCCATCCCCATGGAGGCAATATTAGCGGAGCCAATCAAGCTATAGCATGAGATGTGGTGATTCATCCACGAACCCAAAAGTTAAGCGTAAACCCGGAACATCCGAATACACCAGTTTTTAGGATTTAGGTGAGAGTAGAAAAAAGGATTAGAAGTTTATGATGTATCCGCCTTTCTGGTTTGGATAGGCTAAATATCAAAAACCTGATTAGACATGTCATCATTTATTTCTATTCTAGGACTGGCTGCAGTAGTAGATCCAGGGCTAATACAAGTTATGCCAATCCAATTTTTTCCCTTTATGAGCCCTGAAAAATTCCAACATTTTTTAGTTCCTGTCATTTCTTCATTTTGAGAAATTATTTGACCATTAACCATCATGGTTATAATATCACCATCGACTAGGTACCAATCACTTGCGCAAATAGTAATTGTACTATTCAAAACCGTGATCGACCCTTGATTATTATAGTCGCTTGGTAAGTCTGATCCTGTGTAAGGCTTTGGTTGACATGGAACTTAAATATTTACAGCCCGTTTTGAATCCCTTTTGAAATCTCCGATGGCGATTATATTACCGTTTTTATCCTTCATGGAATAGGTATGCTTATTATCATCTTGAGGTAAAAAAGATACCACCCCAGAATTATCGTTATCTTCTGGAGGACAGAAATAGCGGAAAGAAGGTAATTCCCCGATAAAGTTATTGTCAACGAAAATGTCAATTGGTTCCAATCCACAGTCTTTACAGACATAAAACTTAACCTTGTTCATGTCATCTTTCCATCAAAAACAGATGTCAATTCAGGCGACTTTGCTTACAAGCCTCATTACGCAAAAGAATGCGAATAGGCTATTCAAATCACTTTATTTCAACAAATCATAAATTTATTCATGAAACAAATAAGCAAAATCCACTTCCTAATATTGATATCCATTTCAACATTCTTATGAATCGTCTTTATTATGCTGCTTACTATGTAGTTAATTCACTTTTGATGGCTCATGGAATTGTAACCAAAACCCATTCCGGGACAAAAAGTAGTTTTTCACAACACTTCGTAAAAACAGGAAAATTTGACAAAACCTATGGCCGTTTGCTTTCCGGGCTTTTCGATAGCCGCCAAAAGGGAGATTATGAAAATATCTTCGCCTATGATGCAGATTCGGTCTTGCCTCTTTTTGAACCTGTTGCGGAGATGATTACCTTGATCGAAATTGAGATCAGAGCATCAAACTGATTTTTAATAAGAAGCTATAACAGCTCCCCGTTTTTCTTTCCAGCCCAACCCATTTGAGCTACTATAAAAACATTGCGAGCAGGAAAGTCTTGTCTAAGTTTTTTGAGAAAGTTATCGTCAGGCAGCAATTTCATTAAGGCGATCCAGATTTTGGGATTGAAACATTTTTTTAGCCAATTCAAGCACGGCAACTGCCCGGGCTTTTGTTTATCTACTTTCACACGATTTCGTCAGTCGTCTCAATGACATAAATCACTTGTTCCATCTGAACACAAGGCTTGGTTAATACTTGATCTTGATCAATTCACAGTTGCGTGTCAATTCAGTTAAAAAAAAACGATCTGATTCTCTGGATCAAATAAAATATCTGGATAATAATTAACTGATTTTCAATGATATACAAATATAAAGGCAATTGAATGATAAAAAATATGTCAAAAATCGACGAGTTTAGGCAACGACATTAGACTGTATTAGAGTAAGATATGATACGGTGTAACACTTTTCCACTTTAATAACACTGGATAAAGGTAATATCCTACTGTCCTCAAAACATGCCGGTTTTATTAATCCAGAAAGTTCCAATACGTTTACAGGGCAGAAAAAACTGTTTCTCTTATACCGGATTCGAATATCCTGTTTAAGTACTGAAATGGAAAGGGCTGGGTAAGACGGCAAAGAGTAAGGAGGTCCTGAATTCTTTACCCCATCATCCTCTCCTCTGTTCACTATTTTTTGGAACCAAAGTTCATTATTATATGAAAGCATTTTATGTATCCACCCTCTTGTTATTGGCATCAAGCCAGGTCATTTTTAGTCAATCTCATAAGAATTTGCCTGATTTCGAACCGCATAGAAACCTTCGCATGGATCTTTCCATTGCCATGGGCAAAGGCATCAATGTAAACAGTCTTCAGGTTTCAAAATTCAGGTGGCTTGACAAAAAAGAATCTTTCAGTTTGGGTTATGGTCTTCGACTCACGAATTCAAACTTTTCAAACCTGAAAATGAGTTATTCACCTCAAAATAAAAGTGAGTTTGAGAGCTTCACCGCCAGCGGCTTTGCCGTATCACTCAACTTTATGGTGTCTGCCGAATACACATGGCAAAACAAACTTAGTTTTGGAGCCAGTACAGATCTGTTCGGGCTGTCGATGGGAGGTGTTCGGGTAAGTGAAGCATTTGTATTTAAGCCAGGTCCCCGACCCGATTTACCTAACGCCGCACCTTATGGCCAGGGAGCGGATGTTCAAGACATCAATATTAGAAACAGTTTTAAAAACCCAGGCGGAATCCTAAATTCAGAACTTTATGCTTCTTATAAACTGAGCCGGAAATATTGGATCCGATTCGGGTATGCAAGCCACTACAATGAAGTTGCGCTTAAAAAGTCAAAAGAAACATTTTCCCACATGTCACATTTGATTTTTGCAGGGATCCGGATTCGGTACTGAGAAACAACGAACCAGGATCGATTAAAAAGTGAATTCCACCTTCTCTAATCATTTGATTCTCTGATATCAACCAAGATATTGGAATTGGCTTGGGCGTGCCCCCTCCTTTAGTCGGGGTCGGGTTATCCGTTTCAATCTATTGGTTCGTACCTCACCAATAGGATTTCCACTTCTACCCCTCACGCAATTCCATGCAGCCTTAAACGCCAATCATTAAAACTTATGCCATTAGACCACTGGCAATCAATGAAATCACTGGCAGGGAATAATCTCCGACCACGCTAGTGTGACGCCGAATCTTAGATTTGCGACAAAATATCAGACTCAATCATGAAGCCGGTTTTCTGAATATCATTCTTCATTCGAAGCTAGCCTGTTGTTTCCCCAGCTGAACCATCTATGTTTCAACCTCACATTTGAACCATTTCGGCAATTCCCAAAAGAATCTATATGTATTACCTCCTCACTTCAATCCAGCCTGTAAAAGTTTGGACATTGAACCGAATGTTGTAAAAATAAACCCCTTCTTCTTTGTTACTTTCAGGCCACGTAAAACCTGGATCTGTTGTCCTAAAGGCTATTTTTCCCCATCGGTCGTAAATTGAAAGTCCTTCAAACTGGATTCCGCAACCCGGTTCAGCATTTAAATTTTTAAGGTTCCACTCTTCGTTTTTGTTGTCGTTGTTTATTGTAAGAAGATTTATACCATGAAAATCGAATTTATCACTTGCCTTTAAATCCAGCTTTAATTTCAAAGTATCGTGGTAAGAGATATTGCAGGCGGTATTTGTGGCTCTGAATAAAAATTCTGCCGGATAGGTCAGTTCGGTGTGAACGCATTCCGGAGACCAATTCAAAGCAGACTCAACCATCGAAGTACCGCTGGCCCCGGTAAACACTAACCCATATTTGGAAAGCAAGGACTGACTACTGATCGGACTCAGGCTTATATTAGCGCTTTTTCTACTTTTCCCTATCAGAGCTGTTAAATAATTAGTTCCGGAATACCCTTGTATTTCAATTCTCGTTGCCGCTGTATCTTTATTTTTCTCATAAATATGGGCCTCTCCTTTGGGTGGTAAAACATAAAAACGAACCGTCTTTTTAAGTTGGATATTCTGATTGCAAAAATTGGTGTTGGCAGTGAACACGACCCTGAGTGGTTGATTTGAAACAGGACTACAGGGCGATTTCCATTGCAAATTTCTTGAAATAGGTCCTACCCCGGAACCATTGGGAAACGAAATGCCTAAAGAAGAAAGACTGATCGCTACGTTTCTATTGTTAAAGAGTTCTGCTGAAAGTTGGTTGATCTGGGTTGGAAGCACATCTGTTGTGACCTGAATTTTCAACGAATCGCCACCGGAAACAGAAAACACACTGTCGCTGGTGTTCAATAGTATTTTCGGAATAAAATTTGGTGGAACGGTCAGCACAATATAAATATCTAAAGAATCAAAAAGGGATCCAGCGCAACCGTTGTCGAATGAAATCACACGGAGATGAAAGGGTTTGGCACGAGTGGAACCAACACAGGCTGGTAAACAAAAACTCAACCTTGCTGTATCTGTTGCTGAAACTACCAACTTAACAGTATCGCCTGTGATGGGTGAGATGGGCGTAAAATTAAGCGGAATGGCTCTCAGTGTTAATTTTTGTTGAACCTGTTGGTCAGAAACTTTGACTGTAATGCAGGTCTTACCCTGGGTATTATTGTTTACAAATATGGTATCGTTTTGTTTCAGTACCCGTCCACGTGTGGGGTCAGACAGGGTAATAACCGGAGGTGTATTGGCAGGGCAAGAGATAACCACTTGCTGAAACTCTCTTCTCACTTCACCTATTTTCTTGCCATTCCTGTACTCTGAACACCGTACAGAAAACACAAAGAGTCCCAACATACTTGGTTTCAAGGTCAGAATACCGGTTTTTGGGTTTATTTTTAAGGATGGACTACCCTGAATCTGAATAAAAGTACTGAATCCGGTCTCCCAAACAACCGATGCATACGGAGCAGAATTCCCTGTCTCAATCCTTGGCAATACCGGACTGGCTTCTTTGGAAATAATCGGATCCACCAGGTCAAAAACCAGGGAATCACCATCATAGTCTGTAGCAGAAAAGTCAATAACAGAAGGTTGATTGATACAAAACAACGTATTGGGAACGGGTTTAAACACTGGAGAATCATTGAGGAATGGATTGTTATTTATTGCAACAGGTGGAAACTCCATCACAAAAGTCTGGCCTACATCACCTGGCGATACTATATTGGTAATTCCATTATTACGGCAACACCTTTCCCAAACCACATAATAACCCTGTGGGTGATTGTATTGCTGGGCTGAAAGTTGCACATTGGTTTTATACAGAAGCACCCTGGTCCGGACTGAATTCCCTCCCGTTCCGCATGCGGTTTGATTGTAATTGATTATTTCCTGATTGACTTCTATTGGAACACCCGTCAGATTCTGCATCAACTGATTGTCTGATTTTCTGAAAATCGTAAAAAACACATCCGAGTCAAGAGCACCTGTACTTCCGTTAATCTCATCAAAATAAAGCGTAAGCTGGATTGTATAATTGTAATCTCCATTTGCAACCATTTGAAAACCACCACCCACAATATGTGTGGCTTGTGAAACTCCAGAGATAAGAAAAAACAGTCCCGAAATAAGGCTGGTTAAAAAGCAACGAACTTTCATAAAAATGTGATTTGGTTACTGACAATTGACACGCCAAATAAAATCGGAATCTTCCGAAATCCCAAAACAGGTTATGAATATTTATCAATTTGCCTGGTTCGGCTTATTTGCAAACAACATCTGTGCATTGGCAAATCTCTAATTTGCAACAATTCAAAGGACTTTATTCAACTTTAGAAAGTTTTCTGATACCACTCTGAAGTTCTGAAATTAAAAAAGGCTTGTTCGGTGTAGCCTCAGAATCAAGTCCTTGTGATTTAGAATCTTAGATTTTCAACAATTCAAAGGACTGATTTCACCCTGAAATCAAAAAAGCCCCGCTTGTGACGAGGCTTTTCATTTAATACATTTTAATTCTGCTTAATCAAGCGTAATCTCAAGTGCAAGACCTCTCAGCTCATGAACCAATACATTGAATGATTCAGGGATGTTTGGTTTCGGCATATTTTCACCTTTTACAATGGCTTCGTATGCTTTGGCTCGTCCAATCACATCATCTGATTTTACTGTAAGGATCTCCTGAAGTATGTGGGAAGCACCAAATGCTTCCAATGCCCAAACCTCCATTTCTCCGAAACGCTGTCCACCAAACTGTGCTTTACCGCCCAATGGCTGTTGTGTGATCAATGAGTATGGCCCGATTGAGCGAGCGTGCATCTTATCATCCACCAGGTGACCCAGTTTCAGCATATAGATGATACCCACAGTTACTTTCTGGTCAAATCGCTCACCGGTCAATCCATCGTGAAGATAAGTCCGTCCAAACGAAGGAAGTTTTGCTTCATTCAATTCAGCTACCACTTCTTCTTCGGTTGCACCATCAAAAATCGGAGTAGCATACTTGCGACCCAATCTACGACCTGCCCATCCAAGAACGGTTTCATAAATCTGACCAATGTTCATCCTTGAAGGTACACCTAAAGGATTAAGCACGATATCTACAGGTGCACCATCTTCAAGAAACGGCATATCTTCCTGACGTACAATCCGGGCTACAACCCCCTTATTTCCGTGACGACCTGCCATCTTATCACCTACTTTAAGCTTACGCTTCTTGGCAATATATACTTTGGCAAGCTTCACAATTCCTGTTGGAAGTTCATCACCTACTTCAATAGCTACTCTTTCACGTTTGAATCTTCCGGCGATTTCATTGCGTTTCTTCACAAAGTTTTTCACCAGGTCAAATACCATTCTGTTCAATCTTGTATCGTCAGTCCAGTTTTCCAACACCACATCTGAAATCAGATTGGCTTCTTCGGCAACGTTGTAATTACTTTCATCGCGGTAAGGATTTTTATCAGGGAATAAATTCTCCGTAATGTTCTTACGACTGAACTTCACACCTTTTGACATAATCTCATCACCAAACTTATGCTTTACTCCTTTACAGGTTTTACCCTCAAGAATTATAGTCAGCTTATCAATGGCTTTATTTCGAAGCTCAATCAAGTCTTTGGAATACTTCGACTTAAGAACATCAAGTTCTTTCTTCGAAGCCGCTCTCAGATCTTTATCTTTACGTGGTCGTGAAAACAGTTTTGTATCAATTACCACTCCTCTCATAGATGGAGGTGCTTTCATAGATGCATCTTTCACGTCTCCGGCTTTATCACCAAAGATTGCACGAAGAAGTTTCTCCTCCGGAGTCGGATCACTTTCGCCTTTCGGTGTGATTTTACCAACCAGAATATCGCCTTCTTTTACCTCTGCTCCTACCCGAACGATACCGTCCTTGTCAAGGTTTTTAACCGCTTCCTCACTTACATTTGGAATCTCAGAAGTCAATTCTTCTTCACCACGTTTGGTTTCGCGAACTTCAAGTTCGTATTCTTCAATGTGGATGGAAGTAAAAATATCGTCAGATACAACTTTCTCAGAAATTACGATGGCATCTTCAAAGTTGTATCCCTGCCAAGGCATGAATGCAACCATCATGTTCCGTCCAAGGGCAAGTTCACCTCCCTGTGTGGCATAACCTTCGCAAAGAATCTGACCACGAAACACTTTATCTCCCTTGTTCACAATCGGACGAAGGTTGATGCAGGTATCCTGGTTGGTTCTTCTGAACTTGGTCAGATGATAGGTTCGGATGTCGTTATCAAATTCAACAGATCGCTGATCATCGGTTTGAATGTACTGAACCACAATTTTCATGGAGTCCACATAAATTACTTCACCTGCATCTTCCGCAGAGATCAACGTTTTGGAGTCTTCAGCTACTCTTGCTTCAAGTCCTGTTCCCACAATTGGAGATTCAGGGCGAAGAAGAGGAACTGCCTGACGCTGCATGTTAGATCCCATCAGGGCCCGGTTCGCATCATCGTGTTCAAGAAACGGAATCATGGAAGCGGCAATCGAAACAATCTGATTCGGAGCCACATCCATATACGTCACATTTGCAGGCTCAACCAATGGGAAGTCTCCTTCAAAACGGGCTTTTACACGCTCCTGTGTTAAAGTTCCATCATCAGCAAGCCCGGTTTTGGCAAGAGCGATGTTATGACCATCTTCTTCCTCCGCAGTTAAATATTCTACCGGCGTGTTTGCCAATATTTTACCGTTTGCGATTTTTCGGTATGGAGTTTCAATAAAGCCCATGCCATTTACTTTGGCGTGAATACAAAGGGAGGAAATCAAACCAATGTTTGGGCCTTCCGGTGTTTCAATGGTACAAAGCCGACCGTAGTGTGTGTAGTGAACGTCACGAACCTCAAAACCTGCACGCTCTCTGGAAAGTCCACCTGGCCCAAGTGCCGACAATCTCCTTTTGTGTGTAATCTCGGCCAGGGGATTGGTTTGATCCATGAACTGAGACAGCTGATTGGTTCCGAAGAATGAGTTAATTACAGATGAAAGTGTTCTTGCATTGATCAGGTCAACCGGTTTGAAATCCTCGTTGTCCCGAACGTTCATTCTTTCTTTGATGGTTCTTGCCATACGGGCAAGACCTACACCAAACTGAGAATACAATTGCTCACCGACTGTTCGAACACGACGGTTAGAAAGGTGATCAATATCATCAACCACAGCTTTCGAGTTTATCAATCCGATCAGATATTTCACGATCATAATGATGTCCTCTGTCGTAAGTACGCGGGTTGTCGAAGAGGTGGAAAGACCCAGTTTCTTGTTAATCCTGTACCGTCCTACTTCTCCAAGATCATATCTTTTATCGGAGAAGAAAAGATTTTGAATAATATCACGGGCCGTTTGCTCATCGGGTGCATCCGTGTTCCGCAGTTGACGGTAGATTTGCTCAACGGCCTCCTTTTCAGAGTTAGATGGATCTTTCTGAAGCGTATTATAAATGATGGTGTAATCGGTTGCATTCACATCCTCCCGGTGAACAATCACCGATTTAGAACCCGAATCCATAATCACATCCAGATCTTCGTCTTTAATAATAGTATCCCTTTCGAGCAATACTTCATTTCGGGCGATAGAAACTACCTCACCTGTGTCTTCATCCACGAAATCTTCTGTCCAGGATTTAAGGACCCTTGCAGCCAGTTTACGACCCAAAAGTTTTTTCTGGTTGGTCTTGTTTACGTTGATCTCTTCCGAAAGTCCGAACAGATCCAGGATGTCTTTATCAGAACCAAAACCAATTGCTCTCAAAAGAGTGGTTACCGGAAATTTCTTTTTCCGGTCGATGTAAGCATACATAACGTTGTTCACGTCGGTCGCAAACTCGATCCACGAGCCTTTAAAAGGAATGATCCTGGCTGAATACAACTTGGTACCATTGGTGTGCTTGCTTTGCGCAAAAAACACTCCGGGAGAACGGTGAAGTTGGGAAACGATAACCCTTTCTGCACCATTAATACAGAATGAACCACGGCCCGTCATGTACGGAATGTTTCCGAGGAACACTTCCTGTTCTATGGTTTGGAAATCTTCATTATCCGTATCCTTGCATTCCAAACGAAGTTTCGCCTTTAATGGTACGGAATAGGTAAGACCACGGTCAATACACTCTTCAAGTGAATACTTTGGAGGATCAACATTATAGTCGATAAATGAAAGAACGTAGTTGTCGCGGCTGTCAGAGATTGGAAAATTCTCTGAAAAAACCTTAAACAAACCTTCTGCCGTTCTCTTCTCTACCGGGGTCTCCAGCTGGAAGAAATCTTTAAAGGATTGAAGCTGAACGTCAAGGAAATCCGGATAATCGATTGCAGGTTTCACCGACGCGAATGAAATCCTACCTGATCTAGTGATTGTTTTGCCCAATTTCTGTAGAAATTTTAGCGATTTGAAAAATAGGGTGCAAAACTAGGAAAATTCCTTTACAAAAACTCCCTGCACAGCAAAAGAAATTTGGAATGATTTTTAATAGTATATTTGTCGAACGATTAAACGAATTCAAACCATGATTCAGGTTTCAGATAAAGCAAAAGAGAAAATACTGGAAATCAAGCACTCTGAGAACAGAGGAGAGAATTTCCACGTTCGGGTTGGTGTGAAAGGAGGCGGCTGTTCCGGTCTGATGTATGACTTAACATTTGATGAAGAACTTCAGGCAACTGACAAAATGATCGAAGATCACGGCATTAAACTGGTTGTAGATAAAAAATCAGTTTTATATCTGGCAGGAACTACCCTCGATTTTTCAGATGGATTAAATGGCAAAGGATTTCAATTTGTCAATCCAAATGCAAGCCGGACCTGCGGATGCGGAGAAAGCTTCAGTGTTTAAAAGGGATAATACGAATACGATGTCATAAATAGAAGCTCTGGCCTTAAAACCAGGGCTTCTTTGTTTAAAGACTTCCGGAAGGATTATCAGAGTTCTGATATCCGTTGATTTTGGATTCGCACTATATAAATAGGAATGTTGGAAACAACCACATGAGTAATCATCAAAAAACAAAAGGCTTCACATCAGTTCAAACATTCTTATTAGAGAATTCCCTTTGTTTTAACCCTGAATTTCAAACACTGGATTTCACCAATTCAATTTTTGCTACCCAACTGTAGACCAATACTTTCCAATGCAATCGGGTACAAGATCTATAGGTTTTGACGGATTTTTTTCTAGTTTTGCACCCTCTTAACACATAAATGAATACCAAAAAACTGATTAGCAAATACTTAGCCGCATTGTGGCTGGTGTCGCTGCTTGGTTTCCTTGGTCTTCAGATTGGGACAGAAATCACCCAAGGCAACCAAAAGTCAAAAAATAATCCGGAAGCCAAAGAATTTGTAATTCTGGCCACCCATCAGGGACAAGCCAGTGACTTTGCTCCCGACCACAAGTTGCTTCCTGCTTTTTTACTGCCTCAGTCCGATGTGTTTTGTGTTCGGGATAAAACCGGTCTTCTTTCCGGGTTTGTTTTTCACCCCCTTCTTAATGTAAATCTGATCCTCGCACTGAGGTCCAGTATTTCAATTAATGCACCCTAAAGGGAGACCAATTCCCTTCTTTTCCGCACAATACGTGCAATCTATTTTTAATCATTTATTTTCTTAAAAACGTATTTCTCAATGAGAAACAAAACATTATTAATTGTCCTCACCGTCATAGTATCCTCACTTTGTGCATACTATTTGTCTTTCACTTATTTGTCACGAAGCATCGAAAAAGAAGCTGAAGAGTTTGCCACCAAAGACGGTGTGGTAAACCAGATGAAAAAAGCAGCATACCTCGATTCTTTGTGGGTTAATCCGGCCATCTCTATTTTTGGAAAAGACCTCACGTATAAAGATGTAAAAGAAAATGAAGTGAAGCTTGGTCTTGATCTGATGGGTGGAATGCACGTCACCATGGAAGTGGATGCCAGCGACATCCTTCGTGTTTTATCCGGAAACAACCAGGAGAAAGCATTCGTCGAAGCATTGGCAGAAGCCAGAGAATTACAGAAAACATCCCAGAGCACCTACCTGGATCTGTTTACCAAAGTTTTCAAAGAGAAAAACCCGGATAAATCTCTCGCTTCAATATTCAGCAATAAAAACAATTCAAGTCGAATCGATTTCTCGGCCGATGATGCAAAAGTTAAAACCTATCTGAACGAAGAAATTCAGTCAACCATTGACCGATCCTTTGAAATCCTTCGGACACGTATTGATAAATTCGGTGTTACGCAACCAAACATTCAGCAACTCAAAGGTACAAACCGTATACAAATTGAACTTCCAGGAATTTCAGATGCGGCAAGAGCCCGTAAAATCCTTCAAAGCGTAGCCAAACTTGAATTCTTCGAAGTTTGGGAGGCTAATGAATTTAATCCCTATTTTTCGGCTTTAAATGATTTCCTTGCAAAAGAAGAAGCTGCAAATAAAGGGGTTAAGTCAACCAGTTCAGCCGATTTATTTGGGGCAGATTCAACTTCAAAAGCCGGAGACAATTCCACTTCTGCTCAATCAACCACAGATTCTGCCAGTACCGATACCGGCGCTGCGGCTCTTGCCAAAGAACTGGAAGGTAAAAACGATACCGGTTCTGTTGAAAAAGACAGTTTGAACAGCAAACAAAGCACTACGTTGGCTGCACTGTTCAAGCCTGTGTATGGTGGAGTGGGTGCCAGTATAAAAGATACGGCTAAAGTGAATCGCCTTTTGGCCCGAAACGAGATCCGAAGTTTGTTTCCAAACAATATGAAGTATCTCTGGGGAGTGAAGCCGGAAAAAACAACCGATACTAAAGTGAAAGAGCAGGATGCTGTGCTTACACTGTATTTTGTAAAGAAAGGTCGTGACAACCAGGCTCCATTAGAAGGATCTGTGATTACCGATGCCCGTCAGGATTTTGATGAAAGAGGGCAGCCGGAAGTAACTATGTCAATGAACTCGGAAGGAGCAAGACTCTGGAAAAGGCTTACTGCTGCCAATATTGGTCGAAGAATTGCAATTGCTCTTGATAATTATGTGTATTCTGCACCCAACGTG
>Ga0105046_10012617_pt1 | contig 13105 bp, 11 predicted proteins | sample MAT03_FD_78385 | JGI IMG/M metagenome (GOLD analysis project Ga0105046, IMG submission 78385) | Freshwater microbial communities from Lake Fryxell liftoff mats and glacier meltwater in Antarctica - MAT-03 (megahit assembly) | ecosystem: Environmental > Aquatic > Freshwater > Ice > Liftoff... | reverse complement strand
GTGAACGCGCCGGCCGTGACGCGGGCACCGGAGTCGAACGGGGCGGGCGGCGGGGGCGGCGGGGACGTGCCGGCCAGCATCGTGTTCAGGTTCAACTGCCCGCCGGTGACGGTCTTCCCGGCCAAAGACGCGAGCGGATCGACGCTGTCCTTGAGCCGCTGGATCACCTCGGCCGCCGACTTGCCGGAGTTGGCGTCCCAGTACGCGGCGAGCGCCCCGGACACATGCGGGGTTGCCATGCTCGTGCCGGACAGGGTGGCGTACCCGTTATTCAGATAGGTGCTCAGGATGCCGCTGCCGGGAGCACCCAGGTCTACCTGCGCGACCCCGTAGTTCGAGTACGATGCCAGCCCGCCGGTGTTGGTGGTGGCGGCCACCGCGACCACGTTCGGCAGGGCGTAGTTCGACGGGTAGTTGGCCGTCGTGTCGTTGTTCCGGCCGTTATTGCCGGCGGCCGCGACGAAGATGACCCCCCGCGAGTTGGCGTAACTGATGGCGTTGTACAGGCTCTGGCTGTACCCGCCGCCGCCCCAACTGTTGTTCAGCACCTTGGCCCCGTTGTCCACCGCGTAGTAGATGGCGCTGACCGCCCCGCTGGTGGACCCGCTGCCGCTGGCGGTCAGGAACTTGAGCGCCATGATCTGAGTCGTCCACGCGACCCCCGTCACCCCGATCCCGTTATTGCCCACCGCGCCGATGGTGCCGGCGACGTGGGTGCCGTGCCCGTTGTCGTCCATCGGGTTGCCGTCGTTGTTCGCGAAGTCGTACCCGTAGATGTCATCGACGAACCCGTTCCCGTCATTGTCGAGGCCGTCGCCCGCCACTTCGCCCGCGTTCCGCCACATGTTCGCGGCCAAATCCGGGTGCGTGTACTGCACGCCCGTATCGATGACGGCGACGATCGTCGCCCCGGTGCCCCGCGCCGTGTTCCACGCCTCCGGCGCGTCGATGTCCCGGTCGTTGGCGTTGTTCAGCCCCCACTGGCTGCCGAAGTTGGGGTCGTTCGGTACGAGTTGGCCGTTGATCGAGAAGTCCGGCTCGGCGAACTGGACGCCGGCCGTGCCGCTGAACACGGACACGGCCTGCCCGACGCTGACGCCGGGGGTCAGGGTGACGGTGTACGCGGTGCCGCCCAACCGCTGCACGGATTGGGCCAGCGGGGAGGCGCTCAAGACGCCGACGTGAGCGGGCGAGTCGAGAGTGACCAGCACCCGGTCGGCGGAGAACGCGGACAGGTTCTCGGTCAGGATGGCGGTCGGGTTGGTACGGTCTTCCAGCACTTCCATCGACAGTGGGCGAACGGACTTACGGGCGCGCGACGACTCGGACATGGACCCCTCCACATTTGGGACGCGGACAAAGTGACCGGCACCGCGGAACCGAGCGGACGTTTGAACCGTGGGTGATGTGATCCGGTTCGCGCTCGATCCAGGAAGCCGGAATCGCCCCGGCAGGTGAGACACCGCCGGGAGGAATTGATGAGAGCCTAAGTCAGCTACGCGGCGGAGTGCTCCCATCTTGAGCGAATATTTGAAATACTCACGAATCAGTGGCGGCGGGCGAAGACTTTTCGGACGCGGCGATTTGGGGGCCGGTTTCGTTCAACGACGGGCGCATCGGCCGGGTGTGCGTTACCCGTTGGCAACCGATGCGCGGCTGTCGTTACTTTTTCTTGGCGTAGCCGCGTAGCAGTTTCAGCATGACGGGGTCCATCTCGCGGCCGTCGTCGTCTTCCTTCGGCGTCTCCAGAATCATCGGCCGGTCGTCGAATCGCGGGTCGGCGGCGAGCCGCTTGAAACAGTCGTTACCGACCTTCCCCTTGCCCAACAGCGCGTGCCGGTCCACCCGGCAGCCGACGCCCTTCACGCTGTCGTTGACGTGGAACACATTCAGCTTGTCCAGCCCGATCAGCGCATCGAAGTGGGCGAACGTGTCCGCGTACCCGGCTTCGGTGGACACGTCGTATCCGGCCGCGAACACGTGGCAGGTGTCGAAGCAGACGCCGCACCGCTCCGGTTCCGCCACGCCGTTCAGCAGCGTTTGGAGGTGCTCGAACTTCCAGCCCAGGGTGGTCCCTTGCCCCGCCGTCGTTTCCAGCAGCACTTTCACGCGGAACCCGGCGCACCGCTTCAAGCTGCGATTCAACCCGTCGATGACGCGGGCGAGTCCGGCCGGCTCGCCGCTCCCGACATGCGCGCCGGGGTGCGTCACCAAATAATCCAGCCCCAGCGCCTCGGCCCGCTCCATCTCGATGACGAAGGCGTTCACCGACTTGTCGAACAGTTCATCGCCCGGCGCGGCGAGATTAATCAGGTACGAATCGTGCGCCGTGACGGACGTCACTTTGGCCTCGGCGACGGCCTCTTTGAACAGACGGATGTGTTCGTCGGTGAGTGTGGGCGCGGCCCACTGGTTGGCGTTCTTGGTGAAAAGCTGGAACGTCGGACACTTGAACCGCTGGGCGGTCGCGGCGGCGTTGTGCAGCCCACCGGCGACGGAGAAATGGGCACCGAACAGGGGCATGACGAACCCTCGACGTGTGGGCGTGAAGGGGTGTGATACCCACCCACCGGGCGGCTTGTCGATGTCAGCGAGCGCGGCGCGGATCACTTCTGCTTCGGGGCGAGGGCGGCTCCGACCTTCTCCGGATGGTCCTGCAAATACCGGGCGACGCCGGAGAAGAAGAACAACAGTTGCTCGGCCCCCTGCTCGGCCATCTTCGGGGCGCTCGACCCCATCACCCGCAGCGCGGCCGTCGCCAGCCGGCTGTCCGACAACATGTAGACGTGGATGCTCGGTTTGAACGTCGCCGCGCCCGTGTCCTTGTCCGCGGCGCGGGGGGCGTGCAGCACGGCCACCGCCCGCACCGGCACCGACGGCATGAGGGTTCCGGCCTTCACCTTGCCGGTGGCATACCACACGATGCCGTGTTCAAACCGGCCGACCGCCTGCCACGCGAGTTCGCTGCCTTCGCCGTCCGACCAGTAAAATTGCCCTTTGCCGAGGTCCGTGATGTCCACGCACGGCACCTTCATCCGCTGCCACGCGAGGGCGGTTCGGTCGGGGTGTTCGATCAGGAAATCGTACACCTTCGGATGCGCGACGAACGTCTCGTCGGTGGCCTTCGCGGCCAAAGTCGGGGCCTTCAGCACCTGCCCGACTTGCTCGCGGTAGTTGGCGGCGACCACTTCCAACACCGACGGTTTGCGGACGGGAGCGGACGCGACGGGCAAAGCGCGGGGCAGCGGGCGGGGCGGGTCTCCGGCCGCGAACGTGGCCGAGCAGACCGCGACGGCAACCGTCCATCGCGAACGCAGTGAGATCATTCGGCACCCGTGCCACGGAGGGGGATTCCGTACCCGACACCGGCTATCATCGACCCGCCTGACTGCGCGGGATGAGTTAAACCGGGCGACGGTGGGAAGCGGCGGGAAGGGGACGCTGAGTTTTGGCGAAGACTTGCGGTGCACCCGCGACGTGACAAGAATAGGCTATGTGTCGTCCTTCCATCGTCGCCGATGACTGGGTGGTGAAAGGCTGCCACATCCACGTTGACGGCGCGGAGTTGGCGGTGCGACCGGACCACACTGGCGGAATCGTGTTCCGACCGGTCTTCTCCAACACCCCAAAAGCGGCCGTCGATGCCGCGATCCGGACGGCCAAGCGCGATTGCATCACCGATCCCGCGCACCGGGCGCGGTGGCGGCGCGACATCGAACGGGCGATGCGATTCTTGCGAACGTACACCGGCGAATTGGCATCCCTGGCGAACGGGCGGTTGTTTGAGTTCCGGTTCCTGATCGTTGCCCTCGACCGATACGGGAGTTGATATGTCGGCACTGCTCGAATTCCTGACCGCCGGGACGCTCGGCCCGTTGCACCACGGCATGGCCGCCGATGAGGTCGCCGCCGCGCTCGGCCAACCGGAGGCCGAATCGGTGTCGCGGAAGCCCCGCGTCTGGAAATACGGGGCACTTCAACTCGCTCTGCATCGGACAGACAAGCAGACGGAGCGGTTGACTTCGGTTTCGATGTACTTCCATTCCGGGCAGGCATTCCCGCCGTGCGCGCGGTTCGTCGAGGCCGTGCCCCGTCGCCGGGATGAATTGGCCGCGTTCCTCGCCTCGGCCGGGATCGTACCGGTGTCCGACACGACCGACCCGGCCGACGAGATTCGACTGACATCCGGCGTCTCATTCACGTTCGACGAGGGGGCGCTGGATTCGATCCACTGTTCCTGGCCACGGTCGGCGGGACCGCCTCGGAAGCAGCTCACGGTCTCGTTGCCGCTCGAAGTGTACGCCGAACTCCAAGCTCGCGCGACGCACGACCGCCGGTCCGTGGCCGCCCTCGCCGCCGCTCTGCTCGAAGCCGGGGCGCGTCCGACCGAGACCCCCGTTTGACGACCGGCAGCGGCTCACGCCCGCTTTTGCCGTCGCCGTGCCCAGCGGATGCCGAAGATGATCGAGAGTACGGCCATCGCCAACCCCGCCCACATCACCTTCTTTGAACCGGTCGCGCTCGGCCGGCGGATCGTCTCGAACTCGACTTCGTTGCCACTCGTTCGGATGACGATCTCCAACCGTTCGTCGCGATGAGTGTCGAGACTGAACTCGAAGAAGAAACCGTCAAAGTTGTGGGTGTGAACGCCATCGGGCCGTTTCTCGCGGAGTTCCTTCCAGAGTGCCTCCACCGTCGGGAACCGCTCCGCAACCGCAACTGGTACGGCGAACAGCACCATCCGGTCGTGGAGGTGTGGGACGCTGACGGCACCGTCATTCTCGAATCGCAGACGCACGATGTAGCCGTCCTCGAACATGCTCGCCGCGTAGAAGCTGTATCCTGGGATCGGCTTCTCCAGCATGACCGTCGTGCGTGCCGGCACGCTGTTGAGCAGCGGGAAACTCATATCCGCGAGGGCGGACCCGGCAGTCATTCCCACCCCGACTATCACCGCGACGAGTTGTTTCACGATTCCGCGCCTCCGTACCCGTGCTGACGAACGCCCGATTCGGTAAGAATAGGGTGTTTCCATCCGTCCGGTTCAGGAACCGCCGATGTCCACGCTTTCGCACGCCGACCCGGAAATCGACCGCGCCATCCTCGGCGAGCAGTCCCGCCAGCGGTTCGGCCTGGAGATGATCGCCTCCGAGAACTACACCAGCCGGGCCGTCATGGACGCCCAAGGGTCGGTGCTGACCAACAAGTACGCCGAGGGCTACCCCGGCCGGCGGTACTACGGCGGGTGCGAGTTCGTCGATGACGTGGAGCGGCTGGCCATCGACCGCGCCAAGAAAATCTTCGGCGGGGATCACGCGAACGTCCAGCCGCACTCCGGCGCGCAGGCGAACATGGCCGTGTTCCTCGCCGCCCTGCAACCCGGCGACACCATCCTCGGCCTGGACCTGGCGCACGGCGGCCACCTGACGCACGGCATGAAGTTGAACTTCAGCGGCAAATACTTCAAGGTCGCCAGCTACGGCGTGACGCCGGACACCCACCGCATCGACTTCGATCAGGTGGTGTCGCAGGCCCGCGAACACAAGCCGAAGATCGTCATCGCCGGTGCCAGCGCGTACTCGCGGCTTTACGACTTCGCCAAGTTCGCGGAGATCAGCAAGGAAGTCGGCGCGCTGCTGATGGTGGACATGGCGCACGTCGCCGGGTTGGTCGCCGCGAAGCTGCACCCGGACCCGGTGCCGCACGCCGACTTCGTGACGACCACCACCCACAAGACGTTACGCGGGCCGCGCGGCGGTCTGGTCATCTGTAAGGAAAACTGGGCGAAACCCATCGACTCGGCGGTGTTCCCCGGCGTCCAGGGCGGGCCGCTCATGCACGTCATCGCCGGCAAAGCGGTGGCGTTCGGCGAAGCCCTGCGGCCGGACTTCGTCGAGTATCAACAGCAGGTTCTCGCCAACGCGAAGACGCTCGCCGAGACGCTCAAGGCGGCCGGTTTCCCCATCGTCTCCGGCGGCACCGACAACCACCTCATGTTGGTGGACGTGTTCACCAAGGCGGGCATCGGCGGCAAACACGCCGAGCAAGTGTTGGATGAAGCCGGCGTCACCGCGAACAAGAACATGATCCCCTACGACACCCGCAAGCCGATGGACCCGTCGGGCATCCGGCTGGGCACTCCGGCGCTGACCACGCGCGGCATGAAGGAGCCGGAGATGCGGCAGGTGGCCCGGTGGATCACCGAAGTGCTGACGCGGCCGACCGATGATGACCTCGTGTCGCGGGTTCGAGGCGGCGTCCGCGAGCTGTGCGAGCAGTTCCCGGTGCCGGCCGACGTGACGTAAAAAGGTATACAATTGGGGTCGTCGCTGGAACACCTCTCCCCGCCGGGGAGAGGTCGGTTGCGCAGCAACCGGGTGAGGGGTTTTGCTTGGGATTTCCAGAAAAGACCCCTCACCCGGCAACTGCGTTGCCGACTCCCCGGCGGGGAGAGGTGGGAAGACTGGCCGGCCCCTGATGCGTAAAACTCCGCGTCTTCCACTGCAGCCTTCGGTGACGCACCCGACTTGACCCCGATACTCCACCCATGAAGCCCGCCCAACTGCTGCTCGTCCTCACCTGCGTGGCGTTCGTGTTCGTCGCGTACTCCGCCTTCCAGGTGATGCTGTTCCGCGTGTCATGTTCGCTGGCGAACTTGCCCCGGCCGAGTCTGCCGCGGTCCATCGGGGTGCTGTTCGCCGCCACGTTCGCCGTGTCATTGCCGGATGCCGCCATCGGGTTCGCCGTCACCGAGGCGTATCAAGCCGGCGGCTACCCGCTCTGGGAAGCCGGGTTGGTGGGGGCATTCCTATTCCTGCCCGTCCACATGCTGACGTGCGCCGCCATCCACTCCTGGCTGACGCCGGTGACATTCACCGACGGCATCGCCGTCTGGCTGATCGAAAGCGCCATCCGTTTCGGCATCCTCGTCGCCGCTGGCGGCATCGTCGGGACGGTGTTCGTGCTCGCGCGCGGGTGATACCAAATGGCGTTGATCCTCTGCTGTAGCCGGGGTCTGTGACCCCGGTCGAACGGGCCTCACAGAGGCCGGCTACGGCACAGACCGGCCTCACAGAGGCCGGCTACAGCAACAATTCACTGCCACTTGGTATGAGAGCCGCGTTCGCAAGAAATCTCTCCCGGAGGACTTCATGTCCACGCTGCCGATCCGTCGGGTAGTTCTTTACAAGCACGGCGTCGGGTACTTCGAGCGGGAGGGGATCGTCACGGGTGCGGCCGTCGTCGCCCTCAGTTTCAAGCAGCGCGAAGTGTCGGACGTGCTGAAATCGCTGACGATTCTCGACCTCGACGGCGGCACCGTGTCGGCCGTCAGTTACGACAGCACCACGCCCGTCGAACAGCTCCTGGCCGAGATCGCCCTGCACATCCCGGACTCCGACAGCCTCGTCGGGCTGTTGCCGCAGTTGAAAGGGTCGCGGGTGGCGGTGAAACCGGTAGCCGCGACCGCGCCCGTCCTCGGCGTGCTGCTCGGCATCGACACGGTGCAGACGACCACCGACGGCGGAGTCACGTCCGTCGTCCGCCTGTCGGTGATGACTGACACGGCCGAGGTGAAGACGTTCGACCTGTTCGACATCGAGTTACAGTTGTTGGATGAAGGCGTGAAGCGCGACCTCGACTTCTATCTGAAGACCCAACTCGCATCGAAGAAGAAGGACGCCCGCACGTTCAGTCTGTTCGCGCAAGGCGACGGCGAACGCACGCTGAGGGCGAGTTACGTATTGGAAGCGCCGGTGTGGAAGGCGACGTACCGGGTGCTGCTGTCGGATTCCGTCGGAGCCGGACGCGTGAGCGACGGTCCTTCGGAACCCGTCGCTCACGCGTCCGGCTCGGAAAAGTCCGAAAACCAGCCCCTCATCCAGGGTTGGGCCGTCGTGGACAACACGTCCGACGAGGACTGGGAGAACGTGTCGCTGACGCTCGTCGCCGGGCTGCCGGTGTCGTTCGTCCACGACCTGTACACGCCCCGATACATCCGCCGACCGGTCGTCGAAGTGCGGGAAAGTACTGGTGTCCTCCCGCCAATGGCCGAAGCGGGGGTGATGATGTCCGCAATGGACGACGACAGTGAAATGTCCCTTGACGAGCCGGCCGGATATGGTGGGGGGGGCGGCGAGATACACATGAAGCGGAGCCGGGTGATGGCCGCGCCGATGGCGAGTGCCATGATCGCTAAGGGGGGCGCGGCGCGGTCGACCGTCTCGTCGGTGCAAACCCAGACCCGCGAGCGGCAAGTCGGCGACCTGTTCGAGTACGTCATCGACAACCCCGTCACGGTGCGGCGGAACCAGTCCGCGCTGGTGCCGATCCTGCTGAAGCCGTTCGCCGGGCGGTCGGTGCTGCTGTACCAGAAGCAGGCCCGCGCCGAGAACCCGATGCGGTGCGTCGAGTTCGAGAACACCACGGGCTTGACCCTCGAAGGCGGCCCGGTGACGGTGTTGGACGCCGGCAGTTACGTCGGCGAGGCGATGCTGGACACCCTCAAGCCGACCGAGAAGCGGCTGGTCGGGTATGCGGTGGAACTCGGCGTCCGCGTGATCGACACCATCGGCAGCAAGAAGCAAGCCGTCACCCGCGTGAGGATCAGCGGCGGCACCATGTGGACGTTCTTCGGGCAGGAGTCGAAGACGAAGTACACCTTCGTCAGCAAGGCCGATAAGGAGCAGGTGCTGTACCTGGACCACCCGCGACCGGCGCAAGACTGGGACTTGATCGAACCCGAAAAGCCGCACGAGATCACCGACAACTTCTGGCGCTTCAAGCTAACGCTGCCGGCGAACGCGACCGTCGCTTGTACGGTCGTCATCCGCCAACCGCAGATGCAGACGTTCAGCTTGAGCGACCTGAAAGAGCCGACGCTCGCCGCCTGGGTGAAGCAGCAATGGCTGGACGCGAAGACGGAGAAAGTGCTCCGCGCGGCGTTCGCCATCCGTGACGAAATCGCCACGCAGGACGCGACCATCAGCCGACTGGACGCGGAGCGGGCGAAGATCGATGCCGACCAGAAGCGCATCCGCGAGAACCTCGCGCCGCTCGGCGACCGCGCCAGCGAGAAGGAGTTGCGCGAGCGGTACGTCCGCACCCTCGGTCAGCAGGAAGACCGCCTGGAGCGGATGGACGCGGAGCGCGCCGCCGCCGTGTCCGCCCGCGACACCGCCCGCCAGAAGCTGGCCGACACGCTCACCGGCATCGAGTTCGACGCGCCCGTGAAGTGACGCTCCCCGCGCTCCGTCCCGACTCCGCGCGCATCTGTTCCGTGATGTGGGTATAATTGGCCAACGCACGTCACCCAACCTCCCTCATGCCAAGGCGGTTCGTCATGGCCCAAGCCGTCGTCGATCCGGCCGAACTCCGCCGGTTCGCCACCAACTTGAAGCGGTTCAACGCCGACATGCAAGTCGATCTGGCCGGGCTGCACGCCCAGTTGCTCGGCCTCGGCGACACCTGGCGCGATCAGGAACACGACAAATTCCGCGAGGAATTCGAGCAAACGCTCAAGGCCCTGGAAGGGTTCATGGAGTTGTCCGGGCAGTACGTCCCGCAACTGCTGCGAAAGGCCGAGCGGATCGAAGAGTACCTATCCCAACGTTGACCGCTTTTGGGGAGGGCGAGGCTCCCGCCGAGCCGAACTCATACATGAACCCGCTCAGGGTGTCCCAAAACGTGGAGGGGTGGCCAGTTCTTCCCACCTCCCCTCGTTGAGGGGAGGTCGGTTGCGAAGCAACCGGGAGGGGAGATTCTTTCCCCGCACAGGCGAATGACGACTCCCCTCCCGCCGCTGCGCGGCGACCTCCCCTCAACGAGGGGAGGTGTTTCGCGTGCCCCCCACGGCACCCGATGGGACAGCCTCGGCGGGTTCATGTATCAGGCTCGGTGGGTAGCGCCCTCCCAGGAATCGACACATGACCGCCGACGTCCGCGATATCCCGTCCCTCCGCGAGTGGCTGGCCGCCCTTCAGGTGTACCAGCACGACGCCGGGGAGGCGCTCGGCGGCATCCGGTTGGAGATCGGCCGCGGCGAGGAGTGGGTTCGCCAACAGTTGGAACTGTGGCAGCGGGCCGTCCGCGTGGCGGATGAAGAGGTGGTGTGGGCGAAGGCGGACCTGGCCGCCCGACGCGTCCCGAACTACGACGGCAAGATGCCGGACACGACGGTTCAGGAACGGAACCTCCGCCGCGCGGTGGCGTGGTTCGAGCATTGCGAAGTCCAAGTGGTGACGTGCCGCAAGTGGCTGGTCCAGTTGCCGAAGTCGGTCGATGAGGTTTTCACCGGGGCCGGGCACCGGCTGGCGAACTTCCTGGAAATCGACGTGCCCGCCGCCGTCGCCGCCCTACACCGCCAGATCGAATCGCTGGAACGCTACGCCGAGACGCGCGCCGACTACGCGCCCGCGCCGTCGGTCGCTTCCTCCCTACCCACCCCGCCGTCGGAGCCGCCGTCATGAAATTCGGTGCCAGTCGCAGTCAGATGTACGACGCGCAAAAGACCGCCCGCGCCCGGTGGGACGCCGCCACCCAGAGTTGGGACGACGACGCCCGCCGTCGGCACGCCGAAGCGGTGGTGGAGCCGCTCGACGAGTTGGTGACGCGCGTCCTCCGCGCGGTGGACCAACTCAGCGTCCTGTTCACCGAAGTGCGGCAGGCCGTGGAGTATCGGGAATAGGTACGGCGGGCACCCACCAGGGGTGCCCCTACAAGATACCGATGTAGGGGCACCCCTGGTGGGTGCCCACCAGAACAAATCCGAGGTCGCCCCGTGGAAACGCACTCCCTCTTCGCCACCCAACACGCGGCACTCGCCGGCCTCCAGAAGTTGGTCCGCGACCGCGCCAGTGGAGAGGCGACGACCGCCGAGGCGTACCAGACCGCCACCGACGCGGCCGAACGGGATATCGCCCGCGCCCGCAAGCAACTCGCGGCGCAGCGGAAGCGGGCGACCGAGGAACTGGCCACGACCCGGCAAGAGACCGAGGAGCAGTTGGCCACGCGGTTCGACGGCGAGCAGGCGACCGCCGACCGCGCCTTCGGGGACACCCGCGCCCGCACCGAGCAACAATACCGCGCGGCCGAAGCCAAGTTGAAAACGGACTTCAAGGACCAGATTTGGACGGTCGATTCGCTGCTGGAAGCCGGCGAGAAGGAAGCGGCCGACGCTCGCGACACGCGGTTGCGGGCGGCGGACGAGGCGTCCGAAAAGATGGATCTGTTGTGGGAGCAAGTGGAGTACCGAATCGCCGCCGTCGGGGTGAAACGGGAGGTGGTCGAGTACCCGACGAAACGGTTGCCGTCGTCCAGCCGCACGTCCGACCCGGAAGGCAAGTTGGAAAAGCAGGTGGAGGATTCGACGGCCGCCGTGGACCGGCTGGCCGGGGCGTTCTGGCCGAAGTGGACCGGCGTCGTCGGCACCATGCTTTGCGTGCTGCTGGGCGGCGGGATCGCCGCCGCGGTCGCGGTCGGGACGCTCGAACTTCAGGGGCTACCGCTGGGCGGGACCGTCGTCGTCGGGGCCGTCGTCGGAGGCGGGCTGCTCCGCCTGTTGCTCGGCTACCTCGCCCGCCGGCAGGTGCGGGACCGGGGCACCGCCGCCGGCGTGTTCCTGGCCGAGACCGAGCGGACTCGCCTGAATTTGATCCAGTTCACCAAGGACACCCACGCCGCCCGTCAGGCGGAACTGACCGACCAGCACGCGGCCGGGCGGAAGAAGGCCGACGACAAATTCAAATCCCGCCTCGCCGCGCTGGTGAAGCAGGGCGTCGGCGTCATCGAGAAACTGGCCGGCGACCACGCCACCGCGACCGCCGCCCGTGCCGCCGCCCGGCACGCCCAAGAGATCACCACCGCGCACGAGTTCGACGTGCGGGAACAAGAACTCGCGGCGAAGTTGGACGGCGAGTCGTACGCGGCGGAAGCGGCGTACGGGCGGGCGACCGATGACGCCACGGCCACCCGCGCGCACGCCTGGAACAACCTGAAGACCGTGTGGTTCGGCGGGCTGGACCTGCTCGCCATGCGGTTCCACGACCTGACCGCGTTCGCCGAAAAGCACTTCCCCGAGTGGGCCGGGCTGCGGGACGGAACCGCCCCCCTGGCGTCCAACGTGCCCGCCGGCATCCGGTTCGGCGAGTACGAGGTCGAACAGGCGGCGCTGCCGGACGGCGTGTCCGCCGACCCGCAGTTCATCGACCGCGAGCCGCTGAGCCTCCGGCTGCCGGCGTACCTGCCGTTCCCGGAGCAGTCGGCCGTTCTGCTCAAGGCTCGCGATGGGGGCCGCACCGCCACCGTCGCGCTCATGCAGGCGATGATGCTGCGGTTCCTCATCGGCCTGCCGCCCGGCAAGGTGCGGTTCACCATCATCGACCCGGTCGGGCTGGGGGAGAACTTCGGCGCGTTCATGCACTTGGCCGACTCGGACGAGCAACTGGTGTCGTCCCGCATCTGGACCGAGCCGCCGCAGATCGAGCAGAAGTTGGCCGACCTGACGGAACACATGGAAACCGTCATCCAGAAATACTTGCGGAACCAGTACAAGAGCATCGAGGAGTACAACCGCGCGGCGGGCGAGGTGGCGGAGCCGTACCGGGTGCTGGTGATCGCCAACTTCCCGACCAACTTCACCCCGGACGCGGCCCGCCGGCTCATCAGCATCCTGAGTAGCGGCCCGGCGTGCGGCGTCTGCACCCTGGTGGGGGTGGACGCGGCCATGTCCATGCCCCGCGATGTCCGGCTGGCCGACCTGGAAGCGGTCGCCCTGAACCTGCACTGGCACGACGGCCACTTCACCCCGACCGACCCGGCGCTGAAGCCGTTCCCGCTGACCGTGGACGCGCCGCCGTCGTCGGCCGACATCGCCGCCATCGCCAAGCGGGCGGGCGAGGCCAGCCTGACCGCCGCGCGGGTGGAAGTGCCGTTCGAGTACATCGCCCCGGCCCCGGAGAAGGTGTGGGCCGGCAGCACCCGCGACGGGTTCGTCGTCCCCATCGGCCGCGCGGGAGCCACCCGCCGGCAACTGTTCAGCCTGGGCAAAGGCACCGCGCAGCACGCCCTCATCGCCGGCAAAACCGGGTCCGGCAAGTCCACGCTGCTG
>Ga0105046_10012615_pt1 | contig 13106 bp, 12 predicted proteins | sample MAT03_FD_78385 | JGI IMG/M metagenome (GOLD analysis project Ga0105046, IMG submission 78385) | Freshwater microbial communities from Lake Fryxell liftoff mats and glacier meltwater in Antarctica - MAT-03 (megahit assembly) | ecosystem: Environmental > Aquatic > Freshwater > Ice > Liftoff... | reverse complement strand
TCCTGAACCTGGATCTCCTGAACCTGGATCTCCTGAACCTGGATCTCCTGAACCTGGATCTCCTGAACCTGGATCTCCTGAACCTGGATCTCCTGAACCTGGATCTCCTGAACCTGGATCTCCCATGCCTGACTGATAGGCAATCGCTGGTGACGTATACAGCACCAGCATGAACGCAAGAGTGAGCGTTAAATATTTCATTTGAACCTCCTTTTTGTTGACAGCAGGTCATCCATAAAATCGCTGACCTGCTTAGCGATGTACTCAGAAGCAAAACTTGCTTTGCGGCATAGACGAGGCACCCCTTCAATCCAGCGAAATTTTCAAGCAATCGTGTCCAAAACGCCGCGTCTCTTCTGCGACGATACAGCCGTGGTCAGCTTCAGAATCCAGCTGCCATGTCGAGACAATTTCGGCTGCCCACGGCCTGCCAGACCTTCTCATCGATTGAAGAAGAAACAAGTCTCACTGACCCATCGCACAATGCCGAGTATGCTGACGATGCATGTGTGCTGCCGGCATTCGGCACGAACCTGCACTCTTTCGTGTTCGGTGGCAATGCATGAACATATTGGTTCATTTCCATTGCAGCAATTCGCCAGGTTGTGCCTCGCGCCATCGGCGTTGTATCAAGAGGATAGTCTGACAACCGACATCGCATAGCCTGGTCCTCGGCGTTGAAACAACCTCGAACATCCACGCGTCTCGTATAGATTTTTTTCTGAAACCCGGGACGCGGAAAGGCAAGAATTTCACTATACGCAGAAGTATTCGACAAACCATCAGAGATACTTGCCATCGTCACCAAAGTCGGCTCAGTCTGCCCTAGTATGACTCCGTCATATTTTCGCCCGACCTCCGTGTTCGAATGCCTCTCCGATACACAGACACCTATATTTTCCCCGATGCTGCACCCTTGAGCATATGCTGAGGCCACCGAATCTCCCGGGCATTTGAATTCTGTGGGCGAGACAAAACTTGCCCGAATGCCAGACGCGATGGCCCGCCCGGTAAGAACATCATACAGAGCCTGTTTTTCCAGATAAGGCAGCAAAACAACTAATGAAGTTCCCTGGCTGGTATTTGTTTTGGGAAACTGCCGAAAGGTGGTGACGTAGTTCTGCAGTGCGAGATTCACCTGGCGAAAATTGTTTCGGCAGGCAGCAGCGCGACTCGATTCCTGAACGGAATGAACCGCAGGCAGCAGTATGGCGATCAAAATTGTAAATACAGCAATGCTGATTATCAGCTCAAGAACTGTAAATCCATGCCGTTCCTGTCGCTTCATCTATCAACCTCCTGTTGTAAATCCTTGAGCCACAACTGATCATCCACACTCGATCCCATCAAGTAAACAGACGCCTGTTAGCTTCGTAAAAATCCTCTGGCAGAAAAAGACCAGGATGGCCCATTCCAGACTGCAGTGGGGGGTATCCCCGCCTCGTGCAGCTTACCTGGAATCGACCAACGCTGGTTATTGCGATAAAACGCAGTTAGATGTTGCACAAAAATGCAGTCAACGTCGAGTCCAAAACCAGCAACATCCTCATCAATAACTATGATCAGTCGTGCCAGCCGAGACGGACTACAACAAATCGTATGGCAAAACGAAGGTCTGCCGCTATTGGTAGTGGTCTCGCTCTACAAAACACATTACATGTATCTGATGCGTTTTCGGATGTCCGTGTTAATACTTTGGTAACGATTGCGAACGCTTCCTGAACTGAACATCTGCGTGCGAATAGATTCGACGTCATCCGCACCGATGGCATTCGCAAAAATTGGATGCAGATACTCAATTCCAGTCTGGGACAGCAGCATTCTTCCGGCATCGTAGAATGAGGGATGAACCGAACGAGGATGGATTTCTCCGTGTTGATCACGAAGCTTGTTCGCTGAAATCGAACTCACATGAAATCCCGATGCACGTTCATACTGCAATGTTGCAATGACATTTGATTCGCCGGAAACAAGCAAATCAACAGCTTTTCCACCTAGCTGCGAAGCGTAGAAACGATCGAACAGAATGGGACGTCCACCGCGCTGCGTGTGGCCGATCTTGCGATTGAACATCGGCGATGATGCAGGCTCAAACGCCTGCATTTCTGTAAACAGCTTTTTGTCCAGCGACTGGCTTAGCATCTCACCGATGGCATCCGCTGCCCCGCTGTATCGCACATTTCCCGCAGGATCGAACGTCGGCATCGTGGCGCCAAGTTCCCTTCCATCCGCATCGCGAACACCTTCGCCAACGACGATGACAACGTGCTGCTGCAGGTCGTACAACTGAACAACTCGGGCTGTCAGTCGTGCAAGATCCATGGGGACTTCCGGAATCAGAATAATATCCGGCTGCGCATACGCCGCTCCAAGGGCAATGTATCCGGACTGACGCCCCATCACTTCGACGATTGCAATCCGACGATGGCTTTCTGCTGTAGTTCGCAATCGTTCGATTGAATGAGCAACAACAAAGACTGCTGTTGCATAACCGGGAGTCGCATAGTTCACAATATCATCAAGCTCAATGGCATCTCGGGACCGCTGAAGTTCTTCGGTGAACCCGATGCCTGAAGCCGCAGGTTTGCGAATCCATTCATTGGCTTCGTCGAGATAATTCAGCCCCAAATCGTTGTCGATAGTTTTAGGAGCCAGTACGCAGGGCAGAATTTCTGCGATGGGCTGCATACCATTGATCGTGCCGTCGCCGCCAATGCAGATCAATCCGTCCAGCTTTAAGCGACGGACATGGGTGGCGACGAGTGCAAGACGATCATGATGAGTTTCATCCAGATAGGTTCGAGACGACCCCAGCAGTGTGCCGCCTTTGGTGGGGTCCAATTCCGGAATGGAAGTAAACAGTGGATTGAGATGCACATGAGGAACTCTGGAATCCAGAAGTCCCGCATAGCCTCGCTGCAATCCCACAATTTCTATTTTGAGTGCATTTGCGCGTTCAACGGCACCATAAATCGTGGCATTCAGAGCTGGCGTGTCTCCGCCGGCAGTGAGGATCCCAATTCGCTTCATAAGTTTTCCGTCACTGGTGATTCGACGAATAAGAGCCGTCGGGCTGGGAGTATGCGGCGGGATTCTAACGGTACTCGGAAATTAATGGAACGGGAATCCGGAGCCAGCGTCATCAAACAGCAGATCCATGAGACTTTTCCATTCGGCCATGATAACCAGCGTCTCTTCAACCCGATCTCGGCATTGCTGCATCCTGGCTTCGTTCGTATCGCGAATCACCTGAATGATGTTATTCACCTGCTTCGCAACTCGCCGACCTTCCGTCCCAAGCTCTCTGACCCGTAGATTGTGCTCTTCCTGAAGCTTAAGTAAGACCTGTTCAAATTCGAGACGCGGGCGGTCCGGCTTATGAACCACGCGATAGTGTCCCAGCAAGCCTGTGATTACATCTTTCTTTTTCTGATCCAGGCGAGTGTTCTTGACAGACTGCCAGGCCATTCGCACCTGCAACCACGCCATCGCAAGGTTCGATGGAGAGATCAAGGCAGACTCATGCATTGGACATTCTTTCGCATACGCAATTCGAATTTCTCAGGGCCGGTTTACCATCTTAGTGTTCAGTTACGCAGCCTGTGAGTCACTTCAGAGCGGTGAATTGTTGTGTCGACTCACTTCCCAATGCCAGGATGGACGCCGAGCCGGTTGCGAAGAGGCGCGCTGGACCTATAATCCTTGGCACTCAGTATTCAAAGCCAGTTGCTGCGCTTTGAACAATTCAACAGCAAGGCCGCGCGACCGAGGGTCGATTCAAATGTTGGAATGGTTCCGAAATGTCTGGATGTCGGTATCAACGGTACTTCAGGGCATGTACGTCACGCTGTTGACGATGATGAAGACGTACAATCGAAGGACGTTTACTGAAGTCTACGAATACCCAGAGGTTCCGCTGAAAGTGAAGCCTCGCTATCGTGGCTTTCACCGCTTCGATCTCACGACTTGCATCGGCTGCGACAAATGCGCGGCCGCCTGTCCGGTTGACTGCATCTATATCGACAAAGAAAAAAGTCCAGTCGGTAAAGGCTTCCGTATCAATGGTTTCACCATCGACTACACTAAGTGCATGTTTTGCGCGCTTTGTGTAGATCCATGTCCAGTGGATTGCATTTTTATGGGTTCCGTACATGACTTAAGTTGTTATAGCCGTGATGGATGTATTGTTGACTACGCAAAACTTCCTTTGGAAATAGCGTGGGGCCGAGCGTCTTTAAACCCTACAGTGGTTTCAGAATCAAAAGTTTTGAATGAACCTGTCTGGGTGAAGGGTGAACCAAGCCCGTTTGAATTTGCCGGGGCAGACAAATAGCTTCTGCTGTGGACTGCCTTTGAGTGGCCGACAGGTTGGTTGGCTGGCAGAAATTTTGGCTTCTGATCGATTATCATTACACTGATGTGAGACAGATTACATGGTTGCCGAGGAATCATTGCTGAGTGTTGAGGATGTCAATCAGCGACTACCGTTGGTTCGGACGATCGTCCGGGATATCATGGAACTGCACCATGATATTACCATCCGTAAAGAACGCCTGGCGGCTTTGCGAGAGCGTCATCCTGCGTCTGGAGGGGATGATTCAGTTTATGAACAGGAAGTGCAGCAGATGGAAGTCGAATTGTCCGGCGACGAAGATCGTCTGGATAGTTTTGAACTTGAACTGCAGCAAATCGGTGGAACGCTGACAAATCCCGTTTTTGGAACTGTCGATTTTGCCGGTGACATGGACGGCGAGCGTATTCAATATTGCTGGCAGAGCGGTGAGCCGGAGGTCTTGTTCTGGCATGCCGGGGAGTGCGGAAAAACCGCACGTGTTTCGCTGTATCATGAACTAAGCAGCGGTGGATTCTCAATTGAAAATGATTTACGACAGGACGCCTAGTTACGGCGAACCGGAAAACCTCGAGTTTGAGCGTAACAGAAATTGTAAAAAGTAATTCGTAGATTGAGGTTGGGTTGATGACGGATCTCGTCGGACATTTTCTGGTGTTCGCACTGGTTGCTATCGGATTTCTGATGCTGCCGCTGCTCGTCGGTCGTTTGCTGCGTCCCAAGTTGCCAACGCCGGAAAAAGATGCAATTTACGAATGCGGCGAACCAGCGATCGGTTCCAGCTATATCCAGTTCGACCTGCGATTTTACGTCATTGCTTTGCTGTTCATCATTTTCGACGTGGAAGTCGCATTCTTTTTCCCATGGGCGTCTGTCTATGGAAGCACAATGCAACTGGCTGACACACAGCTATCCGATTCCGCTCGCACCGAACTAAGCGCGCGTTTGCTGAGCATTGATCCGGCAACCATCAGCCCTGCTCAGGTCATCGATGCTCAGACAGCACTGCAGCTGGGCTGGGTTGGACTCGCCGATATTCTGGTGTTCTTCGGAGTATTGCTCGTGGGCTTCGCGTATGTCTGGAAACGCGGCGATCTCAACTGGATTCGAGCGGTCTCAAAGATTTCAACTCAGGCTGCCGATCAGACTGGGCCTGTGGTACGCGGCTAATTGACAACTGCTTCTCGGGGTGCTGGTCAGAACTACTGGAACTAGAACTATGGATATTCAAGGCATCCATTCAATTCTGCTGGAGAAATTCGGCGCGGCGGCGGTGGGTAACCAAACTCATCCTGCAATTGACCCATGGATTCAGGTGGATGCATCTGCCATCGTCGAAGTCGCCAGATTTCTTCGCGATGACGAACGTCTGCAATTCAAGCATTTGAACGATTTGTGCGGTGTGGATTATCTGGAGACCGATCCAAAAAAAGTCGCTAAGTTTGGACATGAACCACATGTTGAAGTCGTCTATCAACTCAGCAGCCTGACACTGCGACACGCTGTCAAACTTAAGGTCGTTGTTCCTCGCTGGAAAAATGACGTCGCTGGTGAATTGCCATCTGTGCCATCGGTGAGTTCTCTGTGGGGAATTGCAAACTGGCACGAACGAGAAGCCTATGATCTGGTGGGCATTCATTTTGAAGGCCATCCAAATCTGCGTCGCATTTTGTGCCCGGAGGACTGGGTTGGTCATGCCTTGCGAAAAGACTATGCCTTCCCGCTTGAGTATCATGGCGTTCGCGGTCGTTAGTTGCGGTGTTCAGATTGGGCAATTGAACGAGTGTTGAATAGGGCGGCAACGCCCGTCTCGGAGCAGTTCGGTTATGAGTATGCAAATTGAAGATCCGCGCGTCGTGGAATTTGACGTTCAGACGGACGAGATGCTGGTGAACATGGGGCCGCAGCATCCAAGTACGCACGGCGTATTGCGTCTGTTACTGCGAACCGACGGCGAAATCGTCCACGAATGCACTCCACACATCGGATATTTGCATCGATCGGCCGAGAAGATCGGTGAGAACCTGTCGCCGCCGCAGTACATCCCATACACGGATCGTATGGACTATCTGGCCGGGATGAATATGAATCTCGGCTTTTCACTGGCAGTCGAAAAGCTGATCGGGATGGAAGTTCCCGAAAAGGCGATGCACCTGCGAGTTATGATCGCAGAACTCGGCCGCATCGCAAGTCACCTTGTTGGCATGGGTACTTACGGCCTTGACCTTGGCACATTCAGTCCGTTCCTGTACGCCTTTCGCGAACGAGAAATCATTCTCGATCTGTTCGAAGAAGCCTGCGGAGCTCGATTGACATACAGCTACCTGACAATTGGTGGCGCGACGCATGATCTGCCGGATCAAATTGAAATCCCGGAAGGCCTGGCATCTTTGAGTGGTCGCAAGCAGGGCGAGTGGTTTCCGTTTACGGATGTGATTGAGATGTTCCTGCAGTGGCTGGAGCCCCGAATTAAGGAATACCACACGCTGCTGACTCGCAATACCATCTTCATCAAACGCACTGCGGGCGAAGGAGTGTTAACTCCGGAGATGGCAGTTAGTTACGGTTGCACGGGACCAGTACTTCGTGGCAGCGGCGTGGATTTCGACCTTCGTCGCGACGGCGAACCGATCTATACACGAATGTACAAGGGCTACGAGTTCGACGTCATTGCAGCACCATTTAAAGATGCTCCACGAGAAGTGATTCTCGGCGACAACTGGTGTCGTTTTTACGTGCGGATGATGGAAGTCGTGCAGGCCATTCGTCTGGTCCGTCAGTCGATTCCAAAATACAAAGCCGCCACTGGTAGTTATCGTGAAGTATTCAAGCTGAACACGAAGTTGCCAAAAGACGAAGTGTATCTGGAAACAGAATCTCCACGTGGACAGATGGGTTTCTACGTTGTGGGCAACGGCGAAGGCAACCCGCTTCGCGTCCGAGCCAAAAGCAGCTGCTTCTGTAACGTGGCCATCACCGATCAAATCTGTAAGGATGTACCTCTGGCAGATATTCCTGCGATCGTCGGTTCGCTCGATATCGTGATGGGTGAGATCGATAGGTAGGTTCGTTGCGCGTCAGTTGCTGGCGAATAACTTCATTGACCGAGCCAGTGCCGTCTTCCGGCCGATTGCTGAAACACTCGTCTATCTGGTTATCTGCGATAAAATTCTCGGCGAGCGGCAGGGCGTCAGACCTCCGAGTGCGATTCAAGACAGCGGAAAGCTGGGTTGGTCCGCATGAGGTTCCAAATCCGGCGTCTGGCTCCAGCGATTCGCTGGAGGAGACATTGTGCTTATTGCACAATTTAGAATATCCCCGTTTCGATTTCCGCGGAACGAGCCCATGCCCTTGCTGAACAGGTCGTTGCCCGGACTTAGAACTCTCAAGATAACGACGGGCTGTCACCGAATTCGCGAGAATTCGGTGCGATTTTGGAACTCTCACGAATTCCACTACGGCTTTGGATAGGCGTTCTTAAAGAGAACTCCTTCAGCAAAAATCCTAAACAAAGAATCTGATGCCTGAATGATGCTGGCCGCAGCAGTCCGACAGAGATTCTGGATCTGTTGTCTGTTGTGAGTTGAGTTGCTTTGCGGATTCTACAATTGAGAGAGCTACAACAAATCTTCTGCTGGAAAAACTGAGCATCAAAATGTTTTCGGTTCGAAAACCTTCCTTTGAATGTGTTCTCCGCTTGCTGTCCGAACAGAAGAATCGGGATTTTACGTACTCGGCGGTCGGTGCCACGGCAGGAACACCCCCGGCAGGTTTCGTGGTCGATCACACTCGCATCCAACTTGGCAATGGCGAACAGATATTCGAAGCAGCGAAGACGGCGATCAAGTGCTGGGAACAGTTTCAACTTGGCTGGGTGGAATCCAGTTCCAGGGACATTCCAATTGAAAAAGGACAGGTCGTCGGAGTCCTCGCTCGAGTCTTCGGATTATGGTGCTTGAACGCTTGCCGAATTGTCTCCGTTGTTGATGAAGTTGGACCGATTAATCGCTACGGCTTGGTTTATGGCACCTTGCCGAGCCATGTCCAATCCGGTGAAGAACGATTTCAGGTTGAGTGGGATCGAAACGAGAATACCGTGTGGTACGATATCCTTGCCTTTTCCCGGCCGAATCATTTTCTGACTCGCCTTGGGTATCCGATGGTGCGAAGAATCCAAAAGAAGTTTGCCCGTGACTCCGGGGCGGCGATGAAGCTGGCCATCAGGAAATTGTGATTCGATGAAGGCAGCAAGTGCCAGTGATGACTCTCGGGCAGGTTCTGTCGATCCAAATTGGGCAGATTGGAAGATTCGGTGATGTATGCCCAACCGCGACGAAGTGAAGATGATCCGCGTCTGGCGGAGTGTCCTGCACTTTCCAAATCATGGCGAACAAATCTGGAACATTGATGAGTAAAGCCGTCCTTCGCCTTGGCCTCTGCTGCATGTTCCGAGATCAGCCGATCAAATTCGTCAACACGACAGTCACTGCCATCGGCAAGATGAAGCGGTCGGACGCTATGATCAAGCTGAACCGACTCTGCATAGAAAACGCTGACGCCCTGCTGGCTTCATTGCAGTTCTGTGCCGCCAACAACATCGGCTGCTTTCGCATCAACAGCCAGATTCTTCCCATTAAGACGCATCCTGAATTGGGATATGATGTCTCCGATCTGCCCGACGGCGATGAAATCATTCGCAGGTTCAAGGAATGTGGTGAGTTCGTTAAGCAGCACAAGCTGCGAACCTGCTTTCATCCTGATCAGTTTGTTGTGCTGAATTCGCCTCGTGTCGATGTCGTTAAGAAATCTGTCCTTGAACTCGAATACCAGGCTGAGGTTGCTGAATGGGTGGAGGCCGATGTAATCAATGTTCATGGAGGTGGAGCGTATGGAGACAAGCAGAAGGCCCTCGCGGATTTCGCCGATGTGTTTCACAAGCTGTCTCCGCGAGTTAGAAGTCGCCTGACTGTAGAAAATGACGACAAGACGTACACGCCAGCCGATCTGTTGCCGCTCTGTCAATCAACCGCTATGCCTCTGGTTTACGACGTGCATCATCATCGTTGCAACCCGGATGAATTGAGCATTGAGGAAGCGACCGAGCTGGCACTTGCCACCTGGAACCGGGAACCGATGTTCCACATCTCCAGTCCAATAGAAGGCTGGGACGGCCCAAAGCCGGAGCGTCATCATGACTTCATTGATGTGAATGACTTCCCGAAGTTCTGGCGACGAAAAATGATCACTGTAGAAGTCGAGGCCAAGGCGAAAGAACTGGCCGTGGCAAAGTTGCTGACGGAACTGAAGAATAAGAAGTCCGATGCGACGTGGTTTGTCTACCTGATGCGGTGTGCCGACGATTCGCTCTACACAGGAATCACGAATAATTTGCCTCGCAGGCTGGAACAACACAACGCCGGAACCGCTTCTCGTTACACTCGCAGTCGTCTGCCCGTGGAGTTGGCGTACCATGAACCTCAGGAAAGCCAAAGCCACGCATTGAAACGAGAACTGGCGATCAAAGCTTTGTCGCGACAGGAGAAAGAGTCGCTGATTAATGCCACGCAAGATCCGATCGAACAGCCGTTGTAGTGCAGTTTTAAAAATCGTCCAACTGTGTCCGAACTCCATCGTGAGCCACGTCACGCTTGCCCATTTCTGCAGGGAGACAGGCACTTGCAAAGCGTGTGAGGCGGAAAGATGTGGGTTGGATTGTGTCGCGTTCGGCAGGATATGCAAGTCGCTGTCTCGCTCCGCCAAACCGAGCCCACATCAGGGCCACGTGATAAACAAGCCCGTGTGCCGGGGAATCAGAGATTTAAGATTTGAAATCCGCCAATGCGACTCTCCGAACACCGAAAACCTCAAACCGAAAACCCAAACCGTCATTAGTGATTCGGATTTAGTCATTGGTGATTCGTCGCAGACAATAGGCTCGACGTCCAATCATCCGTTCTGGTCGGAGGACCGGCAGGATTTTGTGCAGGCGGTCAAATTGCGTTTTTGAATAGACAGAAATCGCCCCCCCGCGAATCCAGTGTTTTTGAACTCGAAAAACAATCTGCTCACTGTAAGTACTTAGTATGCGCTGACCGTCATCCCCCGGCTGCTGAGTTTGGCGACAAAATACAGTGGTTTAAGACTACAGCGAGCTGCTTCATTGTTGTGGCGACATTTGAGTGCTTCAATAAACGCTTGGCGATGGAATATCCGTAAGGTGCAAGACGACATGGCTCGACGACTCTCTGCAGAACTTTTCCCCTCGAAATCACGAAGATCTCGACGTCGCAGAACTGCCGGTAGCCCTGCATTCGTGGAACAGTTGGAAGTGCGAACGTTGCCATCGGCGGTGATTGAACTCGTAGCGGACTTAAACTCAACTCAACGCGATCTGCATGATCAGAGTTTTGCTCTACCGGCACAATCGAGATTGGCAATCTGACGTACTTTTTGACTGCAACGACATATCATGGCGACACGCTCTGGCGCACAGATGGAACAGATGCTGGTACCTTCGCGATTTTAGGAGGCGCTCCGCATACAGGGGAACTTCGGATCGCAAACCACTGGAGTGCAGGAGACAAGTTCTATTTTCAGACCGTCGATCAATCTTCTGAATTTTATGATCTCTTGGTTTCAGACGGAACAATTGCTGGGACGCACCGGCTGGATTCGGATACTGATGAAGGTCCCGGTTTCTCCCAACTCGGAGACCTTGTCGCTTTTGGAACCGGTGCGGCGTTCTTCAATTATGGTTCCGACCAAAACAGCGTCGTTGTGACCGACGGTACTTCGCGCGGCACTCGAACGCTATTTGAACTCAACAGCGAAGAGAATATTCAGAGTATTTTTGCAGCATCAGATGGTCGACTTTTTGTAGTCAGTTACCACAACGTTTTGGCCAGCGGCGTGAATGTTTACAATCTCTGGGTCGTTGAACCATCCGACAGTGTGCCGCGCCCTGTGACCAGCACCACTGGCAATTCAACGCTCGCTGGAATCGATTCCATTCGGGAGGCGGCTGGCCGAATTATTTTCCGAGCAACCACAGATCGTGGTGCAAATGAATTATGGTCCGTGAACACGAATTTGGTCGCGATGTCTCTGCTGCCTGGCAGTTCTCCCGGGGCCCAATGGAGTAACCTTGAGATAGTTCTTGTGTCCGGTGATGGTTCAGTGCTGCTGCTGGGAGGAACCAATTCGTTTACAAAGGATCTTTGGTATTACGATGCGGAGATGCGACGCACCTCCCGGCTGACTTATACCAATACCAACAACTTTAACGTCTACCGAGGTTCAACAACGCTGGGAGGGGCCTGCTTCTTCCTGTTCGACGGCACGCTTTGGACGTCGGACGGAACCGCCGCCGGAACTCGTCCGCTGATCGGTAGCAACCTGCCAAACAGCTCGGGGGCTAAGCCTGGTTTCCTGAATGTAGCTCAAGTCGGGGAGCGTCTGATGCTCCTGGGCGACGACGCGGAACATGGTCGCGAATGGTGGACCAGCGACGGTACTGCAAACGGGACACAACTTCTTTTGGATATCCTCCCGGGGGCTGAATCGGGGACACCCAGATTTTTCCCGGGTAATATCTCTTCAGCACATGATCCCGATTGATGATCGAGTTGTGATCGTTGTCAGCAACTTGGTCTCTCGAGCAGTGACCCTGTGGATTTCTGATGGAACACAATCCGGTACTGGCTTGCTGAGACACAATCTGGAACGCCAGCTAATCATGCCGGAGCGCGAGCGTACCGTGATTGAAAACGATGGCGGGCTGGTTTTCACTGCCATTACAGAAGAGACCGGATTAGAGTTGTTCCGGATCAGGCCCGTTGAAAATCTCGCAGCACCTGAGAACGTCGTCGTCCATACTCACGGGACTCAATTGCAACTACATTGGACCGACGTTTCCGGGGCCGGGCGGTACGAGGTTGAAGTCCGGGATGCACAGGATGCCGAGCTTGTCGTGTATAGTGCGACGGTCAGTGATTCAAATTTGGACGATATTCATCTGCCGTTAAACCGCGCGTGGATGGTGCGAGTTCGCAGTCTGGCACTCCTTGGTGAAGATTCGCCGTGGTCGCAGCCAGTTGAATTCGTGACCGGGCCGAAGCCCGTGATGAAGAACATGCCGGCAGAATCAACCAACCTCCTGCCGGAGTTTCGATGGTTTTCAACTCCCGAAATCTCAAGTTTCGATGTCTGGCTGACTCATCGCGACACGAAAACCCGCATCGCCTACTTGACTGGTGTTACATCTAAGTCCTTTCAGGTCCAGTCGTCTCTTGCGTTCGGACAATATGCAGTCTGGGTGAGAGGGATTCGTATTGACGGCTCGAAGTCAGATTGGTCGGAGGTGACAGAGTTTACCGTCGTCCATCCGGCAATTAGGCTTTCGTCAGGGGGAGGAATCTCGAAGACTCGGCGTCCGCAGTTCACGTGGCAGAGTGTTTCGAGTGCATTGACCTACCGATTGGAGATTCGCGGGGCGAACGGATCGGTGGCCTATGCGGTTTCTGGAATTTCTGGCACGACTCACCTCGTTGTTCAGGACTTGGCAGCCGGACGTTATCAGGTTGTCGTGATGGCCATGAACGCTGTACGCCGAATCTCGGAGCAGTCGCCGGTGACTCCGCTTCAAATAGCCTTGGCTCCGCAACAACTCACCAATGATGCTCAGTCTCTGAGCTGGGCTCCGGTTGCCGGAGCCGTCACCTATACTGTGGAACTGATAGATGCCATGGGGCGACTG
>Ga0105046_10012613_pt1 | contig 13107 bp, 8 predicted proteins | sample MAT03_FD_78385 | JGI IMG/M metagenome (GOLD analysis project Ga0105046, IMG submission 78385) | Freshwater microbial communities from Lake Fryxell liftoff mats and glacier meltwater in Antarctica - MAT-03 (megahit assembly) | ecosystem: Environmental > Aquatic > Freshwater > Ice > Liftoff... | reverse complement strand
CGGCGGATCGACGTTGTCATTCTTGTCGGGAATAATGACGATATTCCTGTGGCGCGGTACGTCCGCAAGAACATCGACGCGCGACGTGTGTTCGTGCTCGATGGTCCTCTTGTAGCACTTTTAGGCGATCTCGGGCTTGAGCATGATCAGGTCATCGCGAAGCCGACCCGACTTCGGCTGCCGGGAGGGATCGACCTGACAATCACTCCGGAATCCGTAGCAGATGGGAGTTGGAGCGCGGAAATCGTTCGTGGCCAGACGACCGTCGTCGCCGGCAATTCACCTGAACTTGACGATCTCGACAAGTCAGGCGCTTCGTTGCTGATTTTCACCAACGATCTAAACCTGGACGCGCTGACCGGTATTCACGCCAGGGCTATTGCGTTGCCAGCCCGGGCGGCCAAACCAACCGAACTGAAGACAGCAGCAAACGATTTGGAACACTCGCTACTCGCGATTCGGGTCGAGTCAGCGGCAACTGAACCCCTGTCCTTTGTGAAAGGCGGGATTCAGGTCGATGGACAGGCGCTCCGCCTTGCGGCCGACACTAGTTCTTGAGAATAGCCTGACGCCGGTCGAATGAGCGCGCAAATTCCGCTTTGACCTCGCCGAGGGCACCGGTGTCGAGGAGCAGATCGAGTCCGGTCAATGCCATCGCCTTCGCAACCATTATGGTATTGGCAAACCCCAGTTCGGAGACCGATGCCTCGACGACCTCCTGAGAGTGCCAGGTGCAGACATGATCCAGAATCGGGTATGACGTTTCAACCGACGGAACGTAATAACTGACATTGCCCCAATCAGTTGACCCACTGCCCTCTTCCGGATGAGCGTCGGGCATAGTCAAACCAACGGCATCCAGATTACCTTTGAGCCGTCTGGCGAGGGTGTAATTGGTGATCATGTCGAAATTCGGTCGATCCGGGAGCGAGACGGTGCAGGTGGCACCCGTGATAAGTGCGGCACCCTGAGCGATTCGCTCGACCTTTTCCACGAGCTCATTCATGTAAGCGAGGGTCGCCGCTCTGACGAAAAACTCAGCCGCAGCATAGTGTGGAACGACATTCGGAACGTCGCCACCGTGAGTGATGACTCCATGAATACGTGCGTCTGACTTAATGTGCTGGCGGAGCGCGTTGATACCGTTGAAGACTTCAATCACGCCGTTCAGCGCATTGATGCCATTGAATGGGTCGGCGGCGGCGTGAGCGGGTTTGCCGTGGAACTCGATTCTGACTGTCCTGCACGCGAGCGCGTTACCGCTGCCTTCGACGGTGGGGCAAACTGCCTCAGATGTGCCTGGGTGAGCGCCCAAGGCTGCATCGATTCCCTGAAACATACCGGCTTCGGCCATGATGACTTTGCCGCCTACCGCCTCCTCTGCGGGTGTTCCGAAAACAGTGACGCGGCCAGGAAGAACGCCGACGGCAGCCCGGAGTCCGATCCCCGCACCGACTCCAGCAATCGCGATCAGATTATGACCGCAGCCGTGACCGATACCGGGCAGGGAATCGTACTCTGAGAGGAATGCGATGGTCGGACCGGAGTCTCCGCCGAAGTCCGCTCGAAAAGCGGTTGGCAAGTCAGCGACACCACGTGTCAGCGAGAAGCCGTTCGATTCGAGCAAGGCAGAACAAGCCGCACTTGCCTGGATTTCTTCAAGTGCAGGTTCCGGGTTGGAATGAATGAACTTCGAAAGCGCAATAAGATCGGCGGTGGCGGCATCGATAGCCGAAACAACCTGTGCCCGCAATTGGTCTTTCATCACTGTAACGCTCATAGAATTCCCTCGTTAGTTGCTTCCAGCCCGCCCACATCGCGGGCAATAGAGATCTCGTTCGCTCAGTCGCTCTCCACAAGCGGAACATTTGGAATTCCCTTCAGGAGATTCGGGTTGAACCGACGCTGATGAAGCCTGGGAGCTACGGTCAGGTCGGATCTCCATCCAATCCGCACCGTGCATCGTGGTCGTTCGGGAACGATCAATCCACATACTGCCGTCGACCGGCGCCAGGGGCATTGTCTGGGTAAACGGTTCACCGCGAGCGCCGAAGAGGCTGGCGGAAACTGGCTCGACTTTGTCACCGTCGCGACCCCACTTCAGTCGGGGTGACCGGCGACTCGGGCCTGTCACTGTATTCCGTGTCATTGTTCGAGACCGTTCATCGGCCTTGCGATATGCCCGTCGGCCGGTCACAATCGATGCAAGGATGATGAGACCGAAACTCAACGTAGCGACAAGCAGAATCCATCCTGGTTGTCGCAGAAGACCCCACGCGATCGCGCTTTGCCGAAGTAAACGCAGTGTCGCGTCATCAGCTATGAAACGTTCGATGTCTCGCAACAAGAATCCAAAGAGAAGCGCGCCATTGAAGAGTCCGAGAAGTGCTCCTGTACCCCGTCGAGCGGGCATGCCGTCGTCCAAATCCATGGCCGATGTAGCGCCGTAGCCAAGCAAGAGCATTGAGCCGATGACGAACATGGTGGAGACGAGGTACTGACCGCTTTCAGTCGATAGGCCGAACGTTTCCGATACATCACCGCCCCAGGGACGTGACCAATAGGAAGAGAGCAATGCGCCGGCGAGTAGTCCGGCGGTCACGAAAACTTCCCGGATTACTCCCCTGCGGAAGCCGATCGCCAGGAACAGCAAAGCGATTACAAACAAAAGTGTGTTGAGTAGCACGGCGTCGCTCATCGAGATCGATTCTAGCACGCGATTTCACAACCAATACCTGCGCGTTATGTTGAGCCAAAGAACTCCTGTGGTAGCATGAGGTGGTTCGGGAGCGCCGTTTTTCGGGTCGATCCCGACTGAATCAGGCATCTATTGAAAGGGAGGAGGCCTATTTCCGATCCGAAGGACGCTGGCTCGATGCGCCGGCGTAGAACAAGCATTACCCACGAAGCTGCGCTTACTTCAGTGGGAACCAAAGCGACAGGAATCAATTTGGACCAGCAACTCAGCTGGTATCGTATCGATCTGCACATGCATACTCCTGCGTCGACTGACTATCAGCAGTCTGGAGTATCCGCGATCGATCTCCTGCGAAAAGCGGAAGAGCGCGGTCTCGATGTTATCGCCTTCACCGATCACAACTCCGTCCGGGGATTTGCCGATCTGTGGCGAGAAATCGAAGACCTTGAACTGCTCGAATTATTGGCACGGATGACGCCGGCCGAGGAAGCGCGACTCGCCGAATACCGGCGGTTGTTGACCAAGGTTCTGCTGTTGCCTGGTTTCGAGTTTACCGCGACCTTTGGTTTCCATATTTTGGCGATTTTTCCCGAGACGACGTCCATTCGATTGATGGAACACCTGCTCCTCACCCTGGGTGTGCACGAAGACCGGTTCGGAAGCGGAGAAGTTGGCGCGACTTCCGATGTGTTGAAGGCGTACGAGGTTCTGGCGGACAACGGTGCACTCATCATCGCGGCGCACGTCAATTCCTCGCACGGTGTCGGAATGCAGGGTATCCGGTTTGGCGGGCAGACCAAGATCGCCTATACCCAGGACGAGCACCTGCATGCCATGGAAGTCACCGATCTCGAATCAAACTCCCGCCGCTCGACCGCGTCATTTTTCAGCGGTATCAAGGCGGAGTATCCTCGGCGAATGCATTGCATTCAGGGATCGGACGCGCATCGGTTAGAACAAGATCCGGTCCGAGAATCGCTTCTCGGAGTTGGTGACCGGGCGACCGAGGTTCTACTCCCTGAAGCATCGTTCGCTGCGCTAAAAGCGCTCTTTGCGAGCAACGAGTTCGATCGGGTGCGACCGGCGCGTCCGGGAGGTCCCGCGGCGGATGCGCTTCACGGGGCGAGAGCACTCGGGAACACTGCAAATCAGGCTTTCCACGAGAAGATTTCGCAGGCTCGCGCCGGAACTTCCGCGCTGCTGCGGGACATCGTGGCATTTGCCAACGGACAGGGCGGGATGATTTATGCGGGCGTTGGACCAATGGACCGCAAAACGGTGCCCGGCATATCCGACGTTCAGGCAGCGACGACGCTACTCCTATCCGAGTTGACGAGCCAGGTTACGCCACCGCTTACCGTGGCAACTGATGTCATCAGTTACGGCGGTAAGTCAGTTATTGCATTGCAGATCAGCGATGGGCCGGAGAAGCCGTACGCACTGGCCCCTGCAACAATTCTTGTTCGCCATGGCGCTGAAACGGTGACCGCATCCCGGAATGAAATCGTGGCGATGGTGCGTGGAATTGCCGTCCACTCCACGGTCGAACAACCTGTCGTCGTCGCACCTTCACCATCGCCATCACGTGAACGCGATGTTTCAACCAACGGCTCCGATCGGTCTTCAGGGCAACGCGGGCTCAACGGGAGGCAACCAAAAAGACAGGAATCGACGGAACGTGCCACCTTTCCTGTCGCCGATGTTGCCCCGACGTTCACTCCAGAACCCGAATCCAATCTGATGATCTCAACGACAGACATCTATACCGAAGACGGACCACTCGATTCCTTCTCTCCCCGGACGGGTGCCGAGATTGTCATCGCTGTCGAGCGTGATGGCATCACCTACTACGCGGTTCGAGATCTCCGAAATGGCCTGATTACCCACAATGTGACTCGCGCGAACGCCCGCCGCCTGTGGGAGTACGCGATCCGGCAACGCGAAGAGCGAGGTGTGGATGTCGGGCACATCCGTTGGAAAGGCGACTTTGGTTTCTGGAAGGTCTACCGGCCATCCCGTGGCGAACGCCGATTCAACCTCGCCTATCGCGGTCAGGGTGCGATGCGCATCTTCTACGGTGTCAGCGAAGAGGGTCTCGAAGGCGGTTGGCGCGATGTCATACCCGCCGCCCGGGAGACTCCGGCTCAATAGTTCAATCGTCCGCGACGCCCGGACTCGTGCCGGGCGTCGCGGACCTGTTCCATGACAACCCCGCGAAGCTCACGTAGGATGCACTTCTCTGTTCGATTCGGGAGTGTGGGAGAGCATCAATGACGGACTGGCGCTGGGTGGGCGGAGGTGGCCGGCTCACGTGGTATGGCGATCCCGGTTTCAGCACCTTCATGCGACGGGCATTCGCCAAGGGTATGGGCTACACCGATGAAGATCTCGGGCGCCCGATTATCGGCATCTGCAATACCTGGAGCGAACTGAATCACTGTAACAGCCATCTGAGGGAGATCGCGGAAGCAGTCAAGCGGGGCGTATGGCAGGCAGGCGGCTGGCCACTCGAGTTCCCAACCATTTCGCTCGGCGAGATTTTCCTCAGCCCCACTTCAATGCTCTTTCGAAACCTCATGGCGATGGACACAGAAGAGATGATCCGGGCGCAACCAATGGACGGGGTCGTCCTGCTCGCGAATTGCGACAAAACGACTCCAGCCCAACTCATGGGTGCGGTCAGCGCAGATCTCCCGGCAATCATGATCACTGGCGGTCCGACACTGACAGGCAGATGGCAGGGCAAGGATCTTGGCGCCTGCACCGATTGTCGCAAGTACTGGACCGAGTACCGCGCTGGCACGATCAATGACAAGGAGATCGGCGAAATCGAGGAGTCGCTCTTCCGATCGCACGGTCACTGCACCGTCATGGGAACGGCAAGTACGATGGCTTCGATTGCGGAAGCGCTCGGCATGATGCTTCCGGGAGCGGCCGCAATTCCGGCGCCTGACTCGAAGCGACTGCGGTTGGCCGAGGAGAGCGGACGTCGGATCGTCGGGATGGTCTCCGAGGATTTGCGACCAAGCCAGATCGTGACGCGCGAATCGATCGAAAACGCGATCCGGGTTTGCGTGGCGATCGGTGGTTCGACGAATGCCGTGGTTCATCTGATCGCGATTGCTCGCCGGGCAGGAGTGGAATTGCCGCTCGATCTCTGGGATGAGCTCAGCCGCGAGACGCCGTTCATCGCACAGATCAAACCGTCCGGACCCTACCAGATGGAGGATTTTTACGATGCCGGCGGTGTTCCCGCCGTGATGCGTGAACTGATGCCGCTTCTCCACCGGGATTCAATCACCGTGACCGGTAAATCGATTTCGGACAATCTCGCCGACGTGCCACTGACACTCCGGCGAGAGGTCATCGCATCGATTGATGAGCCATTTGGCCCGGAAGGTGGGATCGCGGTCCTGCGCGGCAATCTGGCGCCTTCAGGGGCCATCGTGAAACACACCGCCGCGTCTCCCCGCCTTCTGCACCATCGAGGCAAAGCGGTCGTCTTCACATCGGTCGAAGATATGACCAATCGGATCAATGATTCGGACCTGCCGGTCAATGCCGACAGCGTGCTGGTACTGCAGAATGCTGGACCGGTCGGTGGACCCGGAATGCCGGAGGCCGGCATGATTCCGATTCCCTCGAAGTTGCTCAAACAGGGTGTACGGGACATGGTTCGGATATCGGATGCGCGAATGAGCGGAACCGCCTATGGCACGGTTGTTCTGCACGTCGCGCCCGAGAGCGCCGTCGGTGGACCATTGGCCGCTGTGCGTGATGGCGATGAGATCGAACTCGATGTCTCGGGCAGGCGACTTACCCTGCACCTCTCCGAAGCGGAAATTGCAGAACGAGTGGCGAATCGTCCCGCGCGTAAACCGAATGAGCTGACTCGTCGGGGCCACGGTTGGCTTTACGTCAACCATGTTCTGCAAGCTGACGAGGGAGTCGACTTCGATTTTTGCGCAGCGGATTGGCACGGGTAAAACGACAATGGCCCCGGCGGGAAGTGCCGGGGCCATTTCGAAACACCTTGTTGTCGAACCGTCAGGCTTCCTTCACCACCACCACATCCTTGTCGAAAAGCACGGGAATTCGGCCGGTCCAGGCACCCTGACGGGTTCCCTTCAGTGTTGGTTTCTGCACGAACATTTGCTTCCAGTTGCCAAGCGGAATGTAGACGGCATTCTTGAGAGCGAGTTCTTCCGCCTGCTTGTAGAGATCGTTTCTCGTTGCCGGGTCCTGCTCGACGTCGGCTTTCTTGACGAGCGAATCGAACTCCTTTGAATCGGCACCCGGATCGAAATCGCCCGATGCTTCGAGTTCGGGGTTCCAGTTGAAAACACCGCGCATGTACCGCGACGTCGAGGTAAAGACATCGGAGAGGAGTTGCGGAGTCTCGGTGATGTTCCACCACCAGACAACATCAAACTGACGACCACCATTGTCGGACTGCAAATCCTGAATTTGGTCGAGGGTTTTCGAGGTGTCGTGATCGATCTTCACACCAATCGCCGATCCGATTGACTCAAGGAATCTCTTCCACCGTTCCTTCTCATCGTCCGTATCTTCACCTGGTTCGTAGTACGTGATCGCCGGGAGACCACCACCGTTGGGGAAGCCTGCCTGCTCGAGAAGAGCCTTCGCGTCATCGACACTGGTGCCGATGCCGTCCGGCGACTCGTATCCACTGATCAATGACACAACCGGCGGCACGAAGGTCGCGGTCGGACTCCAGGTTCCTTCCCAGATTTCGTTCGCCCAGACATCTCGATCGACTGCGAGCGCGATGGCGCGACGGACGCGCACGTCATTGAAGGGCGCCTGCTTGAAGTCCATCGCGATCGATCTGGTCGAACCCGATGGATCGATTGTCACCAGTTCGGCGGAAAGGTCAGGATCACGCTCGACCGAGGATTTCAAAGAAAGTGGGACATCGGCCGAAATCGCCTCATCCTGCTTGTACAGATTGAGCGCGGTGCTTGCGGCGCTGGGACCGGTCACAAATGGCCAGACGATCTTCACAATCGATGGCGAAACACCACCGTAGTAATTCTCGTTCGGTTCCAGGACAACCTGCTTCGCGGCGTCGAATTCCGTGAAACGCCATGGGCCAGTACCGGCGTCCTTCAGTGCGAAACCATCATCACCTTCTGTTTCGAGGACTGCTGGATCGATCACTGACCAGACGTAAGTTGCCATGTAGCTGAGGAAGAAGGAGTAGGGTTTTGCCAGTTCGACTTCGACCGTTGTCTGATCGACTGCCTTGAACCCGATGTTTTTGCTCTTGGAGGTAGTGAAGCGTGAATAGTTATTGACCTGAGACATGAAGTTCGCCATCGGCGAAATTCGTGCAGGTTCGAGCGCCCGCTTCCATGAGGCAACGAAGTGATCCGCGAGTACCGGATTGCCGTTCGCGTACTTGGCATCAGGTCGGATTTTGAACGTATAGATCGTCCCGTCGGTATTGACGGCGAAACTCTCTGCAAGATCGAGTTGTACTTTACCGAGCTCATCGAACCGGACAAGTCCACCCCAGACATTCGGGAAGAGTGCCCAGAAAGGTCCCCAGTTCACCGTGCGATGGGGATCGAGGGTCACGACCTGACCATAGGGATCGAGCGGGACGTTGATTGTGACATCCGTTTCGATTTCATCGTCCTGATAGCGGCTGAGTGCACTGGTTCGCGATTGCGGGGCTGCTACCGCTGTGTTGATGCCATAGCGTGCGGTTGCGATTGCACCGGCGGCGATGGCCGACCAGCGCATTAGATCGCGACGAGATCCAGTTGGTGCAGATTGCCGAAAGGTTTCGACCAACGCATCGAGTTCGTTCTTTTCGGATTCAGTTGGGGTGATGCCGTGCTTCTCAGCGGATTCAGTCATTCGTGGATCCTCCTCCCCGACATTCGAGGGCGCATGACGCTCTGTTGTGAGCAAGTGGCGCAAGTCGTTCATTCCATCGTCAGTTCAAGATTAGTCGGAGCAAAATTGCCGCCCTGTAATGCGAGCATTGCCTCGAGGCGACGCCAGAGATCCTGCGGTAGGTCCGACACTGAACGCTACCACGTGAACGAACACGGCGCAAAGCATGGGCTCACGCTCAAGTACCGGTTCTCACACATCTTCGTGACAACCGTGACCCTAGCCTTGTGTCGTACTCATTCAACGCGGGAGAGAGACAATCGGTTACTCCACCGCCGTCAGATCGCTCTGGAATCCATAGTCACGGGATCCAGCCTCTTCCAGAAATCTTGCGAGCAGCGCGATACAGGCTTCGATATCCCCTTTGTTCGCCATTTCATTCGGCGTGTGGATATAGCGCGTGGGAATTGAGATGGTGGTGGCAAACGCTCCGCCGCGAACCTGTTGAATAGATGCGCCATCCTGGCCGCCGAACGGAAGCACTTCCATTTGGAATGGAATGTCGTGCTTTTCGGCAATATCTCGCAGGTGCCGATTCATTTTTGCGTTAGCGATGTGGGAACTGTCTGAAACCTTGATTGCCGCACCTTGGCCGAGTCGTGTGACGGCACTTTCCGTGGGAGCGCCGGGGATATCGACTGCCAGAGTGACATCCAGTCCAATCCCCAGATCGGGTTCGATGCCGAATGCCGCGGTGCGTGCACCACGAAGCCCGACCTCCTCCTGCGTCGTCGCTACCGCGACGATTTCAGCATCGGAAGGACCCATTGCGCGGAGCGCTTCAATCATAACGAAGATGGCGACGCGGTCATCTAGAGACTTACTGACCACGACTGAATCAGTCTCCTCGAAGGTCCTGTCCATATTGACCATATCGCCAATGTGAACCCTGGATTTGACCTCGCCGGCAGGCAGTCCAAGATCGACAAAAACCTCGTCCATCTTTGGTGGCTTGATGTCACCCGGCTCGAGCAAGTGGATCGGTTTGGCCGCGAGCTGAAGTGCACCGCGAAGCCGCTCTCCATCCTCGGTGTAGATGATGACGCGCTGCGAGATGAGATTGCGCACATCCCAACCACCGATGGGTTGCAGTCTGATAAAACCGTTGTCATCAATGTGTTTGACGAAAAATCCGATTTCATCCATGTGTGCGGCAAGCATGACCCTGGGGCCACCACTCCCCTTCTTCACACCAATGACATTGCCAAGCGGATCGACACGAATGTCATCGACCACGCTTCTGAGCGCGGCGGCGGTAACTCGCCGAATCTCATCTTCTCTTCCCGGGATTCCGGGTGCTTCACACAGTTGCTTGAGGAGCGCGTAATCCATTGACAAGGCCTCTTTCTTTTGCGCGGAGGGTTCAACCATGCAGGATGCTAGCACAGATGATATTCGCTGCCTCCGGACGCAAGGAGCGGACGGCCCTGTTGAACCGTCCGCCCCTTGCGTTTCAATTGATTACCCTGTCCAGTCTATTCGGCAATCAGGAGGATCGAGTTGGTCTGCGCGAGACCATCTTGTTTGAAGCTGACGGTTGCAAACGCCCGAACCGCAGAGAAGTCGCTTCCCGAGACAGTTTCCACGACCGGTGTGGCGACCGTGAAGAAGTCCTCACACGCCTGGCCATCGAAGTCGAGATCAAGGATGAAATTCTCGACGGTATCCGCATCATACGCTTCCTGGGCTGCGGCCTGGGTGCTGAACTCGCCGCATTCGGCGCTGGCGTCATCAAAAGAACCGAGATCGGATGAGCCCATGGCGGAAGTACCAAGGGCAACCGCTTCCGCTGCATTCACATAGAAGATGCCGTCGTACTCGGCCGGCAGCGCAGCGAGTGCAGCCTGATAGTCTGCAGAGTCGGCCAGCGTTTCCGAGCTGCCTGCAACGAACTCGTCGATACCTCCGCCGACACCAAGCATGAATTGACCATCGATGACACCATACTCAAGCGTCGCAACCGGTGCGCCTTCAGAAGTGATGTCGATCGAGCTGACCGCGGCATCGTTGACGATCCGGGTCGTCACATTGACCTGCCCTTGTCCCGCGGCCTGGACCAAAAGTGAGAGCTTCGAAAGTGCGTCCGTAAGGGTTGCAGGTTCCTCCACGTCCGAGGTGAGGAGCGCACTGATCTGGGAGGGATCCTCGATATTCACATTCCACAGTGCGAATCCGTACTCGCCAACCATTTGCTGAATGAAATCGGAGTTGAGATTGAACCCAATCAACATCGCTGTCTGTGCATACAGTTCATCGGCGGTTGGGAGTGCAGCGGGTGTCGCCTCGCTGCTCGGACTACCGATGCTATAGAACGCGGTAACCAGCGCCATTCCGAGGGCCTGGAGCAACGAGCCTTTGCCGAGTTCAAAACCGTTGACGAAAATCAGCGTGTTGGCAGGAACCTTATCGGCGAATCCGAGATCCGCAGCGGCACCACCGGCCTCGACGCTCGAACCGTCGGCGGGAATCTCAACCGTGTTGAAACGAAAGCCGACGGGATCCGCGATGATCGCGAGCCCTATCACTCCACCGGCTCCGAAGAGATTGCCTGCCGCGGAGCCCAGGCCCAGTCCCGAGGTATCGAGCGAATCGAGACCGCTTTCGAATCCTACGCCATTCAGGTAGCCGAATCCGAGGCGGTCACCTGCGAGCGCGGTGTCCGCCTGTCCAAATGACTCCACACCGGAGAGGGGTGCGATCGCACCCGCTTCGGTATCGATCATCGGCTGAATATCCTCAGGGACTTCGGCAAGCACTAAGAAGTCGCCGACCACGGCATACGCGAGTCCGGTTTCACCGGACATTTCGTCACCAGAAACGGATTTGATTTCCGTACCGTTGTAGTCGTTCGAAGTGACCTGAACATCCATCCCGGATGCGGTGTTGGCGAGCTCGCCGTCGACATACCGTGTCGCCGCTGTAATATCGGCCGGCAGCAGGATGACGGCGGTTCCGGAACCCGGTGCTTCAGCAGCATCGGATGTCGGGAGTTCGAGCCCTCCAAGGATCGATGTCAGCGACGAATCGTCCTCGGAGTCACTGGCATCAGTCACGATTCCGGCATCGGAAGCCGTATTGGCAACATCCCCGGCAATCGCCTCAAGATCCGCGACGACGAGAGCCGCCTCACCGCCGAGAATGGCATCCGAGCCGCTGGCATCGGTTGATTCCTGTCCGGTGAGGCCGGTTGCAGCGTCATCGATGAGACTGGTGACGCTATCTTCCGCCCCGGCACGCTGAAGCAATTCGTCAGCGAGCATCCATTGGGGTGATTCAACATCGAGCGAGAATCCAAAATAGACTGCCGAGGTTTCCGGAACGATGGTCGCGGCAGCCGTCCCGACCGAAGCGGTTTGTGCCTGGTCTGCGCCTGCACCACCAAGGATTGAACCGAGCGTCACCGTTCCCGCCAGGGAGAGGGCGGCGGCGCTGCGAGCGAAGATATGCCATCTGGGTATTCGCACTGATTCGCTTCGATCAGTCAAAATCTGGGAGCTCATTTCGATCCTCTCGTGTACACGTCGAACAGGTCATAGGGAGATGTTCGATCTTCTGCCCGTTCAGTCCAGTCATGAATTGAACGCATCACAACCGACATCCGAACTTAAACGCTGCTCGCACTCTATGTCTCCGCCGCGAAGAGCGTCAATAGACGAATCGTCTACTTTACGCCGGATAGATGCCAGCGGTTCCCTTTCTCATCTGATCATACTACTCACAAAAATGCCAGATTCTGCGACCAGGCGCGGATCCGGCATTCATGCAATTCGGTTCTCGACTGTGCGTTCGGCGCGAGGCGAAATCAGTTCTGGATTCGATCATCGATTCCTGTCGCGATACTGAAGATGAACATGAAGAGCGCGGCAATTCCGGCGATCACCGCGAACAGTGCCACGAGCGTTAACCCGGCCCGAATCAACCCCTCGATGAAATCCATTGCCCTACCCCTTGCACCAGAATCGTCGATTTATGCACCCAGTATAAGACGCAACAAGGGTGGCCGTTTTGGCCACCCTCGAACGCGACTCAGGAGCCGACGCTATGCGACCAGCGGAGCCTGGCTGAGATGACCGTTGAAGATGAGTTTGCCATCGTCCAGATCGACCCGAACGGACTCCCCATCCTTCAACTCGCCATTGAGCACCTTCAACGCCAGCGGGTCGACGACCTCTTTCTGGATCAGCCGCTTCAACGGCCGAGCACCAAACACGGGATCGTAGCCACGGTTCGCGAGCCACTCTTTGGCGCCGACGGTCAACTGAATCGTGATCTGCCGTTCGGCCAGTCGTTTGCCGATCGTCGCCAGTTGAATGTCGACGATCTGGGCAGTCTGCTCGCGGGAGAGCGCCGTAAAGATCACTGTTTCGTCGATTCGGTTCAGAAACTCAGGTCGGAAGCTAGCGCGAAGCGCCTCCATAACCCGCATTCGCATTTCGTCTTCGTTCGTCTTGCCGATCGAGGTGATGTACGACGAACCGAGATTG
>Ga0105046_10012606_pt1 | contig 13113 bp, 12 predicted proteins | sample MAT03_FD_78385 | JGI IMG/M metagenome (GOLD analysis project Ga0105046, IMG submission 78385) | Freshwater microbial communities from Lake Fryxell liftoff mats and glacier meltwater in Antarctica - MAT-03 (megahit assembly) | ecosystem: Environmental > Aquatic > Freshwater > Ice > Liftoff... | reverse complement strand
TTGATCGAAACGTCCATAAGTTATTGAGTGTTCAGAATAGAGGGAGAGGAAGAAGACTTTAGAGTGTAGCGAATGAGCGGGGGGAGGGGAATGGGGGTCAATCACCAAAAGTGTGTATGAACCATGATATTTGAGACTGCCGATATAGAGGCAAGAGATAGTGTTATGAGTTGGGGTTTAATCCGATCAAGCTTCGGTAGTGGTGACACATTAACTGATGCATGAGAGATTCAGTGGTCTCCCTTGACACAGTTGGTAAAATGGGGTCAAAAATGTTGGGGAGGAGCTGATGGAAGAATTGGCAGCAATCGGCAGTTTCTGCCCCAATTCCGAGTGTCTGGATTACAACCGGGTGGATATCGGTCACATCATTTGCTATGGCAAGTCGAACGAAGGACGTCAACGCTTTCAGTGTAAGACCTGCCGTAAAACCTTCAATGAACGCACGGGAAGCCTGTTCTACCAACGTAAGAGGGATGAACACGATATTGTCGCGTGTTTGGCGTTGTTAGCGGAAGGCACGCGGATCAGCAGCATCAGCCGAACTACCGGCATCAAAGAAGACACGATCCTGTCTTTCTTGCGCGAGGCAGCTCAACACGCCGAACAGATGGAAGCCATTCTGCTCGATGAGTATCGCATCAGTCGGTCGCAAATCGATGGTTTATGGACGTATGTCGGACGCAAGGTCTCCCCCAAAAAGAGCGCGAGACAGATGATGCCGGGGAATACTGGCGGTGTACCTTGATTGAAACAGATACGCGCCTGCGGGTCGGACGGGGTCTGAGCAGCAGCGAAACATACGCCGCCATCACGCTGTGGCAGCAGGTCAAACAGCGGTCAGCGCGCGGCCCTGGTTCACGTCTATGGCCATGTGCCAGCCTATTGCGGGCGGGGACGCCCACCCACCCACAAACAACCCAACCCGGCTTGGCCCTATACCCAGATGGTCAAGAAACGCGATGACACAGGTCACTTGATCGGGTCGAGATCCGGGTGGTGTATGGTGATGCCACGACCCGTGCTCTGACAGGCGAACGAACCGCTTATGTCGAGCGAACGAATCTGACCTCACGGCACATGAATGGGCTGTTGACCCGTAAAACCCTGGGCTTTTCCAAGCGCGTGGATATGTTGCGTGCCGCTTGTGCCTGGGAAGACCTGGTTTATAACTTTGTCCGTCCTCTCAAAACCCTGCGACGCGATGTGAGTGAGGCAACCCGTCGCTGGCAACCCGTGTCTCCCGCCATGAAAGCAGGCCTCACTGACCACCTCTGGGCGATTCGGGACCTTCTCATGTTGATCCCAATTTCTACCAACAGCATTTAAGGAGACTACCGGAAGATGATTAGCCCAGAAATTGAAGCAAGCATGGTTCAGAATATGCTGCAAACGCTCGTCAGCGAAAGTGATCGGAAAGCGATTGCTAAGCTGCGGGGCTTCGGTAGCGTTGAACTGGAATCTTTGGCATTGTTTGCCAACACCTTCTGTAGTTCGATAGGTTTAAACCGCGCATTTGCGGAAGTGGATGAGCGCGAAAAAGCGTTCTTGCATTTGTTGGCTTTACAAGCAGATGAAGTACACGTCGATTTTTTTAAGAATCTCTACTCTGTTTCTGCGGAAAGTCGCTATGCCAGTTATACACAACGCTATAGTGACGTCTTAAAACAACTGCGCCAAGGTCTCATTCGGAAGGGGCTTTTATTGTGGGCGGAGTTGGGCAAAGAGGATACCAAATTAGAACGCTATCGTTTTGCCTTGCCCCGTGCGGTAGAGCAAAATTTAGGCACTTTGCTGACTCAGACTCAGGCCATTAAACAAGCGGATGGCGGGGTGAAAGATGGTTTTCGAGAGCAATTAATTGAGGTCATTCGGGCTAAAAAATATAGTGAAATTGGGATTAACGCTGGGAATCTCATGCTTAAAGGGCAGGAGTTTGGCGTAGCGACCCTCGAACAATGGCAAGATGAGCAGTGGTTACGGACTTTGCAGAATACGAAACAGAAGCCAAATCCCCGCGCTGTCTATTATGAACATGAGCCCATTGGCAGCATTAGCCCCGCCGTGCTGATTCGGTATGGCTTAGGGCAAATTGCTGCCGATCAGTGGATTAAACCAGAGGCCTTTAAGACGATTTTTGATTTGGCCTATCCTGAGAGTAATTGGCCTGCGCTCGATAGTATTTTTGAACGGGGCTGGGAATGGGGCTGTTTAGAACGAATTCAAGTGGCGGGGACGAGTTATTACCGCCTGAATACAATCCCCAATTGGACTGAAACTAAGATAAAGTATCTCCATGCTACGGGGCAGGCGGTGCAGATTGATGTAAAAACTGTTCCTTATGTCGCTTTAAGCCAGTTGATGCGCTTTGGTGATTTGGCAATTCAAGGTAAGGAATTGCAACTGGGGGTCAATTTGACAAAGTTGAGTCTAACAAGTCCAGCTGAACGCGCTAATCCACTGGCACAATGGTTAAAGACGAATAGTGCTGCTTTTGCCGCAGCTTTCCAAACACTCGAAGAACAATGGGGCAAAGTCCTCTTGCACGAGAATTTATTGTATGCCCAAGTCAATGATTTAAGTTTGCAAGTAGTCCTCAAAAAAGCCTTCAATGATGGCAGTGTTGTGTTTTTGCCGCAGGGTTGGTTGGCCTTTCCAGTGAGTATGCTGCGTAAAATAGAAACGCTGGTTAATCGTAGTGGACATGTCATTAAGGAGTTGCGAGCTGATGATTAAAGCCTTAGAAAAGAGTCCCGATAATATCCGCCCAGTGGATTTTGATTTCCGCAAAGATTTGCATTTATTTCTGGAATACGTGCGCTTAAATGAGATTAAGCGGAAAACTCGTGGGAATGATTTGAACAAAGTGGATGTAAAACGTATAGCGAAATGGCTTGAGCAGCCGAGCATTCTGGAAGCTTATGAGCGCTACGGCTATTCCAGTTGGCTAGATTTTGTTGATAGTCAAGCGCTGAATATGGGTTTTGTCAGTTACAACACCGTTGGGGAATATCGTGGTTGGAGCAGTAGCGAACCCAGCTTTACTGATAACTATATCCGCTATGAAGGGGCGGTTTACGAAGCCTTTGTCGATCAGCCCGCGCAAGTACAAGAACGGCAGCTCCTCGAAAAGCTGCTTTCGCTAGGGAATTACAGTACAAATGAGTTTCTTAGTGTATCACCAGTTGGCTATTTAGATGCTTTCTCCAGTTTTGGTAGCGCGGTGGGGGTATTGCCCCAAATCAAGTTTGCTGATGTCCGTTTGTTTTTGCTCAATCAACTGAATGCCTTAGAAGTGGGTGTCTGGTACGAAATGCGCGAATGGCGTAATTATCTCAAAGCCGAGCATCGCTATTTTCTGATTCCTGAATCTACTGTTCGGGAAAAACCACAAACGGGCTATAGTCGCAAACCAAAAGCACTGGAATATGTACGGATTCCGCGTTATGGGAGTCTCTACGAAAGTCAGTGGGGACGGCGGGAAATTCCCGACGATGCGCCGGATGGTTTTGAGCGGGTTGAGGGGCGTTATCTTGAGCGCTTTCTGGAATATATTCCCTTATTGATGGGCTATGTTGAACTCGCCGATGACCCACAGTATAGAAGTAAACAGCAAGCGTTTGCGAACGCAGATCGCGTCACTGATAGGGACGTCATCACAGCGTTCCGTGTCACCCCCTTACTGAAACAAGTTTTGGCAGACAAGCTCGTCGCGCCGCGTTTGACTGTTCAGCCCAACTTTGAACTCGTGATTGAATCGCAAATTTATCCAGTTGGTCTTTTGCGGAAGCTGGTTAAGCTGGGCAAGCTCAGTCAATCCAGCCATACAACGAGCATCAAACTGGATAAGCAAGCCGTAGCGGCAGCCGTCGCAGCAAATCCCGACTTGGATGTTATTGGCCTTTTGGAAGCACATTCAGACCGACCATTACCCCAAAATGTTCGGGCAGAATTGCAAGAATGGGTACAACGCGCCGATGTTTTCACCCTGTATCATGGTCTGGAATTGGTCGAAGATTACATTGGGCATGAGCTTGTGAGACAATTGGCGAGCCAGCAGATTAGCGAGCAACTTTACCTTGTGCCAAAAGCCCGCAATATCGCTGAGCAACTCCAGCAAGTGCAAAAAGTTGTCCTCCGCATTGCCCATACTGCGAATGAAATCCAAGTGGTTGTTGGTGATACCCAGACTGTCTTTCCGAGTAAAGTAGAACGTGTGCTGGAGGCTGAGTGGGTTGTGGTACAACAGGAAACACAGCTTAGTTTAACATTTCCACAGCGAGCGGTTTTAGATGCGGTGCGCCAAGGTTTACTTGATGCCCGTTGCCCAGTGGTATTGAACAATGATGCCCAATCTTTAAGTTTTCCGCAGCGCTATCAAGCTGAGTTAGCGGCGGTGATTGCCAGTTTAGCAGAGCGCTATCGCATTGAAATTCAGGAGATTTAGATACATATGAAAGGCCCTTTAGTCGTTCAAAGTGACCATACATTGATGTTGGAAGTTGACCATGAACAATACGCCGAATGCCGCGATTTTTTAGCGACTTTTGCGGAATTGGTTAAATCGCCAGAGTTCATTCATACCTATCGCATTACACCGCTGTCGATGTGGAATGCTGCCGCGCTCGATATGTGGTTGGATGATATTACTTTAGGGTTAAAGCGCTATGCCCGTTATCCGATTCCGCCCAATGTCACGAGCGACTTAACCGAGTGGCATAGTGCCTATGGCAAACTCTTGTTAGAACCCTTGAATGAGGGGCATTTGCGACTGAGGGTGCTTGATGCGCGGATTCATGAGCGTTTGAAACATGAGGAGCGTCTGCAATTGTTTTGGCTTGAGGTTGAAGCCCAATCTTTCACCGTTTTAGCCTTAGAACGTGGCAATTTGAAACAAGCTTTAATCAAGCTGGGTTATCCCATTAAAGATTTATGTGGCTACTTGGAAGGGGCAAAGCTTGAAATTGCTTTGCGCGAGACTGACCATTTAGGACGGCCTTTCGCGCTGCGCGATTATCAAGAGGATGCGGTGCAAGCTTTCTATCATGCTGGGCGGGAGACGGGGGGCAGTGGGGTTTTAGTTTTACCTTGTGGCGCGGGTAAGACGATTATCGGACTGGGCGCAATCGCAGCAATTGGCGGACATACGCTCATCATTACTACCAATAATGTTGCTGTGCATCAATGGCGCACTGAATTGCTCAATAAAACCAATATCGCCGCCGACCACATCGGGGAATATACCGGTACTGAGAAAAGTATTAAACCCATCACCATTACCACCTATCAAATGTTGACGCATCGGCGTTCTAAAACGAGTGAATTCGAGCATTTGACCTTATTCACAGATTTTGATTGGGGGCTAATTATTTATGATGAAGTGCATCTTTTGCCTGCGCCTGTTTTTCGGGCAACTACAGCAATTCAAGCGCGGCGGCGTTTGGGCTTAACCGCAACGCTCATCCGTGAAGATAATCAGCAAGATGATGTTTTCGCGCTCATTGGCCCCAAACGCTATGATGTGCCATGGAAAACGCTTGAAAAACGTGGCTATATTGCTGAAGCCTACTGCACTGAATTTCGCTTGACCTTACCCGAAGCCGAAGAACTAAACTATGCTCATGCTGAGAAACGCGAGCGTTTCCGAATTGCGGCTGAGAATTCGCTAAAAAATGTCTTGGTGGCGCAGTTGCTTGAAAATCATAGCGATGACCTCATTCTGATTATTGGGCAATATATTTCACAATTGGAAGCACTGGCTGAACAACTGAAGCTACCTCTTATCACGGGAAAAACGAAAGAGACAGAGCGCGAAATCCTCTACGAAAAATTCCGCAAGGGCGAATTGCGGATTTTGATGGTCTCCAAAGTAGCGAACTTTGCGGTCGATTTGCCAGATGCGAATGTGATGATTCAAATTAGCGGGACATTTGGCTCACGGCAAGAAGAAGCGCAACGTCTCGGACGCATCTTGCGCCCAAAGCAAAAGCGTTCCCATTTTTATACCCTCGTCTCGCGCAATACGGATGAGCAAGATTTCAGCTTAAATCGGCAGATGTTTCTGGTGGAGCAGGGCTATCGCTATTTGATCCAGTATTTTGACCTAGCCCAGCAAACGATACCTGTTCAATAGCTGGTGGTCTCCCTTGACACAGTTGGTAAAATCATAGCCAAAAAGTGTTGAGGGAGCAAGATGAGTGAATTCGTCACAGTCGGCAGCTTTTGCCCAAACGCAGACTGCCCTGACTCCGGTAAAACCGACCTGGGAAACATCATCCGCTATGGCAAATCCAATGAGGGGCGGCAGCGTTTCCAGTGCAAAACGTGCCGTAAAACGTTCAATGAGCGGCATGGAACGGTGTTCTACAACCGCAAAACCGACGAAAAAGAGATTTTGGAGTGTCTGGCACTGCTGGCGGAAGGTGTGCGGATCAGCAGTATCAGCCGCAGCAAGGGGATTAAAGAAGATGCCATCCTGTCCTTCTTGCACGACGCGGCGCAGCACGCCGAACAGGTCGAAGCCATCCTGCTCGACCAGTATCGGATCCATCAGGCCCAAATAGATGGTCTGTGGACGTATGTCGGGCGCAAAGACGAAAAAAAGACCGTGTAGAGGCGGATGAAGCGGGCGAATATTGACGCTGTACAGCGATTGAACCCAGCACGCGCTTACGGGTGGGACGGGGCATCGGCCAGACGGAGACCCAGGCAGAGATCGCCCTGTGGCGGCACGTGAAGCAACGACACGCCCATCGAGACAGCCCTCCACCGGTGTTATCGGACGGTTGGGGCGGGCATCGGGGAACTCTGGTCAAAGTCTACGGTGAGTTACCTCCTTATAAAGGACGCGGACGGCCTCCGACCTGTAAACAACCCGGTGAGCACTGGCACTACACGCAAATGGTCAAGCAGCGCGATGAGACCGTCAACCTGATCGGGGTGGCTGTGCGCGTAATTTACGGGGATGACACGACACTGGCGCGAACTGGCACCCGGACAACCTGCGTCGAACGGACCAATCTGACGTCCCGACACATGAATGGGCGTTTGGTGCGCAAAACCCTGGGCTTTTCCAAGCAGGTGTCGATGCTGCGGGCGGCGTGTATTTGGGAAGATGCGGTCTACAATTTGGCCCGACCCGTCAAAACACTCCGCCTCGAAGTCGAAAGGGAGGAGCAAAGATGGGTTCAACGATCCCCGGCGATGGCAGCAGGGCTCACCGATCATATTTGGTCCATCCGTGAGCTGCTGACACTTGTGCCTTTACCCACCAACAGCTTGTAGGGAGACGACCCAATTATGTTGCAATCAAGAAAAGTTAATGAGTGGCAATACTCCCTTTTATAAACACAAAAGTTGTTGGTGTGTCCCCGGTAAACTGGGGCTAGACCACTATGCTGCTAAATTCCATTAGCGGTTATAACCAGTAGGAGATATAATCATTTATAACCGCTAACACCCGTTATAGCGGGTCAAAATGACATCCGCTAATGGAATAGGTGTTTATGATCAACCGCTCTGCCATGCCGCTCCTCTCGTCTGATGCTCAAAGCTTATGGCTGGCGTATGACCGTTACCTGAGTGAGGAGGTGGATTTGCGTCCGGCAACCATTCGCAATTACCTCAGCGATGTGCGCCAATTCATGGCCTGGTGCGAAGCGCGCTGGATGGAGGGTGTGGATGTGGAACGTTCCTTTTCTCTCAAGACGGTTGCGACCCCAACCATCACCGCCTATCGCGATGATCTACGTGGGTCGCTCCACTGCAAACCCGCCACCATCAATCGCTACCTGGTCAGCCTCAAGCGTTTTTTCACCTGGGCTGTCGCGACGCAGGTGATCAACCATAACCCCGCTGCGCCTGTGAAACGTGTCAACTCTATTGAGGCGCCGATTCGACGCATCACCGATGTTGAGGAAGCCAATCTGGTGGCAGCGGCTAAAAATTATGGTTCGCTGCGAGATCAAACCATCATTATTCTGATGCTGCACACGGGCCTGCGGGCGGGTGAAGTGTGTTCTCTGACCCGTCAATCAATTGATCTGGGGAAGCGCAGCGGTCTGGTCAAGGTGTGGGGGAAACGCAGTAAATATCGGGAAGTGCCCTTAAATATCACTGTCCGTCAGGCGTTAGAAACGTATCTGGCAAGCTTGCCACCGCAGCAAGAGATGCTGTTTGAGTCCCAACGCACGCAGGATCATCTCACCCGTCGCGGGTTAGGCTTCATCATTGCGAAATATGCGCGTCAAGGTGGCCTGAAGAGTCTGCGCCCACACGATTTACGTCATCGGTTTGGGTATCGGATGGCTGAGAAAGTGCCGCTGCATCGACTGGCTCAGATTATGGGCCATGACTCGTTGGACACCACCATGACTTACATCCGTGGAACCCCACAGGATTTGCAGCAGGCCGTTGAGTCCATTGCCTGGGAGTAAGATGGCCGCCCGAATGCGGCCTGTGAGGGAGGTCTGACGATGAGCACCCTGCGCTTTACCCTCGGAACATCGTTTGTCTGGGAGCAGATCCGTTATGAGGTGGCGCAGCTTTTGCCAGACCAGCATGTTCGCCTGCTGAACCCCAATACAGGCGCTGTGAAAGTTGTTCCGCTGTTGGAACTGACCCAGGCACTGTTGAAGAAGACTCTACACATTGAGAGTCCCACACAAGAAACGTCTCCCAATGGTTTCCAGGAATTGTCCGATTATACGGCGCATCAGGTTGACACCGCGCGTTATCGCCTCCGCATCATCCAGCCCTTACTTGATCATGATGTCCGCTCGCGTCAACAGGTGCAGGACTATGTCAGTCTTAAGCAGGCTGAATGGGGCGATGGCCCAGAGACCAACCCCTTAAGCGTCGCCTCGCTCTATCGTTGGGTGTCGGATTACAAAAAAAGTGGCCAGGATATTCGCGCCTTAATTCCAAAATCCGCACGACAAGGAGCCTCCACCCGCGGCCTTGAACGCGAGACCAATGCTGTGATTGACAGTGTGCTCAAGGAAAAACTTTTATCCCGCGGCCCTGACTCGCGGCGGCCCAAACGCCCAAGCTCCAGTCAACTGCATCAGATCATTGCGGCCCGCCTTGAGGCCATGAATGGTCTTCGGCCCCAGACCGCTCAGCTGGTCATTCCGTCCCATCGAACGATTAAGGAATGAGTTTGGAATAAATTCAGCATTGAGAAATATAAATGAGCCTGTGCTCCGATGATACCCCATCTCTTCTGCCCAACTTATTTCAGCCTTGTTCCTAAGCGGCGGATGGCAAACCTGGACCCGGTAGCCCGCTATACATCGCAGTACGGTCAACGGGCGGCGCGTCAGAAATACACGCAGTATGGGCAGATGAATTATCCCGAAACACCGCTTGAACGGGTCGAAGTGGATCATACAGCGCTCGATATTATTGTCATTGACGATGACGATCAGCTGCCGTTAGGACGGCCAACACTGACAACATTTCTGGATACGGCGACACGCTATCCAATCGGCCTGTATATCGGGTTTGAACCGCCCAGTTATGCCACCGTTAAAGAGGCGATGTTCCAGGCCATCCTGCCGAAAGAAGAGGTGCAGCAGTCCTATGGCACGGAACATGCCTGGCAAGCGTATGGGCTGTTCGATACCCTGGTGGTCGATAATGGCAAAGAGTTTATAGGCCATGACTTGCAAGATGTCTGTCAGTCGCTTGGGATACGGTTAATTCATGCGCCTGTCCGTATGCCTGAATTCAAAGCGGGCGTTGAACGCGCTTTTCGCACCTATAATGTTGGATTACTTCACGGCCTGCCAGGGACAACCTTTTCCAATGTTCAGGAGCGGGGCGATTATAGGAGTAGTGAAAATGCTGTGCTCACGCTTGGGACTCTCAAGCGGATTTTCTACACCTACATCATTGATATTTATGCGCAAAGCCTGCACAGTGGGCTTCAGGCTGTTCCGGCCCAACGCTGGGAGGCGGCTTTAAAGGAAGGCTTCACCCCGCGCCTGCCTGCCAATCAGGAGGCGCTTTATATCTTACTGGGTCGGACAACAACACGGACGTTACAGCATTCAGGGATTCATCTGGAGGGGTTACGCTATAACCTGGTGAGACAGGGATCGCTCGCAGCCTTGCGCGCAAAACTGGATGGGCAAGCCGTCAAAGTGAAGTATCACCCTGATAATCTGAGCTGTATCCACATTTTTGATCCCTTTGAAAAACGCTATATTGAAATCCCGGCCCTCGATCAGTCTTACACCCACAATCTCTCCTTATGGAAGCATCGTGTCATTCGTAAAGAAGCCCGGCAAACAGAAGGGCAGGTTGATGCAGCCGCCTTAGGTCGGGCCCGTGAGCGGATTAATCAGATGGTGGAACAAAGCCTTTCGGCGTCGCCTCGGACCACCCGCAAGAAAAAAGCCCGTTGGGGGTCCGTTCAACACAATGGGGCGGTCGCGCTCCAGAACACCAGTGACTCTGATATCGACCTCAGAGCTCAGCAGCTTGCCAGGTTAAATCGCTTGATTGGCACGATCTCGGATGAAGGCTGGGAGATTGGCCCGCGTCTGTCTGATTTGAAGTAGCGAGAGCGTAAAAGGGAGAGCCATGACACCTTATCTAAATCACTTGAATGTTATTCCCGAATTGCCCAATGCCGTTGTGATCCGCTATCCCCGGTTTCGCTCTCTCCATGAGCAGATTCAAGAATGCTTACAAATGACGCGCATTACGGGCGAACCGCACTGTATGTCGCTTGAAGGACCCACCGGGGCGGGCAAGACGACCCTGATTAAGGATTATTTGTCTCATTTTCCGCGCACGCAGGTCAGCTTCGGCACGCAAATTGATGCCCTTTATGTGCCAACCCCGGATAATCCGACCATTAAAGATATGGTGGCGCAGATGCTGGAATACCTGAAAGACCCCGCCTCCCACAAAATCCGTGTTCTCTGGGAGGCCAAATCGCGCTTGAAGCGTTATATCCGTCATTGCCAGATTCGGCTGATTTTACTGGATGATTTTCAGCATTTGATTCGTTCCAATTATGGACACATGCAAAATCTGTCGGAGTGGCTTAAAGCGCTCATCAAAGAAACCGGGGTGTGCATGATCGTGGTTGGTACGGAAGGCTCTGTTGAGACCGTTTTAGACTCCAACGAGCAGCTGTCGCGCTTATTTGCTGCGCGAGCTACCTTAGCGCCCTTTCGCTGGGATGTGGACGATGAAGACAGCATCCGGCTGTTTGCGGCGTTGATCAACAAGGCTCAGGAGACGCTCGATATGCCGCTTGAGGATGAGAATCAGCGGGCTGAACTGTTAGGACGGATCTACTATGCCACGGAGGGGTTGATGGGGAATGTCATGAACCTGCTGCGCCTCGCCAATCTTTTGGCTTTGAAAGCGCAAAAAGCACGGATTGAGCGGGACGATTTATCCGAGGCGTTCGAGAAGCGACTTCGTAAGCATCTCAAGGGCCAGAGCAATCCGTTTGTGCGGCCCTTGTCTGAAGCGTTTATTCCCGTTGAAATTCTCACCAATCCCACCGGCTTGCGAAGCCAGACATCCAGGGAAGATCGATGATTCGCTCTCCCGCTCATGCCTCTCTCTGAGGTCCCGCGTTTGTTGATGCGTGTGGCTCCCTTGAGTCGCGAGAGTTGGCTGTCCTACGCCCATCGCATGGCCCAGTATAACTATCCTGAGCGCCCTCAGATTGTCCAGGGACTGTTTCGAGAGTGGTGTCAAACTCTGAAACGGCGCGATTCATTCCATCTGCCGCGCCAGCAGGCCTCTTTCGACTGGTTATCGCATTTGATGGGCCTGACACCTGAGCAATTGCATGCGATGACACTTCATCGTTTTGCGCACATCATGACTCCACCAACACTCTCTCATCACGATACGCTCCCTTTGCTCACACGTTCTATCCCGGCGCTGTTACGAAATGACCAAGCTCGTTATTGCCCGCACTGCTTAAGCGAGACAGCCTACCATCGTCTGCATTGGTCTCATCCCCTAGTGACGGCCTGCTCACAACATCAGTCCTTACTGCTGGATCATTGTTACCACTGCCGGCGCTCAGTCTCTGTGTGGGATGTGACCCAGGCGATATGTTCGGTGTGCGGCTGTCACTTGTCAGAAGGAAAAGGAGTGGATTTATCCCATGATTCACTCGGCTTAAGAGCGCAGCAGCATCTTTTCACCGGGTTGTTAGACGCACGAGAGGGCCTCCTTCCGGAAGACGCGGTACCATTCACGGCTTGGGAGGCTTATGACCTGGTCGTTCCGCTGGCCCAGGGAACGTGCTGAAACTCGCGATGTACCATTCACGGCTTGGGAGGCTTATGACCTGGTCGCCCAGTTGTGTGGACTGCTCAGCCTGCGCTCGGTTGGAGCCTTTCATCATCGCATTCCCCGCCTAAAACTGAAACCCGATCACCCCTGTTTTAAGTTACTACAGCAGCATGGGCGTGTGGCAACGGCATTCAAAGCTCTGTTTCAGTGGCCGACAGCCTTTCACAGCTTTATCGATGGCTATCGCCGCATTCCCTCCTGGAATGGCGATGAGATTGGCGGCCTGGCGGACGATCTTGGCCCGCTCTATCGCCTCTTGCAGGGACGATGGTTGGCGCTGGTTCCTGTTCAAATGGCATTCGCTGATTATTTTGTGACGCACTATGCCCGTTCATTCCATGTGCGCAAATCATCATGGTACAAGCAGCATGTCACGCTGCTGGATCAGATTCCCTATTGGAATTATGTCGAGGCGGCGGATTACCTCCGTCTTGAACCGGAGGCTCTGACAATCCTGGCTGAAACCCATCTGCTTGAACGGGTGCGCTCATCCGATTCGGCTCACTGGCTGTTCACGCGGGCCTCCGTCGAGGCCCCTGGACTTTGGCAGTTTTGGCAAAAAAGACTAACCTCTGGTAAAGCTTGAGGTATAAAGAGCAAGCAGACACAGAGGTCAGTCCATGTCCACTATCCCACAAAATCCCGATCTGCTCAAGCAGGTCAAGTGATAGCAGGCGGACGAAACGCGGCGGTAGGATACTACACAGAACGTTTCAGCCTGTTGAAAAAGAGATTACGCTGAATTACTAAATGGGCAAGAGGTTGTTACATCATTGAAGA
>Ga0105046_10012602_pt1 | contig 13116 bp, 12 predicted proteins | sample MAT03_FD_78385 | JGI IMG/M metagenome (GOLD analysis project Ga0105046, IMG submission 78385) | Freshwater microbial communities from Lake Fryxell liftoff mats and glacier meltwater in Antarctica - MAT-03 (megahit assembly) | ecosystem: Environmental > Aquatic > Freshwater > Ice > Liftoff... | reverse complement strand
TTCGAGCGCGCGGCCCTGGGAAGGCGAGAGATTGTTGTCAAAGATGATGACCTGCGCGTCGGTTTGCAGGACCATCTCTTTCAGTTCTTCCAGCTTTCCGCGGCCGATACAAACCGAAGGATGTGGCGTTTCGCGCAACTGCGTCATTTCTCCCACGACTTCGACGCCTGCAGTTTTGACCAGTCCCTTAAGTTCATCCAGCGCGCCGGTTCTGGCAAACGCATCATCAGGGTGGAATACTCCCACCAAAATTGCACGCTGGCTGGCGACATTCAGCGAATCTCGTTTTGGATCACCCAAGTTTAATCGTCCTCTTGAAAATGCAATGCCTTGCGGAAGTCGCAGGCGTTAATCATAGGATCGTAGCACAGGCGTCGCACCTGTGTATACGTCACGCCGCCAGGTTTGAGGCTTAGTTCGTTTAACCCGTGGCCACAGGCCAGGCTGCAAAGCAACGACAAGTGCAAGCCTGGCCTGCGGCCACGGGTTAAACAATTCAACCGACACGGACAGCGGTTGCAACACGGATGCCTGTGCCGGTTGACACCTGTTGCCGTCCAACGTTCGCAGAATATGCAGAAAAGCTGTGTCGAATCGCTCCGATGTTGTGCAAGTTTGGCTACGATTCGCTGCCCCAATGTTTCCCGCCGTCTTTTCCCACCAGTTTGGTTGCAGCCTATGACACGCCAACAGGACCCGGTTGTCAGTTCCTCGTTTCGAGAAGCGATCTTTGTTGTCAGCATCTGGCTGATCGCAATGGTTTGGACAATTTCCGTCTGCTATTCGATGGGCTACAACCGCCCGGTCGAAGATCTGAAATTCGTCTACGGATTTCCAGACTGGGTTTTCTGGGGGATCATCGTGCCATGGTGTGCCAGTACCGTCGTCTCATGCCTGTTCAGTGCTCTGCTCTTCCGCGACGGTGCTCTTGGCGAAGACGTTGAGAACACTGATGACCTTGGACTGGGAGGCTGAAGCATGCTGGAGACTATGTTGCAATCCCTGGCCATTTTTTCGGCTGACTGGTTCATGCTCTTCGCCGCCGATGCCCCCGCACCGCGCGCGGGCTACGGTGCGAGTTTCATGCTGCTGCTGTTTATTCTCGGGTCCGTCTGGATTGGCATTTTAGCCAACCGAGCGACCTCGGGCGGCGGATTCATGAAAGGCTTCTTCCTGGGAAACCGTGGACTGGGCGCTTGGGCTCTGGCGTTAACGGCGACCGTGCAGAGCGGCGGGACCTTCATGGGATTTCCATCGCTGGTCTACAAACATGGTTGGATCGTCGGGCTTTGGATTGCCAGCTACATGGTGGTCCCGATCACCGGCTTCGGCATCATCGGTAAACGTCTGGCCCATCTGAGTCGTCGTACCGGAGCTGTCACGGTTCCGGACCTGTTTCGGACGCGTTTCAACAGCCCTGCTGTCGGATTGACATGCACTATCTTTCTGTTGCTGTACATGTCGTTCCTGATGTTCGCGCAGTTCAAGGCGGGAGCGATCGTGATGCAGCTTGCATGGCCAGACACGACTGATATCGCAATTTCAGAAGACATCACACCGGCAGCAGAAACGAGCTACACCGTCGGCTTCGCGGGTGTCACTGTTACGCTCACTCGCTATCACATCGGCTTGATGCTGTTTACCTTTGTCGTGGTAGGTTATACGCTCATCGGTGGCTTTCTGGGGGCGGTTTGGACGGATTTATTTCAAAGCCTGCTGATGTTCGTTGGCGTGATGATTCTGCTGTACGCATCGCTTACAGCGGCTGGCGGACTGGAAAACGCCACACTCACATCGCTGAAGCACACCGGGCCAGGGTATGTGACGGGGCCAGGCTACAACAGCGTGGAAGGTGCGCCCGATTTCCTGCCTCTGTCTTTGGCGATTTCGTTCTTTGTTGTCTGGGTCTGGGGCGGCGTCGGAACACCAGCCGGATTGGTGCGACTGATGGCCAGTCAGGACACCGCAGTCATTCGCAAATCGATTTACCTGTTGAGTCTTTACAACATGGGCATCTACATGCCACTGATCGTCATCTGCATCTGCGGTCGAGCGTTGATTCCGGACCTTGAGCATACCGACGAGATCATCCCACGCCTGGCATTGATGACGACAAGCAAATGGCCGGCAAGTTCGTTTGTCGCCGGGCTCATTCTGGCCGCGCCGTTTGGCGCCGTGATGGCGACGGTGAGTTCCTATCTGGTGGTGTTGTCTTCTGCAGTAGTTCGAGATATCTATCAACGTTTCGTCAATCCTGCCGCCGATCGCAACCATCTGCGTATCGCGGCATGGTGTACGATGATCTTTGCCGGTGCCTTGTCAGTGGCCATCAACTGGAACCCGGTGCAGTATCTGCAGGCGTTTATTGTCTTCAGCACGTCAGGGGCGGCCGCGACGTTTCTGGTTCCCGCAGTGATGGCGTGTTATTGGCGACGAGCGAACTCCAGCGGCATTCTGACCAGCATGCTGAGCGGAGCGGTTACGGTGCTGGTGCTGTACGCGGTTGGAATTGCGGAGCAACTGATGCAGGCTCAGGCCAACGCTCCGACGTCGTTCCGACCAATTTTCCTGCTAGGCTTCGATCCGTTGATTTGGGGACTGATGACATCGATCGTGCTCGGTGTCATCGTCACGCTGCTGACGGATCCACCGGATGAAGATCTTGTCTCGCGAATGTTCGACGTGATCGAATCATAGTTGAGCGAACGAATTCAGACGATTGCGAAAATGCAGCATCTGAAGTGATTCGAGATCGATGGTTGTCACAACATCCAGCCCCAGCTGATGCCAGCCGCCTGGTCGAGACGACGCGTGTCGAACGTCCGTCAGAAAGAATCGCCACACGTCATCCAGATCTGCAACTGCAACCAGGAATTGCTTCGCCTGCATATTTGTCGGCACGAGCACGCCAATTCCATGTCGTCTCAGATCACAGGTGACCGCCGGCAGAGCATGTGAAGTGTCTACATTTGAAGGACTTTGTTTGTCATCAATCGGAATCAGCCAGATGCCGATGGAAACATGTCGCGTGCCGTCCTGTCGCCGATTTTTGTTGACCCCTTCATCATACGGAAGATCGCGCAGATCAAGCTGCGACATGATTCTTGACAACACCATGCTTGCTTTGCGGCGCGGATGCGGTCGGTTCAGAATTGATGTCAGGGAATTGAAAACGGGGTTTGCTGTAATCACTGAATGATCGCCTCTCAGGGGGTAATCCGCATGGCCTGGTTTGAGCTCCCGCGCGGTGTTTCATATAAGTCTACATCACAATTGGACGGCTGTTTGCCGATTGAGTTTCCATGCGTTCGTCTACGCTCTTGCTCGCTGCCGCCATTTAACATAAATCACCAACGGCGAGCGGCTTGCCGTTCATTAAGTCTGCGACTTTCGGGCGTGAGTTGGCCGGAATCGGCCGGTGTGCAGGACGCTCAAGCACAACCCAGATATAGGCTGTGAAGAATTCATTAAGCAGCGGCACATGAAGCAATGGCTTCGTCCAGGCCGCGTAACGGGATCGGAAACCCTGCGGATAGATTTGATACCTCAGCGGCGACTGCCGAAAAGTTCGTTCGAAGTCACGGACCAGATATTTGTTGACGAAGCTGGTCGGAATACTTTCGTGGGTGTATTTCTCGGGAATACGCTGACCGTCCTTGTCAAAATCGTGCATGTTCGGGACATACCAGTCCGACTCGTAAACGCGTCGACATGTCCGCAGCATCGTCTTTTCAGAAAACACAACGTGCGCCCAGGGAACAGGCGTTGTGGACCAGAGATGCGGTGCAAAAGGATGATGCCATCCCCATGTTCCGATCAGCAGCTTTCCGCCCGGTCGCAGAACTCGATAGCACTCTTCCAGAATCGGTGCCGGATGCTCGACATGTTCAAAGACGTCGTAGGAGAAGATCGTGTCGATGCTGGCATCATCGACCGGAAATGCCTTGGTCCCACTGACTCGAAAATCAATTCGATCGTCGGTATTTGTACTCTGGGCACTCAAAACCGCCGGTTCGTCAATGTCGATCCCGATCACCGAGCGTGCTCCGGCGGCTAGGTAACCCCGACTGACGGCACCGTCGTAGCAACCCAGGTCCAGTACATCCCGATCCTGCCACTCGACCTTGTATTGTCGAGCCGCGTCCAGAACCTTATCGACACACTTCGCTCGGTAGTCAGCGTAGCTATTCTCATCAGCCAAAGCCTCAGTCATCTCGTGTGATTGACCCATGTTGCGTTGGGAGAGGCGTTTGGTAAGTGCATACAGCAAAGATTCTGCAAGCTTCATGATTGTCTTCTCTTGAGTCTAGTTTTAGAAAGTGAATCGTGACGTCGGCTGACTAAAACAATGAATCCGGCCAGTACTGTTCGACCGGAAAATGCGGCGTCACGATCGACATGACTTCTTTGATTTCATCCGCAGTCAGATCTTTTCGCCATGACTCAGCTGGCGATTTCTCGCCTCGCTGGACCGAGAAATAGCTGTATTTTTTCCCCATCAGCCTGCGAATATCGAAGGCAGGCTTCGATGACTGCGTAAGAAACGCTTCGACAGAAGAATCAAATGGCAGATGCAGCCATTCGAAGACTTTGCTCCATTCCTGCAGTGGATTCAGGACAAGATCACAATAGACCATCGTTCGCGTCTTCATATTCGGCGAACGTTCGTACTGGCTGAACAGCGTTTTATCGACCAGCCAGTTTAGAGCCAGAATTCCGGCTGGTGACATTCGCTGCAGATCCGTCTGACAAAAGCCCATTGGAACCAGATATTCCCGATAGCGAGTCCAGACTTTTTCGGGGTCAGCACTGTTTCCCTGCATCACACCCATGCGAATTCCACGCAGCCATGAACTGACAACTCCGCAAGGATGTCGCAGCAGCACAAGCGCGTCAGCATGGATTGTTTCCAGAATGCGATCCAGCATCGGGAATGGTCGGTTCTTGATGACGATGCAGTGTTGTTTGTTCAGAGTTCCGGTTGACAGATAATTAAAAGTCGATGTCAGTGGCGGACATGCTTTCGCGCTCATCCAGAGAGCAGATCGCATCCACGCGGGTGTTTTTAAAAAGTCCTTCCGAAAGAACGGTGGCTTGTGTGTTTGGATGCACGCCTTTGCCAATTGTTGCGTCAGAATTGCGATATCGTCCGTCGTTCCCCGGCCTGTCTTGATTCTGTCGTACAGGCTGCTGAGTGCCAGGTCTTTGTCGAGCTGGTAGAATGGTTCATGGCTGCCATGGACTGCGGGATGAGAATCAAGCACCTTCAACGCCCACGATGTGCCGCCACGCGCACTGCCGGCAAGTAGCACGCATCGCGGTTTGTTCAAGGCCACCGGATAGGCTGAACGTTTTTCCAGCGGAGTTGGTTTCGGAGATGTCGTCAGACCAGGATTCATTCGAAAATCTCGACAGCCAGCAGGCGGACCTATAAAATAATGTGAAGTGATACGATGCATCGAAGAATAGCTCAAAGAATCGAGCTTGCAATTTTAGCCAGTCTTCTCCCGGCACGACTGGCAAAATTTACAATATCGGAATCCGCGCAAGGCAGTCTGTCGCGACTACGCAGCGTTGAAGCGAGCGAAATGGCAACAGAGCCCGACATTCAGCATTTTCGTTGAAATTGATCTTCTCAGTATGATCGTACGTGCGGAGGTGTTCGGCCGGATGGTTGCGTTCATGACGCCGGGGTGCAAACATGCGGCTATTCTTAACCTTAACGTCACAGGAGACACAAATGACCAAATGGCCGATCGGCGTTTTCGCATCCATTGATGCCGGACTGGGAGTTCATCTGGATGTCGTTCGCGAACTGAAAGTTCCCACGATTCAACTGCACGCACCTCACGCGGAAACTCGCAACGCGGAAGCAGCAGCAGCGTTCCTGAAAAAGTGCGATGATGCCGGAATCACAGTGACGGCGGTGTTTGGTGGCTTCGAAGGCGAAAGCTATGCCGACATCGCCACATCGGCACGCACTGTGGGACTGGTGCCGGAAGAAACTCGAGCCGCCCGCGTGCAGGAAATGAAAGAAATCAGCGACTTCACGAAGTTACTGAACTGCAACACAGTGGCTCTGCACATCGGTTTCGTGCCGCACGACACGCAGTCGGACAGCTACAAGAATCTAATTACGACGACTCGCGATCTGTTGGACCACGTCGCGGCTAACGGACAGCAACTGAACCTGGAAACGGGACAGGAATCTGCTGACCATCTGCTGCAGTTCATCGAAGATGTTGATCGCCGAAATTTGTTCATCAACTTCGATCCGGCCAACATGATTCTGTACGGAACTGGTGAACCGATTGCTGCGTTGAGAAAAGTCGGCCACTTTGTCGGCAGTATTCACTGCAAGGATGCGAAATGGGCGGCACCGGAAGCTCGCGGCACAGGCTGGGGGCAGGAGGTTCCGCTGGGTGACGGTGACGTTGGAATGGAAACGTATCTCAAGACATTGCAGGAAATCGGATACACCGGACCACTCACCATTGAACGTGAAATTCCGCAGGATCGCGAACGTCAGAAGGCGGACATCGGTCACGCCGTGCGGTTGTTGACACAACTGCGTACGATGGTTCTGGGGACCTGACAAATGGCACGCTGTGATCAGGGATATTTGTGCGACGTCTGTGGCGAGGAAGTGGAAACGATTCGCGAGAGTGATTTGTATCTCCGCTTCGTCACTGGCGAACTTTCATCCAACGAATTGCTGGCGGCAGCCGAACGTCATCTGCGCTGTAATCCAGTTGTCGCACAATTCATCACGCATCCGGATTTTGAACCGGTGACTGTCGAAGGTGACTTCGATCGGCGATTGTTTGATCCGTCTGACATCGCCGAACGAGAAACACTGCTCACACGCGGCTGGCTACGATTGCAGGAATTGGCCGAACTGGCTCAAACCGTGCCACTGCCGCATTATCCGTTGCCGGAGTTTCAAAAGAAATAGTTGTTGTAGGACGGGTCTCCAGACCCGTCCAGACATGAAATCATCTGAATCGCATCTGAAGGCAGAAAAACGGAGGCAGAAAAATGGCTGCAATTGTTTCTGCGGTCGGTTTTGTCCAGTGAATACGATTCTAATGCTTTTTTATCAGGACGGGACTGGAGTCCCGTCCTACGACTTCGAGACGCCATCGGATCCAGCTCTCACCACTCGTCAGTTCCAACATCTCGCCTCATCTGGAGTGCCCGCCATGCCGTTGACATCTTCCCCGCTTTGCAGCAATTCGACTTCCGCAGTTCGTAGTCTGTTATGGACCGCATGTCTGCTCCTCGGCGTTTGCTTCAGCGCATCTGCAGTTGGTCAGGCTCAGGATTCGACTTCAGTGCTGTTAGCCACATTTGATATTGATGTCACTCCGCCTGTTGGCAACTTCATGGCCTACGATCCAGTGAAGCGAGTCGATGAACTGACTTTGCGCTGTCGTGGGATTGTAATGAAAGGCAAAGATGCACCCATCGTGTTGTGTGCTGTCGACTTTCTGGGAATCGCCAATGAAGCGCACGATGCATGGTGAGAAGTGATTGCGGCGAAAGCCATGCGGCCGAATCTGAAAGTTGCCATGGCTGCGTACGGTGATTATGGTCCCTGCTACATCGGCACTACAATCGCTTACGAACAAGGAGGATACGAAACCAGCGAAGGTGCCACGAATGTGTCGCCAACTGTTGAACCTGTGTTGATGGACGCGATGCAGCAACTGTTAAAAAAATCCCGGTAAGTTATCGCGTCTTTGCGGCAACTGAACTGTCCTGCATGCGGTCGACATGGGTTTGCAGTTCATTGAAATACGCTGGTACAGCGGCCTCGAACTGTGGCAACAGTCGTGGGGCGGTTTTTGCAGATTCAAGGCTCGCCACATATTGAAGCAAGACTTCTGCGGTTTCATCGGACTTCTGCAGCATATAATGCACCCAACCCCATGCTTCTGCATAGTCACGTTGAGTCATATCGCGAAAATCGCTCAGCATTTCCAACTTGAACAGATTCGGGCTCCAACCTTCCTGTTTCGCTTTCTTCCATTCGTTGACATGTTCCGCATGGACAGCACCGGGAACATTGGGATCCACTTCAAAGTATTCGGCAAGACCCTCATCAAGCCACAGGGGCACTGTTCTGAGGGTCGCGTGCAACAGCCCGTGAGTGAACTCGTGCCGCAGATCTTCCTGTACGTTGGAGCCGAGAAACGAATAGACGGCGAGCTCTCGCGAAGTACCCACAAAGTAGGCACGACGTGGCGGAAGATTCTGCCAGGTCGTATTCATGTAGTATCGATAGGACGCTTCATTGCTGAACAAATACACGTTGACGGGATCACGTTGTTCAGGAAGTCGCAGCGTGGCGAATAGCCGTTCGCGAACATTTTCCAACTCCTGCACCAGCACATTGTCTGCATCGAGCCTCACATTGCTGTGGATTACAAAGTACTTCGAGTTCACTGTGTGCTGAGCTGGCAGGTCGGTCGAGTACGTTGTCTTGGGGGTTGTCTGACATCCCGGCATCAGACACAAAAACAGCAACGTCAGGACGCAGCATCTTCCCGCCACTTCTTTCAGGGCGAAATTCGGCAGCATCATTTTGAAATTGACGGGCAACATCTGCACGATGGAGTACCAGTTCAACTATGCAGTCGGACGGTAAAAGTCTACTGCAATTCAGGCAGGAAGATCGAAACTCGATCCTGACGAATGTTGGCAAACAACGACCGTTACGGCAAGACAGAAGCACAAACGAAGTGACAACCAGCCAATCAGCATAAAATGGTCAATGTTTTTCCGGCTGATGATTCCAAATTCGGTCGGTCCAAATCGTCCAAAAGATTGAAACGGCCACGCCTGCTGTCAACCCAAATAACCTACCTACTGTATTTTAACACAAGGGTTCTCTACATTCAGATTTCGTTCGCCCGCCCCCATTCGCCTGGCTGAGTCGCTTCCCAGCGATTCTCTCACAGCGGCCACGCCTGTTCTACGCCATGCCCACAGTACATGATACACTGCGAAGAAATTCAACAATCCGGTTTCCCGACGTACACGAATTACTATGTCATCATGCACCATTGTCCTTGCCAGTCGCAACAAAAAGAAGACAAAGGAAGTCAGCGAGATTCTCGCGATGGTCGGCTTCAGTGTGCTGCCCGTGATCGATTTCCCCAACGTTGGTGAGGTAGAAGAGGACGGACTGACGTTTGCCGAAAACGCAGCGAAGAAAGCTTCCCAGGTTGCACGCGAATTGAATCGATGGGTTATCGGTGAAGACAGTGGCCTGATGGTCGATGCATTAAACGGCGCACCGGGAATTTATTCTGCTCGCTACAGTGGCGAAGGTGCAACTGACGAACGCAACAACGCGAAACTCATTGCGGATCTCGCCGACTTTGCTGACGACAAACGCGGCGCCGGATATATTTGCAGCGTAGCTTTGTCCAATCCAGCAGGTGAAATTCGCGTCGCGTGCGAAGGGACCTGTCGCGGCCTAATTCTGCGTGAGGCCAATGGCGACGGCGGATTTGGGTACGACCCGTACTTTTTGATTCCAGAGTATCATCTGACGTTTGGTCAACTGAGCTCCGTCGTCAAGCATCGGCTGAGTCACAGAGCGAGAGCGTTTGCCAAATTTATTCCGTTGCTGATGAATATCAGTCGTGAATTCTGACACCACCTGACCGTATTTTCGCTTCGCGGACGATCGATTCATGCAACTGATCACGGGTTGGCTGATATTCAGTTTAAGCTGCATTGGACATGCGGAATGGTGGGTTATGAGCGTCAATCGCTCATTTTCGCTGCCGATTAAAGCTAGCAAACTGCGGAAATTTCGATCGCTGCACGATTTAGCCATCATGGTGTTTCCATTTATCCTGATCTGGCAATGCGGGGTCGGTAATCACGGGCTCTTAACAGGTGGATCGATCGCTGATCAAACTCCGTTCTGGCAGGCGATACTGGTTTTCACGCTGCTTGGAACGATCCCATTGCTTCTTGCAATTCTCCGCTGGCAGTGGCGGCGGAGATTTGAATTTCACAAGGCAGTTTCTCGCGAAATATTTGATGTTGCCGCAATTGCGAAGCGGGAGCCGAATCTGCCCAACGTTCACGGTTCTCGCTGGCACCCGGTTTTAATGTCGCCATGGAACGACATTTATTCACTGGAAGTCAACGTCAAACGAATCCAGACTTCAAGCCAACTTGCAGCATCGCGCCGGCCGCTGCGGGTCGTGCATCTTTCTGATTTGCACTTTATCGATCGCCCTGGTGCGGATTTTTATCGGTTTGTCGTTGCCAGAGCGTTAGAACTGAACGCCGATGCAATTGTCTTCACTGGTGATCTGATCGATGAACCTGAACTGTTAGCAACTGCCATTGAAATTCTGCAGCCACTCACCAGGATCGCTCCGTGTTTTTTCATTCTGGGCAATCACGATTGGCGATACGACTATGAATATTTTCGCTCAACCCTGGCTGCATCCGGTTGGAAATGCGTGACGGGAATCCATGAACGAATCCAGCTTGCCGACAGAAACGTCTTGCTGGCTGGTTCCGAATTGCCATGGATCGGCAACGCGCCGCCGTCGGTGGAACATGCGGGTGTCGATCTGCGAATTCTGTTAAGTCACTCGCCGGATCAATATCGCTTTGGACAAAAATGTGGCTACGACGTCATGCTCTCAGGCCATACGCATGGCGGCCAGGTGGTGTTGCCGATCATCGGCCCGGTGTACGCGCCCAGCATCTACGGCGTCAGCTTTGCCGCTGGTTTGTTTCAACTGGATAAGATGACGATGCATGTTTCACGCGGCATTGGTGCCAAAGATCCGCTTCGACTAAATTGTCGTCCAGAATTGACGTGTCTGGAGATCTACTGCTGAAGAAGGTTTCGAATCATGCTGAGTTTCCTGCAACCAGACAAAACCGGATCGCAACTTCGCCGACGCGAATGGCTGCGGATCGGAGGTCTTGCCGGAATGAACTGGGCTCTGCCAGGCCTGATTCCACAGCGATCCGTGGTCGCAGATTCCATTGCATCGCAGGCACCGGGTTTCGGCAGAGCAAAATCTGTGATTGTCGTCTTTGCCAGCGGCGGCCAGAGTCAACTCGACATGTGGGATCCAAAGCCGAATGCCCCTCAGGAAGTTCGCGGTGCATTCGGAACGATCGGAACGGCGATTCCCGGCGTGCGTTTTTGTGAGCACATGCCGCAAATCTCCAAGATTGCTGATCGCCTTTGCATCGTCCGCAGTATGTCGCATGAAGATCTTGATCACGGCACGGCGTTTTACCTGTCAATGACCGGGCGATACCATCGCCGCAAATCCGGAAACCCGCTTCCGTCATCGGAAGACCTGCCGTGCCACGGTGCCATTCTGCAACGCGTTCGGCCAAGTCAGACGTTCGCTCAGACCGCCATTCATCTCAATGGCCCGGCACTGGTACCGTTTCTTGATGCGCCGGGACAGTTCGGTGGCTTTCTCGGCAAAGGTTACGATCCGCTCACGCTGGGTGATGTCACATCCGATGAGATCGCTGTTCCTGCGTTGCTGCCTCATGCTGATCTGCCGCCCGTTCGCATGCAATCCCGAAAGTCTTTGCTGTCGGCGGTCGAACACAATATGAAAGCGATGGAGAATCAAAAATCTGCACTCGACAAGCACGCCCTGTATCAGCAGGCGTTCAATATGCTGTCTCGGCAGAACGCTCGTGAAGCTTTTGATCTTTCAAAGGAATCCGATGCATTGCGAGACCGCTACGGACGCAATCGTTCCGGGCAATCCTGTCTACTGGCACGTCGATTGGTCGAAGCGGGTGTTCCGCTGGTGACTGTAATTTGGTCGCACAGCAATCGCGGCCAGGATGTAGACGCAACAAACGACGACTTATACGGCTGGGATACGCACAACGACATTTTCGACGGCCTGCAGAATCACCTGCTGCCAAGATTTGATCAGGGGTTTTCGGCTCTGATCGAAGATCTTGATCAGCGAGGTTTGCTGGATTCAACGCTTGTGGTTTGCATGGGCGAATTCGGCCGCGCACCGCTGGTCGCGTTAGAGAAGAATTTCATCGGCGGGACACCGGGACGCAAGCACTGGAGTTGGGTGTATTCGATTGCGCTTGCGGGAGCCGGAGTTCATCGAGGTTCCGTTGTTGGCGAATCCGACAGTCGCGGTGCGTATCCTCGCACCGAAGCATTCGGCCCGTGGGACGTCGCGGCCACGATGTTTTCGAGCCTTGGCATCGCCCCGCACCAGCATTACTTTGATCTGGTGAACCGTCCTATTCAAATCTGCGATGGACGAGTGCTGAATGCGATTTACGGATGATACGTCTGTAGGACGGGTCTCCAGACCCGTCCTGACACGAATCAAGTCTGGTCAGGACGGGACTGGAGTCCCGTCCTGCATTCGGGCTTCATTCGTCAATTTACCTTCAATGGCACCACAACTTCATTTGTACTGCATTCGCGCGATGCGACTGGAGTCGTGTGACCCACCAAAAATGGAGCAGCAGTTTTGCTGTGATCGTGTCCTTTGTAAACGCCGAAGTCGTTGAACAGAAATTTCTTCGCGATTCTGTAGTACAGATTCTTTTCAGGGATCTCATAGCCGGGGTGATATTGGGACGTGCGAGGAATCATGGCCTTTAGTTCCTGCATCGCCGTGCCGCGTGCGGTGGAATCTTTGGCGCTGTGTTTTTCAACAAGCTGCTGAAGCAAGTCAGGGCGTTCCAGCACGATGCAACCGCGAGTTGTCTTCTGCGATAACTGACGGAAGTCGGCAAGGTATTCTGACTTCGTAAACTTATCGAACAGTGATCGCGAATCATCCTTCGCGTGAATTGATTCACGCGAAAACTGCACGATCGGACACGGCTCAATATCGCCCCACGGATTGATGTGGTGACTGATTCCATTCGCCGCCGGACACAGTGCCTGCCCTTCACCGTCGTAATAGGCGTCGATGATAATGATCGGCTTCTTCGCCCGCATATCGACGACGAACTGTCTCGCTCGACGTTGTTGTTCGGGAGTCAGGCACAACTCAGCGGTCGCATCCGGTCCCATCGGGCGATAGACGTGGAACCAGGTGTAAAGCACACCCATTTTAATAA
>Ga0105046_10012601_pt1 | contig 13116 bp, 7 predicted proteins | sample MAT03_FD_78385 | JGI IMG/M metagenome (GOLD analysis project Ga0105046, IMG submission 78385) | Freshwater microbial communities from Lake Fryxell liftoff mats and glacier meltwater in Antarctica - MAT-03 (megahit assembly) | ecosystem: Environmental > Aquatic > Freshwater > Ice > Liftoff... | reverse complement strand
CCTTCGGCAAAAAAGATCACCATGTCGTTTTCCGCGCTTTCGGCGTAAACATCGGTTTTTACCACCAACATCCTGCCGTCTTGCAAACGGGTTTCCCAAACGTAATCGGCAAGCCAGGCATTGTATTGCAGCGCCCATTTTGCAAACGCAGCGCTGTGTTTCAACAAGGTTTTAACCTCGGGCGGTTCGTCCACTTGCCGCAATTGTAACTGCCTTTGGGCCATGGTTTCACGCACGGTCTGTGGCAGGGTAGGGCGGTCGGCTTGCATCAAACTGCGCAAAACCGCAAACAGCGCTTCAGGTTTTTCGCCCGCATAATCGAACGGATCGGCGAACGACGCTGTCGTGCCGAATCCAGGCACCATTACCGGCGGCGAGTCCTGAAATACATCCACGTACAGTTTTGGCGGTGGGTTTTTTGTTCTGCCTGCCGGCAAAACATGGTAAAAAGAATCATCAGCGGTTGCCTCCAGGGTTTCAAAATCGCGGTCGTTGTACACCACTTCGTTCAACACGGGCGGGTAATGTTTTTCCCATCCGAACACGAGCTCTGCAGCGTCGGCATCGAGCACGGGCACGTCCTCCCGTCCTTCGTTCACCACGCGGTTGAGCCAGGCCGTACCGTTTTTGTTGGCCGGCAACACAAGGTAATCGCGGGCGCGGGTGAGGCCTACATAAAGCAGCCGTTTTTCTTCCTCCAAAGCGCTTCGGGTGGCATCGGCGAAGGCCTGACTTTGTAACAGGTTGGTTTCCAGTTGGGTATTGCGCACTTGGTCGGCCAGCGGGTTCACCCAGTAGCGCAGCCATCGTCCGCCGAGGATGTCGTCGAGGTCGGGCCTTTCGCGCTCCGATACGAGGTTGATGCCCCACACGTTTTCCCTTAATTTTTGATCAAGGTTGCAACACACGGTGAGTGGATACTCGAGGCCTTTGCTGCGGTGGTAGGTGAGCACACGCACGGCGCCGTCGTGTTCGCCGGCGCCCTGGTTGTCGAGTTTGGCGCGTTCGAGGTTGCCGAGCCAAAGCAAAAAACCGCCGAGGGAGGCGGCGCTGTGCAGGCGTGTACAGGCCGATTCGTATTCGAGGGCGAGGGCGCGGAAACGCTCAATGTTGTCGAGGCGCTGACCGGCATCGCCCATGGTGGCCACGATGCGCCGGAGCTCGAGCTCGTCGAGCAGCAGATTCAGGATTTCCGAGGCGCTCAGGTTGGTGGTTTGGGGCCGCCATTCGTTGAGTCGGCGGATGAGGCTGTTGTCGCCTTCCCAAGTGTTTTTTTCCCCAAGCTGTAGCCAGTTGATGCGCTCATCCACCACCGTTTCCAATGTTTTTTCGCCACTCAACACCACTATTTCGGTTGCGCTGAGGTGGTCGTAAGGCGTGAGCAGGTATTTCAGACAGGCGAGCACGAGGCTGCCCTCACGGCTGCCCAACAGTCCGGTACGCGCGATGGACGCCTGCAATCCGGCCCGGTACAAAGCTTCGGCCATGTTGAGGCATTGGGCATTGGAGCGGCACAAAACGGCCACGTCCGAAGGGCGAATGGACCGCGTGGTTCTCCTGCCTTTTTCGAATACCGGCCATTGTTTTCCCAGCAGTTCTGCGATTTGCCGTGCGATGCAGTTTTCGGTCCACGGAGCGCCGGGCACACGGCGGTCGTCGGCTTCAAATTTGAAACGCCAGTGTACCAAAGCGTGCGGTATTTTGCCGAAGGCGGCCTCATTTTCGTGGGTAAACGCCGGTTCGAGGGCTACCTGTTCGGGCGGCATGGTGTTGAAAGCGCGGGTGAACATGCCGTTGGCGGCGTACACCAGGTCGGGACGGCTGCGCCACGATTTTTTCAAAATGTTTTCCTCGCGGATGCCTCCGGAGGCGTCCACGATGGCCTGCATGAGGGCAGGTTCGGCGCCGCGGAAGCCATAGATGCTTTGTTTGGGATCGCCTACCCAAATGGATTTTTGGGCAATTTGGCTGAGTTGCAGGAAGATGTCGAGTTGGATGGGCGAGGTATCCTGAAACTCATCTACGAGCAACAATTGCAGTTCGCCGGCGAGGGTGGTGCGTACGGACGGGATGCGCAGCAGTCGGCTCACGTACGTTTCCATATCGGTGTAATCGATCAGGCCGCGTTTTTGCTTGTAGGTTTCGAACTCGGTGAGCGCGTCGGTGGCGATGTCGAACAGGAGCGAGGTGAAGGCGCGTACGTCTTCGCGCAGTTGGGGCAGTTGGTCGTACTGGCGCAGCGCCGTTTGCAGGTCTTCAAAAAGGTTGCGGCTTTTGGCCCCGGTTTCCAATTTGCTGAGTTTGGCCCACTCGTACCAGTGTAGGCGGCCGGTATTTTTGATGTTGTTAAGGGCCTGGCGCAGGGTTTCGCGCACGTCGGCGGTTTTTTTAGTATCATCGGTATCTGTGTTGCCTTCGAGGGCGACGACGGTTTGTTCGATGAGGTGGACAGTGTGCAGGAGCCATGCGCTGCCGTCGGTGGTGAGGGCAGGCGGCAGCAGTGTTTCGAAGGCGGCGATGGATCGGTCGCGGCTCAGGCGCAGGGTATCGGCGTTGAAGTTGTTGGCGCGTGCCACGTCGGTGACGTCGCGTATTTGGGCACGCCAGTCGTAGGGTTCGCCCATGGTTTTTTTGGTGAGACCGAGTTTGTCGGCCAGGGTATTCATGGCTTCGATGCGGTCGGACGAGAGTACTTGGGCGAGCGACTCGTTGAAGATGCGTTGTCCGTCGTTTTCGGCGATGATTTCCACCAGCGGCGACACGCCGGCTTCGAAGGCGAATCGTTGCAGCAGGCGTACGCCCACGCTGTGCACCGTACCGATGAGGGCGCTGCCGAGTTCGTTGGCTTGTTCGGTGAGTCCTTCTTCGAGCAGGCGAACGCGAACGCGTTCCTGGAGTTCGGCGGCGGCTTTTTGGGTAAAAGTGGTGGCGAGGATTCCGGCGGGTTTCACGTTGGTGCGCAGCAAAGCCGCCAGCCGTTGGGTCAGCGTGTATGTTTTGCCACTGCCAGCGCCGGCGGAGAGGATTTCTATTTCGAGCACGGGGTAAGGTGGTTTTAGGGCAAAGAAAAGGAAAATTTGCTGCAGAGCGCTGTTCGAATGCACCTGCTTTCAAAAATGTTAAAATGTAATTCGAATTTAATCATTGAGTTATATCTTGAATAAAAAGTTAACTTACACCCTGTTTAAAATACAAATCAAGCTCATCACTTAACTTATTTATTGGCTTCTATCTATGTCTACCTCACCAAAAACCAATCCCGAAGAAAAGCCAAAAGAGGCTTATGAAATCATGCATGAACAAATCCAAGCTGGATTGAAAGAATACAACCGGTCGGATTTGGGGCTGTTTTTGTCTTCTTTATCGGCAGGTTTGGAAGTAGGATTCAGCATTTTAACAATCGGGATCATTTACACGCTTTTCAAAAATGAATCCTCCACAGGTCAACTCACCCTGATGATGGCTTTGGTGTATCCGATCGGGTATGTTTTTGTCATCATCGGCAGGTCCGAGTTGTTTACCGAGCATACTACGCTGGCCACCATCCCCGTCATGAATGGCGAAGCCACCCTGGGCAGTTTGGCCAAACTCTGGTTCATTGTTTATGTGGGCAACCTGGTAGGGGGGTATATTTTTGGAAGTATTTCGCTGGTTTTTAACGCAGAAATGCACCTGATCGGAAAAGATTTTTTTTATTTTGTATCGGAAAAAATGGTCAAATACAGCGTAAGCGCTACCCTGATCAGCAGCATTATGGCAGGCTGGCTGATGGGAATGCTCTCGTGGCTGCTGAGTTCGTCACAAGATACTTTTAGCCGGGTGGTGATGATATTTTTGGTAACCTTTTTGATAAGTATTGCCGGACTGCACCATTGCATAGTGGGTTCCATAGAGGTGTTTATGGCTTTTTTTGGAGAAGCCAATCAAATAAGCTGGAGTCAATTTCTCAGGTTTCAAGTACTATCTACGCTGGGTAATATTATTGGAGGCGTGTTTTTGGTGGCTATAGTTAAGTACGCCCACAGCAAGCGGCATTAGTTTCTTAAAATGCTGAATTGCGCATACGCGGCATTAGTGCCGCGTCCATCCGTGTTCCATCGCATCTTCGTATTGGAACGGATCTGACGGATTAAAACGGATTTTTTTATATTTGGCGGTTCAATCCGAAAACACATGAAAATTCGCTTGCTACTCCTCTTTTCGGCGGCAGCCGCCCTTTTTTATTTTTCCCAAAAGCATTTTTTTCCCAAACCTTTTGAAGGCGAAGAGGGCGAGCACGGCATGCTGAAACTGCGCGACCAGTACTGGGAACTGTCGCACCGATCCGCGCCGGGCACAGACTGGAAGCAGGAAAACGAACGCGCCATGCTGGAAGCATACGAAATGTTGTCCGGTATGAACTCCCAGGAACGCTACACCAACCTGTACGCCGGCGGCCGCATCAAAGGAGACTGGCGCGAACGCGGTTCAGTAGATCAGGCAGGAAGCGTGATTGCCCTGGATTACGACGCCGGTTCCAACAACCTGTACACCATTTCAGACGGCGGCATGTTGTGGCGCCGCTCTTTGACACAAAACAATTGGGAAAACCTGAACCGCGACCTGCGTTTCAATAACCGCGCCTTGCAGGTGTTGCCCGAAGCAAATGGCGTGAACCGCATCCTGACCACCATCGGCAAACAAGTGTGGTACTCCGACAACGATGGGGCCGATTTTAAACAAGCCACAGGACCGACGTATTACGACAACTGGGGAGGCACCAGACAACTCGTTTCGGTGGAAAACAACGGCGCGCTGAACCTGTATTTCCTCGTGCAAACATGGGATGCAACCCCCTGGGCCAGCCGTATTTGGCTCTACCATTCGGCAAACCGCGGCGAAACTTTCCAGCTCATGCACCAGTTCGACCACGGAAGTACCGACCAGGTGTCCATTTGGGCACCAGAAGGCGGAAACGTGGCGTATCTGTTGAACCAAAGCGCCAAATTGTACGAACTCAACGGTCCGAACCTTACCCTTTTGAATACGAGCACCCTGCCTTCAGGTGTGGCTTGCCAACTCCGCGGCCACCGTGCCGCCAACGGAACACTTACGTTTTATGCCATGCTCGGCCGCAAGGATGTGTACCGTTCCACCAACAACGGTGCCTCCTGGCGGTTTCGCGGAACCACACCCAGCAACGCCTGGGAGGTGGGCATCGAGGTGTCGCTCAACGATCCGAACAAACTTTTTTACGGCGAGGTAAATTCATACCGCAGCATCGACGGCGGCGCCAACTGGACGCTGGTGAACGAATGGTGGGAATACTACGGCAACGTTGCCGGGAAACTACACGCCGACATCATGGACATCGAGTGTTTTCGTACGGCCGGTGGACAAAATTTTACCCTCATTTCCAACCACGGCGGCCTGAGCGTGTCGTACGACGACATGGTGACCAACCAAAATCTGTCGCTCACGGGCCTCAACGTGAGCCAGTATTACGATGTGCGCACCGATCCCATCAACCCGGAGTTCATTTACGCCGGTTCGCAGGACCAGGGCTACCAACGTGCCAACCTGGCCGTTTCCGATCAGTACAACATCTTGGGCTTCAACCAGATTGTGTCGGGCGACTACGGCCACATGGTGTTTTCCAACAACGGTCAGCGTTTTTGGAAACAGTATCCCGGCGGCGCCTTTGATTACCAGCACAATCCGCAAACATCCACGAGCTGGTGGAGCTCCAACTGGGAGCTCACGGGCGACGACAAACCCAATGTGGGCTGGATCGTACCAGCAGCCGAACGCAGCGACGCTCCGGCGTTGAACAGCATCCTTGTCGGCGGCGGCAACATCAACGGCGGCAGCGGTTCGCATCTCATTGAGCTTACGGCCGGACTGAGCGCGCCATACAGCATCTCGGCCGTGCAGGACCCTTACAATTTCAAAACCAATTCCAATTCCGGCAGTTCGCTCATTTCGGCCATCGCCGTGAATGCCCTAAACGGCCGCCGTTACGTAGCCACCGACGACGGTACTTTTTTCCGCAAAAACAGCGGCGGAAGCTGGCAAAAAGCGTCGGGTTTCAACGGGCCTGACGGATTTTACCTTTACGGTTCGCACATTCTACCTTCCAAGATAAATCCAGACCTGGTGTGGTTTTGCGGCAGCGGCTACTCCAACCCGGGCGTGTGGAAATCGACCGACGGCGGCGTTACGTTTGCGAGCATGTCCAACGGTTTGCCCGCAACCATGGTACAGGAACTCGCAGCCATGCCCGATGAAAGCATGTTGTTTGCCGCCACCGACGTGGGTCCGTACGTGTACCTTACCGAAACCAACACCTGGTACCCGCTGCGCAACAGCCTCATGCCGTTGCAACGCGTGATGGGCGTGGAAATGGTAACAGCCCGCAACCTCGTGCGTTTTGGCACCTTCGGCTGCGGCGTGTGGGATTTCGCGATCGACAACATGGAACTCGCGTCGGTGGTGACACCGTCGAATAACGGTCCGAACAGCGGCAACATCGCACTCACCACCACCAAAGGTTTGGCGCCCTACACTTACTACTGGAATCACGGCAGTGCCGCCCAAAACCTTACCAACCTTGCGCCGGGCGAATACCACGTCACCGTAATGGATGCCAACGGATTTGTACGTGAAGGCGATTTTGTTGTAGCAGGCAGCGGTCAGCAAGCAGCAACCACCGGGCAGCAGGCAGGAGGCAGCAGGCAGTACGCAATGGGCAGCACCCAACGGGAAGCCGATTGGACTTCAGTGACGACCCATTTGCGACTCTACCCCAATCCGGCTACCAGCGTGAGCAACATCGATTTTGAAGGCACAGCGCCTGTGGGCTATTCGGTGGTGGTGTCGGACGCGAAGGGCAGTGTGGTGCACCGAGGAAACAGCGCGAGACTGGATGTGTCTGGCTGGGTCGCCGGAACTTATGCGGTGACGGTGAAGTCGGGAGGAAATGTGTGGACCAAGAAGCTGATTAAACCATAAGCAGATTTCGAAGAAATTTCATTTGCGGAAAAAATACACCGCCAGCACCATCAGCTCGAGCCCTACGAGTTGGGCTGAATTGTTGAGGCATGCCAATATTTTGACCGAAGCCAACGTTTTTCAGACTGCTCCACCTAATTTCGCTGCATGAAAAACCTCTTTTTGCTGTTCCTTGCCGGCGTTTCTCTTTTGGCCTGCCGCTCCAAATCCGACTCCGTAGCTGCTTCGGAAACCATAAGCATGGCGCTTCCTTCCGAACTGCCTGCTGATTTTGTGGCTTTTTACCAAAAATTCCACACCGACAGTCTATACCAGATGGGGCACATCATTTGGCCGCTTTTGGGACAAACATCTGTCCAGGTGGATAGCACCCATTCGGAAAAACAGCCCACCCAATGGCTAAAAGAAAACTGGCGCATGCACCGTGCTGTAGATTTCAGCAAAGGAGATTTCCTCCAAGAATGGACGCCCATGAGTGAAACGCTGCTCATAGAACGCATCCGTACCACCGGCGCCAATTACGTGCTTGAGCGCCGCTTCGCAAAAAGTGGCGACGAATGGGAGCTCATTTATTACGCCGACATGCAGGAAATGTAGCCGAACGGTCCGCCCTGGTTGCTGTTTATGCCGGTGCGTTCGATTGCGATGGCGGCGTGCATGAAGTGTTGGTGGGTAAGCGGATCAATCATAAATCTTGTCTAAAAGCAGGATCGTTCACAAACTGCTCATCCGTCAAACTGTGTAGAAAAGCCAAAAGTTCCGACCGTTCTTGAGGAGTCAATTGAAAAGGTTTGATCAACGTACTTTTATTCGGGTGCGCTTTGCCGCCCGTTTGGTAATGATTGATCACAGCGTCGAGGGTGGGCAGGCTCCCGTCGAACATGTAAGGCGAGGTTAGAGCGATGTTGCGCAGGGATGGGATTTTAAATACCGCGCGATCGCTTTCCAGTCCGGTAAAACGGTAACGCCCCGGGTCGTTGTAATCTTCGTACAGGCCGTTGTTTTCGAACGATTGGTTGGTGAATAAAAAGCCGTTGTGGCACTGGTTGCAGCCCAGCCGTTCGCTTTGAAAAAGTGCAAAACCGCGCACCGCTTCCCTGTTTATCGTCTCTTTTTTTCCCTGAAAATACCATTGGTCGAACGGTGACCCACCGCTGATGAACGTGCGTTCAAAAGCCGCGATGGCGCGTGTGATCACATACGGATCGGGTGCCCTGCCGTAAGCTTTTTGCGAAAGTTCCACGTATTCCTGGTTGCGCAGCAGCCGTTGCGCAATAAAAATCAGGCTGTAATCGAACTCGTTGTGTTCTTGTACCGGTACAAGCACCTGCATTTCAAGCGATGGTAAGCCGCCTTCGCGCAACAGTTTTTCCTGGTAAATGACGTTGGCGAGCGACGGTGCGTTGCGGGTGGCTGGACGATCCTCAACGCCCGGGCTCAAAGCCACACTGTCGGAAAAAGCAAGGTGCGGGAAATGGCAGGAACCGCAGGAACGCGTGCTATCGCGCGACATCACCGGGTCGTAAAACAATTTCTTTCCCAAAGCCACACGTGATTGCGTAAGCTCATTGTCTGCCGGAAAAACGGGTTGTGGGAAGCCGTACGGAATGCTCAGTTTGTACACCTCTGGATCTTCATCGTCCTTTGTACAGGCGAGAAAAACAAGCAACAAACCAATAAACAGACTGGCGAAACGCATGATGAGAGTTCATTGGAAACACGAACAGTGTTTCAAGTTCCAAAAATACGCCGAACGTTTACTTTTCATCCTTTTATGCAGTTTCTTTTTGGGTAAAAAACAAGGGTGTTTTATCGGCTAGCCGATAAAACACCCTTGTTTTTTACCCAAAAAGAAACTGCTAGTTCTTAATAAGTTTTTTCATCGTCACTTCATCGCCTGTGCGCACCTGAACGAAGTAAGCGCCGGGAGCAAGGCGGCTCAGGTTGAGCACCATGCGGTTGTCGCCTTTGGTAATTTCGCGCTGTTGCTGCACGGCGGCTTTGCCGGAGGCGTCGAACACGGTAACTCGTACGTCGGCGTCTGCCTGTTGGAAGAAGTCGATGTTGAGTTCATCGCTGGCAGGGTTGGGGAACATGGCGAAACTTTCGTCGGCAAAAACAACCGGAATTTCGAGTTCTTCCACTTCGCCATCGGTGCTGCCGTCTTCACGCCAGTTGGTGCTGCTGAGGCTGACTTTCAGGTTGTAACACTGCGTATTGCTGAAAGTGCCACCGAAGCCGTAAACGTAAGCGAAGTAGCTTGATGAAACGTTTGTTGTATTTAAAATAATCGTTTCACTGGTTGTTCCGCCGTTTTCAGAGGTTGCAAGCAGGCCGTTGTTGCGGTACAATTGAACATCGTAATCAAAAGGCAAATTGGTTAATTCTATTTTGATTCGGCGGTTGGTCGAGGTGTTGGAGAAGCGGTACCAGTCGTTGTCGCCACTGAAAGCTATCTGGGCATTGAACGCTGTGTTCACCGGAATCACTTTGGCGGTGCTTCGCGTATTGTTGCTTTCGTAGACATCGGAGCACGATTGACTCGCGCTGGTGGTGAAGCTGCTTGATCCCGAAACTGTGCCCGAAGTACCACCGCAGACGGCTTGTACGCGGAAGTTGTAGGTGGTGCCTGCGCTGAGTCCGCCAAGAGCATACGACGTGCCGGTAAGTCCCGACACCGTTGTCCAGGTGCTTGCACTGTTCAGTTTCCACTCAAAATTGTACGATGTGGCGCCGCTTACACTGCCCCACGACAAAGTCGCACTCGAAGTGGTGATGCTGCCTGCGCTGAGGCTACCGGGTGTTCCGCACGAACCGCCGCCGCCGGGAGCCTGGCAACCCAAGGAGTTGGCAAGTGAAGCGCGTGATCCGCCGGGTACAATCACAGCCTGCATGCGTGCTTTTTGACCCAAAGAGAACATGTACATGCATGCGTCGTCGGTGTAGTCCATGTAGTTCATGGTCATTTCAATAGGAGCGCCCGAGCAAGTGGAGTTATGTGGGAAGGCAGGGCATCCTCCGTTGGAAGTATTGTGTACGGGAGTGTCGCTTACGAGGTCGCTGCCGCAGTTGGCATCGCCCCAAATGTGGCGGAGGTTGAGCCAGTGACCTACCTCATGGGTAGCAGTGCGGCCAAGGTTGAATGGCGATGTGGCCGTGCCAATGGTGCCAACGTAGGCGAAATCGCATACCACGCCGTCGGTAGCTGCCGGGCCGCCGGGGAATTGGGCATAACCCAACAAACCGCCGGAGAGATCGCAAATCCAAAGGTTGAGGTAGCTGTTGCGGTCCCAGGCGCTGATGCCGCCATTGGCGTCGTATTTTACGGCGTCGTTGGTGCCGAAGCCATTTACGGTGGTTTGACGGCGGCGGATACCCGTGGTTGCGTTACCGCTGGGGTCGCGTGTAGCGAGGCAGAAATTCACCTCACTGTCGGCTTTCAAACCCTGAAACAGTGGTGGAATGAGTGACTGGTCGGCGTTGAGCAGGCGGAAGTCGGCGTTCAAAACGTCGATTTGCGTCTGAATTTGTGCATCGCTGATGTTTTGGGTGCCGTTGAAATAAACGACATTTACAACAACAGGAATGGTCACTACAACACGGTCCTGGGCGCCCGGGTTTTGAACAAATTGTTGGGTATGGTTTTCAATGGCGTTCATACGTTCCTGCATGGCAGGATCTTCCCGAAGCTGACGGTCGAGGACTTCCATAGCGCCGCAGTTGCGCTGAGCTGAGGCGAGGGTAGCGGTCAGCAACAGAGCGCCAAGGATGGGTAAAAATTTACGAAGCATAATGAAGAGTTTGGTTTAAGATAAACGATTAGGTTGTTGATGGGCGAAAATTCGCATTTATTTAGAATATTTTTCAAATATTAACATGGAAAAAATTTTTTTACCGCTTGCCAGTCTTGACATACCGAATATGAATTTTGTACGGACCTTACGCCGTCAATAATTTGGTTATGAAAAAACATTTAGGATTTTTGATTCTGCTCGCTTTTTTTGCCTGCGAATCCTCCCCGGGAACGGTGCAAAATACTGAAAAAGAAGTACTTGTGAAAGGGCCGCGATCTCCGGACGCCCTTTACGGCGCTTTGTTTGATGCAGTGCAAATGGCGCGCGTATTTCCCGACGGCAAAACATTTGCCGACTGTACCGCCAAAATACCGCCTTCGGAAATTTTGAAGCGGTACGACGAAGCCCGCAAAATGTCGGGGTTTGATTTGAAAAAATTCGTGCTCGAACATTTCGAGTTGCCCACTTCGTACAGCAGCGAATTCAACACCGACGTTTCGCGCACGCCCGCCGAACACATCCAGGCCCTGTGGCCCGTACTCACCCGACCTGCCGATACCATACGTTTGGGCAGTACCTTGCTGCCCTTGCCCAAACCTTATGTGGTGCCAGGCGGACGATTCGGGGAGGTATATTATTGGGACAGCTACTTTACCATGCTCGGCCTCGAATCGGCCGGCAAGCAGGACCTCATTGGCAACATCCTCGACAATTTCGCATACCTCATCGATACCTACGGCCACATTCCCAACGGCAACCGCGCATATTACCTCAGCCGAAGCCAACCGCCGTTTTTCAGCCTGATGGTCAAACTCAGCGAACCCGACGCCCAAGGCAAACCCTCCTGGACGCGTTACCTGCCCCAACTGGAAAAAGAATACGCCTTCTGGATGGACGGCGCCGACAAACTCACCGAACAAAATCCGACCCACCGCCGGGTGGTGCTGCTCGAACCCGAAGTGGTACTCAACAGGTATTGGGACGACCGTCCGGCTCCGCGCCCCGAATCGTACCGCGAAGACGTGGAAACCGCCAACAGCATTCCTTCCCGTCCGCCCCAAACCATGTACCGACACATCAGAGCAGGCGCCGAATCGGGCTGGGATTTCAGCAGCCGATGGAACGTAGGCGCCGACCTGAAAGACATCAACACCACCGACATCATCCCCGTAGACCTCAATTGCCTGCTGTGGCACCTCGAAAGTACCCTGAGTAAAGGCTTTCAGGAAAAAGGCGATGCCGCCAAAACCGAGTATTACGGCAAACGCGCATACCTCCGTGAGCGCGCCATCCGCAAATACTTTTACGACAAACCTTCGGGCTGGTATATGGATTACGACTGGACCAACCGGGCCCCGACAGGAGTCCTTTCGTTGGCCGGTGTGTATCCGCTGTTTTTTGCCATCGCCGAAAAAGACCAGGCCGACGCCTGTGCCAAAATGCTGGAAAAAACCTTCCTGAAAGCCGGAGGCCTTGTAACCACTCCCAACCACACCGGCCAGCAATGGGATGCCCCCAACGGCTGGGCGCCTTTACAATGGATGGCCATTGCCGGTTTGCGCGAATACGGCTACACCGGCCTGGCCAATACCGTAAAACAAAGGTGGGTCAAGCTGAATACCGACGTTTACCGCCGTACCGGCAAAATGCTGGAAAAATACAACGTGGAAGACCTTAGTCTCGAAGCTGGCGGCGGTGAATACCCCGTGCAGGATGGCTTCGGCTGGACGAACGGGGTTTTGCTTAGATTGTTGATGGAAGGCAAATAGTTCGAATCTCGTCAATCAAATTACGGCAGAGACCCATAAATTTGCACGCTATTCAATTTGCCATAATAAATTCAATCCAACCATGATAAGATTTCCCCTACTCCTTTTCGGTCTCCTTTCATCTCAAATCCTGCTTGCACAAAGCAGCCTGTTTCTTCCCCGCAACCTTGAAAAAAACTACCGTGAAGGCACCCGCAGCGCCGATGGTAAACCGGGCGCGAAGTACTGGCAAAACCGGGCGAGCTACAACATCAAAGCCAGTCTGGAACCCAAAACCCTCCTGCTGAGCGGCGAAGAAACCGTGACGTACGTGAACAACAGTCCCGACACGCTCAAAAACATCCGTTTCAAACTGCAACACGACCGCTACCGCAAAGGTGCCCAGCGCTCGGGCGATGTGACGGCTTCCGACGTGACCGACGAAGGTGTGCGCGTGGAAAACATCATCTACAATGGCACGGCAGTGGCAAAGGACAAACAAAGCCGCCGGGCTACCTGGCTCGACCTGGATGTGAAACAAACGCCGCTTCCACCGGGGGCAAGCGCCACCATCAGCATGCGCT
>Ga0105046_10012598_pt1 | contig 13119 bp, 12 predicted proteins | sample MAT03_FD_78385 | JGI IMG/M metagenome (GOLD analysis project Ga0105046, IMG submission 78385) | Freshwater microbial communities from Lake Fryxell liftoff mats and glacier meltwater in Antarctica - MAT-03 (megahit assembly) | ecosystem: Environmental > Aquatic > Freshwater > Ice > Liftoff... | reverse complement strand
GTCTATGGTCGAGGGTCTCGACCGCGTCGCGCTGGACGCCGTAATCGCTCGACTGCGTGATCGCTGGTCGGCGAGCGAGATTATTGCTAGCCGGGTCGACTCGATGAGGGTGCAGCTCGTAAGCGCTGTGTGAGTGCATCGAGCTGGTGCGGCGCGACGGCGTGATCAGGCCGGCGAGGGCGGTGATGAGTGTTGACTACTCCGCCGCGGAAGTCGCCGGGCCCATTGAGGGGACTCTTGTCGATGGCTACCGAGGCGCCGGGGTTGCGGACGGGAGCAAGTCGCTTACCTACGCCCTGCCTACGGCTCCGGGCCACAAAGTGCACGCACGTAGCAGCCGAAGCCAAGACGGCTGCTGTAAAGCTTGCCGCCTTGCGCTACGGCGCAGTACTCCGAGAGTGCGAGTGCCGACTCGGCTGGCCTTTCGGTGGCCGGCGCGCATTAGTAGTTCCAGCGGGACGCGACCGCGGCCTCCTCGACAGTCATCGTGCCAAACGCTTCCCAGTCGTGGCGTCGCACGGCGATGTAGGTGTCGAGAAGGACGTCGCCGAGTGCGCCGCGAAAGAATGAGCTCTGAGACAGCAGATCAAGCGCTTCGCCGAGCGTGCTCGCGAACTGGTGAATACCGAGGCGCTGTCGATCAGATTCTTCAAGGGTACCGGGCTCAACATCGACGCCGTCGGGAAGCCTAAGTTCTTCGGCTGAGCCGTGTAGTGCCGACGCAATGACGGCCGCGACGGCGATGTACAGGTTCGACGAGCCGTCCGCGCACTTCACCTCGATGTTTGCCTGGTCGTTCTCGCTCCCGATCGATCCCCGCATCAAACGGATAGCGGCCTCGCGGTTGCCGTCACCCCAGCAGATGTACGATCCGGCCCAGTTGTGAGGCTGCAGGCGGCTGAAGCTGGCCGTCGTACCTCCGAGGAGCGCGATTCCTTCCCCGAGGCGTGCGAGAACGCCGGCGATCATGGAACCGCCTTCTGGTGACATTCCCGTCGGGGAATCTGAGTCGAAGAAGACATTGATGCCGTTACGAGTGGCGGAGAGATGGATGTGAAGGCCGTTGGTCGAGTTGCCTGGCGTCGGTAGCGGCGCAAAAGAGACCAGAAATCCGTGACGAAACGCGATTCGCGCGACGATCGTACGGGCAAGCACGAAGTCATCGACCGCGGTGAGAGGATCCCGAGGGGCGAATGACAGTTCGATCTGGCCGTCGCCGTACTCGGGGTGCAACTGTTCGACTGGGACACCGCACCGCTCGAGCTCACTGAGCAACTCGAGGTGAAAAGCTTCCAGTTCAAGGAAAGGAAGTACGCCATAGCCTGGCCCAGTATGAGCGAGGGTCGCGGATTCTTTGCTCCCCGTGAAAAGGGAGAATTCCAGTTCTAGACCGATGAGTACTTCGAGACCGGCATCGTTTGCGCGTGAGGACACCGTCTTCAGCGCCGTGCGCGCGCATGGGGCAAACGGTGTGCCATCCAGACCACGCAGATCACTGGGGACCCAGCCGAGCCCGGCCTGCTCATCGATCACCACGAGGCGCTCCAAGTCGGGGATGACCCTCAGGTCGCCGATCGTCGCGTCGAGCGCGGGCGTGCTGACGGGGTAATCGTCGGTAGAAAACAGCGTGCCGGCACTGAGGGATGCCGTCGCGCCGTTCTTTGCCACCGAGAGGATCCGTCGTCCGGGGACGAGCTTGATGCGCCCGATGCCAGCATGGTCAACATAGGTCACCATAAGTGCGCGAAGGTCGGCTGGGTCCAGTGAGGTCATCGGTTGTCCTTCGAGTAGCTGGGGAGGTCAGGCGTCGAGCTGTTCGGCGATAGCGAAGTAGCTCAGCAGCATTATTCGGGCGAGCTCGCCGACGGTGTCATCCGAGGGCACGAAACTCGGGTGGTGAAGGCCGGGGGAGTGGGGAGATCCGTCCCCAACCCCGGCGAACATCATGAGGGAGGGGTAGCGCTCGCAGTAGAACGAGAAGTCGTCCGCTCCGCACGACTTGAGTGCGGGAGCAGGTGTGTATCCGCCGGTCGTGAGCGCAGACGAGACGAGAGCGGCGAGACCCTCGTCGTTGCGCAGCACGGGCTCCCCGAGTTCAATTTCCGCCACGGCCTCACAGCCGTGAGCCACGCCGATCGCTGAGACAATAGTCTTCAGCTCGCTGTGCAGCAATTCCTGATCCGTCTCGTCGTAGCTGCGTAACGTCCCCATGATGCGAACCTCTCCGGGGATGGCGTTATGCGAACTTCCCCCCACGATGCTGCCGACAGTGACAACCGAAGGTCGCATGGGGTCGACGCGACGTGAGACGAGCTGTTGGAGGCCCTGAACTATCGCGGCTGCAGCAAGAATAGGATCGCGACCGAGGTGCGGATAAGCGCCATGGGCAGGACGACCGCTCACGACAATGTCGAAGTTGTCCGCTGCGGCATTGATCGGTCCGGGAGCCGCAGCGACAGTGCCGCGGGGGAGTACCGGCTGAACGTGCACGCCAAGAACGGCACGGATGTCGTGGTCAGCGAGACCGGCGTAGGCGAGAACATCAATAGCGCCTGCCGGAATCACTTCCTCCCGAGGCTGGAATATCGCGACGAGAGGAACGGGGGATCCGACCGACTCTACAGCGCGGATCGTCGCGAGCAGCGCAGCCGTGTGGGTGTCATGCCCGCACAGGTGAGCAACTCCGGGACGTTGGGATGCCCACGGGTACGCGCTCGACTCGTCGATAGGCAGGGCATCGAGTTCCGCGCGAATGGCTATGGACGGCCCCTGCCCGCCGCTGCGGAACAGAAGGCCGCCAGCAACCTCAATCCATGAGCGTTCCGAATCTCCGCCGTTGACTACGAGTAGGTGGCTAAGTTCGGCTACCGTCGGTGCCTCGTCTCCGCCGACGTGTGGGTCGCTGTGGATGCGGTGGCGAAGCTCTACGGCTTCGGGGAGTGCCTCGACCAGCGCGAGAAGCGCATGTTCGCGCAGCTCAGCTAGGGGTCTGCGCATCAGGAACCCAGCCCGTAGACACGACGGGCATTGCCAGAAGCGACATCGAGCACGATGCGCTCTGCATCGCTTGCGCTCAGCCAGTCATCCGCCATCCACTCGTCGACAAGTGCGTCGGTCTCTCGGCGCCATGCCGCTGCACTCACGGCATAGTGTTCGCCAAGTCCATAGGCATCCGATGAGTAGAGAACCTTGTGGAACGGGGCGATCTCGAAGGATTGGCGGATTGCCGCGCGCGCACTCGGGCCGAGGTAGTGGGTGACTTCGCCGACGTCGCAATAGACGTGCGGGAAGATGTGTGCCAGAGCAGCCGCCTCCCGAACGAATGGATAGCAATGCAGCAGCATGATCTTTGCGCCACTTGTGCGAGTCGCGTCCATGAAGCGAGTCAGTCTCGAGGGGTCAGCGCGATAGAGCTCGACGTCGGAATCACCGAAGCCGACGTGGAACTGGATCGGCTTAGCGAGTCGAACGGCTTCCCAGATGAGGTGCACGAGAAGCACAGGATGCTCGAGCCGCGGATTTCCGGTGGCCTGGGCCGTAGAGAGCCACTCGCCTGCCGCCTTCTGCACTTCCTCATCGGTCGGCGCTGTGTCGGGCACATCGAGTCCGAAGCGGTATGCGATGACTGACTTTACCCCTACTGCTTTCACGGTGGCCTCGCGCAGGGCCGCGGAGAAGTCGGCAGCGAAGCTCGCCGCACTAGTGTGGCCGACCAGCCCCTCGGCGACTCGTTCGAGCCTCACGATCTCACTGCTGGGCACGTCGAACGTTGCCGACATCTGGTCGGGCGACATAACATCAGAGGCGACGAAGCCAGTATCCACTACGAGGTGCGCGTTGCCGGCAAAGGTCATGAGTCTCTGGTTCACCTCGGAGGCTCCAAGCTCGAGTCGGCGCGCGATATACCCGTCGATGGCCGCGTGCTTCGGGAGGTCGAGAAGGGGAGCGCAGATTGACCGGATCATGAGTCCAAACGGGGAGTCCAGAGTTTCCAGTCCAGGCTCAGACAGCCAGTCGGACTCGGTCGCGAGCGAGCGGAATTCATCGGCGATCAGATCCTCACCAAGCAGGCCGTGGCAGTGGTGGTCGACGAGGCCGAGACCGGTGGTGATGCTCATGAGTAGTTCTCCTGATCGTGAGTATCGGGCTCGTCGGCATCTTCCGAGAAGCGTTCCCAATAGTTGTTGCTGAACCCGCGAGAGGCCCACGCGTCGTCATACCGCTTCATGCGATCGATGGGTGTGTCGCCCAATTCGTCCACTACCCCCGCCAGCAGCGTTTCGATCACAGCGAGCGCGGGAACCATCGAGTCGAGGGGATGCGGGGCATCGAGGCTGCAGGTGAGTACGGTGTCTGCGTGCTCGGCGAGGGGCGAAAGCCACCGGTCGGTCAGCAGCACGATCTTCGACCCGAGGTGCGCTGCCCGCTCGCCAAAGGTGACGGTGCTGGGCTGGTAGCGGCGCAAGTCGATGATAAAAAGCACGTCGCTGGAACCAAGATCAGTCAGCATCGATGTGCGGTCCTCGACGGCGAGAAAGTGGGTATCTGGCCGCACGACCTCGAGCTGTTGAATCAGGTTGCGTGCAAGCACTGAGCTGAATCGTCCTCCGGTGGCGAATATGCGGTTGCGGGGGGATGCGAGCAGCGAGACGGCCGCAGCGAAGTCGGCGTGGTTCATTGCCTCGAAGGTCTCGTCTACGGCACGCCGGAAGATCGCCGGAGCGCGAAGGAGCGGGTCTTCGTCCGCCGTGTACTCGGGGTACTGGGCGATAGGGGCGAGAGCACGCTGGTGAAGCTCGGTACGAAGGGCATCGCGGAAGTCTGCGAAGCTACCGAATCCGATGCGCTCGGTCAGGCGAAGAACGGTCGGAGCGCTGACGGATGCCTGCTGAGCGAGACTCGCGACAGTGTCTAGGCCCGCGGCGGGATAGTTCTCCAGAAGCACTTGGGCGACATCGCATTCTGCACGCGGAAGACGACTCAGGTGCTGGCGTAACAACTGCGAAACCGTCGACATGTAACAGATAGTAGACCAAGCGTCTACTTGACAGCAAAAACGTAACGTCTGTAACATTTCGACACCGGCAAACTCACGAATGTCGCGAACCAACCAGCACCACCTGGCACTACTTACTTTCCGTTCTTCCCTATTACGAGGAGTTTCTGGCAATGCGAAAGTCACTTACAGCGCTCGGTCTTGTGGCCGCATCAGGCGTTTTGCTATCCGGCTGCTCGGCGCCTTCCGGCGGCGGCAGCGACACCATCCTTATCGCGCAAGTGGGCGATTACTCGGGCGATTGGTCGTTCTACGACCTGCCCTTCCGTGACGGTATGCAGATCGCCATCGACGAGGTGAACGCGGCCGGGGGAATCGACGGCGTCGAACTGGAGTTCATGACCGTAGACGGCCGCGGTGATCAGGCCGAATCTGTTCGCGGAGTGGAAGAAGCGCTCGACGCAGGCGCCGTCTACATCTCCGGCACGACCGCATCCGGCGCCTGGCAAGCGCAAGCCGCCGTCGCGTGCCAAGAAGGCGTGCCGATCACTACCGGTGACGGATCATCGCCGACCCTCGTGCTCGACGCAGGTGACTGCGCCTATCACGTGCTCATGCTCGACACCGTTCAGGGTGCCGTCGGCGCCGAGTACGCGCTCGAGCAGGGATACAGCAACGCCTACGTGCTGCTATCGAGCGATGACGCGTACACGGCTGGCCTCGGTTCATATTTCTCCGCTGCGTTCGAGAACGGTGGCGGAAAGGTCGCCGCCGAAGCGGAATTCCGCATCGGAGCATCCGATTTCAACGTGCAGATCACTGATATTGCGGCTCTCAACCCGGCGCCCGACGTGATTTACCTCTCGATGTTCACTCCGGACACCCCGCAGTTTCTGCGACAGCTCCGCGCGAGCGGTATCGAGACCCCGGTTGTTTCTGGTGACGGATCCGTCGACTCGAGCGTGCTCGAGGCCGGTGCAGCAGCAGAGGGACTCGTCACGACGTTCCACGCCTGGCCCACAGACGGCAACGCCGTCGAAGAGTTCCTTACCACGAACTTCCCCGACGCTGACGCCGCATCCGCTCCTCAGCACATCGTTGCAGCCGCGGGCTACGACGAGGTCATGCTGATGGTTCAGGCGATCAAGGCGGCGGGCGAGGCAACCCCGGCGGCGATAATTGAACAGCTCGCGGGGCTCACCTACGAGGGTGTCACCGGAACACTAACGATCGATCCGGGTACAAGGCAGGCCAACAAGACGGTTACTCTCATCGGCGTGACCGACGGCGAGTACGTCTATATCGACAGCACTGTTCCGTCGTTTGTTCCCACCGTCGGCTAGCCCCCGGTCAAGGGTCTCGGAATACGCGGATGACAATTCTCCTTGAAGTCAGGGATCTGGAAGCGGGCTACGGCCCGGTGCGGGTGCTGCACGGAGTCTCGCTCGATGTGAACAAAGGAGAAGTCGTCGCGATCCTCGGAGCGAACGGGGCCGGAAAGAGCACTCTGATGACTGCGATCTCCGGCCTCGTGCGCCCGACAGCCGGCAGCATCCGTTTTCGGGATACAACCATTAGTTCCCTCGCTACTGAGCAGATCACGAGACTCGGACTCACTCTGGTCCCCGAAGGTCGCCGTGTCTTTGCCAAGCTCACGGTGTTGGAGAACCTCAAGATGGGGGCGTACGCGAGGCGGGATCGTGCACGGATCGCCACAGATCTGGATTCTATGCTCGAGCGTTTCCCCGTTCTCGCCGAGCGCCGCGCTCAGCGCGCGGGAACTCTTTCTGGTGGAGAGCAGCAGCAGCTCGCTATCTGCCGGGCATTGATGTCCAGCCCCAGCTGCATTCTGCTCGACGAGCCGTCGCTGGGACTTGCCCCGGTCATGGTCGATCGAGTCTTTGATGTGGTCGCTCAACTGCGCGAACGCGACGGCCTGACCGTTGTGCTCGTCGAGCAGAGTATCGCCAACGCCCTGGAGGTTGCCGATCGCGCCTATCTGGTCTCGAACGGCCGCATAACGTCGAGCGGCACGAGCGCGCAGATGGTGGATGCCGCGCGCGAACTCGAAGCAGCCTACCTCGGAGGGGACGACGCATGACCGCACAGCTGCTCATTCAGCAACTGTTCAACGCGTTATCGATCGGCTCGATCTACGCGCTGCTCGCACTCGGCCTCGCGGTTGTCTTCAGCGTTCTCGGACTGCTCAACTTTGCCTACGGTGAGATCATCACGGTCACTAGCTACACGATGGTGCTGCTGGTCTCGATGGGAGTCCCGCTGCTAGCGGCCGCTCCTGTCGGCGTGATAGCCGGCATCCTGATGTCAGTGTTCACCGAGGCCGTCGCCTTTAGACCGCTGAGACGGGCGCCAGCGTATGCGGTGGTCTTTTCTTCGTTTGCCGTCTCACTTCTCGTGCAGGCGTTCATCCGGAACGTCGTGTCGCCGCGGCCCCAAGGTCTTGCCGTCCCGGCGTGGCTCGATCAGGTAATCACGATCGGCGGGGTGCGTTTTCCCGCGCTGTCGCTAGTCACCATTGCTATTGCGGTGCTGTCCATGATCGCGCTGACCGCACTGCTGCAAAAGTCGAAGCACGGACTCGCGATGCGTGCCGCGGCAGAGGACTTCCAAACAACCCGGCTCATGGGTGCCAAGGCTGGCCGACTCATTCTTCTCGCCTTCGCGGTCTCGGGAACTCTCGCGGGGATCGCGGGAGTGCTCTGGATTGCCAAGACCGGAAGCGCAACCCCCGACATGGGCTTCAACCCTCTGCTGCAGGCGTTCGTGGCCGTTGTCTTGGGCGGCATGGGAAGTCTTCGCGGTGCAGTGGCGGGCGGGTTCGCGCTCGCCTTCGTTGAAGTGGGACTCCAAGTGTTCCTGCCCCGTGATTTCGTGCCTTACGTGCAGGCAATCAGCCTACTCGTCGTCATCATCGTGCTCTACGTGAGGCCCCAAGGCTTCGCACGTCGAGTGGAAGAGCGGGTCGCTTGATGAACTGGTCTCGTCGCCGCCTCGCGGAATCCGGCCGCACCTTCGTCGTGCTCGGACTTGTCTTCACCGTGATCGCTGTCGTCATCGAGACGGTGCTCGGGCGAAGTGACAGCCGCATCGCCACCGAGTTCATGCTCGTGACGAGCATGGTGATCGCTATCCAGGTGTATGTAGGCAACTCGGGCCTCGTATCTTTCGGCCATATCGCGTTCTTTGCGATCGCAGCTTATGTGGCGGGGCTCGCCGCCCTGCCTCCCGAGCGCCTCGCATCCATCGCTCCGGATGTTCCCGCCTGGCTCGCCAACATGGAGGCGAGCCTTCCGGTCGCCGTCGGTCTTGCCCTTATCGCCGTCGTGATCTTTGCGGGTTTCACGGGGGTGCCGTTCGCGCGGATGAAGGCCTCGGTCGTCTCCGCGGCGACGCTCGCCCTACTCGTTCTCGTGCACTCCGTTATCAATCTCTGGTCCGGTGTCACGCACGGCCCGCTCGGCCTCGTCAATGTGCCCGACCTGGTCAACACGTGGGTGGTGCTTGGTACCTGCCTCATCATTACGGCTGCTGCTCTGCTGTTCCGGGCATCCCCGTGGGGACTGCGACTCCAAGCGGTACGAGAAGATGAGGTCGCGGCGGCTGCTCTCGGCATCCCAATCGCCCGCTCGCGCTTCACCGGATGGATGGTCAGTGCTGTTCTCATGGGATTGGGCGGCTCAGTGTGGGCACTCAACGCCATGGCATTCGCCCCCGCGCAGTTCTACTTCACCGACACATTTGCGATGCTATCGATGCTGGTTATCGGAGGTCTCGGCTCGGTCACTGGCGCCGTGCTCGGTGCCGCAATCGTGACGGTACTCTCCGAGCTCCTTCGAAACCTCGAGGGTGGCATAGTGATCGGCGGGTTCGAGATCCCCGAACTTCCCGGAATCGTGCAGATGGCCACGGCAGTGCTTATCCTGCTCATCCTCATTTGGCGCCCGGGGGGCCTGCTCGGAAACGAGGAAGCTGGCGCCTTCAGAGTCGGCAACGTAAAAGGGTGGGGTAAGCGCTGATGAGCGAAGGACTCGTGGTCAACTCGGTCACCAAAACATTTGCGGGGCTGACCGCTCTCGGGGACGTGAGCCTGAGCCTCGCTCCGGGCGAGATCCTGGGGCTCATGGGCCCGAACGGCTCGGGAAAGTCGACTCTGGTCAACGTCATCTCGGGCGTACTGAAACCAGACAGTGGTCATGTCGTCGTCGATGGCCGGGAGGTTACCGGAAAGACCTCGTACACGATCGCTCGTGCTGGCATTTCGCGAAGCTTCCAGACGGTTCGCCTGTTCAAGGCACTCAGCGTGCGAGACAACATCGCGGCGGTTGTCCGAGGCCGCTCTGGCTTGGACGGGACTGTCGATGGACTCATGACGCGCTTGCGCATTTTGCATCTCGCCGACGAGAAGGCCGGCGGCCTCGCGTACGGCTTGCAGCGTCGCGTTGAGATCGCGCGTGCTCTCGCCACTGAACCCCGCTATCTTCTGCTTGACGAGCCAGCTGCTGGTCTGAACGACATAGAGTCTGATGACCTCGAAAGCATCATCAGGCAGGTGGTCGAGGAGTTCGGGTGCGGCGTGCTGATCATCGACCACGACATCCGCCTGATCACCAGACTCTGCCACCGCCTCCACGTTCTATCCGGTGGTCGCACGCTCGCCGAGGGTGACCCTCAGATCGTGCGCACCGACCCCGAGGTCGTGCGTGCCTATCTGGGAGATCGCGCCGTGGCTGAGCTCGAGAAGCGCTACCTCGCTGACGGTTCTCACTCATGAACCTTCGCAGTGAAGTCGTTGCGCCGCCAACGGACCGTCAGACCGCGACGCCGTACGCGAGTGCCGTGCGTGACTATTCGGCCGCGCATCCCGTGCGGTACCACCTGCCGGGACACGGTGGCGGTACTGCCGGATCAACGGCTGTGGGGGATTTCTTCGGCGGGCGACTAGCCGAGCTTGATCTCATGCCCATGATCGACGGCATTGATCTCGGCGCAGAACCGACCCCGCTCGAACGGTCTCGACGTCTCGCGGCAGAGGCCTGGGGCGCTCGCCGCACGTGGTTCCTGACCAACGGCGCGTCCCAGGGTAACCACATGGCCGTCATGGCCCTCCGGGCATTCGGCGATACGCTCCTGGTGCAGCGCTCTGTGCATACCTCTGTGATCGACGGCCTCATGATGGCGGGGATGCGCGCGAGCTTTGTCGCGCCAGTCGTCGACAGCGACCTCGGCGCGGCACAAGCATTGACTGCCGACTCAATCGCGGAAGAGCTCGCGAGGCTAGCGTCCCAGGGGGAGATGCCCGCCGCGGTCTATATCGTGAGCCCGAGCTACTTTGGCTTTGTCTCCGACATTGCCGCGATTGCGTCCGTCGCACACGCCGCGGGGATTCCGCTCATCGTTGATGAGGCGTGGGGTTCCCACCTCGGCTTCCACCCCGATCTTCCCTCAAGCTCACTGGCGCACGGCGCCGATCTCGTCGTCTCATCCACGCACAAACTCGGCGGCTCACTCACCCAATCCGCGATGTTGCATCTTGCGGAGGGATCGTGGGCCGACAGGCTCGAGGACCGTCTTGACCGGGTGAAGCACAGCCTCCAATCCACGAGCGAAAGTGCCGTATTACTGGCGTCCCTCGACCTCGCCAGGCGCTCTCTCGCCACGGGCCGCAACAGACTAGGGCATTCGATCGTGATCGCCGACCGCATCAGGGCTGCCGTTCGGGATGAGGGGCGCTTCTCCATTCCTTCTGACCGATACCCGGCACAGGCGGGATGGGGTGGTACCGATCCTCTGAAGATCGTCATCGACACGAGCGTCGGTGGCATCGGCGGCCATCATGCGCGCTCGCTTCTCCACCGCGACGCGGGGATCCTTGTCGAGCTCGCAACCGAGAACGCCATTGTCGCTATCGTCGGCTCGGGTGCCGAGCCCGATATGGGAGCTCTCCTCGACGGGCTCAGGGCACTCCCGCGCATCGGTGACGGAAGTTCTGTAGCTCCCGTGTTGCCGGGATGGGGTCCCGAGCGGATGTCCATCCGCGCAGCATACTTCGCGCCGACCGAGATCGTGCCGGCGGCGCACGCGATCGGTCGGGTCTCGGCAGATTCTCTCGCGGCCTATCCTCCCGGCATCCCGAACGTCTTGCCGGGGGAGGAGATCATGCCCGCGACGATTGGGTTCCTGCGTGCCGTAGCGGAGAGCCCTTCGGGGTATGTGCGTGGCGCAGTCGATCCTTGTGTCGATTTCGTGAGGGTGGTCACAGCGCGCGGCGAGCAGGACTGATCCGTGAGCCTCATCGAGCGGGACGCCGCGGTCATCGCCGCAGCGCAGCACGTGCGGTTCTTCCCGATGGCGGTCGTAAGCGCGACCGGGGCGATCCTCACCGACGAGAGCGGCCGAGAGCTCATCGACCTGTCTGGTGGGTGGAGCGCCGCCGCCGTCGGCTACGCGCACCCGCGTGTCGTTGAGGCTGTCTCCCAGGCGATGCGCGCGATGCCGGGCATCGGCATCCTCTCCGGCACCCATCGACCGGGGGTGGAGCTGGCCGAGCGGCTGCTAGAACTCATTCCCACTCGCTCCGAAGGTCCGCGAGCGGTCTATCTCGGTCTGGCCGGATCGGATGCCAACACTGCCGTCATCCGTTCGATTCGGGCGTGGTCAGATCGCCCCGGGATTCTCGCCTTTGAGTCCTCCTATCACGGAGGCATGGGACCGTCCCAACAGGTGTCGGGACTATTCACCGCTGCCGACGTTCCGGCGGACGCCGGGCTGATACTCGCACCATACGGAGATCTTGAAGCTGTCGCGGTTGCGCTCGCCGCTGGCGATGTTGCAGCAGTGATCGTTGAACCAATCCTGAGCGACGGCGGGCTCGTCATCCCGGCCCACGATTTTCTCCCCGGCGTACGCCAGCTTTGTGACGACACGGGGACGCTTCTCGTCGTTGACGAGGTCAAGGTCGGGATGGGGCGCACCGGTCGCCTCTTGGCTCACCAACACGACGGCATCGAGCCAGATCTTGTGACGCTCGGAAAGTCCCTCGGCGGCGGACTTTCGCTGTCGGCCGCCATCGGACCTCGCGCGATTCTGAATTCCGATCCCGGCGGAACTTTGCTGACCACCGCGGGTAACCCGGTCGCGTGCTCCGCGGGCCTAGCGGTGCTCGACATTCTCGAGGCGGAACGACTTCCCGATCGCGCGACCCGTCTTGGTGTGCAGTTGGAGTCAGCCCTTGCGGCCTTAGAGCGCGACCACGATCTCGTGTCCAGCGTTCGATCTCGCGGCCTTGTGGGGGGTGTCGAGCTTCGTCGCGCCGACGGATCCGCCGCTCGCACTGAGACTGCCAAAATCGTCTACCGCGCAGCCCAGCTCGGCGTCGTCGTATATTACGTGGGCACGGAGTCAAACGTGCTTGAGCTGACCCCTCCCCTCGTAATCACTCAAGAGGAGCTCGTCAGCGGTCTGCAGATTGTCTCGCGCGCCATCAACGATGTCGTTGCCGGGCGCGTCACGGATCAGGAAGTTGCAGCCTACGCGGGCTGGTAGCTGGCTTTACGACAGAAGCGGGCCGCCTGGGGCGACCCCCTTTCGCTTCACTGAAGTGGAGATCTATTTTCTTTGCTGGCTGCCGAGCAGTCCGCCGAGCAGGTCACCGATGCCAGCCGATGTCGAGGCGGGCTCCGGGGTCGAGGCGGGGGCTTCCTTCTTGCAGCCCGGAAACTGCGACGCGAGGTACGGGAGAACGATCGGGGTGATGATCGGAAGCACCTTCGCAACGATGCAGCTCAGGTCCACGCCACCAAGCGCGGAGCCTTCGGCGACAACCTCGGTCTTCTTGTCGCCGAAGACATTGTTGACGATCTTCTTTCCGTCCTCTTCGTCGATGATGTCGAACTCGGGATGCTGCGAGAGAAGCCTGAGCAACTCCCCGCCCGCATACCCGATTGCGCCTGCTACGGCAGTGCACCGGTATCGCCAAGCGCCGTGGCGGTGCAACTGGCTCCCGGCGATCCCGGCTCGCGGCTGGCGGGCCCAGAACTTGTGGTTCGGCTGTCTATGGTCGAGGGTCTCGACCGCGTCGCGCTGGACGCCGTAATCGCTCGACT
>Ga0105046_10012597_pt1 | contig 13119 bp, 8 predicted proteins | sample MAT03_FD_78385 | JGI IMG/M metagenome (GOLD analysis project Ga0105046, IMG submission 78385) | Freshwater microbial communities from Lake Fryxell liftoff mats and glacier meltwater in Antarctica - MAT-03 (megahit assembly) | ecosystem: Environmental > Aquatic > Freshwater > Ice > Liftoff... | reverse complement strand
TTTTGCCGTCATCCGTCCCATCTTTTTCGTTAAATAGCGCGGCTATTCGCCTCAAAAGATACTTGGCTGACGCCAAAATAATTGGCCTGAAATTGGAAACTTATTTTGACACCGTTCCTAAGGGTATTCACACAAACATCGCTGTTTATTCCGCATTCTCCTCCAAAAACATTTTTAAGACATGGAATAAAGGCCGATGCTCCGGCACGAAGAGGCCTTCCTGTAAGCGCTCCGTTTCAAACCAGCGCAATTCTGCAATATCGTCGTTGGCTTCGGGCTCGCCGGAAGTCAGGTCGCAGGCATATAGGTGTGTAATAATGCCATCCATCGAATCGCGGTAACGCCAGTCGTCGATCCTGCAGGAACCCAGATAGATCATGTTGTCTACCTCTATTTCGCCGCATTCTTCCATCAATTCGCGGATGGCGGCCATTTCATAGCTGTCATCAGATGGATCGGCGAAACCGCCCGGGAAGCGGTTTTTGGTTTCGTTTTCCTTTCTGGCCAGCAAAACCTGCTTGTAATCGTTGCGAAAAACGGCGATATCTACCGTTGGGTATACGGTCGGGAAGCGCCGAATGGTTGCATACAATACGCCGGCCCGAAAATCGCGCATCCGTTCTACTTCGGCCATGGGCAATTCCTCCGGAAAATCCTCCTGTTGCGCCTCCAGCACCTCTTTGCGGTAGCGGCCCGAATATCGGTTCACAAATTCTTCTTCCGTACCATATATCACCACCTCCCCATCCGGCCACTGCTCCATGATCCGGCGGTCCAGTTCCTGGCTCCAAATGCGGTCGTCTGGCAAATCGGGCATTTCGTACACCGGCAATTTTTCTCCATAAACCTCCTCGAACATCTGGGCGCGAAAAATCCAGTCTAAGGGATTCAGGTCGCTGGGCGCCGGATTTGAACCCAGAAACACCATACACTTAGAATGTTGTTTTTGTACGGATTCGATCAGCTTCGTATGTACTTCGTTCAGTTCCAATACTTGAAAGCGTCCTATAATAATACCAGTGGTTGGCATAATGATCAGGTTTGTGTTAAAAAGCAGCGTGTCGGGCTCTACCAATACTTGATATACTTTACTGGGTAAAATCCTCCCGAACAGTTTTACCTATCAGCCGGAGGATCACCCAAATCATAAACGCCGAGATCAGCGCCAAAAACCAGGGCACTTCGATATCCTGCTCCAGATCGACCGAAGTAATTTGTTTGTTGTAAAGATACTGCCCGAATACCTGAAGCCCATTGTTAAAAAAATGGGCCGTCACGGGCACCCAAAAATTACGCGTTTTCCAGTAGAGCCAGCCTAAAAGCATTCCAAGCAACATCCGGGGTAAAAAACCTTCAAACTGAAAATGTATAAAACTGAAAATAGCTGCCGAAAGCAGCAGGGCCACCCATGGGTTAGCGATGCGCCGCATGAGCTGTTGCTGTAGGACGCCCCGGAAAACGAGTTCTTCCCCAATGGCCGGCAACAAGGCAATAATGACCATGTTACCCAGTAATTCCCAGGAATTGTCCATTTGGAGCAAGCCCTTTAACGCCTCGGTGGCTTGTTCCTCCAGCAGCCTTACGCTCTCCGGAATCGGCAGGGCCTTATTAATAGTATAGGTGTATAGTACCAGGGGCGTCGCTGCCAGCATTAACAGCAGGGCCAGGCCAAGCAGTGTCCAGCCAGGAAAGCGGCGAATACCCAGGTAGTCGCGCCAATCGGGTACCTGGCGGATATTACTGCGGTAAAACAGCCAAACGGTACCAAATCCGGCCAACAAGAAGGTTGATGCATGGCTGATACCGACCATCAGGCGCATTTGCCAGCGTTCCGCCAGCGTAGCCTCCGAAGAAAATTGACCGCTCATTAAATCCGTTCCCCAACCCGCCAGCATGGCAATGCTGCCGTAAAGCATCGTGCCTAACACAGCCAGCATCAGGCACAAGGCAAATTGAAGCGCCAGCACGTGCAGCACCTTTGGCTCATTCGGCTGCCAAACAGGAGAGGCCTTTATCTCATTTTCCGGTGGCCCGGGTTCTTGGATTTCATCCATAGGTTTTACTTTTGCGTCAAAGGTAAGCGGCGAGCCCTGGATTGACTTGCCAAAATATACCAAAACTCTTAACCGTTCGCAGATGACTCGCTTAAGCGTCAATATTAATAAGGTAGCCTTGCTGCGCAATGCGCGCGGGGGCAGTTTGCCCGATCTCGTACAGGTAGCCCGCGATTGCGAGGCTTTCGGAGCCCAAGGCATCACCGTGCATCCCCGCCCCGACCAGCGACACGTCCGTTTCGACGATATCCCTGCGCTTCGATCGGTGGTGACCACTGAATTTAACATCGAAGGCAATCCTACCCGCGAGTTCCTGGATATGGTACTGGCCAACCCGCCCCACCAATGTACGCTGGTGCCCGATGTGCCGGATCAATTGACATCGGATGCCGGCTGGGATACCATACGCCATCAAGCGTTCCTGCGCGAGGTCGTTGCAGGTTTACATGCTGCGAACATACGGGTTTCCGTTTTTGTGGACCCCGCGCCCCGTATGATCGAAGGCGCCCTCGAGACCGGCGCCGACCGTGTTGAGTTGTACACCGGAGCTTTTGCCCATCAATTCCCCGAATCCCCGGGCAAGGCCGTGACAGCTTATACGCTGGCAGCCGAAACGGCCAACAGGATCGGCATCGGCATCAATGCCGGTCACGACCTCAATCTGGATAATTTGCGGTATTTCCGCGCCCATTGCCCCGGGCTTCTGGAGGTGAGTATTGGCCATGCGCTCATTGCCGATGCGCTCTATTACGGGTTGGCTAATACGATCCGAATGTATTTGCGAGAACTGCAATAGAGCGAAAAAACGCTGTGCCGAGAGCGGCGCGACACTTGTATATAATATTGATAATTAGTGCTTTAGCAAGTTTTATGCAAAGCGAAAGGCTGAACCCCCATTAAATAATTGTCAATTTTTGCACTTTTCTTCTTGCATTTAATATTACCTTGGTCGCACCGACTGAAGGAAGCAGATCAATAATCAGTCCGGTAAAGTAATTCGAATTTCAAAAAGCCGTCACACGATGAAGCAAATTCCCGGAAGGGCGAAGCTCCATTTGATGCGGCTTTTTTATTGTATAGGGCTATTCTGTACGTGCCCGTATAATCCACTTTATCGCAACTAATCTTTCTCACTTTCTTGTTAACCAAATCATTTTTCACATGAAGCGATTACTAATTACCCTCTTTTGGGTATTAGCTGTCGTCGGCGTTTCCGTGGCACAGCGTACTGTGTCCGGAACAGTTTCCGGCGATGACGGCGAAAACCTAATTGGCGCTACGATTAGCGTCAAAGGCACCTCTTCCGGTACCCGTACCGATGTAAATGGACGGTATTCCGTTCAGGTACCGGCCGGTTCCAACACACTTGTTATCTCTTACACCGGTTATTCCACCCAGGAAGTCACCTTGGGCGCATCCGACGTGGTCGATGTCGAGCTGGCTGCCGGCCTGCAGTTGGAAGAAACCGTTGTAACCGCGCTGGGTATTACCCGTTCGGAAAAAGCGCTCGGGTACTCTCTTCAGGCTATCAATGCCGAAGAGCTTACGCGGGCACGCACCACCAATGTGGTATCCGCACTGTCTGGTAAAATCGCCGGCGCGCAGATCACCTCCAGCAGCAACCTCGGCGGTTCTTCCCGTATCATCCTGCGCGGTGCGCGGGCTATTCAGGGCAATAACCAGCCGCTGTTCGTGGTAGACGGTGTGCCGATCGATAACTCGAACTTCACCACGGCCGATCAGGCCCGCGGGGCGTTGGGATACGATTACGGCAATGCCGCCCAGGACATCAATCCGGACGATATTGAATCTATTTCCGTGTTGAAAGGGGCATCGGCCGCAGCCTTGTACGGCTCGCGGGCAGCCAACGGTGTGATCGTCATTACGACCAAAAAAGGCACCGGTAACAAACGCAAACCGGTCGGCGTCACCTTCAGCACCGATAATTATTTCAACGACGTCGCTTTTCTGCCTAATTATCAGAATTCGTATGGCGGTGGTCCGGATGCCCTGAATATCCGGCCGCGCGGCTATGCCGACAATTCCGGTTTTTATAAAACCAGCTTTACCGACGACGACGGTACGGTGTATTCCTCCTTCGACCTCGTTCCCGATTATTCGTATGACGGCTCCTGGGGCCCCGCCTTTAATTCGACGGCAAAAGGTTACCTGGAAGGTTTTGCAGATGCCAACGGCGTTTCTTTCGGCGATCTGAGCCAATATGGCGGAACGCCCATCACCTATCGCCCCTGGAATAGCTGGGATTCGTATGATCCAAATAATTTTGGGAAATCCATCGCCTGGGGACCGCAGCCGGACAACATCAAAAACTACTATGAGCATGGTTTCATGACCAACAATAATATTTCGTTCACCGGTGGCAGCGAAAAAGCTTATTTCCGGGGTTCTTACACGAATTTGTATCAAAAAGGGACCATTCCAAATGCATCCTTGCGCCGCAACAGCGTGAGCCTTAATTCGGGTTTGCAAGCGACGGATTATATTGCGGTAACCCTCGGCTTCACGTATGTGCAAAATAAAGGCAGAGGCCGCGGCGCCACCGGTTACAACAGCTCGGGATCCAACTTCAATCAATGGTTCCAACGCCAGTTGAACATCGAAGACCTGAAGTTTTATCAGAATCCGAGCGACCCGACGGTTCAGCGCTCCTGGAACCGCGGCAGCGCCGACGACGCGTTCCCGCTATATTGGGATAACCCATACTGGTGGGCATACGAACGGCCGCAAAACGACCAACGCGACCGCATGTTCGGAAACGCCGGTGTTACGCTGAAACTGAATAGCTGGTTGTCGCTGCAAGGCCGGGCTATGACCGATTTTTACACGGAAGTACGGGAAGAGAAAATTGCCGTGGGTAGCGTAGATATTTCGAAATACAGCAAGGATATTTACACGCTGAGCGAAAACAACTACGATTTGATGTTGCGCGCCAATAAACAGTTGTCTAACAAATTCTCCATAGAGGCTTTTGTCGGCGGCAACCGCTTAGACCGCAAACTGCGTCGCAACTTCAACAGCACCCAGGGCGGTCTCGGTACGCCTGGTTTTTATAATCTGTCGAACTCCATCAGCGCATTGGCCGTTACCGATTTCACGGAACGCAAACGTATCAATTCGGTATTCGGGTCAGTATCGCTCGGATTTAACAACATGCTGTACGTGGACCTAACCGGCCGGAACGACTGGTCTTCCACTTTGCCGGCTGATAACAATTCCTATTTCTATCCATCCGTGGCGGGAAGCTTTATCTTATCGGAGCTATTCTCTGAAAACCTCGCCAAATCCTTGTCTTTCGCAAAAATACGCGCCAGTTGGGCACAGGTCGGTAACGATACCGATCCGTACCGTATCCTGGATCCTGTGTATAACTCCCGCCCGAACTTCGGCAGCAATCCGCTGGTCACTGTGGCAGGTCTGATCAACAACCCGAACCTGGTACCTGAAAAGACCAGCTCGTGGGAAGTAGGAACCGAATTGCGATTTTTGAAAAACCGCATTACCCTCGATGCAACCTATTATAACGCGCTGACTGAAAACCAGATCGCACAGGTGGACCAGTCCAGCACCACAGGTTACACAGGCCGCATCCTGAACGTAGGTAGCATTGAAAACAGCGGGATCGAATTGTCCCTGAATGTTGTTCCGTTCAAAACCAAAAACTTTGAATGGTCGGTAGGCGTCAATTTTGCCCGCAACCGCAACAAAGTTGTAGATCTGATAGAAGGTGTGCAAAGTATTCGTTTGGCCACGTTCCCCTTCTCCGCCAGTATTGAGGCCCGTGAAGGCGAGGCCTATGGTACGATCGTGGGCACAGACTTTACCTACGATGCAAACGGTAATAAATTAGTAGACGCCGACGGTTTCTACGTTGCCACACCGACACCTGTTCCGCTTGGTTCCGTACTGGCAGACTTTACAGGCGGCGCCACTACGGCTTTGACGTACCGGGGCGTATCGCTCAGCATTCTGGTCGATTACCAAAAAGGCGGTCAGCTCTTCTCCTTATCCAATATGTGGGGTAAATACTCCGGCCTGCTGGAAGAAACCGCCGAAAACGGTGTACGCGAAAACGGCATTATTGCGGAAGGCGTATATGAAGAAGGCAGCGTCGTAAATGGCGAAGACGTGTCTGGACAACCCAACAAGACGAGTGTTGCTGCAATTGACCACTTTTTTGTCAATCAGGGCTATTTCATCGCTCGGGCCGATTTATACGACGCCAGTTACCTTAAATTACGTGAAGCGCGCGTTAGCTGGAGCATGCCGCGCAAATGGTTTAACAACAAAGTTGAAAACCTGTCGCTGTCTTTGGTTGGACGAAATCTGGCAATCCTGTTCAAAAACGTACCCAACATCGATCCGGAAGCCGCGCTCAGCGCGGGCAACGTTCAGGGTTCGGAAGGTGGACAACTGCCGACGGAGCGTTCGATCGGCTTCAACCTGACGGTTGGATTCTAAGGAGAATCCCGTCATTTCATTCATTTCAAAATGTTTAAAATATGAATAAGCGAAAAATAAAATCCTTCTCGGGAATCGTGTTGCTGGGGCTTCTTGGCTTCGTTAGCTGCACGAAGGACTTCGAAGAGATCAATCAAAATCCGAACAATCCGGTAACGGCCTCCACGGCTTTTTTGCTCACTTCGGCTCAAAAATCACTGGCTGATAACATTTTTGACGAGTGGTTCAACGGCCGTTTCGGCAATCAAATGGCGCAATACTGGGCGTCGAACTCCTACACGGATGAAAGTCGCTTCAGCACGAGCGCCCTGCGTACGCGTATTGCCAATCCCTACTGGCGCCTGCATTACAACACGACGCTACAGGATTTGCAGGAAATCATCAGAAGTGTAGATGCAGACCCAAGGGTTGCAGGCCTGAACGGTAACGTAGACAACCAGAAAGCCGTGGCAATGACCTTGCAAGTCTATATGTTTCAGATCATTACCGATACCTGGGGCGCCGTGCCTTACAGCCAGGCTTTGAAAGGGAAAGAGATTCCGTTTCCAGCGTATGATGATCAAAGAACGATCTATTTAGGTATGCTGGCCTCGCTGAATACGGCCAACGGACTGATCAAGGAAAACGAGCCCGGTCCGAACGGCGACCAGATGTACGGCGGCAATATGACGCAATGGCGCAAATTCGTGAATTCGCTGAAAATGCGGGTTGCTATACGTATGGCCGATAAAGAAGACGCTTTGGCGAAACAAGCGATTCAGGAAGCGTACACGGCCGGAGTAATTTTGAATAACGCCGACAACGGTCAGTTCAACTACCTTTCTTCTCTGCCGAATGCCAATCCGATTTACGAAGATTTCCTGACACGGAAAGATTTTGCGTCCAGCAATACCATGGTGGATACGCTGAAAAACCTGAACGATCCCCGCCTGGGCTATTATTATGCCCCGGCACAGGCAAGCGGCACTTTTATCGGCGAGGTATATGGCATGACAGACGGACAGGCGGCCTCCACGACATTAGCCGACGTTTCGCAACGGAGCATCCGGGTGATTTCGGCAGATTTTCCGGGTATTATGCTCGATGCGGCTGAAGTTAACTTTATACTGGCCGAAGCGGGCGAACGCTGGAACGATCTGACCTTGGGCGGTACGCCTAAGTCGTATTACGACGCCGGCATCCACGCCTCCATGGACTTTTGGGCTGAAGGCGCATTATCTTCCACCGATATCAACAACTATATTGCACAGCCGGGCGTCGATTATGACGCACTGAAGGCAGCCGGTGCAAGCTGGAAGCAGATCATCGGTTTCCAAAAATGGATCGCGCTGTATACCCAGGGCGTACAAGGATGGTCGGAATATCGCCGGCTTGATTTTGGCGTACTGAAAAAAGCCCGCGGCCTGGCCTCTTTCAATGATGTGACCAAGAAACCCGAAGACGTGATTCCGTTACGCCTGATTTACCCCAGCGAAGAAGCAACCCTGAACGGGGTTAATTTCGCGGCAGCCGTTGCGGCTCAGGGTACCAACAACCTGCGCACCCGGCTCTGGTGGGATCAGCAATAAAAAATTAATGTCCAAGATTTTTTGTGCGGCTGTTTCTCTCCGGAGAAACAGCCGTTTTTCATTGTTGCAAAAAACAGCCAGGCTTAATATATCATTTTTTGCACAAATATTCCAACCTTTCTGCTCCGAAAGCAGGTCTTTTACAAACATTGAGCGTCTGAGAGTCGCTGTTCGCAATAGATTTTCGTCTTTTTGTCAAAAAAATCGCGAAAAACTCCATTCCTTCACGCCCACGCTTAATCTTTGGACGCCCGGCCTAAACAAAAACGCCGGTAACTACAGCCAGACTTAAATTAATCTTCCCCTTAGCCAACCGTTTTCTTTTGAATTACCTTTCACATCATTCATTAACCAAATTTAATTCTTATTGTATGAAACAATTACTCACAACCCTTTATCTGGTGTTCGCAATGGCAAGCATGATGCTCGCCCAGCGCACCGTGACGGGCGTCGTGTCCGGCGATGACGGTGAAACGCTCATCGGCGCAACGGTGGGCGTTAGAGGCGCTGCCTCCGGCACCCGCACTGACGTCAGCGGCAAGTATTCCTTAGTGGTACCAGCCGGCTCAGACGTTCTGCTGTTTTCCTACACCGGTTACCAAACTCAGGAAATTACGTTGGGTGCATCTAACACCGTGGACGTGGTCCTGGCCGCAGGTCAAATCCTCCAGGAAGCTGTGGTAACTGCGCTTGGGATCACCCGCTCTGAAAAATCTTTGGGCTACACGGTGTCAAAAATTGACGGAAGCACGGTGACGAACTCTGGAGAAGTAAACGCCATTCAGGGACTCGCGGCCAAAGGCGCCGGGATCCAGGTTATCAGTTCCGGCGGTACGCCAGGGGCCTCTTCCAAAATCCTGCTCCGCGGTAACTCGACCCTGCAATTGGACAACCAGCCCCTGATCGTGATCGATAACGTTCCTTATGACAACTCGGTCAATACGTTTCAGGCAGGCGACTATCCATTTAACGCGAACCTCCAGGGTGTGAACGAATCGAACCGCGGATTCGATATCAATCCTGCAGACATCGAAAGTATTTCTGTATTGAAAGGCCCCTCTGCGGCCGCATTGTACGGTACGCGCGCTGCCAACGGCGTTATTATGATCACGACAAAAAAAGGTGCTAAAGGCAGCCTTAAAGTCAATTATTCCGGCTCTTTCGCTTCCGATGAAGTAAACAAACTGCCTGATTTGCAGAATACTTATGGACAAGGAACCGCAGGCGGCGCCGCGCTGATCGAGAATGGCGTTGTTGTGGGAAGCACGGCAGCCGGTCCATCGGCCGCCCAAACGCCACGCAGCTGGGGTCCACTCCTCACCCAATCGTTCGACAACCTGGACACCTATTTCCAAAGAGGAACGACGGTTAACAACAACCTGTCTTTGTCCGGCGGCTCTGAAAATACGACGTTCCGTTTTTCTTACGGTAATACCAACCAAACGGGTATCGTTCCGAACACCTTGCTCAACCGCAATGCGTTCCGCCTCAACGCCACGACCGGTACCGATAAATTTAAGGTAACTGTTTCGGGCGCCTACACGGCTACGCAGGACAACAAAGCGCAAAACGGCAGCAACCTGTCGGGCGTAATGCTTCCGCTGCTGCGGATGCCTGCCGACTTTAATATCCTCGGCGGTAATGCGCCTTCCGGTTATGAAAATGTCGACGGATCGCAACACACTTATTTTGCGCCTTATGACAACCCGCTGTGGTCGGCTTTTCACAACACCAACAGGTCGAATCTGGGCCGGTTTACCGGATCGCTCGGCATGGATTACATGCCCATTGATTGGCTGACCTTGACGTTCCGGATCAGCACGGATATGTACAACGATCAACGCAAGTCCATTTATGATATCGGCAATAACAACTACGACACCCGCGGTGAAGTATGGGAAGCCAATAACAAACACGAAGAGGTCAACACCGATTTCCTGGCACGGTTTAACAAAACCTTCGGCGATATTTCGGCCAGCCTGCTCGTAGGTTCGCAATTGAACCAGCGGGTAGACGAATCCGTTTTCGCGAGGGGCAGAAACTTGGCGGCCGCCAATTTTTACAACCTGAAAAACGCATCGGAGCTCTACGCCGACAATGCCAAGGCTACCCGTCGTATTGCCGGTGTATTTGGCTCGCTTGATTTGGGTTACAAAGAATTGATTTACCTGACCTTGGGTGGCCGGAATGACTGGGCTTCCACGTTTGGAGCACGGGCTAAAAACAGTTTTTTCTACCCAAGCGCTTCCCTGTCGTTTATCCCGACGGAATTATTTGACAAAAACGACATTTTGTCCTACCTGAAAATCCGCGCTTCCTTTGCGCAGGCCGGGCGCGAACCCTCGGTTTACAGCGCATTGACCTACTACGGCCGCCCGACCTTTACGGATGGCTTTACCAATGGCGTGTCCTTCCCTTACCTCGGACAAAATGGTTTCGTTATCGGCCAAGGCAGCCCGAACGTATTGGGCAATGAAACCCTGCGTCCGGAGATCAACACCTCTTATGAGGGTGGTTTCGATTTTCGTTTGTGGAAAAACCGCGTACGCGCGGCCTTTACGTATTATAATTCAAAATCCACCGATTTGTTGGTTGTTCGTCCGATCGCCGCTGCTTCGGGTTTCTCCTTCTACACCAGCAATGTCGGTGAAATGGAGAACAAAGGGATCGAGATCGAGATGGACGTAGATGTTATCCGCAATGCCAACTTTACCTGGACTGTAGGCGGTAATTTCACCAAAAACACCAACGAGGTGATCAAACTGGCGCCCGGTGTGGACCAATTCAGTATTGAAAGCGCTTTCACCGGCATCGGTTCGTATGCCATCGCAGGCATGCCGTACGGCGCTGTGTTTGGAACGAAATGGAGCCGCAACGCGCAAGGCCAGCTGATTATCGGCGCAAACGGATTGCCGACGAGAGCCGCAACGGAAGGTTTCCTTGGAAATCCTTACCCGGATTACACGGCTGCTATCCGCAGCTCCTTGAAATTTAAAGGTTTTACCCTCTCGGGATTGCTCGACATCCGCCAGGGCGGTATCCTTTGGAATGGTACGCATGCCCGTTTGAATCAAATCGGCAGAACCCAGGAATCGGCAGACGGCCGTGCCAATTACTACGTGATCGACGGTGTTAAAGCTTCCGACGGTACGCCAAACAATGTCCGGGTCAGCTCCTTTAACTACTTCCGTACCTTCAAAGGGGACGGCGGAGCTTATGCCGTAGAGAATGCGATTGAAGATGGCTCCTGGATCCGTTTACGTGAAGTATCGCTCAACTACGATTTGCCGAAAATCAAAAAGGTAGAAAATCTGAGCATCTACGTTACAGGCCGTAACCTATGGCTGAGCACCGATTATACGGGCGTCGATCCGGAAACCAGCTTGACCGGCTCCGGCTCCAACGTAGGCGGTTTTGACTACTTCAACATGCCTGGAACACGTTCTTATATCGTAGGTATTCGCGCAGGGTTCTAAATTTTTAACCATCAGCAATTCAAACAATGAAAAAGATACTTTCAATAATTTCCGTTTTTGCCCTGGTTATATTTGCCTCGGGCTGCAAAAAATTTGTTGAGGGATACGACGTGTCCCCGAACGATCCGGTTGACGTAAACATCGAAGTACTGCTCACCGGTACCGAGGTGGCGACTTTCAACAATTACACAACCAACCTGGCTCGGATTCCGTCCGTTTTCATGAATCAAACCGCCGGTCGTCAGTTCCAATACGCTGATCTTCAGGAGTATCTCCTGATCGAATCGACCATCGACAACGAATGGCAGCAACTGTACAACGGCGGCATGATCAACGCCCAGCAGGTGATTGACAAAGCAGGCGACAACTTCAAATACTATCGTGGGATCGGGTATATTCTGAAAGCCATGAACCTGGGATTAGCCACCGACGATTGGGGAGATGTTCCAAATTTGCAGGCCCTGAAAGGTTTGGAAGGGGAAGCGAACTTTAACCCCGCCTACGACGCTCAGGAAAACATTTACCGGGACATTCAAGCCTGGCTGGACCTTGCCATCACTGATCTGAACAGCCCTGCTGCCGATAATACGCGTGTACCGAGCATTGATGACCTGGTTTTCGGTGGTGATCCGCAAAAGTGGAGAAACGTAGCCCGAATCCTGAAAGCGCGTTATTACAACCACTTGAGCAAACGCGACCCTGCGGCTTCGGCCAACCAGGCTTTGGCGGTTTTAGATGCCGCTTATGCCGATGGTTTGGATGCAGCGGACGACGATATGCAGGCTTATCACGATGATTCAGGCAATGCCAACAACCAGTGGTGGGATTTTGAAGACAACCGTACGGGCTACCTCACGATGAATCAATTCTTCATCGATTTGCTGACGGGCGATCCTCGCCTGCCGCTGTATGCGGTTTCGCCGGACGATCAGTCGCCTGTAGGCCCTTACTACGCCAGCCAAGCCGCTCCGCTGCCTTTGGTAACGTTTTTTGAAGCCAAGTTTATCGAAGCCGAGGCCGCCTTGCGCCTCAATACCCCCGCCGGTAAAGTCCGTGCAGCAACGGCTGACAATGAAGCCATCACAGCCAACCTGACCAAGCTCGGCGTGGCCGATCCAGCCTTTCTGCTGTTGAATGCCAGCGAAACGGACCTGACGATCTCCCTGGAAAAAATCATGACCCAGAAGTATATCGCCATGTTCACACAGCCGGAAGTTTGGACCGACTGGCGCCGCACCGGCTTTCCGGTATTGACGCCTAACGCAAGCACCATCACAGAAATACCGCGCCGTATGCCTACGTCGCAAAATGAACGCCTGTACAACGCCAAAGCAACGGTAGTATCCGATATTACCCAACGCGTTTGGTGGGATCAATAACCTAATTTCATCGGGTAAATAACCCGATTCTCCCCACAAGAGGCTGTACCGGCATTCAAGCCGGTCGGCCTCTTGTCATTTAATGGTAAAAATATGGACCCAAAAGCGCTCTGGGGCACGGTATATCTAAACCATGCCTCAATCTTTTCTAATTAATACGCCA
>Ga0105046_10012596_pt1 | contig 13120 bp, 6 predicted proteins | sample MAT03_FD_78385 | JGI IMG/M metagenome (GOLD analysis project Ga0105046, IMG submission 78385) | Freshwater microbial communities from Lake Fryxell liftoff mats and glacier meltwater in Antarctica - MAT-03 (megahit assembly) | ecosystem: Environmental > Aquatic > Freshwater > Ice > Liftoff... | reverse complement strand
TTACGAATGGGCTGGCGGAGTTTGTGGCGCAGGAGGAGATGTCGCGGTTTCATGGGTACTGGTGGTCGCCGGACTCGAAGACGATTTTGTATCAGCAGACGGACACGAAGGGGATGGAGACGTTTTACATCGCCGATGCGATGAACCCTGGGAAGGAGCCGGATTCGTGGCCGTATCCGCGGGCGGGGAAGAAGAACGCGGACGTGAAGCTGGGGTTTGTGAGCGCGAGTGGGGGCGGCGAGACCAAGTGGGTGACGTGGTATCGCGAGCAGTATCCGTATGTGGCGACGGTGAGCTGGAGCGAGGGTGCGCCGCCGTACATCATGGTGCAGAACCGCACGCAGACGACGCAGGCGCTGCTGCGCGTGAACCCCCAGACGGGGGCGTGTATCGAGATTCTTGGGGAGCGCGATGCGGCGTGGATGAACATTTATGAATCCTGCCCGAAGTGGCTTGGCAAGGGGGCCGGGTTTGTGTGGGTGACTGACGAGGTTTTGGACAAGACCGCCGTCGGCACGGCTGGGGCGGGCGATTATCCGCGGCTGGAGGTGTATGACGCCAAGGGCCAGAAGAAGCTGGTGGCGACGCCGAAGCAGTTCCCGCTGATGGATGTGCTGAGCGTGGATGATGAGGGGAAGTATGCGGTGGTGAGTGCCTCGCCCGATGGTGTGCGGACGCAAGTGTGGAAACTGGCGATTGATGGGAGCGGCGGCGATCCGGTGCGGCTGAGCGGCGGCACGCCGGGGGCGAGCGACGACGGGCAGTATGGCGCGGCGTTTGGCAAGAGCGACAGTGTGTTTGTGGAGTCGAGCGCGCGGGTGGATGGCACGATGGCGTGGACGGTGAAGAACGTGGAGGGGCGAGTGCTGGGGAGCATCAAGAGTGTGGCGGAGAGGCCCAAGGAACTGCCGCGGATTGAGCTGATGAGCGTGAAGGCGGGGGCTGATGGAAGCGAGTTTCGGTGTGTGGTGATCAAGCCGCGAGACTTTGACCCGAGCAAGAAGTATCCGGTGGTGAACCAGGTGTATGGCGGGCCGATCTCGAACGTGGTGAACGCGGCGGGGATGGGCTATGTGCTGCACCAGTGGCTGGCGGATCGCGGGTTCATCGTGGTGAGCATTGACAATCGCGGCACGCCGCGGCGGGGACGGGCATGGGAGCGGTCGATCAAGAACAACCTGATCGACGGGCCCTTGCAGGATCAGTGCGATGCGCTGGCGGCGCTGGGCGCGAAGGTGCCACAGATGGATCTGAAGCGGGTGGGCATCAGCGGGTGGAGCTTTGGCGGCTACTTCAGCGCCATGGCGGCGATGCGGCGGCCGGACGTGTTCGCGTGCGGGATTGCCGGCGCGCCGGTGTGCGCGTGGGAGGATTACGACACGCACTACACCGAGCGGTATATGGGCCTGCCGGAGAAGAACCCGGAGGGGTATAAGGCGGCCAATGTGCTGACGTACTGCAAGGACCTGACGGTGCCGTTGCTGCTGATCCACGGTACGGCGGATGACAATGTGTACTTCATGCACGCGCTCAAGATGAGCAATGCCATGTTCCGGGCCCAGCGGTCGTTTGAGTTTTTGCCTTTGGCGGGGTTCACGCACATGGTGCCAGAGCCGGAGGTAACGACGGCGCTGCAGACGCGGATGGAGCAGTTTTTGAAAAAGTCGCTGGGGGGGCCGGAGGCGCGATGAGGGGGGCGAGGTTCAGGGATTTGGCAGAGAGGGGGACGCGCGTTCTCGCCAGAGGGCGGCGTGGATGGGGTCATTGAGGCGAACGTAGAGATCGACGACGAGGCGAGCTTGTTTGGTGAGGGTTGCAGTGTCCGCGTTGGCGGACTGCATGGCGGTGTAGCCAGCGGTGAGAGTGGCTGCGGCGGCGTCAAACTTGCCGTTTCCCTCGAGAGCAGCCGCGAGTCGACGCTGCACCGTGAGAGTGTCGGTGGCGGCGGGGCCATGTATGTCGTGATAGGCTCGGAAGGCGTCGTCGAGGAGTTGGACGGACTGCTCCCAGCGCTTCGCCTTCGCGCACGCGAGGCCGAAGTTTGCCTGAGCTTCGAGGGTGCGGAAGTGGGTGGGGCCGAGTTTGCGTTTCATAGCGTCGAGGGTCGGGGCGAAAGCGGTCGCGGCGTCAGCATGGCGGCCGAGATGGTTGAGAATCGAAGCGCGTTCACCGGCGGCCCAGAGCGAAGGAGCGGCCTCGGCGCCAAGATTGGCGGACATTTTATCGAGGACGGCGGTCATTTCGGTCAGGGCTTGATTGAATAGGGTGGCGGCAGCAGCGGGCTCATTGGCTCGCAGGAGCTTGGCGCGTTGAACGGAGATGAGGGCGAGGTTGTATTCGGTGATGAGGGATTCTTCAGCGAGCGCGCCGAGGGTTCGGCGGCGACGGGATAAGACATCGGTGTAGATCGCGGCTGCTTCGTCGGGACGGCCGGCGTGTTTGAGCGATCCTGCGAGCTGGTGGCGGGCATCGAGGAGGAGGGGGTCGTCGGGTCCGAATTGAGACTGGCGGGATTGGATCGCGGGTTGCAGGAGAGCGGCTGCCTCAGTGGACTCGCCTTCCTGGCGGTAGAGGGCTTCGGCGAGCATGAAAACGGCGCGGAAGCGGGCATCGCTCCGCTCGAGGCCGGCTTCGTCGAGTCGCTGGACCGCGGCGCGATAGTGAAGTTCCGCCTTCGTGGAATCGCCCATTTTGATGTATGCCGATCCGAGGGCGGCCCGGACCCGCCCTTCGACGGAGGGACGACCAACAAAGCGGGTAGCGACACTCGCGGAGGCGTAGTCGATGAGTTCCTTTGTGGAGAGAGTGGGCTCATAGTTTTCTACGTTCCCCATGGAGAGGACATCGTCAGTGAGGAAGACTTCCACTTCGAGCGCGGTGTCGCGTTCGCGGGTTGCGACGCGGGCCTGCCAAGCGGCGGCGGTGAGACCGGCAGAGAGGGCGAGGAACACGGCGGTGAGAGCAGTGACGAGGGCGCGGTGACGCCCCACGAGTTTTTTGAGTTGATAGGAGGCGCTCTCGGGGGCGGCGTGGAGTGGGAGGCCTTCGAGGTAGTTCGTGATGTCCCTGGCAAGGTCAGTCGGGGAGGCGTAGCGGCGCTCGCGTTCCTTTCGCATTGCGAAAAGGGGGATCCACTCGAGTTCCTGCTTTAGTTTTCGCGCGAGGACTTCAAGCTCGACGCTGCGTTGGTGAGCGATTGCGGCCGAGGAGGAAACGTCGAGAGCTGTGAGGCGTGTGCTGGGGCGGGGCGGCTCGACCTCGCGGATGATCCGCTGCATCTCCTCGTAGCCTTTGGCGCGGAGGTGAGCGGCATCGAAGGGGAGGAGGCCGGTGACGAGTTGGTAAAGGATGACACCGAGCGAGTAGACATCGGTGCGCGTATCGATGTCGAGACGGCCGACGCCGGCCTGCTCGGGGCTCATGTACTCCGGGGTTCCGATCATCTGTCCCGTGTGGGTGAAGACCGTCTTTTCGGTAAGGGTGTGGCTGAGCGCCTTGGCGACACCGAAATCGATAACCTTGGGGCTGGGGGTACCGTCGATTTCTCCGACGAGGATGTTGCTGGGCTTCAAGTCGCGATGGATGATGCCTTTGTGATGGGCGTGCTGAACGGCTTCGCAGACGCGGATGAACATTCTGAGTCGATGTTCTACGGTGATTCGCTTGTCGTCGCAATAGGCCGTAATGGGCTGGCCCTTGACGTGCTCCATGACGAAATAGGGGCGGCCCTCGACAGTCGTACCAGCATCGAGCACCCGGGCGATGTGGGGGTGTTCCATCAACGCAAGGGTTTGTCGCTCCTGCTCAAAACGCGCGACGACGGCTTTGGAGTCCATGCCGGGCTTGATGACCTTTATCGCGACGCGCTTGACCATTTGGTCGCGACGCTCCGCGAGATAGACGATGCCGAAGCCACCCTCTCCGAGAACGGCGAGAACGCGATATCGGCCGATGAACTGCGGATGGGTGGCCGATGCCGCCGGGAGCACTTCGGCTACGACAGCATCGAGCTTCGCAGCGAGGTTGTGGAAAGGAGCACTGAGCGATGGCGTGTCTCGCGCAGCGGCCACCAGCCGAGCGACTCGGGTGCAAACTTCATCGTCATCCGGACAGGTTGCGGCGAGCCACGACTCCAATGACTCCGGCGGGCGCTGCATCGCTTCATCAAAGAGATGTTCGACGCGACGCAGTTGAGCCGGTGTGAGGTCGCTCACGACCGCTCTCCATCAACATTCGGCCACATCTTCAAATACGCCCGCGCCATCTTCCACCGCCGCTCCACTGTCCGCAGCGGCAGTCCCATCAACGTCGCTGCCCGCTCCAGCGGGATCCGCCCGTGCCCATGCAGTGTCACCACCTCCGCCGCCTCCGGGTGAGCCTCGTGCAATGCGCTCATCGCATCTAGAAATCGGCTCATTTCTCCCGCCTCCGGCCCTTCAAACTCCGCTGGCGGTGCAACTGCCTCATTGAGCGAGACCGGCCGTGCTCCCCCGCCGCGCTTCGCCGCCTCTCCATCTCGCCGGTGGTGCGCGATGATCCGAAACATGAACCGTGTCGCCAGTGCGAAGAACTGATCCCGATTGACAAACCCTGCGCGCTGCTGCTTCAGCTCCATCATCGCATCGTGCGCCACCATCGTCACACCCAGCGTGCCATCACTCCCGCGCCGCTCATCACCCGCCCCCTCCTTCTCAAGTGCGTTGTAGGCAATGGCCCGAAAATCGTCATACACACGCTCCGCCACGCGCCCAAACGCGCCGGCATCGCCACCGTGCAACCGATCCAGAAGCGACGTCAGACCTGTTGAATCCATGTTTAGCTCGCGCTCGGGCACACACACCGCCAAAGGCCGCGCGGCCTCCGGACCACCCAAACAGATTCCACCCGAAACAGATATCCAAAAAAGTATATGTGATCTGGCGGGTCCCCGTTTTTCTCGGCCGTGGAGTGGTGAGGGCCGGGAACGCCAGCACTGTGCTCGGCACCCCGGCCCGCCAATCGCCCATGCTCTTGAAAGGAGCTCGTATGAAGAAGTTTGCTCTGTCGTTTGTCGCTGCCCTCCCCGCCTTGCTGGCCTCGGCCGGTGGTCTCGCCGTCATCGGCGCGACCACCCTCGGTTCGAGCACGCCGACCGCACAGGCTTGCCCGATCCCGAGCGCCAACATCCGCGTGGTGAGCAGCCAGCCCATGGGGTTCCGCGGCGACACCGTCACCTGGACCGTCGAGCTCCGTGGCCCCAACGGCCAACGTCTCGCCAACGTCCCCATCAACTTCTCCTTCCGTTCCGATGCCCACGGGGCTCGCCATATCAGCCAGGGCTGCACTAACAGCTCCGGCCGGGCCACGCTCACCTTCCGCATCCCAACCTCGGTCAACGAAGACAACGTTTTCCTCATCGCCCGCTCGGTGGGCAACTACCCCGTGAGTGTTGACCAGCGCATCGCCATCGGCCGTCGCCGCTAATCGGCTCGGGCGACCTCTCCCTAACACTCTTTCGGCCGCGCCGGGCCAACGCCCGCCGCGGCCTTTCCTGACCGAGATATCCCGTTTTCGACTCCTGTCCCGATCCTCGAAAGGAACTCCCATGCTCTCACGCTCGTTCGTTCGTTCCGCCGCCCTCCTCGTCACCCTCGCCGCCGCTCACGCCGCCAGCGCCCAGGCGATCACCTTTTCACAGTTCCCGCGCGTCGCCGAAACACCGACCACCAACGGCTGGGACTACGAAGACCGCGCCCGATTCGAACCCCCCGCCGATGTCTGCGAATGCAACAGCGGTGCTCGTCCCTACGCCGTGAATGAGCAAAATCTCACCAGCATCGGAACCCTCACTCTCTCCGGCTTCCGTAGCCCTGAAGATGCCGGCCGGCTCTGTGGCTACGACACTACCCATCGCGTCAACCGCGTCTGGGTCGACGCGATGGCTCGCTACGACTCCAGCGATGCCGGCCGCTACCGCCTCCGCGTCACTGCCCCCGGCCTCGATACCACCATCACCAGCGACTCGTTCACCAGCGACACCAACTGCCGCTACCGCCTCGGTGCCGACGGCGAAATCACCCACCTGCTCCCGCTCAACCAGTGGTACTGCGCCATCGACAACATGACCTTCCGCCTCAGCCGCGTTCTCGATTCGCACAACACCGTCCTTCGCTGCAAGGCCGCCCGCGTGAAGATCGAGATTGTCCCCCGGCCTCAGTTCGTTGGTCAGCCCATCCCCCAAGTCGTATGCGAGAACGAGCCAGCCCTCTTCATCTCGCGCGCTACCGCGTATCCCGCGCCGGCCTTCCAGTGGCGTCGCAATGGTGTCCCCATCCCCGGCACCACCGCCTTCTACTACCACCTGCCCTCAGCCAGCCTCGCCGATGCCGGCACCATTGATTGCGTCGCGACCGACGGCGGCGGATTCACCACCACCTCCACCCCCGCATCACTCACCGTCAACCCCGCGCCCAGGTCGCTCGCATCTTTCTCGCTAAGCCCCTCCGTCGTCTGCGAGGGCTACCGCGGCCAGCTCGTCCTTCAACCCTCCGGCGGCGCCCCGACCGATCAAATCGTGATCACCGCATTCGACTCCGACGGCCCCGAAATCTACCGCGGCGCTAACACCACCGTCACCCTTAACGCCCCCTCAGACAACATGACGTTCTATGCCCACACCGAAAACCAGTGCGGCCAGACCACCCCCGTTGAGGCCTCCTTCACCGTGAACCCCGCTACACGCATCGTCGAGCAGTCCTCCGCCCTAACCATCGCGTGCCGAACCGATGATTCCTCGCTCTTCGTCTCCGCTTCAGGGCACGACCCTCTCTCGTTCCAATGGTTCCGCAATGGTGTACCCATCTCGGGTGCCATCGACAGCACGCTCACGCGCTCACCGCTGAGCAGCGACCAAACCGGCTCGTACTTCTGCCGCGTCTCCGGCCCCTGCCGCTCCGTGGACTCCCGCCTCATGACCTTCCGCTCCTGCCCGGCCGACATGAACTGCGATGGAGCCCTCTCACCCGACGATCTCGCCGACTTTATCACCACCTACTTCTCCTCGAACCTCGACCCCTCCGCCGACTTCGACCAAGACGGCGCCAAGACTCCCGACGACTTGGCCGATTTCATCTCCACGTTCTTTGCCGGCTGCGACTGATTGCCCCCGGCCTCCCGGCTCTCTTCGCCGACCGCCAACCAAGACGCTTTACCTACTTTGACTATTTCCTCTGCCCACAGGTTCTCCAAAGAGAACCGGTGGGCTTTGTTTCAGCCAAATCTTCGCAAATTTCACGCCCCGGCACCGCACCCTCCGCAGCAAATTTGGGTATACTCAGTTCCTCTCAAACCGTCGCCCGGAGCGACAGCGATGCGTCATCTGTTCAAACCCGCTTTCCTGACACTGGTCATTTCACTCGCGCCAGCGCCCACCTTGCTCGCGCAAACCACCCGCACCCTCAACGCCACAACAATCCCTGAGGTGACCGGCTGGAACTTCGAGTCCGAAGCGATTGGCCCCGTCGGCACTTGTACTGGCTGCTTCAACAGCGACACATCAAACAGATGCAGCGCCACCGCTCCCGGCGACTCGACCATCGGAACCCTCGTCGCCACTGAGTTCGACGCTTGGACACTCCCCGCCGGCCGCGCCATCATCGAGGTCCAACTCGCATTCAACGGCGCGTTCCAAGGTTCTGCGAGCAACACCGCCATCTTCGGTTTCAGCGGCACCGGCTCGGCAACCCCGCGTTCGCTCACCGTTTCCGGCGGCTGCGCCTGGCGCGGCAACATCATCGTCAACCCCCCCTCCGGCTCATTCTGGACCAAAGCTCAGGTTGATGCCATCCGCCTCAGTGTTCGCCGTAACTCCTTCCGGGCCGGCGCCCCCGACCTTTTCTGCAGCGCCTTCCGTATCGAAGTCACGCACAATGTAGACACCGACGGCGATGGGGTTGCCGACTCGCTCGACAACTGCCCTTCCACTCCGAATCCCAATCAAGCCGACACCGACGGCGATGGTCGAGGTGATGCCTGCGACAACTGCCCTTCCACCCCGAATTCCAACCAATCTGATATCGACGGTGATGGCAGGGGCGATGTCTGCGACAACTGCCCTTCCACCCCGAATTCCAATCAAGCCGACACCGACGGCGATGGTCGGGGGGATGTTTGCGATCCCCCGGCGAACGATGCGTGTGCCGCAGCGAGTCCGATTGGGAGCGGAAGTACACCGGTGGCGTTTGGCGTTGCGACACCAGACGGTTTAACGGCGTGCAATGCGGCATTACCTGACCTGTGGTATGCGTTTACTCCGACGTCTTCGGGATTCTACACGGTCGACACGTGCCAGGGATCGCTCAACACCGTAGTGTCCGTACTGACGGGTTGCGGCGGCACACAGCTTGCGTGCAGCGACGACGCGTGCCGCGTCGCGAGTTCGGTCACGGTGAACCTCACGGCAGGACAGACCTACAGAGTTCGGCTTGCGGCGTATGGCCCCGGCCCGACAGTGCTTCGTATTGTCGGCGTTGCACCGGCGAATGATGCGTGTGCCGCGGCAACGCCGGTGGGATTGGGGAACACGCAGGTGCAGTACAGCTTCTTGGCGACGAATGATGGGCACGGACAATGTGGAGGGCCGTTACCGGATATCTGGTATGCCTTTACTCCAGACGCAACAAGGTTTTATACGGTGGATACGTGCCAGGCATCGTTGCTCACGTTCATGAGTTTGTTCGAGGACTGTGGTGGAGTCGAACTTGAGTGCAGCCAGGGGGCATGTGGATCTGCAAGTTCAATTACAGCTTATCTGCAGGGCGGGCGGACGTACAGAATTCGAATCGCCGGGCTTAACCAAGGGACAACCGTACTTCGCATAGCCCCGAGCACCGCAGACACCTTCTTTGTGAGTGGAAACGCCACGGGAACGACGAGCGGCGACGCGCGGCATATGGAGGCCGTTCCATCGAACGTCCGGTTTTATCAGAGCGGGGCCAACGTTAACTTGGACCGGCGTGGAGGTGGTGGCGGCACCAGTGGTGGGCTGGATGAATTCGGGTTCCTTATTGGCGAGGCCTCGCTCAATCTCGATGTGTTTGCTGGGAATCGGCAGGGGGTAGCGGTTGATGTGGTCGCCACCGGCATGGCGCGGTTTTTCTCGACGAATCCATTTTATTCGGATCCGGCGAATCCTGTCCTCAATTATGTTGGTTCCATCGGCTCCGCCGTGCAGGTTGAGGGAACGTTTCGATACACGGGCCGCCCGATTCCATTCGCTGCGCGCAGTAGTGTGAACGGCGCGAGGTCGTCGGCGCTGTGGTTTGCGCCGGCGGGTTCGGGCGCGCTCATATCCGATGGGTTGTTGTATCCCGGAGACTATCGGTTTTTCTTCAGTCTTGGAGCGTTTGCTCAGAGCGTGCCGAGCCAGACTGTGGTAGTATCGTCGAACACTCGCTACGAGTTAATTTATTGTCCCGCGGACTTTAATGGAGACGGGCAGTTGAATCCGGATGATTTGGCTGACTACGTGAGTGTGTATTTTGCGGTCCCGTCAGGCCCGGCGAGCGACTATAACTCGGACGGGGATACGAACCCAGACGACATCGCGGATTTTATCGGGGCGTTTTTCGCTGGCTGTTAGTTGACGCGGCGCTTAGAAGTTACAGGCGGAGGGAACGTAGGGCGGCGCCAGGCGGCCGGTCGGTGAATGGGAAGCGAGGGTGGTGATGAGTTTCAGACGAGCTGCAACCTCGGGGGGGCCTCGAGGGGTCGGAGGGGGCGTTTATGTTTAGCTTTTGGGATGAGTCGCGGCGGGATTGGTCGTTTTTGAGTTTTCCGGAGGATGTGCGGCGGGTCAGTGACGGGGAGGGCTTGGTCGTGGCGATGTGGAGATGAGACCGTGGTGAGAGGATGACATAAGTGGGGAATGCTGCCGTGGAAGAGACGGTGTGAAGGGCTGATTAGGGTTGATGGATGGGCGAATTGTCCGCTCGATTGTGGGGAGCGTGGTTTTATAGGACCGAGGCCGAAGAGCGGCCAAAGGGCATTCCAAGGGCAAGGTGGGGGGTTTGCTCACAACTCGTTGGCAATGCGGGCTTTCTTGGGTGCGAGTGGGTGGTTTTGGCGGCGAATTTGGGATACCGGTCCTATGATTTGGTGCCCCGGTTTCAGTCGTACTCGCGGCGAATGGCCGCGCACGTCGCGACACGCGGGCAATGACAGAAGCCGAACATCCCCCTTCCCGGTCATCCTTTTCATTGAAGTTCGCCGGGTTCCTTTTCTATGAGGTTGTTTCATGTCGAGCACCACGCTGCGTAAGCCCTCGTCCAACGGGACTGCGAACTCTCACCTCAAGCCGATCTCCGGCAAGGCAACGCCATCGAAGCTGCAAGCGCAGAAGATGGTGTATTACTTCGGCGCCACGCGCTGCGACGGTGACGCGTCGATGAAGCTGCTGCTGGGCGGCAAGGGCGCGACCCTGTCGGACATGGTGTCGATCGGTCTGCCGGTGCCCCCGGGGTGCACGATCACGACGGAGACGTGTTCGGCCTATTACCGCGCGGGGCAGCGTTTGCCGGTGGGGCTGATGAACGAGGTTCATCGCTGCATGAGCATCATGGAGAAGGAGTCGGGCAAGGTCTTCAACTCGGCGGAGAACCCGCTGCTGGTCTCGGTGCGGTCGGGCGCGGCGGTCTCGATGCCGGGCATGATGGACACGATCCTCAACCTGGGCCTGAACGATGTGACGGTTGAGGGGCTGGCGCGTTCGACGGGCAACCGCCGCTTCGCGTACGACGCCTATCGCCGGCTCATCAACATGTTCGGCGATGTCGTGATGGGCGTTGACCACCACCTCTTTGAGGATGCGTTCAACTTCATCAAGGCCAAGTACAAGGCCGGCAGCGACACCGAAGTGCCCGAAGAGGGCATCGTGGAGCTGTGCGATGCGTACAAGGAAGTGTTCCGCAAGCGGGTGGGCGAGATGTTCCCGCAGAACCCCTCGAAGCAGCTTGAGCTGGCGATCGAGGCGGTGTTCAAGAGCTGGAACGGCGATCGCGCCGTGGCGTATCGCCGCCTGGCGAACATCCAAGGCCTGAACGGCACGGCCGTGAACGTGCAGTGCATGGTGTTTGGCAACATGGGCGATGATTCGGGCACGGGCGTGGCCTTCACGCGCAACAACGCGACGGGCGAGAATAAGTTCTACGGCGAGTTCCTGGTGAACGCGCAGGGTGAGGACGTGGTCGCCGGTATCCGGACCCCCAAGCCGGTTGACGAGATGATCAAGTGGAACAAGAAGGTCTACGACCAACTGCTGAAGATCAAGACCAAGCTTGAGAAGCACTACAAGGACATGCAGGATATTGAGTTCACGATCGAGCGTGGGCACCTGTACATGCTGCAGACGCGCAACGGCAAGCGCTCGGGCTTTGCCAGCGTGCGCATCGCGTGCGACATGGTGAAAGAGAAACTCATTACCGAGAAGCAGGCCGTGCTGCGGATCCCCGCGGGCGACCTTTATCAGATGCTGCTGCCCTCGTTTGACCAGACCAAGAAGAAGTCGGCCGATGTGCTGACGGTGGGCATTCCGGCCTCGCCGGGCGCAGCGGTGGGCAAGCTGGCGTTTACCGCCGCGGAAGCGACGGAGCGCAAGGGCAAGGGCGAGAACGTAATTCTGGTCCGGACCGAGACGAGCCCCGAGGACGTTGAGGGCATGCACTCGGCGGCGGGCATTCTGACCAGCACGGGCGGCCGGACGAGCCACGCGGCCGTGGTGGCGTGCGGCTGGGGCAAGTGCTGCGTGGTGGGCGCTGGCGCGATCCACATCGATGCCAAGAAGGGCACCCTGCAGGTGAAGGGCAAGACCTTCACGCGTGAGGACACGCTGAGCGTCGATGGCTTCACCGGCGAGGTGATTGCGGGCTCGCTGCAGAGCGTTGAGCCCAAGCTGTCTGGTGATTTTTCGACCGTGATGCGCTGGGCCGACAAGTATCGCACGCTGGGCGTGCGCTGCAATGCCGATACCCCCGCCGATGCCAAGAAGGCCCGCGAGTTCGGCGCTGCCGGCATCGGCCTGTGCCGCACCGAGCACATGTTCTTCGAGGGCAACCGCATCAAGAGCATGCGGAAGATGATTCTGGCCGAGACCAAGGAAGCCCGCGTCAAGGCGCTTGAGGACCTGCTGCCCTATCAGCGTGACGACTTCATGCACATCTTCATGGCGATGAAGGGCATGCCCGTCACGATCCGCCTGATCGATCCGCCGCTGCACGAGTTTGTTCCCCACGAGCAGAAGCAGCAGGAAGAGCTCGCCAAGGCGATGAACGTGCCGCTCGAGAAGGTGAAGCGTCGCGTGGCCATGCTGCACGAGGCCAACCCCATGCTCGGCCATCGCGGCTGTCGTCTGTGCGTGACGTATCCCGAGATTCTCGAGATGCAGGTTCGCGCCATTGTTGAGGCGACGATCGACTGTCATGCCAACGACATTAAGGCGATGCCGGAGATCATGATCCCACTCGTGGGCACCAAGAAGGAACTGGCGTATCTGCGGCAGATGTGCGTGGAGACGATCGCCAAGGTTCGCACCGAGAAGAACTGGCAGAAGCGGATCGACATCCCCATCGGCACCATGATCGAGATCCCCCGCGCCGCCATCACGGCCGACCTGATCGCCGAGCACGCCGACTTCTTCTCGTTCGGCACCAACGACCTGACGCAGATGACGTTTGGCTTCTCACGCGACGATATCAACACCTTCCTGCCCGATTACCTCAAGCAGGAACTGCTCGAGACCGACCCGTTCGTTTCGATCGACACCGGCGGCGTGGGCCAACTCGTCGAGATGGGCACGACCAAGGGACGCGCGACCAAGCCCGATCTCAAAATCGGCGTGTGCGGCGAGCACGGTGGTGACCCCAAGAGCGTCCACTTCTTCCACAAGGCCGGGCTCGACTACGTCTCGTGCAGCCCGTACCGCGTGCCCATCGCCCGCCTCGCGGCGGCGCAGGCGGCGCTGATGGACGAGAAGGACTGAGCGAAGATCAGACGGTGAATGAACATCGGGCAGGTGGCCGGATGTTCAGGTGAGAACTCAAAGGCCCGGCGCATGTGCGCCGGGCCTTTATCGTGCGCTTGGTTGATT
>Ga0105046_10012595_pt1 | contig 13120 bp, 11 predicted proteins | sample MAT03_FD_78385 | JGI IMG/M metagenome (GOLD analysis project Ga0105046, IMG submission 78385) | Freshwater microbial communities from Lake Fryxell liftoff mats and glacier meltwater in Antarctica - MAT-03 (megahit assembly) | ecosystem: Environmental > Aquatic > Freshwater > Ice > Liftoff... | reverse complement strand
CGCAAGCTTGGCGCCTGGGGTCAATGTCGGTGGAGGGTGCAGGATTGGGCGGGCTTCCGCCATAGGGATCGGCGCGGCAGTGATCCACGGAATTACTATTGGCGATGATGCCATTGTAGGAGCCGGAGCGGTCGTGGTTACATCGATCCCACCGCGGGTAGTTGCATACGGATCGCCGGCAAAAGAGGTCAGGGCGCGAATTGCTGGGGAAAAATATTTATAATGTGTCTTTTGGAATATGATCGGGACCGGATACGTGATCTCGGCAAACCTTAAATCTAGTCCCAAAGGGGGTAAAATAGAATATAGCGAGACCGTTGATGTAATAATAGTTACTGAACTCCGATAATAAAATTCAGGCGGGAAAGGGACGGGCAAAAAAATTTTTCCACTGCAGCCACTCCCGCAATTTCTGCGTTACTCCCTCTTTCCCAACCCATGTCTAATCTCAAAATCCACAAACTCATGGACCCCGACACCGGCCAAGCAGTGCATTTGGTCTACGCCGTCCCGCCCGGATTCCTGAACGGCATTACGCCGGAAGGAGACAGCATCGGCCTGCACGACTTGATCGCGCGCATGTGGCGTGGCCGGCTGTGGATCATCGGCGGTAGCGTGCTTGGCGCTCTGCTGGGGTTGGTGATCGCGCTCAGCAAGCCGGACTTCTATACCTCCAAGGTGGTGGCTCTGCCCCCGCCGGAGAAGGGCCCCGACGCCAATCTCGCCCAGTTCGCCGGCATGGCCGCCATGGCCGGCATTGCCTTGCCCAAAAGTGAGGGGACTTCGAAGGACGCCCTTGTTGCCATTCTGAACAGCCGCACCTTGCATGAATGCATCATCGAGCAGTACCAGTTGGCGGGGTACTACAAATCGGTCGACTCCCGCGACCGCACCCTGAAGGCCTTCCGCAAGGACTGGTCGGTCAAAGCCCCCAAGACTTCGGCCACCATCACCTTCGGCTTCACGCACACTGATCCGCAAATCGTCGCCGATGTCGCCAATCGTGGTGCCGAGTTATTGCACGAACTGTTTACCACCATGCAACAAGGCGAGGCCGCACGCGAGCGTATCTTCTTGGAGCAGCGGCTGAATCAGACTGAAGGGGACCGGCAAAAAGCGGCCGATGCCATGGCCTCCTTTATGATTGAGCATAAAGCGGTGCAAATCGAAGCGCAGACCGAGGCAACCGTCGCCGCCCTCGGCACCCTGCAAGGACAACTCATCGCTCAGCAGATCGAATTGAACGCCCAGCGCGCGGTGAGAAGCGGCGAGGAGAACCCTTTGTTGCGTCTACTCGTGGAGCGCATCCACGGCATGGAAGGGGAAATTGCACGTCTACAGGGCCCTGGGGCGGACGGGGCCTTGATAGGCTTGGCGGCCTTGCCAGCGATTGGACAAGAATATTTAGTGTTAATGCGGGAGGGGAAGCGGCAGGAAGCTTTGCTGTCTGGATTGATCGCCCAAGTTGAAATCGCCAAGCTTAACGAAGCCCGAGAGATGCGGGTGATTGCCACCATCGATGTAGCTCTAGTGCCTGATATGAAGAGCGGACCCCAAAGGGCATTTCAGTGTGGAGCTTTCACATTATTTGGAGGACTACTGGGTGTATTGGCAGCCGTCTTCAGCCCGGTGTGGCGGCGGATTACCTCTAGTTCCTTCTGAGTCTTCAAAATGGAAAAATTAATAATTTATTGTTGTAGAGAGTATTAGCAATGACAAAGATACTAATTGGATCGTCATTTATAAGTTTAATTGGAATGGCGGTGGGGTTTATTTTGAATGTAATGTTGGCCAGGAATATGGGATCAAACGCATTTGGGTCTTGGTGCCTGGTCTACAGTTTGATCTTGATTTCAGCCCCGATTTGCTGCCTCGGGCTGGATCGTTTACTCCTGACTGAAGCGCCCCGGATTAAGGCATTGAGCGGCGTACATAGCGAAACATGTTTAATTCGAACATCAGCTATGATAGTCGGCAAGATTTCTTGTGTGATAGGGGCCGTCGCGCTCGCCATCGCAGTGCACCTAGAAGCGCCACTTCAATGGATTATTGCATCAATGTGTGTACCATTGGCAGCCCTGACCACACTTTCGACCATGGCACTGCGGGCGCGACAGATGGTATTTCGTTCACAACTGCAGGAGCAACTTCTCCGGCCATTGATGTTGCTTGGGCTGTCTGCGGCATTCATCTTGAGTGGTATAATTAGTGCGGCGGTGATAGCGGTATCGCTGGTTATGGCTTTTGCTGTTAGTCTGTTGGCTAATTGGGGCCCGGCCTTCAGGGGTGCCGTCACGCCTGTCGCCACTCAAGTCACTATTCCATGGAAGCGAGCAATCCAGTTGTGGGCTGCGACGGCATTGCTCTTCGCGTCCAGCCGTATCGATCTATTCATCATCGCGTTCTTTCTGGACGCTTCGGAGGTGGCAGGCTTTCATGTTTGCACTAGGATAGCAATAATAACTGGAACAGGGGCCGTTCTATTGAATGTGGTTGTAGGAAGCCACGTCGCCAAGTTGGTGGCGGAGGGTGCGCTTGAGACTGCGCAAGGGATCATGCGCAAATCGGTACGCATCATTGGAGGTGTGACGGCAGTTGGCATGGCTATTATTATATTGAATACAGACGTCATCTTGGGAATATTTGGAAGCCAATATACCTCCTACGGGACGACACTGGGCTTATTGATGTTTGGGCAGTTGGTCAATGTCATGACTGGACCAAACGGCATGATCTTGCAAGTCTATCATCTCGAAAGATATGCATTGGCAAGCAACGCAATTGGCATTATCGTGGGCGTGACAACCACCATCCTTCTCATTCCATTATGTGGCCTCGTTGGCGCAGGAATTGGTGCATGTCTGGGTACATCCTTGACGCAGTTCCTGTGCTGGAGGCTAACTCTTCGGCAAACTCCGCTTGATCCAAGCATCCTTTCCAAGCCCCGGCCCCTCAAAACATGACTACGCCCCCCAATCCCAACTCAATCTATATTCATAGTGAAGGCCGTAGCTACCTGAATGCTCGAACTGGAGCCGTTTCCGAGCGCGTTCAAGGTTTACGCGCGTCGCTTTTCGAGGATCTTTCCGGTTCTGGCCAAATCATACTTGATTTCGGTTGCGGCACAGGCGGGGTGGTTGCACGGCTACCAGCAGCCAAAAGAATTGGAGTTGAGATCGGAAAGGCATCCGCTGAGGTCGCCCGTAGTGCCGGCATTGAGGTCTACGACAGCCTGTCCGCAGTAAATGACAATTCAGTCGACGTCGTCATCAGTTTTCACGCTTTGGAGCATGTCGACTCTCCAATTGAGATCATTAAAGAAATTAGACGAGTGCTCAAGACCGGGGGAGTGGCTAGAATAATCGTTCCGGCGGAAAGTGTGTACGATCAAATACACCAAGCGTGGCGCGAGAATCCCGATATGCATCTCCATACATGGACGCCGCTGAATATCGGCAATTTGGCGCATCGCGTTGGTGGAACTCACATCGTCACCAAGGTCGAGCCGATGCCGACTCGATCTAGGCTTGTCAGTATTCTGCGTTTTATTCCACCGGCACAGAGGGTAGCGCGTTACATGCTCCAGCGGCATCGCAACAGTATGAATGTCATATTGGATTTCAGCAAGAAATAAATCTCTGTCCTTCAGGACATAGCCGGGCCATCTTCCCGATAATTCAACTCCGCATCTGTCCGGTCATAAAAGTGTATGCCTCCTACATTGTCGAGACAGCTGTCATTTAGATACATATTCACCATAAGAACTTTACGTAGCACACATGGCAATCCTCAGTAAACGCACAAAAACATCATTAATAATTGACGCATTGCGACTAAAAACCCGGGTCCTCCGTTTGCTCAAGCCACGCGCTAGGCTATCAGTTAGCAAGCTTCACCTGGGTTGTGGCGCTAGGCTTGTCGGTGGGTGGCATAATGTCGACCTGGTCTCCGGTGACGAAAGAATAGACCTTGGTGCTCGTCTGCCATGGCCGGACCTTTCGTTCGATGATGCCGTGGCGCAGCAAGTCGTGGAACATCTAGATCTGCGGGACCATTTGCCTAGATTTCTTAAAGAATTGCACAGAGTAATGCGTCCGCAAGGCCGGGTCTGGGTATCCTGTCCCGATATAGAAAAATTGTGCCACGGATATATCCGTGACCGCTGCAAGAGTCTGTATGAGGCGCGACAAAACCGATATCCAGTTTGGTGGGCGGGCTTGCTGCCGACCCAGCACATGCTCAATGAAGGATTTCACCAAGATGGCCAGCATTTAAACCTTTTCGATCATGACCTGCTCTGCCATTTGATACTCAAGGCTGGTTTTTCGACTGCTAGACCAAGTTCGGAGGATGAGCTGATTGCAATTCACCCAGAATTTCCAAGGCGATACGATCACGAGATCACACTTTACGTGATGGCCGTGGCCTGATAATGCGTCGCCGCAGTTCTAGACCAGATATCGCCGTCGCATTCACCACTGACCGCGTGGCCGACGGAGGAGTTAGCAGCCTTTGCCAGCTACTGCCTCACCTATCGCGGCACGCTCTGTTGATAACACAAGCGAACTCACCCTGTTTGGTGGCATGGCGCGATCAAGGCAGACCTCTCCTGACCATCCCGACACGCGTGCGTGCAGGAAATACTCGTATTGTGGGGCGGCTAGGTAGACTATGGGATCTTCTCCGGTTCAACGCCGCTATTTATAGAATCTGTATCATCATGAAGCCGCGGGTGGTGCACTGCAACGACCCTTTGGCCATCCAGCATGCTTCATTTGGCGCGATAGCAGCAGGCGTATTCGTGGTCGCACATGTGCGAGACACAAAAAGGGATCCATCGCCCAGTGATGTCCGTAGATGGAGACTCTATTTTTCCTTATGTAATCGCATCATTTGCTTGTCAAATGATATGGTTGACCGATGGAGTAAAGCTATTGGTGGGCGGGACCTGCGTGGACGGCGTCTGGCCGACCTTACCTCCGTCAGTTATAGCGTAGTTGATACTTTGCGGTTTGTACCTCTTGATCCTAATAGGAAACTAGCCCTACGTGCAGATATGGGTCTGCCGCCAGATGCTTACATCATTTTAGCGGTCGGAATCATTTCCGCCAAAAAGGGCTCCCTCGCCCTGGTGCAAGACGTTGCACCGCGGTTGCGTCGAGAAGGTAGCATGCTGATCTTGGTCGGCGACACACATGCCGACCCAGAAATGACCAGTTTGGTACGAGATTTGGCAGACCGCTCTAAGGGATGGATCGTGTTAGCGGGTGCGCGTCACGACATTGAGCGATGGTATCAAGTTGCTGACGTGTGTGTAAATAATGCTCGCTATGAAGGACTTGCTCGTTGCATGCTGGAAAGTCTTGCCTGCAGTATCCCCGTTGTCTCGACAGATGTCTGCTCGGCAGATGAAATCCTCACTCGCTACAACTGCGGCAAGGTCGTAGTTGGTGACGATCCAGCTGCGATGGCTGACGCTATCGAATCTTACCGGTGCGATTCTAGTAGACGGGTAGGAGATGGGGCTCGAGGTTCCCAGCTTGTGAGGCGGTTGTGCGATCCTTCCTCGGTAGCACGACGAGCAAACCGAGGCCTGCCAGGATGACTGTCGGCCGACGGTTAGGGCCCTACTTAGCGATTACCGACATCCAACTCTGGGTTGTTGCCTTCGTGACTGGTAGCTTGGGGTGCCTTGGTATATTCTTGGCAATTCAGCGCGGTGCAGTCGAAGTTGGACTGTCCCTAGCAGTATTTGTCATGACATTGCTATTCTCCTTGTTCGCTATTGATTCGCCTAGGCGCGGGTGGATCCACCCCATCGTGGCACTAATACTCATCTTCATCGTACATGTCGGCATTCGTCCGGTGCTGGGGTACGGGCTTGGTCTTCCTCAGCATGTTGCTGTCCCCTGGGCTTCCTCCGGAGACTTAGACAGAGCCATGGCCCAGCAGCTGCTGCTCCATGCCTGCGCATGCATGAGCATGGTGCTTGGCTACGCCGCCCTAGCACCTGCAGGACGTTTATCCGCTATTTTACCTGACAGGGTGCCTCTCTCGATATTTGCCTCCGGCATCATCACCGCAATCAGTATAATTGCGTTGCTTATAGCCGGATCGGGCGGACTGCTGAGGTTCATCCAGAATCTGTTCACTTCGTCATCTATCCGTGATTATGGCATGGATACCGGTGTCGCACAGTCGCTCTCTGTGCTGATCTCTATCGGAGTCGTCGCCGGTATGGCGTCGCAATTCCAGCCTAGTCGAATCGTGGCTTTGATCGGCGCTTTGGCTGGAGCCGCGTGCGCATTTTCAATGGCTGGTAGAAGATCCACTGTTATTTTCACGCTTATTGGTATGATTGCCGCACGGTCGATCTTCACGCAGAAGTTGCGCTTATTACCTTTGGCCATGATCGTTATTTTTGGGGTAGTCCTACTCGGCATTGTTGGTGTGGCTCGGGCTTCGTTATACGGCGGCGATGAGATTTCTCTCGAGAACAGCGGTGAGCTGTGGAATTCGAGTACTCTCGAAAGGGTGGTATCCGAGTCCGGCGAGCGAGTGAACGAGGAATCGGCGCAAATAGCCCTACACGCGATTGTTCCGGAACGCATGGATCACTTGTGGGGGGCATCGTACGCTACGATGATGTTTGCGCCAATTCCAAGGGCCTTCTTTCACGATAAGCCTCGCGGAACCGACTACCTCGCCGGTAAACTGCTTTTCGGCGCTGATTGGGGGATTCCCGTTGGATCTGTGGCTGAGGCGTGGTGGAATTTCGGCTTGCTTGGTGTGATTGTTATTTTCGTGTGTTACGGAATTCTGATCGCATTACTCTGTATCTGGTACGAACGCAATCTCAACGAATGGACCGCAATAGTTCTGATAATTACTGTCGCGATTACACTTCAGCCAGCGACCAACGCGGTGATCCCATTTACACAGTTCCTTGTCATGCTGTCTTGTCTACGGCTATTACAGTTACTTTTCTCCAAAATCCACAGATGACCAAAATTATTTTCTTTCTTCCCTCACTGGGCGGAGGCGGCGCCGAGAGCCATGTTGTCCGTCTAGCCAACGGCTTGATCGCAAAAGGCTGCCAAGTCTCTGTCGCTGTAGCTAGGAGTGGCGGATCCTATGAGGACAGGCTTTCGCCTTCGATCGTTATTGAGAGGATGCTTCGGTATAAGATTACTTCATCAACCGTCTCGATCGCATTATCGGTTGTCTCCCTCAGAAGGGTACTCAGGGACGGGGGGTTTGATGTGGTCGTTAGCGCCACGGCTCTGTGCCATGTTGCCGTTGGTATCGCCCTGCGATTATCTGATGCCCGGATGTGCAGGGTCTGCTTAGCTCAGAACAATCCCAGCCACGAAATCCAAGCTTATCCAGCGTTCATTCAACCATTAATCGCTCGAGCTTACCGAACTGCAGACCTTGTGATAGCTCTCTCCCAGGGTGTCGCTGGTGTTTTGCGACAGAATGTCAGACCCGAACCGCGCCCAATGTTGGTGATCTCTAATGCGGGCTACGACACAGATCTTCCGCTGAAGCTGAGTCAGCCCGCGCCTTTTGTGCGTCCAAGCCGCTTTCTTATAGTGGCATGTGGACGTCTCCATCAACAGAAGGCGTACCCTGACATGTTGCGCGCAGTCGCTAGGGTCCGCGATATCCACGGAGTGGACGCCGAACTTTGGATAATGGGGGTGGGGCCCGAAGAACAACATCTGCGATCCATCGTCTCCGATCTCGGTCTTTCCGGTCTTGTTCGATTTCTGGGATTTGTACCCAATCCCTATGCTGTCATGCGGCACGCGGATGTCTTCCTTCTCACTTCTCATTGGGAGGGGTTCGGCAACGTAATCGTTGAGGCGATGTCTTGTGGACTGCCAGTAGTGGTCACGGATTGCCCGTACGGTCCGTCAGAGATCGTACGCGATGGGATTGATGGAAGGTTGGTGTCGGTCGGCGATATTGAAGGTATTGCTGGCGCTCTTGCTGACTTGATCCGAGATCCGGCAAGACGCCACGAGATGGCGAGATTAGCATGCCTACGAGCTCGCTGTTTCGATCCTACTGTCATCTCAGATCGCTACTGGCGCGTCTTTGATTTCTGTCACCGCCCATCCCAACAGAGTATTCGTCCCCTGATTGCAGCATTTGCTCATGACCACCGTTTTATTCGTGATGCCAATGGCGTGGTGTGGAGCGGCGGGAGATTTAGACCAGAACATTGGCGAGAGTATCGAAATATTGCACCAGTTATTCGGGTCTACGCCCGGCAGACACAAGCCGGTCCGACGTTTGATCCGGCACGGTATATATCCAACATTACCCCAGGAACCGTGTTCCGTCTGATTGACGAACCAGTGTCCTTGGTCCAGATATTTCGGAGCATGCGAGAAGTTCGCCAGGTGGATCTTGTTGTAGCTCGCCTGCCTAGTGTCATTGGTGTTGCCATGGCTGTCGCTGCTCTAGGCTACCGTAAGCCTGTTTATGTAGAAGCGGTGGGATGCGCGTGGGATGCCTACTGGAATCATGGAACTATCTCCGCTCGCATTATAGCGCCCTTCATATATTTGGCGATGCGGGCGATTTGCGCCCGTGCCCAATTCGTTCGCTATGTGACGCGCTTCTTTTTACAGCAGCGCTATCCCACTTGGGGTAAGCAATTGTCGGCTTCGGATGTAGCGCTGATCGGTCTAGGCAGCCTACGTTCACATCCAAAATCGGAGGTTGTCTTCGGCTGTATTGGCGCTTTCTCGACTAGGGCGAAGGGATTCGATGTCGCAGTCGAGGCGGTGGCCGCGCTCCTCCGATCAGGCCGCCGTGTGCGATTGGAATTAGTCGGCCCTGGGTCTTCGGAATGGGTCACCGAACTAGCCCACAGTCTGGGCTGCAGTTCACAGGTGGTGAACATCGGAGTTCTGCCTGGTCCTCATGCGATTGCACGCTGGCTTGATGGAATTGATGTGTACCTGCAACCGTCTTTTCAAGAGGGTCTGCCACGTGCCCTCATTGAAGCAATGGCCCGCGGTTGCCCTGCGTTGGGTTCTACAGTAGGGGGAATACCAGAACTGCTTGACGAATGTTGTATGCACCAGCCCGGAGACGCGGCCACTTTGGCAACACAATGCGGTGCCCTGCTCGACGATCCGGGGCGGTTTGCTCGATCCAGTAGGCACAGCTTGGAAATGGCTACTCGTTTCCTCCCTGGTCCCCTAGAATCTAAGTGCACCGACTTCTGGGCTTTGATCAATCGCAAAATCAATCGCCATCGTTTAACAAGATGACTCTGGATTTTCAAGCGGAGAAGCAGGAAATGTACATCCACCTTCGGTACCGACGAAGTGATGTCCTTCCGGCCTGTCGTGAATGTGGCAAGCCGGAAGTATATGTTCACGACTATTGACCACATAAGTGGTCTTCATTACGAAAAGGAAGGGACAGGCGACCGTGGCTGAATTCGCGGCTTTCTTGCGCAGAAAAGGGGTGGACCCGAAGCAAATTCTCGACGTTACTTGCGATATGAGTGAGGCCTTCTTGAGCGGCGTGGACAAACATCTGCCCAACGCGAAGGTGACCCTGGACTGCTTCCATATCGTCAAGCTCGTCAGTGACGCAGTGAGTGCGGTTCGCCGTCGTGAGCAGCGCGATCAGCCGTGCTTGGCTGGCTCCCATTATGCCCTCCTCAAGGGGCCAAGCCGTCTCAGCGATGACGAAAAGGGGCTGCTGCGGGACATCACGCGACGGAATATTGAGACTGCGCGAGCCTACCGGCTCCGTTTGGCCTTTGATGACTTCTTCAAGCAGAACGGCCCGGTGGCATCCAGGGGCTTTTTGAAGGGGTGGATTACGGCAGCCCTCAGCTCAGGAATACCCGAAATGGAAACGGCGGCGACGTCAATTCGCCGCCACTGGAAGATGGTTGCCAACTGGACCAAGACGCGTCTCAGCAATGGGATCCTGGAAGGGTTCAACAGCCTCCTGCAGGCCATGAAGGCCTGTGCCCGAGGATATCGAACATTCGAATTCATCCAAACCATCGGATACCTGATCGGAATCAAGCCCATCGTCAATTCCCACTCGAAGTGACGAGGAACCGTATTGCTTGTCTGCCAAGCTATGATCGCGAAGGTATTCTCAAATATTTGATTCAAGCCGCAAGTTGTGGCCTGCCCATCATTACCTAAGATGCGATGTCAACCATTCTGGAGGGCTGCGATGCCGCTGAATTTAACGGTAAAGTCACGTGCTATGCACAGACTTAGAGTTGCATATGTTTGCAATGACATTAGCGGTTTACTTCATTTTCGCGAGCCAGTAATTCTTGCGATGCGTTCGCTGGGGGTCGAATGTTGGGCAATTGTCCCGATGAGGGACGGTGTTTTCGGGAGTTTGCGAGAGTCGTTAGATCGGTACAGAAAAGCAGGTGTTCACATTTGCGTCTGGGGCATAAACAGGTCTGGGGTCAATCCATTTCGTGAAATTGCATCTTTTCTGAAATTAGTAAAATTGTATCGGAAAATTAAACCAAATATTGTTCATCATGTTACCCCAAAACCTGTTCTTTACGGCGGAATTGCAGCAAGATTCGTTCCTAGTGTTCGGGCTGTAAATGCAATAAGTGGCTTAGGATACTCATTCGGCAAAGACTCAAGTGGGGCAAGGACATTTGTTCGTTTTATTTCATCTCTTATGTATAAGGTCGCACTTGGATCGTGGCGATCCTATGCGATTTTTCAGAACCCAATAGATCGAGATACCTTGGCATCCCAGGGCTCGTTGTTACTTGAACGGTCTGAATTGGTTCACGGAAGCGGTGTTGACCCTTCCTTCTGGAAGGGGGAAGAGGGTTATTCTTTAGGGCCTATAGTTATAATCGCATGCCGTATGTTAAAAGACAAAGGTGTGTTTGAGGCTATTGAGGCCGCCAAAATTCTTAAAAAGAGAGGAGTCGAGATTGATTTGCGTTTTGCTGGCATGCCTGACGCCGGCAATCCCAATTCAATTACTGCGGATCAACTAAATGCGTGGCAAAAACAAGGACTCATTACTTGGCTGGGAGCGGTTCGTGACATGCGGTCGTGTTTTCGATCGGCTAGGATTGCGTGTTTGCCGAGCGATTACCCCGAAGGTGTCCCAAGGGCGCTGATCGAAGCCGCGTCATGTGGATTGCCATTAGTTTCGACTTCTACTCCGGGATGTCGTGATATTTGCGTAGATGGGATTACCGGAATCCAAGTGCCCCCACGTGACCCACTCGAACTGGCGAATGCATTAGAGAAATTACTTAGTAATCCGTCTCTTTGTCGTACTTTGGGGTGGAATGCTCGACAACTTGTCCTTCAACGATTTAGCATAAACAGTGTTGTTGCTGGACATTTACGGTTGTACGGGCGTGCCCTCAGAGCACGCCCGGACTGATTTGGATGTATTGTATTTTTGGTATATGATATTATTAAAATGAGCGCCATTAAGAATGAACACAATTAACATTTCTGTTTTTCTGATCGCAGTTTCCTGTGCGATTTTCGTGACGTTTGGCATCTTGGGGTATGCACGGACGAAGTTGCTGGATTCGGTGACCGAGCGGTCATCTCATACTGCTCCCACTCCACGTGGCGGGGGAGTCGGTCTTGTAGTCGGCGCCTTGCTGGGTTGGAGCGCGTGGCTGACCATACAGCATTCTTGGGATTTTCCGGCGCTGACGGTTGCTCTAGCAATAACTATGGTGGCGGCCCTTGGGTGGTGGGATGATCACGTCGACCTGAGCCCGCGGATCCGATTGTTGGTGCAATTTCTTTCCGTGTTTGCAGTGGCCTGGGTAATTGGCTTGCCATTGGAAGTTAGGGTGGGCCAATGGATCGTGGCTGTTCCGTCATGGCTGGCATGGTCCCTGGTTGCCTTCGTCGGCCTCGGGGTGATCAACCTTACTAATTTCATGGACGGCATTGATGGCATCGCCGCTGGCCAAGGCTGCGTTGTTGCACTCGTTGCTGGTCTGGTCCTGATCGTCGATCCGCAGTGGGCGAGCTTAGGCATAGCTACTTCGGGGGCCTGCTTGGGGTTTCTGTGGTGGAATCGTCCACCGGCTCGAATTTTCATGGGTGATGTGGGATCGACAGCTTTGGGCCTCATCGTATTCGTTTTTATGCTGGTTGAGTTGCGAGAAGGGCTGCGCATTGAGGTGGTGTGCCTGCCATTTGCGCCATTCCTGATCGATGCCACGGCTACTCTGGTGCGCCGGGTCTACCGACGGGAGCGCCTAACTCAGGCTCACCGTAGTCATCTTTATCAACGACTGGCACGGCATTGGGGGTCCCATCTCCCGGTGACTGGCCTTTACGTTGTATTAGCGGCATTGGGGGCTGTGGGTGCTTGGTTGACCGTCGCTGGATGGGCTTCGCCATGGTGGTTCGTGGGTGGAATCGCCGGCGTGTTTATTGCTTTAACCATTTTTGCAAGGCGAGTTGCCATGCCATAGCGATGGTTTGAAGGGATTCGCAGGTTCGAAGTGACCGTTTTTGACGGGAAAATTTAAATCGAATTTTGTGAATCCCCTGAGTTTAAGGTTTAAGGTGCTCATATAATACCTCCCCCATTTCCAGATTTCCGTCCTTCACCTGACCTTCCCTCCATCCTTTCAGGGCGGACGCCCTTGGAAGCGTGCTGACTGGATGGGGTTAAGGTCAATGTATCCTCGTCACGTAACGTCTATTACTAAGGCGGCATAACTTAGAATTGATCCTGTTGTATGCTACGACACATTTGGATCACTTGAACTTACCCTTGTGACTTTCATTTGGACGGGGTAAGCTTATGTCTTCAGTCTCTCCTACGTATGCCTATCCGTCCCACCACTTCATTCATGCCGCTGATGCCGCATCCGCAGGCTAGCGCCTTCCGGCTGTTGCGCTGCATGCTCGATTTGGCCTGTCTGCTGGTCGCGTGGCTGGCTGCCGCGGCCCTGTTGCGCTATGGCTTTGGTCCCGGCGAAGCGGCGCTGATTGCGACCGCTGTTGGCCTGCGGGTGGCTTTGTTCTGGATCTTGGGCAGCTATCGGCTCCTTCTGCGCTATACGGGCGTCCATGCCCTGCTCGGATTGGTTCTGGGCGTTGCT
>Ga0105046_10012589_pt1 | contig 13123 bp, 12 predicted proteins | sample MAT03_FD_78385 | JGI IMG/M metagenome (GOLD analysis project Ga0105046, IMG submission 78385) | Freshwater microbial communities from Lake Fryxell liftoff mats and glacier meltwater in Antarctica - MAT-03 (megahit assembly) | ecosystem: Environmental > Aquatic > Freshwater > Ice > Liftoff... | reverse complement strand
GCAACCGGCGCAACCGGCGCAACCGGCGCAACCGGCGCAACCGGCGCGGCGGGCCGGATCGGGGGTGGAACCTGCGAAGGCGTTGGCGGTCGCACGGCGGGCCCCGGAGGCGGCCCGGATGGAACCGGCGGCCCCGGCATCAAATCCGCCAGTCGCAGCTCCTCAGTCTTGTCCCTGGAAACAGTCACGCCGGGAGCATAGCCCGAGACCCGGGCGTGGTGTTACCCTCCCTGCATCATGGCTGACGAACCTCAAAGACCGCGGGCACCGACCCCGCCCCCACCGGGCACCGACGCCGCCGGCGATGATCGTGGCATCGGTGATTTTGTACGCCGGGCAGGCTCGGCGTTTTTTGACGTCGCACGCAGCTCGAAAGACGACGTCTTGCGCGCGGCCACCGGCGAAATCCGCGGCTGGTTGGATCATCTGGATCTCGACAAGGAGCTCATGAAGGCGCTGTCGAAGATGACGGTCGAAATTACGGCCCAGGTCCGCTTCAAGCCCAACGAAGAAGGACAGGCCGCAATTGACACGGCGAAAACCGACGTGAAGGTCAAACACGATACCAAGCCCGAGTAGCGGCGCATTGGCCTCGAACCTTCAACGCATCTGGATGGTGGCGCTCGTCCTCACGTATGTGGGGGTGTTTCCATTTTTTGGCCGCCTCCGCCACGCCAACGAGATGCCTCGCATCGGCCTCGCGAAACAGATCGTGGAACGCGGCACCTTCGACCTCGACGCGCTCGTGGAAGAGAAATTCTTTCTATCGGATGTCGATCTTTCGCATACGCCGGACGGACACGCTTATTCCAACAAGGCGCCCGGCGTTTCGTTCATTGGCGTTCCGATCTATGCGTCGACTCGATTTTTTGGTGAACCATCCCTGCGCGTCACCACCTGGTGTTTGCGTATGTTTGTGGTGACGCTGCCTGCGTTGCTATTTCTCTTCTGGTTTCGTCGACAGTTGCATCTGTTTGCGGACGACGAGAACGCGGTGAACACGGCGTTTGTCGCCTATGGACTTGCGAGCCCTGTCCTGCCCTATGCGCTACAGTTCATGTCTCACGCCCTGACCGCTGCCGCTGCGGCCACAACATTTCTCCTGTGCGTGCGCCTCGTGCGAGCCCGCCCAACGAAGCCCGAGCGAACGGCCCTTCTGGCGGGATTCTTCGCAAGCGCCTGCGTGATGCTCGAATACCAGGGATTTATCGCAATCCTCGTCATCGCAATCTACCTTTTGCGCTCTTCGCCTGCGCGGTGGAAAGATGCGCTGTTCTTCGTGCTCGGCGGCATTCCACTTGCCACCCTTCTCGGCTGGTACCACACGGTATCGTTCGGAGCACCGTGGAAAACCGGCTATTCGTTTCACTCCGAAGTTTTCGAGGAAGGCGTATTCGGAACCATCGGGCCCAACCGCAAGGCGATGTTTCACACGCTCGTGAGTCCCGCCAACGGAATGCTGATGTTATCGCCCTGGGTAATCCTGGCGGGACTCGGAGCGGTGACCATATTTTCCAATCGTGACACACGTTCCCGACTTGGAGCCGAGGCTGCGGTGTGCTCGGCTATCGTCATCGGCTATGTCCTCTACGTCGGGTCGCTCGTACCCTGGTTTGCACGCGGAGGATGGACCGTGGGTCCCCGCCATTTGCTCGCGGCTTATCCCTTCATTGCCCTACTGGCTGCTGCGGGGTTTCAGTCCGTCGCAAAGGGGCTCCCGAACAAGCCCTGGACAGCGAGCGCTGGATGGATTGCCAGCCGGACGCTGGTCGTATTCTCGGCCATCGTTTTCGTCGTGGCCACAACGACGTACCCGCACTGGCCAGAAGGACTCAAGAATCCGCTCCACGAAGTGTCGTTCCGTTTGCTCGGCGACAACCACGCCGTCCATTCGATTGCGACGGCCATGGGCATGCACGGATTCGCCTCGCTTTTGCCCGAATATACCAGCGTTGCCATCGTGGTGCTGGTCTTGCTTGGCACGCACCGATCGACAACACGCCGACAAACCTTTACGGCAATGGCTCTCTGCGCGCTGTTGGCGACGGGTTGCGTGTGGCGGTACCAGGATTTCCCGGCCTCAAGATCTTATGCACAAAAAGCCTACAACTACGTCGTCAGCACCCTGGAACCGTAGCACGTGACACACGGCTTTCACTTCGGTTTTTTGTCGATCGCCGCGGAGTTGATGCAGTAGCGAAGTCCGGTGGGCTCTGGCCCGTCAGGAAACACGTGCCCAAGGTGACCGTCGCAACGGCTGCAATGAACCTCATTGCGCTCCATCCCGAATGAACGATCCGCGCCGGTCTCCACCGCCTCCGCGCCGGTTGGCTGTGAAAAGCTCGGCCATCCGGAGCCAGAGTCGTATTTGTCGTCCGAAGAAAACAAAACGTTGCCGCATCCGGCGCAAACGTATTTCGCATCGTCGTGGCTGTCCCAGTGGGTCCCTGTGAAGGCGCGTTCGGTTCCATGTTTACGCAGGATCTGGAACTGCTCGGGCGATAGCTCCGCCCGCCATGCCTCATCGGTCTTGACGATCTTCTCGGGTTTGTTAGCCATTTACAGATTGTAATCGGTCGGAACGACCCCGGCGATGGGTGCCAACGAAACGGCCGCCTGTAGACACCTTTGCGCCTGCTCCGAGAAGGCAACAAGTGGTCCCAGTGGAAATTCGATGGTTAACATCGGCAGCCCTCGATCCACACCTAGCCAACTGCCGAGAGAGCCAGGCGTCGGATACCCCAGATCCGCCACGGCGGGCCAACCACAAGCCCCGGAAACCCGGTCGGCCCACGCCGCTGCCGGTCCGTCGGGATTGATGCAGGCGAACGGCGCATGCACCGCGATGATGGCGGTGGGTGATTCTCGTTCGACAAGCTCGGCCAACGCCCGCGACTCCGGTTCGGACAGCGGCGCGCTACCGGGATCGTACCCGGGCCCGTGTTCCCTCGTGAAGTTCCGCGACGGCCAGTTCCGGTTCAGATCAACATCGCGCGCCGAGTTTTTGGTGCCCGCCGACAAACCGTCAGGATTCAACGCGGGAACGACCAGAACGCGGGGCAATCCGGCGGGCGGAACGGACATCCAGCTTCCAACCAAGGCAACAATCGCCTCGGTGCTCGTCGGCTCGTCGCCGTGGACACCACCAATGAGCAGGACGCAGCCGCCGTCTTGCCGCCCAAATCGGCCCACTGGGATCGGCCGACCCAAGGTCGAATAACCCATGATCGAGGGGAAAGACGCGCCCGGTTCAACCCGCATTGCAGCCACGCAACCCACACTATACCGCGACTTCTTTCCGCTCTTTCGCGCGCCCGGCAAGGCAGCGCTTGGCGGTCATCCACGGTTCGGCTATCGTGCGTTTTTTACATGTCAACGTCGCCATTTGTCATCAAGCCGAAAGAAAGTTGTCGCTGGGATCTCGTTGCCCTCGGCGAAGTCATGTTGCGCCTCGATCCAGGCGACGGGCGCGTCGCAACGACCCGAACCTTTACAGCATGGGAAGGCGGCGGTGAGTACAACGTTGCCCGCGGGCTCAAACGTTGCTTCGGTCTGAACACCGCGGTCGTCACCGCGTTTGCTGACAACCCCGTGGGGCGCCTCGTCCAGGATCTGATCTACCAGGGGGGTGTCGATCAATCGCACGTGGTTTGGCTTCCGTATGACGGTGTGGGTCGCCGAGTCCGCAATGGTCTGAATTTCACCGAACGTGGTTTCGGTGTGCGGGCGGCGCTCGGCTGTTCCGACCGGGGTCACACCGCGATCGGTCAGCTCAAACCCGGACAGATCGACTGGAACAAGATCTTCGGCAAGGAAGGCGCCCGCTGGTTTCACACCGGTGGCATCTTCGCAGCGCTATCGGAGAACACGCCCGAGGTCGCCAAGGAAGCGATGGAAGCGGCGCACCACAATGGGGTCATCGTGTCCTACGATTTGAATTACCGGGCCTCGCTCTGGAAAGACATTGGCGGTAAAAAGAAAGCGCAAGAGGTCAATCGCGAGCTCGCCAAATTCGTCGACGTGATGATCGGAAACGAAGAAGACTTCAGTGCTTGCCTCGGATTGCACATCGAGGGTATCGACGATGACTTCTCGGAGCTCGATCCCGGACAGTTCCAGAAGATGATCGCGGTTGCGTATGAAGCCTTCCCCAATTTCAAGGCCGTCGCGACCACCTTGAGGTCAGCAACAACCGCCACACGGAACGACTGGAGCGCCGTGTGCGCGACAGGCGACGCCTTCTACCAGGCGCCGGTACGCAAAGATCTCGAGATCTTTGACCGCGTCGGCGGCGGTGATTCGTTTGCCTCGGGACTCATCTATGGATTTCTGTCGGGCAAAGACGGACAGTATGCGGTCGATTGTGGCGCGGCGCACGGTGCGCTGGCGATGACGACACCCGGCGACACCAGCATGGCGACCGTCGATGAGGTTGAACGCGTGATGAAAGGAAGCAGCGCCCGCGTTGCTCGGTAACACCATGTCAAAAGCGAAAAAAGCCGACGTTTTGGGCCGCATCCACGAAGACGGGATCATTCCGATCCTGCGCACCCCCACGGCCGATCTTGCCCTGGAGCTGGCCGAGGTTTTGCGATCGGCGGGAATCCACTCGCTCGAAATTCCGCTGACTGTGCCGCGTGCAATCGATGTCATTCAGGAGCTTTCGGTAAGCTTCTCACCGGATCTCGTCATCGGTGCCGGCACCGTCATCACCATGGAAGAAGCGATGGCCGTCCACGAAGCCGGCGCCTCATTCATCGTCATGCCGGTTTTTGATCACTCGATCATCGCGTACTGTCGCAGCAACGGCCTCGGTTGTTTTCCAGGCGCGCTAACACCGACCGAAATCCTCACGGCCTGGGGCGCGGGTGCCGATGCGGTCAAGGTCTTCCCGGTGTCTGCCATGGGTGGTCCCGACTACATCAAGGCAATCAAGGCGCCCTTGCCGCAGATCACACTCATGCCGACCGGTGGTGTTACGGTTCAAAACGCCTCCAAGTTTATCGACGCAGGCGCGTGGGCACTCGGCGTCGGGGGTGATCTCACGGATGTGCAGGCGATACGTTCCGGAAAAACAAACCTCATCCGGGAACGCGCCGAGCTTTACCTCGAACTGGTTCGAGAAGCACGGCAACAACGCAACCTCACGCCGCCGCCGCCACCCCCCGAGGGATAACCTGGGGTTAGTCTCGACGACGGAAGAGCATCCTGACCGCGCTCTTGACCTGTTGATCGGCCAGCACCCGGCCTTCGTCGGAGTCTTCCGGCGCAACGATCACCTCACGTTCAAGGCCAATTGGAACAAGGTCCACCGGGAAACCTTCGCGCGAGACGAGAACGCGACCGTCCGTCGGACTGCGCTCGAACGCCACGACGCGATCGCCGGTATGAAGCTCAAAGCGATCGCCGCCCTGATCAACCATCACGAGGCGGGTGCCGTGATCACCCTTCTCGATCACCATCCGAAGTGATTCCTTGAAGAGGCGCAAAAAAAATACGCGTCCCTGCAAACTGGACAGCAAGGGGCCAGCCCATACGCCATCGATTGCGGATAGTTGAACGACCAGTTCGGCGGTATCGTCGGCCACGGTGATTCAGTAAATCCTCTCCCGCATGCGGTGTCCACTCTGTGACGGTGGATTCCCGAGAAACTAGGCTTTCACTTCGACCCGCAGCGGCGGCAAGCCGCGAACGACAATGGCCAAAACGACGAACCCAATCGCGCCTACAAAGTACGGCGCCGAAATATGCCAGAAATCGTAGGTGAGACCGGCACATACGGGTCCGAGGGCTCGCGCGAGTGCCGACATCGATTGATTGGCCCCGAGTACGGCACCCTGATGTTCGCGCCCGGCCTGTCGCGAGATGTAGCTCGACAGGGTGGGAACCGAGAGGCTGTTGCCAACCGCGATGCCCGTCATTCCGAGCATGAGACCGGCGAAACCCGCTATCGGAAAGATGGCGCTGCTACCCGTGACCGCGAAACCGAGAGCCATCAGGATCAATCCAACCACGAGGAGTCGAACCTCGCCGAACTTGCGGTTGAGCCGTCCAATGAGGCCGCCTTGAACCAAAACCGCCACCACACCCACGAAACCGAAGACACGACCCGTGGCCGCAACGGTCATCGAAAACCCATCGGCGGTGAACAGACGAAAGGTGATCTCCATGCCGGAGAAAAAGAACGTCATCACGAAGGTCGCGAACACGGCACGCCCAAGCCCAGGTACGAGACCGAGGATGCGGAAGCTCTCGCGATCGATCGGACCCCGTCGCCGTTTGAACGCAGCGCTTGCCTCCGTGCGTGCTTCCTTTGGTGGCAACGATTCGGGCAATCCGAAAAAGGCCCAGACAAGATTAACAAGCGATAGACCCGCCGCCACAAAGGCCGCGAGCGGTCCTTCGCGGCCAAACATCACCACCCGTCCCAGTTCGCCACCGACGAGCGGCCCAATGACGAAGCCGACACCAAACGCAACACCAATGAGCGCCATGCCACGCGCACGCGTCTCGGGCGTGGTCACGTCCGCGATATAAGCCTGTGCCACCGCAAGGTTCGCCGTGGCCGCCCCACCGAGCAGGCGGGCCGCAAACAAGAGCGGCAGCGTGGCCGCAAATCCCAGCAACACCATCGACCCGGCGGTCGCCGCAATCGAGATGAGCAACACCGGTCGTCGCCCCACCCGGTCCGACAGTCGGCCCCAAAGCGGAATGAACAGAAACTGCATCAGCGAATAGGCCGTGCCGAGCAGCGTGGCGCCAAGGTCGCTTGCGCCCAAATCGCGGGCCACACCCGGCAAAAAGGGCACCACCAAGCCGAACCCCAAGAGGTCCAGAAACACGGTCAGAAAGAGTGCTGCCAGGGGGCCTTTTTTCATGGGCGCGCCAATGCGGGTCGGCCAGAGTAGCGCAGGATCGGGAATCCGTCGCGGGATGGATCGCGCCCGTGTCAGGAATCGTCGGAACCCGATTCCCCTCGCTCCGGCGAGTCCGCGGGGCGATCACCTGCTTCACGACCGGCAATCTCCCCGATTCTGTATTTTTCGAGCTTGTAATAAAGCGCACTGGTTTTGATCCCCAGGAGACGCGCGGTTTCGGTCTTGACGCCCCCGGTCTTGTCGTAGGCGCGCGCGATGAGTTGCCGCTCGAGGTCTTCGAGAATTTCGGGAAGGCTCATCTCGCCGGCCGGAATCGACAATCCGCCCGACGCCGTCCCATCGTGCAGAAAGGCTGGCAAAGCGCCCATCGAAATCCGATCCCCGTCCGCAAATACGAGCGCCTGCTCCATGACGTTTTGCAACTCACGCACGTTGCCGGGCCAGGCATGGGCTGTCAAACGCGCCAGGACGTTGTCGTCGATTCGCACGACGGATGGGTTGATGCGGGGCCCTAGCGATCTCAGAAAGTGGTCGCACAGCAGCGGAATATCCTCACGCCGGTCACGCAAAGGGGGCACGTCGCAGGTCACGACGTGCATTCGATAGAACAGGTCCTCTCGAAATTGCCCCGTTTCCACAAGGGTTTTCAGATTGCGGTGGGTCGCAGAAATGACCCGGACATCCACGTGAACGGGATCTTCGCCCCCCACCCTCTCGAACGACTTTTCCTGTAACACCCGCAAGAGCTTCACTTGCAGGCCCGCAGACATGTCTCCCACTTCATCAAGGAACAAGGTCCCCGTATCGGCAAGCTCGAATCGCCCAATCTTTCGCCGAATGGCACCCGTGAACGCACCCTTTTCGTGACCAAACAATTCCGATTCGAGAAGCGTCTCGGCCAATGCACCACAGTTCACTTTGACGAAAGGTCTGTCGGCGCGTTTCGACCGCAAATGCAGGGCTCTCGCGACGAGTTCCTTGCCGGTGCCAGATTCTCCGTGAATGTGAACCGTGATGTCCGAAGGCGCCACGCGATCGATCAACGCAAAGACCTTCTGCATCCCTGCGCTCTGCCCCACCATGTCTCCGAGTCCGTAGGGAACGGCGGCATCGGCACGCAGCGCTTCGACCTCGGCTTCCGCCCGATACCGGGCCCGACGATCCTGGCCAATCTCAAGCGCGCGCTGCACTTTTAACCGTAGTACTTCCGGCGAAAACGGTTTCTGAATGAAATCCAGCGCGCCGAGCCGCATCGCCTCGACCGCCGTTTCAACGCTGCCGAACGCGGTGACAATCATGGTTGGAACCTTGGGATCCAGTTCGCGCACGGCCTGCAAGACGCCGATGCCACCGAGGCCTTCCATTTTCAAATCGGTCACCACGAAGTCGGCGCCACCGCTGCGAAAGAGCGACAGGCCCTCGGTTCCACTGCTTGCAATGACAACCTCGTGCCCCATTCGCCGCACGGTTGCGGCCATGCCCTCGCGCATGGTCTCATTGTCATCGATGATCAGAATGCGGCTCAAATTGCCTCCCCAGGTTCAAATGAAAAGCCGAAAACAGGCGCCACCCTCGCGGGCTTTGTCCACTTCGACACGGCCCCCGTGGTCCCGCACGATATCACGCACAAAGGCGAGCCCGAGTCCGGTCCCCTTCTCTCGCGTCGTGAAAAACGGTTGAAAGATCTTTTCGCGATCCGTCGCTTCAACACCCGGGCCACTGTCGCGCACCTCGATGGCAAAGCCCTGACCGCCGCGTTCTCGGTCAAAACTGGCTGCAACCACAACCAATCCCTGGTTGCCCGCGGCCGTCCGTGCGTTGCGAACCAGATTGATGAGCGCCCTCCGCATCTGACCCGCATCCACTTCAATTTTCATGCCGCGAACGCTTTCCACGTCGAGCACGACCACGGGCGGACCATCTGCGCCCGCAACATCGCGCACCTCGAACAACAACTGACCCATGTCCACGGCGCTTCGCTCCAGGATCGGCCTCCGCGCATAGTCGAGGAATTGATCCACCACCGCTTTCAGATAGGCAACTTCGCGATCGATTCGGGCGACCTCACGCAAACGTTCGGGTTGATCCGAAAGCGCCTCTCGCAATAACCCCGCGAACAGTTCAAGACCACCGAGTGGATTGCGGACTTCGTGGGCTATCCCGGCCAGCATCATCTGGGCGCGTTCATCTCGGGCTTGCAAGGCAGCGCGCATATCGTCAAGGCGGGCTGCAAGCAAACCGATTTCGTCCTGCGTTTCAACCGGAACTCGGTTGACCAGATCACCCGTGCCGATCCGCGATGCGGCATCCGCCAATCGAGATATCGGTCCCGTGATCCGGCGGGCAATCCACAGGGTGAACCCCGCAAGCAGAAAAAGCGCAAATGCCCCCCAACCCAGCAACCAGCGCCGAAAACGAGACAACGGCAAATAGAAATCCGCAGCGCCTTCCGCAACCACCACCCCTGCGATGCCTGGACCGGCGCCTTCAAGTTGACCAATGGGTGCGTAGCCTCGCTTGTACAAAACGCCATCGTTGCCCCTGAAAAGCGTCGAGGCACCCGCACGCCCGGACATCGCGCGATCGAATTCGTCCTTGTCGGCGGCCAGTTCATGCGCCATGGCGCCAAGTGCGACGCGACCAATCGTATCACCTCTCGCCGTGCCATCGGCCGCAAGCACCAAAAACCGCCGAACCCCAAAACGCCCCGCAGCATTCCCGAGCCTGCCCATAATGCTGGCATAGGTCCGAGAGTTTTCGTCACCGGGACCAATCGACTGGATCTGCTCGGGCAAAAGCTGCTCCGCGGCCCCGGTCGCGGCCGCCGCAAGGCGCCGGCCCAGCTCGTCTTCGAGCGCGCCACGGGCGACTTCGTGGGCAAAGAAACCGAAGGCCGCCAAAGTCACCGTTGCGGGAACGGACATCGCAAGCAACAGGGTGCTGACAAGGCGCCTTCTTGGGCTTTGTAAGCGCCATGACGATTCTTTTGCGCCATCATGGCCGCTTTCCGGAGTGGGGGCCGCGGGTGGAGGCGCGGTCGCATCGCTTTGAGGGTCCGACCGCCGCTTTGACATCCAGAACAGTTTATACGTCGAAAAAGAGGTGTATGATTCGGGCCGTGCCGTCCTGGTCAAAGACGGAGGCGTTGAGCGAGACGGTGGCGACGACAACTGCCAGCCGGTTGCGCACCAACACCCCTCCACCCGCTCAAACGCCCAGCCCCATGGAGCGTACTGCGTATACAGCGGACGTACCGAGGATCGATCCGGATCGACAGCCCGAAAACGATCCGCTGATCAACACCAACATCGACCATTTCGAGATCCGCGGTCTGGCGGGTGAAGGTGGGATGGGTCGCGTCTATATCGCGCACGACATGAGCCTTGATCGCCCGGTGGCGCTGAAACTGCTTCGCCAGGAATACGCCGGTCAAGAAGAGCTGACCAATCGTCTCATTCAAGAGGCCCGGGCGCAGGCACGCATTCAGCATCCGCACGTCGTAAGCGTCTACTACATCGGTGAGTATCAAGGCGCGCCCTACTTCGCCATGGAGTGGGTGGACGGCATCACCCTTGGCCAGTATCTGGAGAAACACGGCGCCCTTCCCTGGAAAGAGGCGCTTGAGATCGTCATTCAGACTGCGCGCGCCTTGATGCACGCACACCTGAAGCGCTTCTCCCACCGCGACGTAAAGCCATCGAACATCATCATGAGTCGAGGTCGCCAGTACCGCTCGAATGCGATGGAAATCAAAGTCACCGACTTTGGCCTCGCCGCACCGATTGGCCAGAGCGAGCAACACTTCATGGGAACGCCGAGATACGCCTCGCCCGAACTCATTGAAGGTCGCGTACCCGACCACCGCAGCGACATATACGCGCTCGGGATCATGTTCTGGGAGCTGTTGATGGGTCGGGTTCCGTTTGATGCCGATTCGTTGCCCGAACTTTTCCGGCAACACCAGGTCGGCTTGCGGCCTCCGTTGCCCCCGGAGAAAGCGCCGTGGCGCCTGCGTCAGCTGATCATGGAAATGATGGACGCGGATCCGCTCAAACGTCCGCATACCTACGAGGATCTGCTCGATCGTCTGACGCACTGTCGACCGACCATCGTAAACCCAGGTGGCGTCGCAGCCCGTGGATTCGCCTGGGCGGTGGATCTGGCGTTGATAGGTGGCGTGAGCCAACTGGCCTTCGAGAAAATGTATTTGACCAAGGAGACGGCCGCCTGGGCCGTTATCGTGATGTATTTTCTGTACTACGTTTTCTCCCACTTTTTCTGGGGCGCCACGATCGGAAAACGTGCAATGAACCTGCGGCTACAGGGAGCCCATCACGCCCTCAGCCTTCCGCGCATCCTCATCCGATTCGTGGTCCAACTTTGGGGACCGCTGTTGGCCGCCGCGATGGTCGCGTTTCAAGTCGGCGAAGTGAGTGATATGTCTGCCGTTTCAGAAGCAGTCGGCGGTGATTTGCCCGTCATGAAAGAGGTACTCTCGCCGGTGTTAAGTCAGTTGCTCGTACCCAACATCATTGTTGGCATAGCTTGGCTGGCTGGCTTTGCGATCGCCATTGGCAGCGAAGATCGAAAGGCATTGCACGATCGCATTGCCTCGACCCGCGTGGTGTACTCGATGGGCGATCCATCCGGAAAAGTACCGACCAACACCGGCTCGCTCGACGCGAATCGCCGGTAGTCCGTCCTGCGGAGCGTCCGTCCGCGTCAAAACTCGATGGATACAAAGAGCACAATTCCTGAACGGATGGCCCAGGCGAGAATGGCGGCATGATCGCGGTACTGACGGAGAGTTGACGAGGGCGCCGGGGTCAGGCAAAGGTCTTTGTCCCATGGCCTCTGAATCTTCCGATCCAAACGCAGACGATCAACCCTCTGCCGCTGCGGGTGAAGGGGATTCCTTCGCCGCGCTATTCGCTCAATCGGAGCGCCAGCAGAAGAGCGGTGGCCGGGTGCGCGTGAAGGTAGGCGATCTGGTCAAGGCCCGCGTCAAAAATATCGGCACATCCATGGTCTTCCTGGTTATCGAGGGCACGCCGCTCGAAGGCGTGCTGGATCGCGTGGAACTGTGCGGCCCAGACGGCAACCTGGTGGCGAACGAAGGCGACATCATCGAAGCGCGCGTGAGTGCGCTGGGAGAGAAGCGCGACGTGGTGTACCTGCGTCGCTCGATGCGCAAAGGAACCAGCGGAACTGCCGAGCTGGAGCAGGCCTTCAAGCTGGGACTTCCAATCGAGGGCACGGTAACGGGTGCCAACAAGGGCGGCGTTGACGTAAGCGTCGCGGGGTTGCGCGCGTTCTGTCCGGTCTCGCAACTCGACGGCCGTCAGGTGGACGACACATCGGCCTTTATCGGGCGCAAGCTGTCGTTCAAGATCACCAAGTACGAGACCGACGATCGGGGGCCCAATCTGATCGTGAGCCGCCGTGCGCTGCTCGAGGAAGACAACCAACGGCGCGCGGTCGCGACCCGTGAAAAATTGGTGATTGGAGCGATTCTGCCCGGGGTGGTGTCATCGTTGCGCGAATTTGGCGCCTTCATTGATCTGGGTGGCCTCGACGGGCTCTTGCCAGCGTCGGAGATTTCGTTCTCGCGTGGCGTTCGTCCCGAGGACGTCTTGCAAGTGGGGCAAGAAGTTTCAGTGCAGGTGCTACGGATCGAACAGACCGATGATCGGCGGCACCCGGAAAAGATCAGCCTATCGCTCAAATCGTTGACCGACGACCCCTGGCAATCGGCGGTGACGAAATTCCCGGTGGGGACGAAGGTGCGCGCCCGGGTCACACGCCTTGAATCCTTCGGCGCTTTCGCCGAGCTCGCGCCGGGAATCGAGGGGCTGATTCACATCGGCGAACTCGGCGACGGAAAGCAGCCGCTGCGCCACGCCAAGGAGGGCATCAAGAGCGGCGCAGAGGTTGATGTGTTCATCCTGCAAATCGAGCCGGCGCGGCGCCGGATTGGACTTGCCCTGCGTGAACGCGAAGATGTGGTGGACGCCGAAGGTGCGGCGGCCGTCCGGCACGCGTCAGGCTCCCTCGGCACCTTTGCCGACCTGCTGCGTGCCAAGAAATCCGGCTGAGCCGCGGATCACCGGTGCTTCGAGTGAAGTTGCGCCGCCACGTGCGGGCACTGGAACGACGCCGCAAAAAAGCTCACTTCCCCTCGGGCTGCGCTACGCTTTCAGGCCTTCACGCACGGATTCGCACGGATGTTGCCCGCCGTTGACATC
>Ga0105046_10012588_pt1 | contig 13124 bp, 15 predicted proteins | sample MAT03_FD_78385 | JGI IMG/M metagenome (GOLD analysis project Ga0105046, IMG submission 78385) | Freshwater microbial communities from Lake Fryxell liftoff mats and glacier meltwater in Antarctica - MAT-03 (megahit assembly) | ecosystem: Environmental > Aquatic > Freshwater > Ice > Liftoff... | reverse complement strand
GCCTTTGACGCCGCCCTGCGGTCCCTGCGCCCCGAAGGCCGCTATCTGGCTATCGGCTTTGCCAGCGGGGACGTCCCGCATATCCCTGCCAACCTGCTGATGGTCAAATACCTGTCGGTGATCGGCCTTTACTGGGGGGCCTATGTCGCCTTCCGGCCCGATGTTCTGACCCAAAGCCTGTCCACCCTGCTGACATGGTTCGCCGCAGGCACCCTGACGCCCCACATCAGCCGCACCCTGCCCTTCGCCGCCCTGCCCGAAGCCATGGACCTGCTGCGCCGCCGCGCCGCGACCGGCAAAGTCGTGCTTACGATGCCATAGCCTCGATGCGCTCCACCGGGGGACGCACCGCCTTGACCGCATAGGCCCGCCGGATCAACTCGGCCAGCGCCTCGACTGCCGGGGAATGCACGGGGTCGGCCACGTACATGTTGACCTTCATCCGGCCCAGATCGGGCAGCGCGCCGTGATGCAGGATCCGCTCCATATAGGGCGGCTCTGACCCCGCCAGCACCGTATGCACCGCAAGGTCGGCACTGACCGTGGCCTCGACCGCGCGCGTGCTGTCACTCTCCACAGCCATTTCCCACCGGATACCCGCCTCATCCAGCGCTGCCTGCACCCCCTGCCGAAAGATGCAGTTCACCTCATGCGCCAGCCGCAAGGGCCGCGCGCGCCATGCCTGCCCTCCCGGCGCCCCGATCCAGACCAGCGGCAGTTCGGCCAGCGTCTCGCCCCCCGGCTCGACGCTGTCTTCGGTGGTCAGGATCACGTCGCATTCGCCGCGCGAAAACTGCGCCTTCAGCACGCGGGTAAAGGACGAGATCAGCTGCAGCCGCATCTTGGGAAAGTCCTTGGAAAACCGCTGCATGACCTGCGGGATCGCCGGATAGACAAGGTCATGCGGCACGCCCAGCACCACCTCGCCATGATGCGCCGCCTGCGTCAATCGCCCGAACACCTCGTCATTCAGCAGCAGCATGCGGCGCGCATAGCCCAGCAACTGCTCTCCTGCCGCCGTCAGCCCGACTTTGCGGCCCGTACGGTCCAGCAGTTCAAGGTCCAGCATCTCCTCCAGCCGCTTGATCTGCATCGACACCGCCGATTGCGTCAGGTTCAGAAAGCCCGCCGCACGGGTCACGCCTCCCGCATCGGCAATCGCCACGAAAGACCGCAGCGAAGTCATGTCCAGATTGCGCGCCATATCACAATTCCTGATACCAGAAGTCAAAAGCATTCATTTTCGAAATGTCGATGATTCGGGTAGGAAGATCAAGTGATTTGATGGAACCAACGGTCCCGATCACCGCCGCTGATGAAACCCTGAAAGGAAAGACCATGTTCGCCTCGCTCCACACCTCCACGATGACCGTCCGTCGCGTGCAGTCGCGTGGCATTATCGACCGCCTGACCGCCCGCTTGCGTCTGGCCACCATCGCCTACAGTCAGCGCCAGCATCTGGCGTCGCTGGACGATCACGCCCTGGCCGATATCGGTCTGACCCGCGCCCAAGCCCATCACGAGGCCAACCGGCCAGTGTGGGACGTGCCCAAGGGCTGGCGCTGCTGAAAATTCGGCAAAAATTTTGCCCTCGCGCGGAAGGATTTAGAAATTGAATCCTTGAATCGTGGGGCATAGGTCCCAATATTGTCTCCATAAGGCAGCGCAGGCTCTGCGCTGACCCAAGGGCACAAACGGAGGGTTTCAATGGCTCAGTATCAAGACATCCGCACGGCTGGGGTCGGCACCCGTTCTGCCGTGATCGACGCGGGGCTCCGCGCCCACATGAACAAGGTCTACGGGCTGATGTCCGTAGGCATGCTGCTGACCGCAGCCGTCGCTTGGGGCGTCGGCACAAACGAGGCACTGATCGCCGCGATCTTCGGCACCCCGCTGAGATGGCTGGTGATGTTCGCACCCCTGGTCATGGCGCTGGGCTTCGGCGCGATGATCAACCGGATGTCGGCCAGCATGGCGCAACTGGTGTTCTACGTTTTTGCCGCCGTGATGGGCCTCTCGCTGTCGTTCATTTTCGCGGTCTATACCGGCACGTCGATCGTCACGACCTTCCTTGTGACCTCGATCGCTTTCGCGGGGCTTAGCCTGTACGGCTATACCACCAAGAAAGACCTGTCGGGCATGGGAACGTTCCTGATGATGGGTCTGATCGGCCTGATCGTCGCCTCGATCGTGAACATCTTCCTCGCCTCTTCGGCGCTGGCCTTCGCGGTCTCGGTCATCGGCGTGCTGATCTTCGCGGGTCTGACGGCGTACGACACACAGGCCATCAAGAACACCTATCTGCAGCACGCGCAGGCGGGCGATCAGGAATGGCTGGGCAAGGCAGCCGTGATGGGTGCGCTGAACCTGTACATGGACTTCATCAACATGTTCATGTTCCTGCTGCAATTCCTCGGCAACCGCGAATAATCGCCGGTCGATCTGAAGCAAAGGGCCGGGGGAAACCCCGGCCCTTTTGCATTATAACTCGCAAACCATCCGCACCGCCGGAAAGCTGATGCCGGGGCGCAGCGGCACCTCGACCTCGCCCATCGCGACAAAGCCTATCGCGACGTAAAACGAAACCGCCGTACGGGTGGACAGGCAGTCGAGCCGCCTGACCCCGGCGTCCCGCGCCTGCGCCATAGCCCGCCCCATCAGCCCCCGCCCGATGCCGCGCCGCACCATCCGGTCATCGGTGACCAGATGGCGAACATGGCCCAACGCGGGCGTCTCCCCGCCATCCCCCGGCGCGCCGCGCGTCCAGCCCCCCGCGCCGACCATCCCGCCCGCCGACAGCGCCACCCAATAGCTGCCAGACACCACCAGATCCGGCCTCGCGCGCGAAATGATCGGCAGCGCGGTGACCAGCACCGAGGCCGGGTAATCGGCCTTCAACAGCCGGGGATAGCTGCGCGCCAGCAACGCATCGATCCCGGCCAGATCGTCGCGCCCCGCAATGCGAAAGGTGATGTCGTCGATCATGCGGTCAAGGATAGCGCAGAGGCGGTCCGGGGAAACCCTCGCCGTGGCGTCAACACCCTGCCACCGATGCCCCGGCAGACCCCTTCCGCCAAAACAAAAAAGCCGCGCAAACGCGCGGCTTTTGAACATTGCCACCAGGCGGCAAGACCCTATTTGATCTTGCCTTCCTTGTATTGCACATGCTCCCGCTTGACCGGGTCGTATTTGTTGACCGTCATCTTTTCGGTCATCGTGCGGGCATTTTTCTTGGTCACATAGAAGTGCCCGGTGCCCGCCGTCGAGTTCAGACGGATCTTGATCGTTGCCGGTTTGGCCATAGTCCCAGTCTCCTGCCGTCCGAAAGCCCATGCCTTCGATGAAATTCACAAACGCTGCTACTGACGCCATAATGGGCCAGAGTCAACACCCAACGGCCCGTTTCAGATCATGAGTTCTTCACGCAAACAAAAACCTTGCAGGGGTAAATCTCGGCCATGGATCGGTCGAGCGGTTCGAGCACCGTCCCCGCACCGCCGATCGCCTCTTTAAGAATGCGCGCCAAGCCGGCTTCCGTTGCGCCGAACGGGTCAAGTGCACTGGCTGATTTTGGCAAGTGTCCGTTTGTATGGTCAAGCAAAACCATGCCGCCGGGACGTAGCGCGTCAACCCACGCGGCAATCGCCTTGTGCGGATCATAGGCGTGATCCCAGGAATTCGAATAGACGAAATCCGCCTTTCCCGACCATTCGGGATTCACCTGATGGAAATCCCATTGAAGCGTATGGGGAAAGTCCGTTGCGGTTTCCGAGATGTCGGTCCCGATCACGTTGGCTGCACCGGCCAGTTTGCGACGGAACCAGCCCTGTTCCCTTCCCCGCCGCACACCATGGCAGAGACCGAAATCCACCTTTCCCAAAGTCGCGTTCAAATGGGCCGCAAGAAAGAAGATGTGGCTTTTCTGGACGAATTGCGCTGTCAGCTTCGCCTTGTTGCCGTGTTCCTGCACCTGACGATAAGTCTCGTAATCGGGGTAGCGATGTAACGTAAAGCCTTCGTTTTCTTCTACTTCCGTTTTGCCGAGCGTAGCGGCTTCTGCGGCCGCCTGTGTGAACATTCCACGTTTGAAAGCCATGATCGACCCCTATTGCCTGTCGCAAGTCAAATCACGGTTTCAATGACATAGGCAACTGAGTTCAGGCAGGCAAACCCGAACAGTCATGCTAGATCAGGATGTGCGCGGATGACCTGTAAGCCGGATTCTGTCCCGGAGTTGCCCCCTTGGATGATCATTCCTCTGCCGCACCTGTTACCAGGGCGGTCAAGCTGCCAACCCGGGCCTCGGGGCTGAAGCGTCCCTGCGGCGGTATCCTTGCGGACCAGCCCGCGTGAGGCCCCTATTCGGCATTGCTCCGGGTGGGGCTTGCCTTGCCGTCCCGGTTACCCGGTCCGCGGTGGGCTCTTACCCCACCGTTTCACCATCACCGTGGACGCGTCACCCATAGTCCGGTGACACCACGGCAGTCTCTTCTCTGTGGCGCTTTCCCTGGGGTTGCCCCCGCCGGGCGTTATCCGGCACCCTTGCTTCATGGAGTCCGGACTTTCCTCGGGGCGATTCCCCGCCCCGCGATCATCCAGCCATCCGCACAACGGGCGACTTACGCCCCTGCCCCGCGCGCGTCAAGCAACCCCGCCGCCAGCGCGCGGTCGGTGTCGTCCAGCGGCCCGGCAGCCCAAGGCCGGAACCGCAGCCGAAAAGCCCGCAGCAGCACATCCTGCGGCGCGTCAGGATAGCCGAACGCGCAGAGATCGCCCACGAAATCCCCCGGCTTTCCGGGAACAGGCCAGACCGACAGCCCCCCCAAGGCCAACCGCCGCCAGTCGAACCGCCCACCCGGATCGCTCTTGCGCCCCGGTGCCATGTCGGAATGTGCGATCACCCCGGCAGGTCCGATCCCCCACCGCACCATGACCCCCGCCAGAAGAACCTCCAGCGCCCCGATCTGCGGCTCGGGAAACGGCTGCGCGCCGGAATTGGCCAACTCGACCCCGATCGACCGCGAGTTCACATCGCCCAACCCCAGCCAGTCCCCCGCCCCGGCATGCCACGCCCGCATCTCCTCGGGCACCAGAGCCTCGACACCGCCCGTCTCGGAAATCAGCCAATGCGCCGAAACCTCGGTCGCCGGGTCGCACAGCCGCGCCCGCGCCTCAGCGAAACTGGCCATGGCGGTATAGTGGAGGACAATCAGCGAAGGCCGCACCCCGCCGCGCCGCTCGCCAAAGTTCGGCGAGGGCCAGTCGGTCACTGCAGCGCGGTGCGGAACGGGCGCGGGTCCCAGTCGCAGGCGAACCCGTCGCCGTCAGGGTCCAGCCCCCTGCGGTCGCGGTCCGGCCCGCCATTGGCAAGGAAAGCCTCTTGTGCGACGTCGGGCGAGCCATATTGCCCACAGTTCCCCGCCCCGCCGCCGATCCGCAGTTTGGACCGCGAATACAGCGCAACCCCCGGCGCGTTGTTGGTCGCCAGCGCATATTCCACGATGTTCGGCCCGCTGGCCCCCGGCCGCACCGGCAGCGCACCCGGCTGGATCACCGTGTACTGTGCGCGGTTGGTGTCGATCCGGGCCTTGTCGCTGGCAATGGTTTCGCGGGCCGACACGGCTGCGAAATCGTTCTCGTCCGACACCCCGCCGGGGGCACTGCCGGGAACAAGGCTGTCCATCTCGCCTGTTTCGACCTTGATCCCGACGGGAGCATTGCCGCGCGGGCGCTCGCCGACCGTGCCGCCGATCACATTTCCCGCAGGAGGAAAGATCGGAGAATTCGGCAGCGGTGCCGCCGTCACCCCATCCGCCCGGTCCAGTGCCGCCGCAGCGGCCCCCGGATCGAACCCGGTCACGGGCGCCGCCGCAACCGGTGCCGCGCCGAACTCCCGCTCCCGCAGATAACTGTTGTAGTCCTGAAACCCGACGCCGGCCCCTGAATCCGGCACGACCGGATTGCAAGCGGCCAAAGCCGCAAGCGCCAATATCCCGAAACCCGTCCGCATCCCGATTTGCCCCAGCGATCTTGGCCGTTTTTTGCCGCCTACCACCATTTTTCGGCTTTGGCTACATAGCCTGCGGCGCGTTCCAGCACATAGGCGTGATTAAGAAGCCCCGCTTCGTCCCAAGGCCGCCCGATCAACTGCAAGCCCATGGGCAAGCCCTTGGCGTCCTGTCCGACCGGAAGCGCAATCCCCGGCAACCCGGCAAGGTTGACCGTCACGGTGAACACGTCGTTCAGATACATCTCGACCGGGTCGACGTTGGCCATTTCCCCCAGACCAAAGGCCGAGGATGGCGTGGCAGGCGTCAGGATCGCATCGATCCCTTCGGCAAAGACCTGATCGAAGTCCCGCTTGATCAGCGCCCGCACCCGACGCGCGCGGTTGTAATAGGCGTCATAGAACCCGGCAGACAACACATAAGTCCCGACCATGATCCGCCGCTGCACCTCTTTGCCAAAGCCTTCGGCGCGGGTCTTTTCGTACATCTCGGTGATGCCATCGCCCGCCGCCAGCTTGGCGCGGTGGCCATAGCGCACCCCGTCATACCGCGCGAGGTTGCTCGACGCCTCGGCAGGGGCGATGACGTAATAGGCGGGCAAAGCGTATTTCGTATGCGGCAGGCTGATATCGACGATCTGCGCGCCCGCATCCTTCATCATCGCGATACCGCGCGCCCACAGCGCCTCGACCTCGTCGGGCATTCCGTCCATCCGGTATTCGCGCGGAATGCCCACCCTCTGGCCGCGAATGTCCCCGGTCAGCGCCGCCTCGAAATCCGGCACCGCCAGCGTCGAACTGGTTGAATCCTTCGGGTCATGCCCCGCCATTGCGGCCAGGAAGATCGCCGCATCCCGCACCGATTTGGTCATCGGCCCGGCCTGATCCAAAGACGACGCGAACGCCACGATGCCCCAGCGCGACACCCGCCCATAGGTCGGCTTGATCCCGACAATCCCGGTAAACGCGGCAGGCTGCCGGATCGACCCGCCCGTATCGGTCCCGGTCGCCGCCAGACACAAATCCGCCGCCACCGCCGCCGCCGATCCGCCCGACGACCCGCCCGGCGTCAGCTTGCGATCATCGACCTTCCACGGGTTGACCGCCGGACCATAGCACGAGGTTTCATTGCTGGACCCCATGGCAAACTCGTCCATGTTCAGCTTGCCCAGCATCACGGCACCCGCGCCAAACAGCTTGGCCGTCACGGTCGATTCGTATTCCGGCCTGAACCCCGCCAGAATTCGCGACCCGGCTTGCGAGGCGACGCCCTTGGTGCAGAACAAATCCTTAATCCCCAGCGGAATCCCGCACATCGCGGGTGCCGCGCCCGCAGCCAACCGCCCATCCGCCGCCCGCGCCTGTTCCAACGCCATCTCGGGCGTCTTGTGGACGAAAGCGTTCAGCCCGTCGCCCGCATCCATCGCCGTCAGACAGGCCATGGTCAGATCAACGGCCGTCAAGTCGCCCTTGCGCAGCGCATCGCGTGCGGCGGCGATGGTCATCTCGTTCGGAGTCATTCGACCACCTTCGGCACCGCAAAGAAACCTTCCCGCGCATCGGGCGCATTCGCCAGTATCGCCGCAGGATAACCGCCGTCCGTCACCACATCCGCCCGCCGCGCCAACCGCATCGGCGTGACCGATACCATCGGCTCGATCCCCGTCACGTCAACCTCGGTCAACTGTTCCATGAATCCCAGAATGCCCGACAATTCCCCGGCCAAAGCGGGCAAGTCAGCCTCTTCCACCCGGATACGGGCCAGTTTCGCCACTTTGCGGGCGGTGTCGATGTCGATGGACATGCGCGTCCCCTTCAAACCATTTGAAACCGTTTAGCCCCGCACCTGCCCGCCTGCAAGCCCACCCTCCCGCTCCCGCACATGCCGTCCGTAGACCTCGATCATCCAGCCCAGCATGACGGCATTCAGCAGATGCCACAGGAAATGCGTCCCCAGCGGAAGAGCCGCACAGATCGGCTCATCCACCGTGCGAAACCCCAGCGACAGAACCAGAATCCCCGCCCCGACCGCCAACCCCCGCGCCGTGGCAGGCGAACCCCGCATCAGCCACGCATAAAACAGGATCAACACCGGCACCGGCGCATAGCCCGCCGACGACCCCAATCCCGGCACCATCTGCCACAGCGGAACCGTCACGGCGGCATAGGGCACAAAACCCGCCACACACAGCCCCGCCTGCCACCCCTTCAACTCCAACATGTCGCGGCTCGCGGCAAACACATACAGCAGGATGAACGCGAGGATAGGCAGCACATCGGCCACCCCGGTGATCCGGTTGGCGTGCGTGTGAAACAACCACGACCCCACCCCGATCATCCCCAGCACAACGCACATCACCCGCCCCAACCCCACGCTGCGGCGCCACATCAGACAGGCCGCCACCACAAAGGCCAGATTGGTCAAGGCGTTGACCGGCTCCGCCCAATAGCCTGTCCCCAATCGCTCGCAATACCCGTCCACCGCCGCCCACCAGTCCATCGCTTCCCCTCCCGCAGGCCGTTCCCCGCCCAAATGCCACAATTCCGTTTCAAGTTCCGGTCATTTTCTGTCCATAAATATCCCACGGGGGTCCGGGGGTGTGAAACCCCCGGTCTTTTTCCCGTAACGCCACCCAACGGAGATAGGGCATGAACATCACTTGGCTCGGCCATTCCGGCTTTCGCATCGAAATCGCCTCGGCCGTCCTGCTGATCGACCCGTGGCTGACCGGCAACCCGATGTTCCCCGCCGACCGCCGCACAGACGCACTGGCCGGAGCCACGCATATCCTGTTGACCCACGGCCACAGCGACCATGCCGGCGATGCGCTGACGCTGGCCAAAGAGCTGAACCTTCCCCTGGTCGGCATCTATGACCTGATGAGCTGGTTTGAATCCCAGGGTGCCACCGTGATCGGTTTCAACAAGGGCGGCACGATGGATCTGAACGGCGCGAAGGTGACGATGGTCAACGCCTGCCACTCGTCTTCCATTGCGGGGCCGAACGGCCCGGTCCATGCCGGGGCCGAGGCGGGATACATGATCGCGGGCGACGGGCACACGGTCTATGTCTCGGGCGATACCGACATCATGGCCGACATGGGCTGGATGGGCGAATTGCATCAACCCGACATCGGCATTCTGGCCGCAGGCGGGGTATACACGATGGACATGACCCGCGCCGCATTTGCCGCCCGGCGCTTCTTCAACTTCAAGACCGTGATCCCTTGCCACTACCGCACTTTCCCGGCGTTGGCACAGAATGCCACAGACCTGGTGATCGGCCTGCCGGGCGTGCGTGTGATCGAGCCGCAGGTGATGCAGCCGATCCCGTTCTGACATGGCGACAAAGCATGGCATCACACGCGCTGCCCCATACCGCCCCTATCGCCGCCCGGCAAAGAACCCCTTCAGCAACGCCTCCGCCTCGGCCCCGCCGATCCCGTCGTAAACCTCGGGCACATGGTGGCATTGCGGATGGGCAAACACCCGCGCGCCAATAGCCACCCCGCCCGATTTCACATCCGCCGCCCCGTAATACAGCCGCGCCACCCGAGCGGCCGAAATCGCCGCCGCGCACATCGCGCACGGCTCCAGCGTCACATAAAGGTCCGCCCCCGCCAACCGCTCCGACCCTGCCTGCGCACAGGCCGCACGGATCACCAGCATCTCGGCATGGGCGGTCGGGTCGCACAACTCGCGCACCCGGTTGCCCGCCTGCGCCACCACGACCCCGCCCTGCACCAGAACCGCTCCCACCGGCACCTCGCCGCGCAACCCCGCCGCCTGCGCCTCCCCCAGCGCCAGATCCATGAAGGACCGGAACATGTTCACCTCGATTGCCCTTTCCAACTGGCTCAAATATCCTCCGGGGGTCCGGGGGTGGAAAACCCCCGGCGGCCGCAGCCCCGCGCGCCGGCCCAGTTTACGCGCGAGGATGCCGAAATGACCACCAATGAAACCCCCAAAACTCCCGCCAAATCTCCAGCCAAAGCCCCCCCCGGCGAACGCATCGCCAAAGTCCTGTCCCGCGCCGGTGTCGCGTCGCGGCGCGAGGCGGAACGGATGATCGAACTGGGCGAAGTCTCGGTCAACGGCCGCGTCATCGACAGCCCCGCCCTGAATGTCACCGACAAGGATCGCATCACCGTGCGGGGCGAACCCCTGGCCGAGGCGGAACCACCCCGCCTGTGGCTTTATTACAAACCCGAAGGCCTGGTCACCACCGCCTCCGACGAAAAGGGCCGCGCGACGGTGTTCGACAACCTGCCCCCCGAACTGCCGCGTGTCATGTCGGTCGGCAGGCTCGATCTGAACTCCGAAGGTCTGTTGCTGCTGACCAATGACGGCGAACTCAAGCGCCGCCTTGAACTGCCCTCGACCGGCTGGCTGCGCAAATACCGGGTGCGGATCAAAGGCAACCCGACCGACCCCGACCTTGAACCCCTGCGCCGCGGCATCACGGTCGAAGGCGAGCGGTTTCAACCGATGCTGGTCGCGCTGGACCGGATTCAAGGCGCAAATGCCTGGCTGACCGTGGGCCTGCGCGAAGGCAAGAACCGCGAGATCCGCCGTGCCCTGTCGGCAATCGACCTTACGGTGAACCGCCTGATCCGGATCAGCTACGGCCCGTTCCGGCTGGGCGATCTGGAACCGGGGCAGGTCGAAGAGATCAAGACCAAGACCCTGCGCGAACAGTTGGGCGAAGACCCGATCGAAAAACCCGTGGGCACCGCCCAACGCAAGACCCGCGCGCCCCGCCCCGGCACCCCGTCCGACAAACCTCGCGGCGCGGTCAGGGACGCCGACGTCAATCGCGATCCGGCCCGCCCCTCACCTGTAAAAGCATCCGCCAAACCCACCCCGCGCAAAACGGCCGCCACCGCGCTCAAACAACTGTCCGACACCTGGACCAAAGCCACCACGCCCAAAACCAAACCCAAACCCAAACCCGCCGACCGCCCCGCAGCCCCGCGCAAACCGGCCGGTGCGGTGACCCGCGCCCCGCGCAACCCCCCGACCCGAGGCTGACCGCCACACCCCGACCGGGCAGACCGCCCCGCGATTCCCCCCCCCACGATTCCCGGCCGCACCCACTGGCATGACGTGGCCCCATCGCCTATAGTCCCCAGCGTAAGAGTTTGGCAGTCGTGGGGGCCGGGTATGTCGGGCAAGACACTAAAAGGCCTGTCCTTTCTGCTTCTGCTGGGGCTGACGCTCTATGCCGCGATTGGCGGAAGCGTGTGATGGCTCAACGGTATGGCGGCAAATACAGCCCTGGCGGTGCGACCGGCAAACCCGGCGACGCGCCCCGCATTCCGGCTGCGCCTGCCGTGAAAGGCACGGGGTTCCGGTCATGGATGCTGTTCGTCACGCCCTTCCTGTTCCTGATCCCGGCTTTCGGCGGCACCCCGCGCAACCTGTTCCTCGGGCTGGCCGCGGGCTTGGTCCTGCTGCTGTCCGGCTGGCTGACCCGCGAAGGCCTGCGCGCCGAAGCGGCTTATGACGCACGCCGCGTCGCCCGCCGCCCGGCTTTCCCGCGCAAGATCGCGGGCAGCGTCACGACGGGCATAGGCCTCGCCATCGGCACCATGACCTGGACCACCGATCCGCTTTACATGGCCCTGTTCGCGGTTGCGGGGGCCGTCCTCCATTTTGGTGCCTTCGGTTCCGATCCGATGGCCGACAAAGGCATCGAGGGCGTCGACCAGTTCCAGACCGACCGCGTCGCCCGCGCGGTGGACGAGGCCGAGGGCTATCTGACGGCGATGAAGGACGCGATCCTGCGCGCCGACGACCGCCAGATGCAGGCGCGGGTCGACCGGTTCGCCACCACCGCCCGCACCATGTTCCGCACGGTCGAGCAGGACCCGCGCGACCTGACCTCGGCGCGCAAGTATCTGTCGGTATACCTGATGGGGGCCCGCGACGCGACGGTCAAGTTTGCCGACGTCTATGCCCGGAACCGCGACCCCGCCGTACGCGCCAGTTACGACGCGTTGCTGACCGACCTCGAGACGAATTTCGCCAGCCGCACCGCAGTATTTCTGACCAACAATCACACAGACCTTGATGTTGAAATCGCTGTGTTACGCGACCGGTTGAAGCTGGAAGGGTAGCGCCTTGCTCAAATACCCCCCAAAGCGTCCAACAAAGTGAGTTAGCCATGCCAGACTCGATCCGCGCCCAAGCCGCCAATGCCCTTGCCGAAGTGCAGGCCGTGACCGCCACGATCCTGCCCGAACCTGGAACCGAGATCATGGTGCTGGAAACCGCGCCCGCCCCGGTGGCCGAGGACATCCGCAAACGGATAACCGAGTTGGACATGCGCAACACCCAGTCGATCATTTCGTTCGGCTCGTCCGCACAGGCCGAACTGCAGGTGATCAGTCAGGAAATGCTGGCCGATGTGAAGAACAAGGACGTCGGCCCCGCCGGCGACAGCCTGCGCCAGATCGTCACCACGATCCGCGGTTTTTCCATCACCGAACTCGACGTGCGCCGCCAACGGTCGTGGTGGGAAAAGCTGATCGGCCGCGCTGCCCCCTTCGCCAACTTCGTCGCCCGGTTTGAAACCGTGCAGGGCCAGATCGACAAGGTCACCGAAAACCTGCTGATGCACGAACATACGCTGCTGAAAGACATCAAGTCGCTGGACATGCTGTACGACAAGACGCTGCGGTTCTACGACGAACTTGCGCTTTATATCTCGGCGGGCGAAGCCAAGCTGAAAGACGTCGACAACGTCGATATCCCCGCCAAAGAGGCCGAAGTCGCGGCAGCCCCCGAGAATGATCAGGTCAAGATCGCCCAGCAACTTCGCGACATGCGCGCTGCGCGCGACGATCTGGAACGCCGCATCTACGACCTGAAACTGACGCGGCAGGTGACGATGCAGTCGCTGCCCTCGATCCGTCTGGTACAGGAAAACGACAAATCGCTGGTCACCAAGATCAACTCGACCCTGATGAACACCGTGCCGCTGTGGGAAACCCAGCTTGCCCAGGCCGTCACGATCCAGCGCAGCGCCGAGGCGGCCGACGCCGTGCGCGAGGCCAACGACCTGACCAACGAACTTCTGACCGCAAACGCCGAAAACCTGCGTTCGGCCAACAAG
>Ga0105046_10012587_pt1 | contig 13124 bp, 7 predicted proteins | sample MAT03_FD_78385 | JGI IMG/M metagenome (GOLD analysis project Ga0105046, IMG submission 78385) | Freshwater microbial communities from Lake Fryxell liftoff mats and glacier meltwater in Antarctica - MAT-03 (megahit assembly) | ecosystem: Environmental > Aquatic > Freshwater > Ice > Liftoff... | reverse complement strand
GCCAGTCTCGCGATCGGCACGCGGAATGGCGAGCAACTCACATAGTCCATGCCGACCTTGTGGCAGAAATGCACGCTGTCCGGGTCGCCGCCGTGCTCGCCGCAGATGCCGACTTTCAGGTGCTCGCCGTGCTTGCTCTTCCGGCTCGCTCGGCCCTTTGTGATGCCGATCTCAATTAGCACGCCCACGCCGTTCACGTCGAGCGATTGGAACGGATCGATCGGCAGGATCTTCTCCGCGAGATACGTCGGCATGAAGCCCTTGATATCGTCGCGGCTGAAGCCGAAGGTCATCTGCGTCAGGTCATTGGTGCCGAAGCTGAAAAACTCGGCCTCCTCGGCGATCTTGTCGGCCACGATGCAGGCTCGCGGCAACTCGATCATCGTGCCGATCTGGTATTCAACCTTCACGCCAGCCTTGGCCATGCAACTCTCGGCCACGGTGATCGCCCGCTTCTTCAAAAGGATGAGTTCTTCAACGGTGCCGACGAGCGGGATCATGATTTCAGGCAAAACCTTCTTGCCCGCCTTCTGAACCTCGATGGCGGCCTCAATGATCGCCCGCACTTGCATGTCGCCGATCTCGGGGAACACCACCGGCAAACGACAACCGCGGAAGCCCATCATCGGGTTCATTTCGTGCAGTTCTTCCACACGCTCGAAGATCTTCTCGACGCTCACGCCGATCTGCTTGGCCACCGCTTCGGCACCAGCCCGGTTGTCCTTCTGCGGCAGGAATTCGTGCAGTGGCGGATCGAGCAAGCGAATGGTCACGGGGAAGCCGTCCATCGCCTCGAAGATGCCGACGAAATCCTTCTTCTGAAACGGCTCGATCTTGGCGAGAGCTTTTTGTCGTCCTTCAACGGTCTCGGCCAAGATCATCTCACGTACGGCTGCAATACGGTCATCGCCGAAGAACATGTGCTCGGTGCGGCATAGTCCGATGCCTTCAGCGCCGAACTCACGGGCTTTAAGTGCATCGGCCGGGCTATCGGCATTCGTGCGAATCTTGAGCTTGCGGCCCTTGTCGGCCCAGGTCATCAGCGTGGAGAAATCGCCCGTCATGGTCGGGGCGATGGTTTCCACTTTGCCGATCATCACGTCGCCGGTGGTGCCGTTGATTGTGATGAAGTCGTGTGCCTTCACAACATGGCCCGCGATGGTCACCGTTTGGGTGGCTTCGTCGATCTTCACCGCTTCACAACCAACGACGCACGGCTTGCCCCAGCCGCGTGCAACCACGGCCGCGTGACTCGCCTTGCCCCCGGTGCTCGTGAGGATGCCCTTTGCCAAGTGCATGCCGGCCACGTCTTCGGGGCTGGTTTCCTTGCGAACGAGCATGATCGGATCGTTCGGGTACTTGGCCGCGTGTGCGACGGCGGCTTCAGCCGAGAGAATCACTTTTCCCGATGCACCGCCAGGGCTGGCCGCGATACCTTGAGCGACCGGCTGCACCTTCGACTTCGGATCGAGCTGCGGCTGAAGCAGATGGTTCAGCGAATCGGGAGGTACTCGATTCACGGCCGTCGTTTCATCGATGAGGCCTTCCTTCATCATCTCGACAGCAATCCGAACGGCGGCGGTCCCAGTTCGTTTGCCGCCACGAGTTTGCAACATGTACAGCGTTCCGTCTTGCACGGTGAACTCGATGTCTTGCATTTCCTTGTAGTGCTTTTCGAGCGTTTGCCGGATGTCCATGAGTTGCTTGTAGACTTTCGGCATCTCGCTATCGAGCTTGGCGATTGGCTCCGGAGTGCGGATGCCGGCCACCACGTCTTCACCTTGAGCATTGATGAGGTAGTCGCCGTAGAAAATGTTCTCACCCGTGTTCGGATCGCGGGTGAACGCGACGCCGGTGCCGGAGCCTTCGCCCATGTTACCGAAGACCATCGCCTGCACGTTGACGGCCGTGCCTTTCAAGCCGCTGATGCGCTCAATCCGGCGATACTCGATGGCCTTGTTGCCGTTCCACGAATTGAACACGGCATTGATGGCCAGGAACAATTGCTTGCGTGGATCGTTCGGAAAATCTTCCTTGACGTGCTTCTTGTAAACAGCCTTGTAGCGCTTGACGAGTTCCTTGAGGTCGTCGGCCGACAGATCGGTGTCGAGCTTGACCTTCTTCTCGTCTTTCAGCTTGTGAATCTCGTGTTCGAAGGCTTCGTGCTCGACACCCATGGCCGTGCTGCCGAACATGTCGATCAGCCGGCGATAACTGTCGTAGGCGAAACGCGGGTTGCCCGTCTTCTTGGCGAGACCTTCCACACTCGCGTCGGTCAGACCGAGGTTCAGAATCGTGTTCATCATGCCGGGCATAGACAGTGCAGCACCGGAACGAACGGAGACAAGCAACGGATCGACCGGGTCGCCGAACTTCTTACCGCCGAAAGCTTCTTCGACCTTCTTGACGGCAGCGTCAATTTCCGGAATGGCAGCCTCGGGGATCTTCTTGCCTTGTTCGTAGTAGGCGGCACAGACTTCGGTGGTGATGGTGAAACCCGGCGGGACGGGAATACCGATCTTGCACATCTCGGCGAGGTTGGCCCCCTTGCCGCCGAGAAGTTCCTTTTGCTTGCCGTCGCCATCAGCGGACTTGCCACCGAAGAAGTAAACGTGCTTCGTCATGATTCGTTCCAGACTCCAAAAGGGCGGATTGTGACAACCTTGAAAATGTACGGATGACGGCGATGGAGGCCAAGGCGGATAGCGACGTGGAAAGAGTGTCGAGACCCCGGACAATGTGTGAAATAAACATACCGACTCGCTGCGTCGATCGCTCATCGCGACGAAACAGTGAAAGGCAAGTCGGCAGTCTTGGCCTTGTTCTCCTTGGGGGCAGGTTTCAGCAAGTCGATTTCGAACGCTTGGCCAATTCGGTTGCCGCAGACGTCTTCAAGCGTCGCCTCAACATGCACCTTGTATGTGCCGGGCTTCCACGGCTCTTTTGGAAAGTACGACCAACCTGAACCCACCAACGTTTCCTCGGCTCGGCCTGCGATCTCTTTGCCATTCGAATCGACGACCTTCAGGCAACGTATCATCAGCGGATGGTCAATCGGTCGTCCAAAGGCGATGCGAACCGCGTCGTTTAAGTTGGCAGGTGAAGAGAGCTTCCACGTTTTCGGATCGATCGCTGCGTCGATGGCCGGCTTGACGCGAATTGACTTCGAGAAGTCCTTGCCCAAGGTTCGCCCATCGGACGTCGGCCACTTACCGCTCACAACTAGCGTGTACTCGCCTTTTTCCATGAACACCGGCCCGAGATCGAGTCGAGGCTTCAGTTCCTTCTTGATGCGGCCCGGATCGATCAACAGCGTAATTCGCGTTTGATCCTCGTTCCACAATTCGTCGTCGATTTCCAGGAACGGCTGTTCGACCTTCGTGCCGTCCTTCTTGAATACTTCGACGTATTTGTACACGTCGCCTCGCGGCATGGAGGCCGAGAATTGAATGTAAAATCGCAAGATATTCTCGGGCAAATCTGTTCCTGTGGGAAAGACAGTATTAACGCGGGGCAGCTTTCCCGGCTTGGGTCGGGGAATCGAAACCTCAAGCTTTTCGTTATCGCCGACAATGCGGTATTGGATCCCGGGTTTCAGCGGGAATTTCGGCGTAAAGGTGACGATGTTCTTTTCGATCGACCAATCCCCCGACATGGCCGGGCGGGCGGTAATGTCTGCCTCGCTTCCTTCCGCGACGACCACGCTGAGGCCTTTGGTGGAATCGCGGCCTGTGATCACGATCTTGCCATCGAGGATTTTTACTTCGCTGGCAGCGACGAAGTGAGCCGAGAAAAGCAGTGCAAAAGAAATGGTGAGTCGGCGCATTGGAAAACCTCGGCTAAATCTCTTGTAGCTCAGGTTGGAAACCTGGGCTACAAGAATTGAGCACATTACGGCAGCGTCACCGTTTCAAGCGACGTGCCCTTGTCCGTCTTGCGAATCACGACGGCCATCGTGTCGTTCAACTTGTCGAGTTGCGACGTGCCCTTGAGGGCTTCGATGGTCTCGTATTTCAACCCGGATGTTCCGTTAATTCGCGATGTGATCGCGTCGGCCTTGTCGACTCCTTCCAGCGCGACCTTCATCACCCCTCGTGAAGAATTCGAGATCAAGGCAAAGTCCTTGCCGTCTTTCTTGAAGGCGATAATGTCCAGCGGGCGGTTCTGGTTGCCGAGTTCGGCGACTGTCGTCCCCTTGACCTTCTCGCCTTTTTTCACGTCAGCAACGGGAAATTTCACGAGTGGCGTGCAGGTGTAGGAAGCGAGCATGTGGGTTTGGCCGGCGATATCGTAGGCCATGAACGTCTGAATCGGGGCCTGGGTCTCGTACTTGCCGTGAGCACCGTGATAGATCTCCACGCCTGCGCCCTTGCTGGTCGCCTCGCTGAACGGGAACGGGATGGCTTTCAGGTTGGATTCCCATTCTTCGGTGGTCATGCCGGCAACATACAGATCGCCCTTGTGATAACTGATGCTGGTGATGGCCGGATGCCGTTTGGTCGCTTTGTTCTCCAGCTTCACGGAAGAACACATCACATCTTTCAAGGAGACTTCGCTCGCCTTGCCATCGGCCCCGATTTTGACGATCAGCGGCTTGGCACCGGGGCCCTTGCCCGAGGCGGCCGAGATATACACGCTGCCACTCGCGGGGTTCACTTTCAGATCGTTGATGATGATGTCCGAACCGGTGGTGCCGGCCAGACCGCCGACGACTTCATCAATCTTCGCGATGGAGATCGATTTGACGTCGGCCGATTTGGTGTCGCCGGTGGCGATGGCATGGACGGTTGAGTTGGGGGCGTCGGCCACGAAGAGCACGCCGTCCGGCCCAAAGGCCAGAGCACCAGCCGCCTTGAGTTCGGGTGTGCCTTTTTTCATGCCGGTGGTGGCACCATCGGCAGCCAGGGAGGCTGGCACGAATGCCAGTGCAGTCAAGGCCGACAAGATGCGGGATCGAGAGAACATGGCCAATTTCCTTTTAACTGAACAAAGGAGAGAAAGTGGGATAGTTATCTTGGCCAGTGGAGCCTGAGATGCAAGCGTCAATCGGAAGTTTGGGCGAACTGTGAAGGAAGGATGAGAATCAAATCCCGTTTGGCGTTCGAGCCAACGGCTCGAACGGGAGGCAGTCTGGCCTATTCACGGCGAAGCGAGAAGCTATAAGTCCGCGAACGCTTGCACAATTTCGGAGGGATCATCATGCGTAGGATCGCGGTTATCAATCAAAAGGGCGGTGTCGGGAAAACAACCACCGCCGTGAACTTGGCGGCGGCCTTGGCCCGACGGGGCGAGAGCGTCTGCGTGCTCGATCTGGACCCTCAAGCTCATGCCAGCACACATTTCGGAGTCGAGCCCGACGGCGATCGGCCAAGCATTTATGATGTTCTCGTTCGTGGTCGAGCCTTGGCCGACGTTCGCCGAGATGTGGGCGAGAATCTCTCGTTGATTTCATCGGACATCAATCTCGCGGCCGCCGAAGTCGAGTTGGCCGGAGTCGTCGGTCGCGAAGTGGTTCTCCGCGAGGCCCTCGCTCAAGATACCGAGCAAACCGACTACATGCTGATGGACTGCGCTCCATCGCTTGGGGTACTAACGATCAACGCCCTTGCGGCGGCCGACGAAGTGTTCATTCCGTTGCAGCCACATTTCTTCGCCTTGCACGGGTTGAGCAAGCTGTTGGAAACGACGGCTCTCGTTGGCCGGCGGATCAATCCCGGCCTGCGAGTTTCCGGCGTCGTTATTTGCCTTTACGACGGTGGAACCCGGCTCGCACAGGAAGTCGTCCGTGATTTGCGGGCATTTTTGGATGCCAGCCGTTTGGCCAATGTTCCGTGGGCGCGGGCCAAAGTGTTCGAAACCAAGATCCGCCGGAACATCAAGCTGGCCGAGTGCCCGAGCTTCGGCAAGACAATCTTTGAATACGCCTCTCGTTGTTCCGGTGCCGAGGACTACGCGGCCCTCGCTGGCGAAGTTTCCGGCGTGATCGAAGTGGGCATGACTGAAGAAGAAGAATTGGTCGCGGCGTGAGCCGGCCGGGCGTGAAAGTACCGATAACTCCAATGCAGGCGAATCGCTCTCCCACCCAAGTCGGATCGCCTTCAGGCGGGCTAGTCGGTGTCACCCTCTGGGTGAGTAAATCTCAGACTTCGAAAGACGGGCCGTGAAGTGCAATGTGCTTCTGCGCCATCAAGGACGCCTCCGACAAAAGTCGATTTATCACTTGGCAGGCCGACGCGTAAGTGAGAAATACAGCGCATTCTCGCTTACGCGTCGGCCTGCGAGAGGCTTTTAGCGGAGGCGTCCATCAAGAGATCTCCCCCGCCTAAATAACGAGATTGATCTCGACGAATCCAAATTCTGTTAAAGCGACACAACCGATCACAACGCACAACCTCAAAATCTCGTGCCCACCTTTTGACTGCCGCGTAGGATAACGCGGTTCGCTGCCCGATCCCTCTTCTCTCTGGAGTGTCCATCATGCCTCTCCCCGATCGTCGCGATGTGTTGCAGTCGGCCGCTGTTGGTGCCGCGGCCTTGGCTTTCTCTCCTCCCACCTCCGCTGCCGAGAGCAAGAAGGTTGTGCTCGGCATCATCGGCCCAGGCGGCATGGGCATGAATCATCTTCGCAACTTGGTGAAACGAAAAGACGTCGAAATCGCCTATGTGTGCGACGTGGACAAGAATCGCCTGGCAGCGGCGGCCAAAGAAGTGGAAGCAGGTTCCGGCAAAGCACCGAAGGCCGGGACGGACATGCGGGTGATGCTCGACGACAAGGCCGTCGATGCCGTGTTCATCGCGACGCCAGACCACTGGCACGCGCCGGCTTCGATCCTGGCTCTCGATGCGGGCAAGCATGTATATGTCGAAAAGCCCTGCTCGCACAATATTCGCGAAGGCCGACTGATGGCCGACGCCGTCAAACGTTCGGGCAAGCTGTTGCAAGTCGGGACACAGAGCCGCAGTGGCCCCGCGATCATTGAAGCGATGGAGCGTCTGAAGGCCGGCGAAATCGGAGACATCTTGGTTGCCAAGGCCTGGAACAGCCAGCTTCGCGGCAATATCGGCAAGGCGAAGCCGGAACAGCCGCCGGCACACCTCGATTTCGATACCTGGTGTGGCCCGGTCCCGCTGGTGCCTTATCGCCAAAATCTGTTGCCCGGTCGTTGGCGTTGGTTTTACGACTTCGGTGCAGGCGACATGGGCAACGACGGGGTTCACGATATCGACGTGGCAGTCTGGGGCCTGGGTGCCACGACGCACCCCAGTCGAATCGCCTGTCTGGGCGGCAAATACTTCTTCGACGACGATCAGCAATTCCCGGACACGCAGTATGCCGTCTTCGAATATCCCGTGGAAGGGAAGCCCGGCGCGAGCAAGCAACTGATATTTGAACAACGAATCTGGTCGCCGTATGTGCAAGAAGGCTACGAGAACGGGGCGGCGTACTACGGCACCAAGGGCATGATGATTCTCGGCCACTCGATTAGTTGGAAAATGTACGGGCCGAAAAACAAGCTGATCGCGGAACGAACTGGTGGAGCGGACTTGCCTGCCCATCACACGAACTTTTTGGATTGCGTTCGTGGTGGTGCAAAGAAACTCGCGGCCGATGTGATGGCTGGGCACCTGTCGGCATCGCTCGTGCATCTCGCCAACATCGCGGCCCGGACTAACAAGGTTCTCGAATTTGATCCGAAGACGGAGACGATCACGAACGATGAAGTGGCCAACGGCATGGTGAAGCGGAAATATCGCGAACACTGGGGCACGCCCAAGGGAGTGTAAACAGTTTGAGAAAAATCCGGGCAACGAGATCGGCACAGCGAACTCGTTGCCCCTTCCGTGAATCAACGCGAGCGTCGTTCGTCAAGTCATCTTTGTCGCACATTTCAGTTGTGTCGAAATTGATAGAGAATCAACTTGACAGAGAGTGCGAAAACTGCGACCCATAAAGGGTAGACTTTCCTTGCCAACTGGGGTGATACCCTCCCCGGCGACCCAAAAGGAGATGGTGAGGCATGAAGCATTACTCGTGCGACCTGTGTGGAAAAGATTTGACGGATGGCCTGGACGCGCGGTTCGTTTTGCAGATGGAGGTCTTCGCTGCTCACGATCCGGCCGAGATTACCGAGTACGATCTCGGCAACAATCACCTGGAAGAAATGAGCCAGCTTCTTCGCGAGGCCGATGAGATGGATCTGGAGCCGGCTCCGGCGTTCAAGAAAATGAGCTTCGATATGTGCCCCACCTGTCACCGAAAATTTCTCGCGGACCCGCTGAGCCGCGAGGCACAGAAATTCGACTTCAGCGAAAACTGAATGATCGGCAAACCACCATGATCCGCAGCCTGGCCGTCTTCGCCCTTATATTTGCCGTCTGTCCCCAGGCGGATGCCCAAATCATCATCCGCACGTCGCCGAGACCGGCCGGGGTCATCCAGCCCCCATCGCTGCCGTTGCCTGGCTCGCCATTGCAGCACATGACTGTTGCGCCACCGCGGAACACGCTGCGTCCTGTGGTCGTTGCCAACCCGTACTACAACTCGTGGGGCTTCGCTCCCTACTACCCGTGGTACGAGGGCCGACCTCAGACGACGATCGTCAACAACGTGACGTTGCCGGCCCCACAACCGATTCCAGTTGCTCCTCCGCCACCTCCAGAACTTCGAGCACGACTCACCTTGAACCTTCCCGCCGGTTCGAAGGTCTGGCTGGCAGGCAAGGAGATGGACGCGGCGATTGCTCCGCTGATTCTGGAGTCCCCCGTGTTAAAGGATGGCCAGACGTATTCGTTCGACGTGAAAGTCACCTGGCTCGAAGGCCGCACGACGGAAGAACGCACACGCCTCGTCGCCGTGGACGCAGGGGAGATGAAGAGCCTGACTTACTTCGGAGCACGGTGAGTTCTTCGCAACTCGGGTTGAAGTCGTTTTTCAGCCGGAGCATTTCCTGCCAAGTCATACAGTCCTTTTACCATTCGCCGGCGCGGTTGAACATTTGGAAAATCCCTTCGCCGCCACTGGATCCACCCACATGTCCTCGAACGAAAATCTTGACGGAAGCCCGCCAGCTCGCAGCGACATGACGATGGATTTGCCCGGCAAACTCAGCCAGTATGCGGCCACGCTCGGTGCCGATGCCAATTCCGAATCACTGATCCACGATCGCTCCTTCGGCGACTACGAACTGCTTGCGGAGATCGCCCGCGGTGCCATGGGTGTCGTCTATCGTGCTCGGCAAATCAGCTTGAATCGCGTGGTCGCTCTCAAGATGATCCTGGCAGGTCGTTTTGCATCGACGATCGATGTTCAGCGTTTCCGCCAGGAAGCCGAGTCGGCCGCGACGCTGGATCATGCGAACATTCTTCCCATCTATGAAGTGGGCGAACACGATGGGCACCAATACTTCTCGATGAAATTGGCCGAAGGCGGCAGTCTCGCCGAGAAGATGGCCGAGTTGCGGAACGACCCCAAGCAAGCCATTCGCGTTCTGGAACAAATTGCACGCGGCGTCCACCATGCCCATCAACGCGGCATCATGCACCGCGATTTGAAGCCGGCGAACATCCTGCTTCAAAATGATGGTCTCGCGATGATGAACGAAGAATCAAAATCCAGTCACTCCTCACTCCTCACTCCTCACTCTTCACTTGTTCCCATGGTAACCGATTTCGGGCTCGCCAAGCGAACCGAAGGGGATAGTGGCATCACCCAATCGGGCGCGATTGTCGGAACGCCCAGCTACATGTCGCCCGAGCAGGCACGCGGCTCGAAGATCATTACCACTTCCGCCGATGTCTACTCGCTCGGAGCAATGCTGTACGAGATGCTGACGGGAGTGCCGCCATTCCGCGGCGACTCCGTGACCCAGACATTGCGAATGGTGGAAGAACAAGAACCGATCGCTCCCCGAAACGTTAACGTCAATGCGGATGCCGATCTCGAAGCCGTGGCTCTTAAGTGTCTCGAAAAAGACCCGGCCCGGCGTTACGAGACGGCGGGTGCCTTCGCGGACGATCTTTCCGCCTGGCTGCGCGGTGAGCCCGTGACGGCCAGGCGTGCCGGATGGACTCGACGAGCCCGCAAATGGGTGCGCCGCAATCCTGCGGTGGCGGCATTAACGGCGATCATCGTGCTCGTTCTGATTGTTGGTTCGACCCTGTCAGCAATCTTGGCTGTCCGGGCCGAGAAACGGGCCAAGGAGGCAGCCCAAAGCGAACGCGAGGCATTGGCCCACGAAGCCATCGCCCACGATCGCGAGGAGGTTCTGCAAGACACCTTGTGCGTCGCTACTTTCGAGCGTGCCCGAGCCGAAAGGATGGCCGGCCGGCCGGGTTGGCGAACTCGCGGTTTGGAATTGCTTCAGGCAGCCGCGAAAATGCGGCTTCGCGATCGAAATCCGGATGATCGCCGCGTGGCACTCCCCGATCTGGGGGAACTGCGCGGCGAGGCCGTTATGGCACTCATTGCCAGCGATGCGTCCGAGTCCCGCGAGGTTCCCATGAGCATGGCGAGCATGACCCACATCAGCATGGATTGCAGCCGCATGGTGCAAATTACCTTCACGCAGGACGACAGCTTCAGAGCCACCATTCGGACCGTCGATTTGAAGACGAACCAAGAAATCGATCGGAAAGCCATTCGGCTCGACGGAAAAGAACCGAACCCGCTGATCAGTCTGACGCAGATCGCAGGTCTCGATCGTGAAGGCACTCGGGCACTCTGCAAGAACCCACTCCTATTGAGTACACTCGCCATACATGAACTGCCATCGGGCAAGTTTCTGACTTCGCTCACGGACGCAAACTTCAAAGCCGTCCCGAAGGCGATCGATCGTGCCCGCTTCAGCCCAGATGGCACAAAGGTGTCAGCCGTGCGACGGTCCCTCTTGGAAAATAAGGAAACTCTTGAACTGGTCGTCTGGGAGGTTGCCCGACCTAGCACTCCGATGGTGTTGGCGCAACGACCCGGCAAGAAGGCCGACGGTATGTTGCACTCCATTTTGGACATCGATTTGGGCGAATTCTCCAGCACTCGCTTCACGATGGACTCCAAGCGAATTTGCTATGTGTCCAGCGATCGCAAGACAATTCACGTTCGCGACCTCTCGGTCGATCCGCCCGCCAAATTGCCAGATATCCCGGTGCCGGGGAAACTCGTCACGCTCGATTGGCATCCGACCAGGCCGGAGTTGGCCATGCTCGTTTCGCACACGAGCGGTGCGCAGCGTCCTTCGTTGGTGCTCTGGGATTTAGCTGCGGGGAAAGCACGTCTGACCCGGGAGTGGGATTTTCCGATCGATTCGGAGGAGGGCTTCGCATCACTCGCGTTCAGTCCGGATGGACGCACTCTCGCGGCAGGTGGTGGCCAATACACGACGGTGCATGTCTTCGGGGCCGACGACCTGGTCGAACACTTTCGCCTGCTCGATACGGCACTGATCGGCGTAGCCCGTGTTTTTTGGACGCAATCGGGCGAGTTAGTCGTCAATAGTCTCATGGAAAGTTTGCGCTTCTACAAGCCGAGCGGCGAAGGATTGAGTGAAAGCCTCGTGACGATCAAGCCGCACGGCGTGCCGACCTTCAGTTCCGATGGCCGCTGGCTCGCGTTCTTTGCACCGACGGCAAACAAGAGTTCGTCGATGATGGCGAATATCTTCGATGCCAAGGCGGACAAGGCGATCCTTCACGAGCGGGTGGCTCTTCTGGATCGCAAGACCGGCCAGGTAGCACGCTATCTCGCCGGCCAAAATGAAGCGGAGGTTCAATTGTTGTTCTCACCGGATGACAAGCGAATTTTCGTTTGCAGCAAGAACGAAATCATTGGCTACGACGCCGCGGACGGCACGGAAGTTATCCGCCGGGTTCGCGCGAAGGGTGCCGGGATTCGGAGCTGGGAGAGCGTGTTCTTCCTTCCCGATGGCCGGCTCGCAACGCTCGGGCATCTCGACCGCGAGAAAGGAAAAGGCCCTCCACCTCTCACATTGTGGGATCTCGTGAGCCAGCGAGCGATCCACGTCTTCTCCGAGAAGGACTGGGGCAGCGGCTTGGCCGAAACGAAGGTCACGCCCAGAGGAGACCGGCTCTTATCCGCAAACCGAATGGTATTTGGGAAAAAAGAGAAGAAAGAGTCAATCGTGGACAGCGTCTATGAATTGCCATCGGGCCGGTTACTCGCCGACATTCCCAGGCCCGACCGTAAAGAAAATCAAATGGAAGATGTAACCAACTTCAGTGCGAATGGAGCAAGAATGTTGGCGATGAACATGACCATGATGGGCGAAGAGGCCTCGTTCACCAAGGCATACTGGACGGTTCGATCTGTTCTTGACGGAGAAGAATTGCTCAAGATTCCCAATCGCAACTTCACCGAGACCGGCAACGGCTTCAGTGCCGATGGCCGTTTCGTCGCAGTGGCAGCGGATCGGGGCCATGTGGAAGTCTGGGATCTGACGACGCGGTCGATCCTCTTCCGCTGGCAACCGCACGGCGGCAAGTCCGTCGAATTCCTCTCCTTCTCGCCCGAAGGGGACATCGCCACCTCCGCCATCGGCGACGAGCGCCTGCTCTTGCTACGAACAAACAAGATCCGCGAACGCCTTCACGGGATTGGGTTGGGGTGGTAGAGAGAATGATGAATGTGGAATCAAATACTGTCCGGCTAACGTTCCACGCTCTAAGCCGAAGTCTTTATCTCACCTGACGATTCGTCGAATTATTGGCGCGCACGACTTCAACTTGGTCCGTCAAAATCTTTCGAGGGAAGCGACTTCCCTACTCATAGAGCACGGCTCATGTACACCGGTCAGGATGTAGAACGTAAAGCACTTTGCCTAAAAATCTTCCTCTGCGCCAAGGGCAACCGCCAAACCGAATTCCTGCTCGTTTCAGTCCATGACTCCACTCGGTTAGTCGCTGATTGTTAGTTGTACCCGGGGTCTGCGACCTGTCATTTATACACAACCCCGTCACGTCATGTGGCGGAAGGTTTGCCAAGCGGTGGTGAAGTCCGCCATTCGGCGGAGGCCGATCCACATCGGCTGCGGGCCGGGCGGGGCTTCTCCCGCTCGGTTGTTGTACCCGCCCAGTTGCGTCAGTAACCGCAGCATCTCCGCCAGGTTCGGCGG
>Ga0105046_10012586_pt1 | contig 13125 bp, 12 predicted proteins | sample MAT03_FD_78385 | JGI IMG/M metagenome (GOLD analysis project Ga0105046, IMG submission 78385) | Freshwater microbial communities from Lake Fryxell liftoff mats and glacier meltwater in Antarctica - MAT-03 (megahit assembly) | ecosystem: Environmental > Aquatic > Freshwater > Ice > Liftoff... | reverse complement strand
CTTGTGCGGATGTGCGCATTTTACCAAAGAGTATCGCGGAGTTTCACATAGTTGCCCCCACGTTGGACCAACTCTGTGCTAACTCTGTGGTTTCATTTGCGCAGCCAGAAAAAAACGCAATATATTCGCCTCAACGAAAACAGCACCCACATGAAGCAAAAAATACGCATGGGCATGGTAGGCGGCGGAAAAGGCGCCTTCATCGGCGCCGTTCACCGCATGGCCGCTGCCATCGACGGCGAGATCGAACTGGTTTGTGGCGCTTTCAGCAGCGATCCGGAAAAATCGAGCGCTTCGGGCGCTGAGCTCGGACTGCCGCCCGAACGCTGTTACCCTACTTTCGAGGCCATGATCAAAGGCGAAAAACGCCTGAACCCTGAAAAACGCATGCACTTCGTGTCGATCGTGACGCCCAACCACGTGCACTTCGCTCCCGCCAAAATGGCGCTCGAAAACGGCTTCCACGTGGTGTGCGACAAACCCGTTGCATTCAACCTCCAAGAGGCCCTCAAACTGGAAAAACTTGTTGAAAAAACAGGCCTGTTCTTCGCCCTCACCCACAACTACACGGGCTACCCCATGGTGAAACAAGCCCGCCAAATGATCAAGCACGGAGAACTCGGCGCGGTACGAAAAGTGGTGGTGGAATACCCGCAAGGCTGGCTCAGCACCAACCTCGAAGCCAGCGGCAACAAACAAGCCTCCTGGCGTACCGACCCTACCAAAAGCGGAGCGGCAGGTGCCATGGGCGACATCGGAACCCACGCCGAAAACCTCGCTGAATACATCACTGGACAACACATCACTGAAATGTGCGCCGACATCAGCACTTTTGTGCCCGGTCGCCTGCTCGACGACGACGGCAATGTGCTCCTGCGCCTCAGCGGCGGCGCCAAAGGCATTCTGCATGCCAGCCAGATCGCAGCCGGTGAAGAAAACAACCTCAGCATCAAGGTTTACGGCGAAAAAGGCGGTCTGGAATGGCGTCAAATGGAGCCCAATACCCTCATCGTGCGCTGGCTCGATCAGCCCACGCAAATGTACCGCACGGGCGTGGGTAAACTGTACCCCGAATCCCTCGCGCACACGCGCATACCCGCCGGACACCCGGAAGGTTACCTCGAAGCTTTCGCCAACATTTACCGCAATTTCGCCGTCACGCTTCGCGCCCGGCTCGAAGGCCGGGAGCCCGATCCGTTGTACACCGATTTTCCGACGGTGGCTGATGGCGTAAGGGGCATGCGGTTTATTGAAAAGGTGATTGAGAGTGGGAAGATGGGAGCGAAGTGGGTAAGTTTGAAATAATTCAAACATCAATCCTTTACTTCTGCTTCCCCCAATTCCCATCCGACAACCGAATATACTCCGCCCGTTTTTTCTCCCATTTGTTTCTGATGTCCATGTCGTAGTTCAGGTAAAGTTTGCCGTCCACCACACTCCACACTTCGGGTTCTATTTTGACGGCGTAGCCCTGTGACAAGCCATAAGCACTGTAGCCGCCGTATTGGCGCGCGTATTTTTTAGGATTTTTTGCAAACAAATCCTGGTTTTGCGTGGTACCGAAATGCCAGGTAGCACCGTTCCGGGAGTGGGTTATGCCGTCCTGCCCTTCATCGGGTTTGCTTTGGGTGAAATAGGCCACCGGATCGTACCCTTTGATGGCACCGGCTTTGGTGGAAAAAACGGCGGCTTCTTTGGATTGGGCAATTGCTCCTGAAACAGCAAAAAAGATGAAAACAAAAAGAAGATTATTGCGCATGATTTTTATTTGATTTTTAAGGTAAACGAAAGATTTACAGTGCATGATGCAGACTGCTTGCCTATTCCGCAAGTGTTGTCTTCGTTGCGACATTGCACATTCTGCCTTCCGCATTCTAAAAAAACCTTACATTGCACTACATGCTCAAAGCCAAAAAACAACGCGACGCTTTCAACACAACCTGGGAAAACCTTTCGGACCACCTGTGGTGTTTTTATTACGACCGCGATCCCAGGTCCGTACACCAGGCGCGTGTAGCCACCAAACGGTTGAAAGCGCAGTTGCTGTTGTTTCAGGCGCAGGGCGATGCATCTGATTTGCCTCCTGCTTTCGGCAAGGTGCAAAAGATTTTCAAACACCTCGGGCGCATACGCAGCGCACAGATTCACCTTACACGTCTGGAAGGCCACGGCATGGCCACTTCGGAACACGGTCGCAAGGTGCGCTACACACAAACCATTGAAACCAAGCGTTTCGCAGACCATTATTCTGCCTATGCGAAGGATTTGAAAAAAGCGCACGCTGACCTGGAAGCCGGTTTTAGCAACCTCGACCTGTCCCTTTTGGAAACTTTCTTGCGCAAAGAAATGCGCGTGGTGGAACGGTTTTTCAGGAAAACGTACAAAGACGCCGACCAACTTCACGACATCAGAAAACGGATCAAAAACCTGCTTTTCGTACACCCTGTTTTGCCCAAAATGCTCCGCAACAAACTTCGGATGAACACGGATTACCTCGATGAACTGCAGGAAGCCATCGGAAAATGGCACGATGCGCACGATGTGATGGAAGCACTGCGAAACATGGAGTACGACAACGAGCAGTTGATGAACGAGCTGCTTGACCTACGGCATGTGCAGCGCGATGAAGTTTATGCACTTTCAGCAGATTTTGCGTTGAAAGCGATGTTGGTGGAGGACCAAGCAATGCATGCATAAAAATCCTGCAACTCAAGATCCCTCGTGAAAAACTAGGGACAAGTCCCAGAATCCTGATCCATGATAGAATTCCTTGCCCCTTTGCATCCTGCCGTTCAAGCGCTTTTGGCTACTTTGTTTACTTGGGGCGTTACCGCCCTTGGCGCCGCGTTGGTGTTTTTTTTCAAAAAAGTGAACCAGCGGGTGCTCGACGCCATGATGGGTTTTGCCGCAGGCGTTATGATCGCAGCGAGTTTTTGGTCGCTGCTGGCGCCGGCCATCGAAATGAGTAAGACAACCGTGCCCTGGCTTCCCGAGTGGGGTCCTGCGGTAATCGGATTTATGGCGGGCGGACTTTTCCTTGCTGCTGTGGATAAGATCTTGCCCCACCTGCACCCCAGTTTGGCCATTGAGCAGGCGGAGGGTGTGCACACCAACTGGAGGCGCAGCGTTTTGCTGGTTTTGGCCATCACGTTGCACAACATTCCGGAGGGGCTGGCGGTGGGCGTTGCTTTCGGCGCTGTGGCGCACGGATTGCCTTCGGCTACTTTGGGCGCAGCGGTGGCTTTGGCTATTGGTATTGGATTGCAGAATTTTCCGGAAGGTACTGCTGTTTCGGTGCCGTTGAGGCGCGAGGGTATGAGCCGGGGCAAAGCGTTCTGGTACGGTCAGCTGTCGGGCATAGTGGAGCCGATTTTTGGCGTGTTGGGGGCTGTGGCGGTCATGAGTATGCTTCCGATATTGCCATTCGCCCTTTCTTTTGCCGCAGGCGCCATGATTTTTGTGGTGGTAGAAGAGCTGATTCCTGAGTCGCAAAGGGCTGGGAATACCGATTTGGCTACGCTTTTTACTTTGCTGGGTTTCAGTGTGATGATGGTGTTGGATGTGGCATTGGGGTAAGCGTCTTGCTTTAAGTTTCGATTAACTTTTGTAGCGCCGGTGGTTTGCCAAGGGTTGAGGGCGTACTTTACCTTTGGTTAATGGGATTTTATGAAAGTAGTACTGTTGGTATTTTCGATTTTGATGATGGTATCTTGTGGAAACGACAAGCATGTTTTAACCATTAAGGGTTCAGACACCGAGGTGAACCTGAGTGTATTGCTTGTAGAGGCCTTTTATAAACAAAACAACAAGATGAATTTGTCCGTTTCGGGCGGCGGTACAGGCTTGGGTATGGCATCGTTGTTGAACGGATTTGCAGACATAGCCAATGCCTCGCGCCCCATCAATGCTTACGAGGCTAAGTTGTTTGCAGACGAAGGCAAGGACATTGTGCCGGTGGTATTTGCACAGGATGCCCTGGTGATCATAACCAACAAAGCCATCGATGCCGACTCCCTGTCGGCCGAACAGCTCAGTGGTATTTTAAGTGGAGGTTTGGTGAATTGGGCTGAATTGGGTTTACTGGCGGTACCCATTACCCTTTATGGCAGGCAGAACAATTCGGGGACCCATGGATTTTTAAAAGATAAGTTGGGTATTGAATTTACCCTTAATGCCAGAGAAATGAGTGGAAACGCCCAGATCATAGAAGCTGTGAAAGCCGATCCGGGCGGTGTGGGTTATGTAGGTGCAGGTTATGTTATCCGCAACGGGGAGAAAATTGGAGAGGGTTACAACATTGTGAGCATTTACGAAATCGGGCAACCTGCCTATTCGCCGCTTGATTACGAAGCGGTGGTTTCGAAACGGTATTACTTGCAAAGGCCGCTGTACCAATACGTTTTGAAAAGTTCGATGGCAAAGGCGCAGCCCTTGCTGGATTTCGAAAAAAGTCCTGGGGGACAAAAAATCATCGTTGAAAACGGGTATTTCCCAGCTGAAAATTTTTCCCAATGAACAGAAACCAGCTAAGGATTGCAACCAATAATGGATTTGGGTACCTGTTCCAGTTCACCGGCCTGTTTTGCATCGCCGTACTGTTGGGTATATTAGCCATGCTGATGTACAATGCAACGGCATTTTTTTTTGAGGCGAGTCCGATCGATTTCATTACACAAACGCAGTGGAATCCCAACAACAATCCTTTAAAAGCAAGTTACGGGTTGCTTTCCTTGTTGGCAAGCACCCTGTTGGTTACCCTTGGCGCCATGGTATTGGCCATACCGCTGGGTATTGGCACTGCTTTGTTTATGTCTGAATATGCAGGCGGCTGGTTGAAGCATTGGCTTAAACCAGCCATTGAAATATTGGCGGCCATACCCTCTGTAGTTATTGGCTTTATTGGCATTGTTGCGGTAGCTCCGGCATTGGCCTGGATGTTTGGCTTAAACAACGGTCTGAATGCACTTAACGGGGCTATTTTGCTTGCCATCATGGCATTGCCTACGATCATTACCGTAAGCGAGGATGCCATTCATGCCGTTCCTTCAACACTGAAGGAGGCATCGTATGCTTTGGGTGCCGATCGTTGGACGACCATTCGAAAAGTAATTGTACCCGCAGCTTATCCAGGCATTATTGCTGCGGTGATGCTGGGCATCGGCAGAGCGATAGGTGAAACCATGACCGTGCTTATGGCTACCGGCAATGCGCTGGCTTTTCCGGGAGGTTTTTTTGATTCGATTCGTACGATTACAGCTACCATAGCCATTGAAATGGGGGAAGTGCCGTTTCGAACCACGCATTATTACGGTTTGTTTGCCATAGCATTTGTATTGTTTATGATTACCATGGTGGTGAATATCATGGCCGAAAGCATTGCCAACAGGGCACGAAAATTTCAATAATCATGAAGACGAAAGGCGTGTATCAGGAGCCACAATGGCCGATGCTGTTGGTGCTTTCATGTGCCACGATTGTTTTTATAATGCTGATAGCCATCCTTGGAATTGTATTTTTCAAGGGACTACCGGCCATAACTTTTGAATTCCTGACCAGTTTTCCAACCCATGGTATGACCCAGGGCGGTATTTTACCAGCCATTGTGGGTACGGTTATGTTGACACTTATTACCGCTGTTTTTTCCATTCCTCTTGGTGTGGGGTGTGCAGTTTATCTCAATGAATACGCTCAAAACACCCGCACAACCAGACTGATCCGTGCGGCCATTCGAAACCTTGCAGGTGTTCCATCCATTATATTCGGGTTGTTTGGACTCGCTTTGTTTGTCGAAGCCCTTGACTTTGGCACATCGCTGTATGCGGCAGGGTTCACGCTTGGATTGCTTTCGCTTCCTTACACCATTACAACGACAGAAGAAGCCTTAAAAGTGATACCCGAAGGTTTGCGTGAAGGGGCGTTGGCTTTGGGGGCCACCAAGTATGAATCGATACGGGATGTGGTTATACCGGCTGCGGTGCCTGGTATTGCTACTGGTGCTGTATTAAGCCTTTCACGGGCGGCCGGCGAAACAGCGCCAATCTTATTTACCGGGGCGGTTTTTTACATCACCGGTTTACCGGGGCATCCCGGAGAGGAATTCATGGCTTTGCCTTACCATTTGTACATTTTATCAACCCAGCATCAATCCATAGAAGCTGTGCGACCGTTGGCATTTGGGACGGCGGTTGTTTTGGTTGTGCTTGTATTTCTCATGAATTTAGCGGCAATCATTTTGCGCAATAAGTTTAGGAATAAACTGAAATAAACAAAACCTATGAACACGGAAACAGCAACAAAAACAGCCATTCGAATCGTTGGTTTGAACCTTTTTTTTGGAAACAACCATGTTTTGAAAAACATCAATTTGGAAATGCCGGAAAAAATGGTGACCGCGCTTATCGGTCCTTCGGGATGCGGGAAATCAACGTTGTTGCGAACCTTAAACCGCATGCACGACCTGTCGCCCGATGCACGTTTACAAGGCAAGGTTTTTATCGATGATCACAACATTCTGGATAAAAGGACGGTGGTGAACTTGTTGCGTAAAAAAGTGGGCATGGTTTTTCAAAAACCCAATCCTTTTCCAAAAAGTATTTTTGATAACATCGCCTACGGTCTCAATGTCAATGGTTTTCCCAAACACCGCATTGCTGAGTTGGTGGAAGATGCTTTGCGCAAAAGTTATTTGTTCGACGAAATAAAAGACAAATTGGATGAACCAGCACGCAGTTTGTCGGGAGGACAACAGCAGCGTCTGTGCATCGCCAGGGCCATTGCCGTGAATCCCGAAATGTTGTTGATGGACGAACCTTGTTCGGCCCTTGATCCGATAAGTACAGCCAAAATTGAGGAGCTTATTGAGGAGCTTAAAAAGGATTTTACCATCGTTTTGGTCACCCACAACATGCAACAAGCATTGCGGGTAGCTGACTACACCGCATTTATGTATTTGGGCGAACTTATTGAATTTGAGGAAACGAACCGTTTGTTCAATCAACCCCGGGAAACTTTAACACGCAATTATGTGGAAGGGCATTTTGGGTAAAACACAGTTTTTCATCCCGCCTTCGGCAAAAACGACGTGTCCATCCAGTACGCTTTCGGGTTATCGGAATCGATGAGTATACGCAGTTTTTTGTTGGTTTCTCCAATGTAGTTGGTAGGGTCGTACCAAATGCTGTCGCTTTCAAAAGTGTATATGGTGTTTGTCACGTTGTCGAGCCATTGGGCTTGGATGACCCATGGGGAGCGGCCGTTCACTTTAAGTGAACTGTCGACGAACACGCCGGACATTTCCACCTCAATCGGTTTGCCATGGTCGCGTAGCCAGACGCGTTTTTTTCTTTTGGCAAACTGTCCGAACAAACCGCCGAACCCAACGCCGCCGAACACGACAAAGAACAAACCAAAAAACAAGGGGATGAACCAGGATTCCCAGCTTCCGAGCACAACATCGTCGGGATTTTCCGGATTGTACCAAACTTTTACTTCTTCACCCACGTGAAACGAAGGGGGGCTGCTGGAAACATTCGAGGTATAGCGGTGGGTTTCACCACCCAACGTTTGAAATTCAATGACCGGTGAAGAGCCATCGGAACCTCCAATCATTTCAACCACCACACCCGTGGTGCGTTCACCAGCCTGACGAATCTGGTAATTGTTGTAACCCATCACACCGGCCACCATACCCATACAACCGCCAATGGAGGCAAAAATGCCGAAAAAGAAAATCCAGATGTTGTTTTTTAGCCAGTTGCTCATAACTTATCAGGGTGAAAAAAGTAAAAAATGCGACCCATTGGGTCCAATGGTAGTCTTACGCAAAACGATAGTGATGGGCATCATGGTCGCTTGTGATGTTGCTCAGAGGCCGTTCATTGTGGTGTTGCCATTTTTGCCCCCAAAGTTACAAGCTCGACCCATTTTATCTGTCAAAGCAATGTGACAATTTCGAACCTTATTTATTTCTCAACATTGGTGAACATACGCTACATTTGCGTTGTTTGGATTTTGTCTAAATACACGACCTAAATTAAGCCCTTACATTCATGCCGAACATGCAACGCCGTTACCGTACCGTCACCGAACTCAAAGTACGCGAAAGCGCCAAAACCATAGCTTTTTCCGACCCTGCTTTGGCTGGCAAATTGACCGCCATGGGTGTTTTGCCGGGCACGTGCATTGAAATGGTTCGTACGGCTCCTTTTGGTGCAGCCTATTACATCAAAGCCGACGGTGTTCGGATGGCTCTTCGCGAAGAAGAGGCTGCCAGTATCCTGATAGAAGTATGAGTAAACGCGAAGGTCAAACCTTTCATGTGGCGCTTGTGGGCAATCCCAACAGCGGCAAATCGACGCTGTTCAACCAGCTTACGGGCCTTAGGCAAAAAACAGGCAATTTCCCAGGCGTAACCGTCGACATGAAAGAGGGTAAACTGCGTTTCGAGGGTGGCCGTGAAGCCATTCTTACCGATTATCCGGGCACCTACAGCCTGTATCCCACAGCTTCCGACGAAAAAATGGTGGCCGCCGTACTCACCAATCCGGCCGATGCCAATTTTCCCAACGCAGTGGTGTATGTTGCTGATGTCAAAAACCTTGAAAAACACCTGTTGCTGCTCACTCAGCTGCTCGATCTGGATTTGCCAGTTATCCTTGCCCTCAACATGGCCGATATGGCTGCGGAGATGGGCATCAAAACCAATACCGCCAAACTCAGCGAACAACTCGGCATTCCGGTGGTGCTGCTCAGCAGCCGTACCGGCGACAATGTTAGCAAACTTGTAGCCGAGCTGGAAAAATTATTGTTGTCGCCCACCGTGTCGCGCAAACCGTTTTATCCCTTCACGGACCTTGAAAAACAGGTAGCGGAAGCGGTTCAACTCAACCTCGACGCAAACAACCCATACAGGGCTTTGCTGCTCGCCCACCACCATGGTTGGCTGCCTTTTTTGAAGCGGAACGACCGCGAAACGCTCGCAACCATCGTCGAAAACAAAAGTTTCCAGTCGCTGCGCTCCCAAGTGGATGAAACGCTCGACCGTTTCGACCGTTTCACGCCCATCGTGCAAGACACCATCGACCAGCCGCCTGCTTTCCCCGAAACCATCACCGACCGCATCGACGCCCTGCTCACCAACCGTTGGGCCGGACCGTTTTTATTTTTTCTGGTCATGCTGCTTGTTTTCCAAGCCGTATTCGATTGGAGTGAATACCCCATGGGTTGGATTGAAAGCGGCTTCGGGTCGTTGAGCGACTGGCTTAAAGTCATCATGCCCAAAGGCTGGTTTACCGACCTGCTTACTGATGGTATCCTTGCCGGATTGGCAGGCATCATGGTTTTTATTCCTCAAATTGCCCTGCTTTTCCTCATCATTACCATATTAGAGGAAGTGGGTTACATGGCGCGGGTGGTGTTTATGTTCGACAAATCCATGCGCCGTTTCGGCATGAACGGCCGCAGTGTGGTAGCGCTCATCAGTGGTAGCGCTTGCGCTGTACCGGCCATCATGAGCAGCCGAACCATCGGCAACTGGCAGGAAAGGCTGATCACCGTGATGGTGACACCCTTCATCAGTTGCAGCGCACGCATACCGGTGTATCTGGTGCTTATCGGTCTGGCGGTGCCGCCGGTGCGCGTGGCCGGATTCATCAACGCTCAAACCCTCGTTTTTGGAAGCATGTACGCGCTGGGCTTGGTTGCTGCGTTGCTTTCGGGTTGGGCCATGAAAAAATGGTTGCGCACCCGGGAAATATCCTATCTCGCCATTGAATTACCCGAGTACCGCATGCCTCACTGGAAAAATGTAGGACTAACGGTTTGGGAAAAAGTTTCCGCTTTTGTGGTGGGGGCAGGTAAAATCATCCTTTATGTGTCCATCGGATTGTGGGCTTTGTCGCGGTTTGGTCCGGGCGAGGATATGGCGCAAGCCGTTGTTCGTGCTGAAACCGAAGCAAAATCCCAGCAACTCGACCAAGGTGCTGCCAACGACCTGGTAGCACAGCGTCAGCTCGAAGCTTCGTATGCCGGTCAAATGGGCAAATGGATCGAACCTGTTATTCGTCCGCTGGGTTACGACTGGAAAATTGGCATAGCCTTGCTCACATCGTTCGCTGCCCGTGAAGTGTTTACCGGTACACTTGCGGTGCTATACAACATGGGTTCGGCGGAAGGCGACATCAACGACAGCGCCGAAAACGAATCCAAAGCCACGCTTCGGGCCAAAATGCGTTCAGAAACGTTCAGTGATACCGGTAAGCCGGTGTACACCCTGGGTACGGCCCTATCATTGCTGGTTTTTTATGCCTTGGCCATGCAATGCATGAGCACCATGGCGGTTGTGGCGCGTGAAACTGGCAGTTGGAAATGGGCCATTTACCAGTTTGTATTCATGAGCGGACTTGCCTACCTCGGCGCTTGGCTGGTGTATCAGATTTTTGGTTGATCGTTGTTCACGGATGCCATGATGGCGCCATTGATGGCATTGTATAGCTGCGCTGAAAGGCGCTCGTAACGACCGTTTATTTCTTTGTCTTCAAATACTTGGTCGTTCCAGGAGCCCATACCGCCAAAAACCCAGGCAGCATTGGAAGCGTACAAAAGTTGGAGGGCCGTATGGGAATGAATGCCCGGTGCGAGCCATTCCGGGTTGGGAAAGCCTTCTCCAGGCATCGGATTGTAAATTTGTTCACGTGCCTTTTCAAAAATGGCCTTCCAATTGTTGAGCTTAAATTCTTCACAAAAAGTGATCGTTTCGCTAAGCGACTCGATCAGGGTGTTGCGGGCCGACAAAACAAATGCAGGCACACTGTTGGAAGCTTGTTTGCTTGATGTTTGGCCGTAACTCACAGCCCATATGCGTTTGTCGGCAGCTTTTTCATCGCTTACCAACCACCTGCTTGCCCAATAATTGGAATAACCGCTGTAAACAGCTTCCATGTACCACGAGCCACCACCGCCAGTGAAACCTGCCATTTTATGGTCGGGCGCCTGTACCTGGTTTTTAGTGGGCTGGTAAAAAAGTCTCAGATTGGTGCATTTTTCCTTTTTCAAATGCGTAAACCATTCAATCGGATTTTCAGCAACCGTTATTTCCTTCTGTTTGGAAGAAAAAAGGGAAGATTTAAACTGTAAAAATCCTACACTATTGCAATGCAGGAAAGCATCATTGTTTGGGTAAAAATCGGCGGGAAGGTTGCCGTGCCATAAAAAGTCGTTTCCGTAGGATACCAGCGTAATGATCTGTGATAGCGTGCCTGTCATGTATTGTGGTTATGGAGTGGTAAGCTGGGGATTACCAACATGATGTTCATAGTAGAAAAGGAACAACGCCGGCTGGCGTGTTTTCGTGCCTGGAGTGAAAAACTAAAAGGAAATCGAGCAAAATCAACTGCAAAAAAACAGATGATTTCGCAAAGGTAAACATTACCGTACAACTGCCAACCGTCCGTTGATGGTTCTGCCTTCGGTATCTCGAAGCACAATCACATACACCCCTGGATCCCACGCATAAACCTGAAGCATCAGGTTCGTAGCGCTGGGGTCGACAACCTCGCTCAACACACGTTTGCCAGAAACCGAATAGGCTTCAACATGGACAAATCCTTCGCGCGGGAAAAACAGTTGTGCCGTATGGATGGACGGACTGGGCTGTACCAACAAAACATCAACTGTATTGACTTGCTGCAGGTTTCGGTCTTCCGGCCGGTTTGCATCGCCGGTTGTGCTGAAAAGCAAAAAGGTGCGGTTGCCTGTTCCCACGGCGCAATTTCCAGCTTCGTAACCGGGTGCAATTTCCACTTTGTAGTTGGTTCCTGGCTGCAAACCTGTAAGCTCAACAAAGGGTTCTGCATTCCATGCGCCAACAGGCGCCATAACCACCATGGGGTTGATAAACACGTCGCCGTTCCACTGGTCGCTGTACCGAATCCGGTATTCGGGCACATAACCTTGTGTGGGCGCCAGTTGATTTAGGAGTGCCGGACGCCAGGTTATGATGGCCGATTGTTGGCGCACGGTGGCTGCCGTTGCACTGGTGATGCGGCCTGCGTTGTAACCTTGGTAGGTACTGCTGCAACTTGCAGGTGCGCCCACGAAGAACATTTTGCGAATCTTGGCGTCGGGGTCGAGTTTGGTGATGCGCAGCTTTTGCATCACCACATTGCCGAAATTGGAGAGGTGTATCCACGAGTCGAACCCTACAGGCAAACTTTCGACGGCCAGCGGCTTCCAGTTTGTACAAGTACAGTCCTGGTATTCAAAACGCAACTTGCCCTTGCCATAGCTGTCGAGCAGGTGTATGATGTCGATGCGCACGTTTTGCTGAAAATCTACCACGATGGTTGTGGCCATCGGATCGTTGTTCTGCCAATCCCAATCGTCCCAATTGTTCAGCGATGTGGCGCCGTTGGCCACCTGACTGCAGTTGTTCGGCTGGTAATCGGCGCTCAGCAGTTCCGTTACTTGTGACGGTACAGGCGCGGCATAACCGTAACTGATCTGTGCTGGAGTGATGTTGAGCAGGCAACCTGCGTTGTTGGATGTAGCGTCGCAAGGTGTCGGCGTGGCACCCGTAAAAACAGATTGGGTTTGCCACGCGTCCGGAAGTTTGCCGTCCAAACTCACGGGTACCACATAAAACCAATAAGGCGTACCGGGGTCGAGGTCGTTCAAAACGGTTGAGGTCGCTGTTCCAACGAGGTTGTCTGCCTCGAGATGAACGCCTTGCAGGGTAAAATCGAAGCTTTCAGGCGTGTCGTCGGCGTTCTGGCGCACATAGCAAACGAAGTACTTTTGGTAGATCGACTGCCGGGTCCAGTCCAGGCGTATGGCGTCGCAACCCAGCGGGGTGGCTTGCAGGTTGGTAATGTTGGGAATTGGCGGTTCTTCTTTGCTGCGGTTGAGTACCAGAAAGGCGGGAGTTTCACTCACGGGAAGGTTTTCCACCATAAGTCCGCCGTTCGTGTATTTGATGTTGTGCGACCAGTCGGTCCATTGGCCGTCCTCGTCCATTTCGGCAATGGTGACCAGGCTTACCTCATCACACTCGAAGCCACTGGGGAATTGGATGGAAGCCTGGTAAGATTGTCCGGATTTGGTTGGGCTCCAGAAAGCATAGATGTTTTT
>Ga0105046_10012585_pt1 | contig 13126 bp, 10 predicted proteins | sample MAT03_FD_78385 | JGI IMG/M metagenome (GOLD analysis project Ga0105046, IMG submission 78385) | Freshwater microbial communities from Lake Fryxell liftoff mats and glacier meltwater in Antarctica - MAT-03 (megahit assembly) | ecosystem: Environmental > Aquatic > Freshwater > Ice > Liftoff... | reverse complement strand
TTCTGCGTCCGCCGTTCTGCGTCCGCCGTTCTGCGTCAGGCTGTTCTGTGTCAAGCTGTTCGCCAGTCCGCAGTTCACCTGACCAACGCACACCTAAGCAAGCCCGAGATGCTTGAGTACTTCGGGTGGCGGTGCGTTGAACTTTGCGAGGGGAACATTCCCGACATACTGCAGATCTTTCATCCCCGCGTCGCTGGTGTAAAAGCCGCTCGAGGTGAGGTCGCGAATCTGATCGAAGAATCGAGCGCCGACCTGATGTTCCGGCTTCGCTTTTGGCAGATAGCAGAGGTCATCGCAGATCGTCGTGCGCTGCGCCAGCGAGAGACCGGTGAACGGCTTCCCGAAGCGACGCCCGCTCTCGACGTCGAGCCAGACCAGGCCACCGCGAACACGCACCAGCGCACGTTCTGCCCAGTCGTACGGCGCACTCACGTATTCATTGATGTAGGCCGGTACACCGACCGCCGACGCGCCTGGACTCTTCTCATCGGCGGGAATGATCATGTCGCAGAGCGCAGAAAGTGTCACCAGCTCGGCTGCCGAGAGGAGGCGTGGCCAGGTGGCTTTTGCGTTCAGAAGATCGGGATCGGTGACTGTACCGCGTGGGCCCGACTTCGGCGGGATCGGAGCACTCGCGGCCGGCAGTGTCGGTAGCGCGGCACGCTGCGCACTGGCAGGCGCCGGCGTGAGACCGTCGGCGATCGTCGCACTCGCCGCCGCGATGGCGAGCACCTTCAGTGCCTCGCGGCGGTCCATCGGTGGAGTCTGTTCGTCGGACATCAGATGTTCCCCCGTTGCATTTCGCCCAGGATGTGATCGCAGGTACGCCACGCCAGTGCCAGAATCGACAGCGTCGGATTCTTGTCGGCGTTGGAGACGAAGACCGAGCCGTCGGTGACGAAAAGATTCTTCACATCCCACGACTGACCGTACTGGTTCAGCACCGACGTCCTCGAATCCGTGCCCATGCGGCAGGTGCCGACTTCGTGAATGATCTGGCCGCCGTTGGCGATCACCTTTGCGCCGTCCGTCTCGACAGTGCCGCTGACCTTGCCGCCCATCGAGGTGATCATGTCGGCGAACGTCTTCACCATGTGTGCCGCCTGCTTCGTCTCGTGCTCCGACCACTTCCAGTGGAATCGGAGTACCGGGATCCCCCACTGATCCACGACGTTCGGGTCGATCTCGCAGTACGAGTCCTCGTTCGGGATCATTTCGCCGCGACCATCGAAGCGAATGAAGCTGCCGTAGTACCGGCGCGCCTCTTCCTTGAAGCGCTTGCCGTACGCACCCTGCGTGAACTCATCCAATCCACCAAAGATGCCGGGGCCCGGCATCGTGCGACCTCCGCCCATCTCGATGTGGTAGCCACGTGCGAAGCCCAGCTTGCCCGCCAGCTGTTCCTTGTAGAGCCACCACGGGGTGTACATGTGCATGCCGCTGGCGCCGTCCTGATTGTGCGGCGGCAGGTTTTCGAGGGCGGGGATCTGGCCACCGATTCCCGCGCCGACGGTATCCATCAGATACTTGCCCACCAAACCGCTGCTGTTGGCGACGCCGTTCGGGAAGAGTGCACTCTTGGAATTGAGCATGATGCGAGCGCTCTCACATGCGCTGGCCGCCAGTACCACCACTCGCGCCGTCACCTGACGGTCGGTGCGTGTCGTCTTGTCGATGTAGTGCACGCCGGTGGCCTTGCCACTCGCATCCATCGTGACCTCGCGCACCATCGCATCGGGCACGATGTCCACGTTGCCCGTCAGCAGCGCCGGCGGCAGCAGCACCGTCGTGCTCTGGAAGTTCGCCTTCACCGAGCAGCCCCACCCGCAGGGGGTCGCCCAGAGGCACGCCGCGCGCTGCCGCATCGACTGGGCGAGCACGCGCTGCGCGAGCGGATTGTTCGGGTGCAGCCTGGCCGGCAGTGTGTTCGCATCCTGCCGCGTGGTCATGATGGCCAGATGCGCCGGGATCACCGGAATGCCAAGCGGCGCCGAATGCTTTTTCGTGAGCAGCTCGGTGGCGCGCGGTGCCGGCGGCGGCATCAGGACGCCGGGTGATGACGCGGGGGTGTTCTCGAGATTGTCGTCGCCGCCGTAGACACCGATCAACATCTCGGTGCGATCGTAATACGGCGCCAGGTCGTCATAGGTCATCGGCCAATCGGCGCCGAGTCCATCGCGCGACTTCGGCCTGAAATCGTATTCGCCCATGCGCAGCGAGATGCGGCCCCAATGGTTCGTGCGCCCGCCAAGCATGCGCGAGCGCCACCATTTGAAGTCAGTGCCCGGGGCGTTCGTATACGGCTCGCCCGGAACCTCCCACCCACCATCGACGGTCGCGTCGTAGAAGCCGAACGGCTTGTGCTTCGTGCCTGCGCCGAGCAGCGGTGCCTGACGCGGCAGCTTGAACATCGGCGTTTCGCGAACCGGGTCGTAGGAGCGACCCGCCTCCAGCACCAGCACCTTGAGACCGGCGACCGCAAGCTGATAGGCCGCCATGCCACCGCCGGCGCCCGATCCCACCACAATCACATCGTACTTCGTCTGCGACTTGGGACTGGCCTGAACCACGTCGTGCGCTCCGGTAGAGATTCACCGGAGAACTTAGCTCGCGGACGGCTTGCCGCGAGCGCCGTCGTCGCTGCGGCCCAGCCCTGTGGGCTTGACCGCAGCATACCGAACCCTGTGGCGATCACCGGCTCGTCGCGAGCCGATGGAAGCGCCACTAGAAACGATATCGAACGCCCGCCTGAACCTGATAGCGATTGCCGCCGGTGACCGCCTGCCCAAACGTCGGATTCACGGCGTAACGGTAATTCGAGGTGGTGGCGTCGAAGCCGGTCACACGGAGCAGCGTCTGGTTCGCGGCCGGCACGAACCGCACCCCGCCGCCCGCCCACGTGCGATTCAGCCAGCTGCCGGCGTTGAACAGATCGATCGTCAGTTCGGCCGCCTGCCCGCGCACGAAGGGCAACCGTTGTGAATACCGCAGATCGATCTGTGTCACGAACGGATTGCGAATCGCGTTCCGTCCGGCGATGCGGCCGAGGTTATCACTCAGGTAGCCGCGTGCGCGGTTGGCCGGGTTGTCGATCAGGGCGCGCATGCCGGCCGCCAGCGTCGGATCGAGCGACGGGTTGGAAGGGTCGAAGATGAACGCGAGGTCGTTCTGGTTGCCGAATGAGCCACCGAGGCCGACGTCGTCATAGTTGATGTCCTGCGCAACCGTTGGTGACCACGGGCTCCCTGACTGGCCGATGGCGCGGAAACTCAGACGCCCGCCGAAGATCTGCGGTGTGGACCCGTACAGCACCAGCTTGTGGCGGAAGTCGTTGTTGCTCGGCCCCCACGACAATCCGCGCGGATCGCCCGGCACAGGGGTAAACACTGAGGAGATCGCGATGCAGCAGTTATACGAGTTGTTGTCACGCGTATTGTTGAAGGTGAATGATCCACCGATGTTGGCCCCGCGAGACAACGCCAGCGTCCCATCGAGAATCAGCGCCTTCTGGATCTGCGCCGCATCAGAGCGGAACTCGAGTACGCGCTGGAAGTTGGCGAACGGGCGTGCCGCCACCCGTCCCGCGACACCGGCCTGCGCCGGGTTCGTGATCACCGTCGCTGGCACGAACACCGGACGATTCGCTTCGTTGGACAGCGTGAAGGCTGGAGCGGCCGGCAGGTTGAGGTCGTAGTAGCGATAGTTGTTGCGCGTGTCCGCGTACTGACCCGTGATGCCGAGCGCCAGGCGACCGCTCAACATGCGACGCTGGTACGACACATCCGACTTCCAGGTCTGGGGTACGCGGTAGTCTTCGGCGAACAGGTTGATGAACGCCGGACGTGCGGCGCCTCCCGCCGGCAGACCAGGCGTGTTGGCAAAGCTCTGTCGATACAGCGGAAAATCCGGCGACGGAACCGCCGCACCCGTGAGCAATAGATCCGCGAGCTGCGATCCATCGTTCAGGAGATGATTGATGTGCGCCATGTAGTGTGGCTGCGCGGTGAACACGCCGGTGCCCACGCGCAGAATGTCGGTGCCGGCAGCGCCGATGTTCCAGGTCACCTGACCGCGTGGCTGGAGCTGTGCGCTGAACGGCTTGCGGTCAGTGCGCTTGCCAAACGCGGCCTGCACCGCTGGATTCGGGTTCGCTGCGGTGAGGAAGGCGGTTACGTCGTACCGGAGGCCGCCGCTCAACGTGACCGACTCGCGCGGACGATACTCCATCTGCGCGAAGGCGCCGCCATCGAACACCCGCTGCCGCATCCGCGGCTCGAGGTCCTGGATCGGAACCAGGCGGGCGTAGGACGAGGGGCGGCGTGCGTCAAGTGCTGCCAGGTTCGGGAACTGAAACAGTCCGTCGGTCTCGATCGATACGAACATCGAAAGATCGTTCAGCGAATTGTCCGTGCCGAAGGTGTACGAGGTGTTCCCGCGTTCAAAGCGCGTGATGTTCACCAGCTGCACCGACTCTTCCGTCTGCAGCTCGGGGCTGGTGCGCTGCCCGCCGAACTGCAGGATCTGCGGCGCGCCGGTGCGGCCATCAGGGAGTGCCGAGGCGACCGTGACCCAGCCACGCGGGAGCCGTGTGTTCGGCTCGTTCTGGAGAATGCGGTTGGTGTAGGCGAACCGGAAATCGTTGGTGCCGTTGGTGAAGATGCTCGACTTGAGCGACGCCATCACCTGATTCTCACGCGACGACTGATTGCCGCGGCTTTCCAGCACCGACAGGTCGCGATCGGGGATCGAGTTGCCATAGATGAAATCGCTGTAATTGTGGCGCACGGTGAGCCGGTTGCGGTCGTTGATCGTCCAGTCCGCGCGGGCGAAAAGGGTATTGAGTGTGTTCGCCCGATCGAAGCGACCGTTCTGCTGACCCGTTGGCAGTCCGTAGTTGCGGCGCAGAATATCCAGGAACCGGGTCACTGAATCCGGTGCGACCTGCAGCCGACTCCAGTCAGCGTTGTTGGCCACGTCCAGCGCGAAGAAAGGCTCACTCACATCCTGACGGTCAAACGCCACCACGTAGTGCAGCCGGTCCTTGATGATCGGACCCGAGATCGATCCACCCCACTGCCAGTTGGTGAAGTCGTTCACCGGCTGATTCAGAAAGTTGGTGCTCGCGGCGAGGTTCTTGTTCCGGTTGTATCCGAAGAAGGACCCAGTCGTGGTGTTCGTGCCGCTGAGCGTGGCCACGTTCACCGCGCCGGCGCCCTGACGGCCCTGCGACACGTCGTAAACGTTGGTCACCACCTCGAACTCGCGGATCGCCTCGACTGACAGCGAGTACGGTCCGCGGCCGGACCCGGTGCCCCAGAGTGTGTTCTTCTGCTGAACTCCATCCACGCGGATATCCGTGCTGGAGACGCGGCCGCCGGCGATCGAGGACGACGAGGTGATGATGCCGCCGGTGCCGGACCGCGACGTCGTTGGCGCGATGATCGCCAGATCGGCGAAGCTGCGATCGGCGATCGGAAGCTCCTGAATCTTCTTCTGGTCGATCACGAAGCTCGCGCCAATCCGTTCAATCCGCTTGTTCTCCTGGTCGGCTCGGACGTCGATCGCCGCGAGCTGCTGCGCCGCCGGCTTGAGCATGAAGTCGAGCGTCACCCGATCGCCGAGGTTGAGCGTGATGCCTGTGCGCCGTTCTGCCTGGAGGCCGAGCCGCCGTGCGGTGACCGCGTACGGTCCACCGATCGGCAACTGGGCAAAAACGAAGCGGCCGCGCGCATCGGTGCGACGGACCTCCTGAAAGCCGGTCGCGTCGTTGCGTGCCGTCACGTTCGCATCGGGGATCGCGGTGCCGTCGGCGGACCGCACGATCCCGCTCACGTATCCCTCAGTGGCCTGCGCCCGCACTACCTGCGTCGCGCTTGAGAGGGATAACAGGACAACCAGCGCACGGAGACCGCTGCGCCGGAACAGAGAAGAATGCATCGGAAAGCCCTGAGTACGGGGAATGAGTCCGCGCATCGTCGCGCCGGAACCCGAAGGAACCCGGGGCGCGTCACTGCCCGACCCTTGGACGGTCACCGTGGTGTCACGGTTTAACCTGTTTTCCGTCTGGTCGCCCAGCTCAGACCACGCCGAATGACGCTCCGCTGACACTTTCGGCCTACGATCGGGAAACAGACTGAGCGCAATGCGAGCGACCGCGCGTTCCTCTGACATGTCCTTGAACCATCGTTCCAAGCCTCGAGAGCTGCGCCTCCCCGGCAGCGCCGCCGCCTGTGAGATGTTCGAGTGCGATCTCACTGCGGTGGATCAGTGGACGCGGCTCGACTCGGGTCGCCTCGCGCATTCCGATGTTGGCAGCCGTGATCAGTTTGCCTTCGTCGGCCGGCCGATGGCGGAGCGAATGCCTGGCTGGGCATCGCAGCAATGCGCTCGCGACCAACACAGCCCGTCGTTCACAATCGAACTCCTCCCCGACCGCGTGTTCGCGCAGGCTCTCAAGCCATGCGCCGGATCGGGCGCCGTGCATCTTGCGGCGGTCGATCAGTTCGGCTGGCGCGAGTGGGCGTCCGGGAGCCTGACGAAGAGCTTGCGCGTGTCCCGGTCTGCCGATGGCGACGTCGGGATGGAGGCGAGCCTCCATGTTGGTAGTCGCGCATCGCCCAGTGCGCTGCGAGATTTCGTCTCTGCCTTTTCGTGGGATGTCTCGGCGCTGCACGCCTGCGCCACAGGTGGTGCTCTGTGCACGACGGAAGAGTGGGCGCGGCGCGCCGACCGCTCGGTCGGTCGGTCGACTCCTGCGATCCCGCTACGGGTGGATCGCGCCATCGGGTGGCGAACGATGCGTTCGCCAGCAGGCGTGTTTTGCGCGCTCCAGCCCGGTGGCGGCCTCTGCGAGAGCGACAACGTCCTGTATGCGGTACGTCCGGCAACTGCCACGCTGCAACCCATCGTGATACTTCCAGGCCGTCGCGGCCAGTGGGAGTGCGAGCGACTCACCGATGTGTGGGTGTCGAACGACGCGACGCGACTCTTCGCCCGTTCGCTGCTCTGCGAAGGGTTTCTGGCGTCGGACAAGGGCGACTGGACCCAGGTTCGCACGAACGCCGTGACCGCCGTCGCCCCGTGGGCCGAGGACGGGTTTCTCCTCGCACTGCACGACGGCAACGTCCAGATCGTCGGCGCAGACCGAGGCGTTTCCTCGCCGATCAACGTGTGCCGGGTGTCGGGTCGGATGTCTCGCGTCGCAACGACTGACCAGCGGGTCGTTGGTCTCGTCGGAACAACGTTGGTTGGGGCGCGGCTGGATTCTCCTATGTCGGAAGCGAACTCGGCTTTATGGCGATGGTCACGGGAGTTGGAGGCCAGAATGTCCTTCGATCAGGTGAGCGATCTGGATATCGATCGTTGGTCTGTCTCTCCGGCCGTGTCGATTCTTGGTGATGACCTGCTGACGGTTGTGGACTCGTTGACCGGAGCGGTCCGCGCCGAGTTCGCCGTCAGTCATGGACGGTCGGCGAAGTGGATCGACGCCGGTGTACTGCTGGTGACAGACGATCTCCGGTCGCGTCATGCGACACAGTCCCGTTTTCGCCTGCTGCATGTGCCCACTGGCCGTTGGAGTGCACCGCGCGTGACCGACGAGGTATCGCGCATCGCCGTGGGAGTTGAGGACGTGCAGGTTGGAATGTGCGATCAGTCGCTCGCGATCTGGAGCCGCGCAGACGTCCTGCAGAACCTGCGCGGCAGATAGGGGTTTCGCGCCGACGGTTCTTTGAGGTGATGAGCTGGAGCGAGCTCGGCGCGAGCCATCGCGCCTCCGGATCATGCCGGCGCCTCGCTGATGCCAAACTGTGGCAGTCAACCAGTGCGCTTGGCATTACATTAAAATTGTCTGAGGCATGTGGGTCGCGCTCATGACTGGGTTACCTGCGTCCCTCCGCCCGCCTCTGGAGCACATGTCGAGCCCTGAACGCATTCGGATCGAGCTGGCGCTGCGGCACCGTGCGGGTTCAGACTCGGACGCTTCGGCAACGGCGCATGCAGTGGTCGCGCTTTGGGGCGAGATCGATCGTGCGCTGCTGCCGATCATCGGCGCTGCGGGCGTCACGGCTCTGTACGGTCGCAGCCTCTTCCTCGCCGGGCATGCGCATCCGTGGTTGAGCGTCTGGCAGCAGCGGTCGGCTGCATCAGTGGATCTCAAACTCCTGCAATCCAGTGTCGCGGCGCAGATCCCGTCGGACGCCTTCGCTGGAGCCTGCACCTTTTTTGTGACATTTCATGATTTACTCGCCAGCATGGTTGGCGCGGCGCTTACCGAGCGGCTGCTGCATTCCGTGTGGGAGTTTCCAACCGGCGGCGACCCCGCTCAGGAGCCATTGCAATGAGCGCCATCGTCGCAATCTCGCGTCTCGCCACTGGTGTGCCGGGACTGGATGAAGTCCTTGGTGGTGGCCTGCCCGAGTTCTCGTTCAACCTGATCGCCGGCCTGCCCGGCAGCGGGAAGACCACGCTGTCCAATCAGATCATGTTCTCGCTCGCCTCGGAGCAACGCAAGGCGTTGTACTTCACGGTCCTGGGCGAACCACCGCTGAAGATGCTGCGCTATCAGCAGCAGTTTTCGTTCTTCGACAGTGATGCGGTGAACGACTCGGTGCGATTCATCAACCTGTCGGAGGAGGCGGCAGGTGGTGACCTGAGCAAGGTGCTCGATCGCATCGTCGAAGAAGTCGAGGCGGTGGGCCCGGGTCTGGTCTTTGTCGACTCGTTCCGTTCGGTGGATATGGCCAGTAGTGCGAATGGGTCTCCGGTGACCGCGCTCCAACAGTTCGTGCAGCAGCTGGGCATTCTGATGACGAGTTGGCAGGCCACCACGTTCCTGCTTGGGGAGTACTTCGACGAAACGGATGCAAATCCGGTGTTCACCGTAGCGGATGGGCTGATCTGGCTGCGCCAGAGCGTGGAGCGCAACTCGATGGTCCGCAAGCTCGAGATCATGAAGATGCGCGGGCAGGCGACGCTTCCCGGCTTGCACGCCTTTCGCATTGGGCAAAACGGACTGCGGGTGTTCGCCCCGAAAGCGGCAGCACATGTGCGCACACCACCGGTGGTCGCCCCCGACGCGCGTCTATCCGTTGGTGTGGCCGCGATCGATGAAATGCTTGGCGGTGGACTGCCGCGAGGTTTCTCTTTGCTTGTTGCGGGGCCATCCGGCTCGGGGAAGAGTGTCCTCGGCGCGAGTTTCCTTGCCGCAGGCGCCGCAATCGGCGAGACCGGGGTGATCGCGGCGTTTGAACGCAATCCCGCGCTGGGCGTGAATCGCGCGTTGGCCGAGCAGGTTGCGGCCGGAACGCTGGCCGTGATCGATACCGCTGCCCCCGATCTCTCGATGGATGAAGTGCTGATGTCACTCACGGCGGAGATTCGCCGATTGCGCGCTACACGTGTCGTTCTGGACTCATTGACGGGATTCGAGCTCGCGTTGGCGCCGACATTTCGGACCGATTTCCGCGAATCGCTTTTACAGTTGGTCGCGGCACTGATCGGTGAGGGCGTGACGGTTCTGATGACCTGCGAGCTCGAGGACCGGTACACCGATCTTCGATTCAGCCCATACGGGAACGCGTTCATGACTGACGCGATCATTGTGCAGCGCTACATCGAAGTCGAAAGTCGTTTGCGCCGGATGCTGGCCGTGGTGAAGGTGCGGGGCAGCGCGCACTCGGATGCGCTGCGTGAGTTTACGATCGATGAAAACGGCATTCAGATTGGAGAAGTGCTGTCGGGGCAGGAAGGGTTGCTCGGCGGACGTCCGACGCGCGTGGCGCAGACCACCGCGCACGACGAAACGGTTCGGTGACGCGTGAGCCGCGCGGTGTCGTGACGCCGATGCAGGAGGGGCTGCGCGACGCCCTGGCGCGCGCTGAGCGGCAGGTGGTGCGCCTGCGCGCGGTGAATGAGCAGTTGGTGCTCACGGCGTTGCATTCGTTGCCCGATACGCCGGCGCTGCCGGACCTGAATCGCGACACGAACGAACAGCTGCTGTTGGCGATTCTGACGTCTCGTGACATGCAGGATGTGGCGGAGCAGGCCCGCCAGCGGCAGGACGACTTCGTCGCGACGCTGGCCCATGAGCTGCAGCACCCACTGGCACCGCTACGCAGCCTTTCCAGTCTGCTTGCGCGTGCCCACCGTGACGATCCGATCCTGCCGCAAATCCAGGCGATCGTCGATCGCCAGACCACGCATCTGGCGCTGCTCATCAGCGATCTGCTCGATGTCACGCGCGCACGGACGGGCAAGCTTCGGATACTGATGGTGCCACTGGATCTCAACGACCCGCTGACCGAGGCGGTCGAGGCCTACCGTCCGGCCATCGATCGGCGAGACCAGTTGCTGACCGTGATTCGGCCGGTCGTTTCCCGGCGGGTGGCGGGCGATCGGTTTCGACTGATGCAGATCTTCTCGAACCTGCTCGAGAACGCGTCAAAGTTCACGCCGCGACTCGGCACGGTTACCGTCACGCTCGCCTATACCGAGACTCACGCGGTTGTGTCGCTGCGAGATTCGGGCATGGGGATCTCAGCCGAGGCGCTGCCGACGATCTTCGTGCCGTTTGCGCAGGATACCTACGCGACCGGCTTCGATTCCGATGGGATGGGGCTTGGTCTGGCGGTGGCACGCGATCTGGTGCTCGCGCACGGCGGGTCGGTCGAGGCGAAAAGCGACGGTGGTGGAGCTGGTGCCACCTTCATCGTTGCTTTTCCGCTCCTCGAAGAGCGGGTTGGAATACCTGTCACAGACTCAGCGACCGATTCTGGCGCGTGAAGTGATCATACTGCGACGGGGCTCCGATCATCCAGCGGGCACCGATAGGCTGCAAACGTGGTGCCCTTCACGTGCCTGATCGGCAGCGTTTTCGCCAATGCATTGAGCCCGTTGTAGACGCCGGGGGCATCGATCGGACCGACGTAGTCGTGCCACAGGATGAGTCCACCGGGCTTGACGATCCGCAACGCCTTCGCTGAATCGGAGCGCACGTATGACTCCGCATGTGCGCCGTCGACGAAGACGAGATCAGCCCACCCCACGAACGGTGATTCATCGAACGACTTGCTGTCGCCGAACCGCTGGTCGATACGCGCAGCCTCGGGCGTGCCTGAGTAGATGAACTCGGAGAAGTTCGACTCGTTCAGGGCAAATCGCCTGTCGCGGTGATCGTCGCCCGATTCGTCGACGTATGTATCCCGCTGCCCAGGGGCGAGCGTGATGGTGACGATCCGGGCGCTCGGATTGGCGTTTCGGCTCCAGAGATAGGAGGTCTTTCCGGTACAGGTGCCAAACTCGAACAGCGCGCTGGCGCCTTTGGCGAGCACCGCGAGAATCCACGCTTCGCCGTCAGATGTGCCACCGGGAACGGCAATCGGTCCGTGACCGATGAAGGAGACTTCGGTGGCGCGCGTGGGCCCGAATCTGTCGGGCGCAAAGACGGGATCGAGCTCCGTGAGTTCGATACTGGGCAGCGCCAGGAACTCCCCGGTGAGCTTCTCGCTGGCCCGCATCCTGCGGCGCTTCAGGCGCTCGAGGAAGAACGCAACGGCGGCAATCAGCGCCACCAACCATCCAGCATAAGCCACGGCGTCAACGGTCACGGGGAATCGATGGCGCAGGCGCGCACGCAGCTACGATCTAATCCATGCGTGATCGTCGTGCCAGCGCGCGTCAGCGAATGGCGGACGCGCGCTGGCCGGTGTCATGGGCGGAAGGGTGTGGCAAAGCGCGGGTCGGCGGCGAGCGTCGTGTCGGTGAGGGTGCGCATGAACGCAACCAGAGCCGCCCTGTCGGTGAAAGAAATTGCCAGCCGCTGTGGTGCGCCGTTTGAGCCGCAGAGGCGATAGTCCGATGCCGGCCCGTCCTGCACGCCTCTCATGTAGTGGTCGACGACCTGCCCGAGCGTGGCAAGCCGTCCATCATGCATGTAGGGGCCGCTCGCCGCGTCGCTCTTCAGCGACGGCGACTTGAAACCCGCGGCCGCTCCGTCATGGCACTGCTTCTTCATTCCAGCGAAGGTCTGGCGGTGGCTTCCATGCTGAGGACACGCAACGGAGCGGCAGCCCCCACTCCGCGATACGGTGAGGGTATAGTGCCTGCGTCGGTGGGTGGTGCCGGCAGGGTCGATTGAGCCGGAGTGGTCTGCGCCAACCCGTTCACAACACGCCGAATGCCTTGCCGGAGCGGTATTTCGCCGAAATTGATTACGAGCGCGATGCGTTTGCGGCTGACACGCAGGTAGGTCAGCGCCTGATTGAGGAAGATCGGATGAAGCTTTGGCACTGACTTCACCTCGACGAGCACCTCACCTTCAACCAGCAGGTCGAGCCGGACGTGGTTGACCAGCGCCTGTCCCTTGTACACGACACGAATGGGGAGTTGACGCTCCACCTGCAGCCCACAGAGACGAAGCTCTGCCGCCAGCGCTTCTTCATACAGCGACTCCAGCAGGCCCGGCCCTCCGAGCGTGCGCTGGACCTCGATCGCCGCATTTACAATCGCTCGCGTGATCTCGTTTGTGCGCATACGCTTGCTCCTTTGCCAGCTTGATCGTGGTGCCGCGGAACTGCCTGACGTTGGTACAGCGATTCTGAACAGCTTGACGCGAAACAGCTTGACACGAAACAGCTTGACGCAGAACTGCCTGACGCAGAAGTGCCGACGCAGAACTGCGTACGTCATATCGGCGTTGGTATCGATCGTGAATATGTACTGCTTTGGTAAAGTGCCTTGGAGGTGGAAGACGATGCAGTTTGCTTTTCCCAAAAATTGATTGTGGGTTACAAGCCGATGCTGGCAGTACGGGACGACAGCCGACTCGCACCAGCTGTTCTGCGTCTGCACTTCTGCGTCAGGCAGTTCTGCGTCAGCTGTTCCGTGTCATGCTTTTCTTGGACCCGACTCGGACTCTCGCGCGTCTCCGATAAGCTGCCTTGGAAGATCGCTGAAGAGGTTGACATTGAGCAGATGCATACAGAACGGTTTGACGCAGAACGGTTTGACGCAGAACGGTTTGACGCAGAACGGTTTGACGCAGAACGGTTTGACGCAGAACGGTTTGACGCAGAACGGCTTGACGCAGAACGGCTTGACGCAGAACGGCTTGACGCAGAACTGCCTG
>Ga0105046_10012584_pt1 | contig 13126 bp, 8 predicted proteins | sample MAT03_FD_78385 | JGI IMG/M metagenome (GOLD analysis project Ga0105046, IMG submission 78385) | Freshwater microbial communities from Lake Fryxell liftoff mats and glacier meltwater in Antarctica - MAT-03 (megahit assembly) | ecosystem: Environmental > Aquatic > Freshwater > Ice > Liftoff... | reverse complement strand
TAATTTAATTTAGAATCAGCCATGCATTTCAGCATCTAAAATAACCATTCAACAACAAATTCCCTCTAAACCAACTCATAAATTCCCTCTCAAATATAAAAACCTCATTCCACATCTCAAACCATTTCCCTTAAATTCACCGAAAACCGTTAACGACCAGTATGTCACAAAATATTGGCTGCGTAAATACAACTATAACTACTCCAGCAACTATTTAGCACTATTTATGCAGATAACCTTGTCACAATTATGCTGCATATTCATTTTATTTACAATGTAAATTGAACCCAGATTGAGCATCGTTTTTTGCTCCAGTAACACGTTTTTTCACCACCCGGCATATTTTATCCCAAATTATGCAATAGACATTAGCAAATCAATCAAACTATTGCTTTAGTTCGGTTTAACCTGAATAGCAAACAATTAGAAAAACGCATGTTATTTAATTGAAATAGTTGATTTTATTACAAAATGTAAGATGGTTTGAATTCCATTGCTTATTCTGGATTAAACTAAATTGAGCAGCTCACCCAAGTCGGTAACTTCAACAAAATTAAATTCATTTGCTTTGTTTTCGGTATTGAGCCAAATAAACGACATGCCCGCATTTATAGCGCCATGTCCATCAGCCTCTGGTGAATCGCCAATGAATAAACAATGCTGGGGCTCAGTTGAAATTGCGCGCAATGCATGTTCAAAAATGCGAATATCTGGTTTTAACGCATTTGCAGCTTCTGCGGTTGTAATTGTTTCAAAATAATTTTGCAATCCAGTGTTTTCTAATTTAAAGTATTGCACTTCATCAAATCCGTTTGTAATGATATGCAATTGATATTTCTGCTTGAGCTGATTCAATACTGCAATAGCATTAGGCAACAAATCTGTTTGACGACGCGTGTGATATACATAGTGGTCGGCAGCTTTATTTGCCAACACATAATTATTTACGCCAAAATCGTTGAATGTTACATAAAATCTATTCAACCTAACTTCTTCTTTACTCACATTCCCGCGACCATATTCCTGCCATAAAAATTCGTTGCGAAATTTATATTGTTGGTGAAACTGCTCAAAATCAGGTATTCCTTCAGCTTGCAAATTAAGCAGTTCAAAAATATCGGCAAGAATTCGTTTCGAGTTACCGGAAAAATCCCAGAGGGTATTATCTAAATCGAAAATAATATGTTTAATCTCCAGCATATTAAAATTGTACGGGATGAAAATGTTTATCTAGCTTTTCAGCATTAAAACTATTTGCGGCATCTGCTATACTGCTGCTTACAGGAATAAATTTGTGGTTAAGTGCTGCAACAATTTTTTTATTCTCATAAAACACTTTCTTATTGGCAATTATGGCAGTTTGTTTGGTAACTGAAGGTTCTTGTCGCGTAAACAGTGCCTTTACCCATTCGAGTCGCCAAGCCATTCCCGATAACGTTTTGCCAGCTTTTACAGTTGGGCCAGTTACATTTAAATTTTTCGCAATGTTGGTTAAAAACACTTGGTAGTTTACATTTTCAGCATTTATAATGTAACGCTCACCACTAATATCACTTTCCATTAATTGATAAGCAATTTTTACTACATCGCGTACATCAACATAACCAGTAATACCTTCAGTATAATATTTAAATCCATTATTTACTGTCGTAAATAATTTACACGATCCGCTATCCCAATTACCAGCGCCGATAATTATTGAAGGATTAATTACAACCGCATTTAATCCTTCGGCTATTCCGCGCCACACTTCACGCTCGGCAAGAAATTTACTTATGGCATAATTGGATGTCAAGTTTTTTCTATCCCAGGGAGTTGCTTCTGTTACTACTTCTCCATCTTTACCAGATTTGCCAAGCGATGCTATTGAACTAACATGTACTAATTTTTTTATGCCGAAATCTAAAGACAGGTTAACGATATTTTCTGTGCCTTCAAAATTCACACGCATTAATAAATCGTGATTTTTTTTTGTGTAGGAAATAATGGCAGCGCAGTGATAAATTTTCTCAACACCTTGCATTGCCATTTCTAGGCTTGCCAAATCATTTATATCACCATCAACCCATTCAATTTTATCTTCAACATCTGCAATTAAACGCATATTGCTGTTGATTCGCTTTAAAGCGCGCACATTTGCTCCTTGCATTAATAAATACCTGCAGAGATAACTACCAACTAAACCATTTGCTCCTGTAACTAAAATCATTGTAAACCATGCTTTCCTCAATCTAGCAATATCAAATGTTGCTAAGGTTTAAAAATATGCATTTTATTTTGCTTTTATTATTTTGTTGTTTGAAGGCAATGCAATTTCACCGCCACTTACTGCAATTGCTGCCCCAGTTACTGCCGGTAAAAAATTAGGTTCATTGCGCAACCTCCTCACTCCCATTAAACACATTGCCAATGCTTCCTTGTATTGAATTAGTTGTTCAGATTCAATTACTATGCGAATTTGTGCCAATTTTTCGATATGACTAATTAATAATTTATTAAATGCACCACCACCAGTTACCAGCAATTTATAATGACCAGTTATAGCTAATTTGTGTTCATTAATTACTTTAGCAATTTGTTGACCTATATGAAATGTTGCTGTAGCCAGTTTATCGTTTAATGGTATAATTGATGCGGATAATCTTTCAGTAAAATATTTTCTCACAAAATGATTATCCAGCGATTTTGGATAGGGTTGATTATAATACGAGCTACTGTTTAGGTCTAACAATAGCTGCTCATCAACAATTCCTGCTGCCGCTAATTCGCCATCCTCATCATATTCAAGGCCAACTGTATTTGCTAAAAAATTAAGCAATTGATTGGCACCGCAAATATCGAAGCCAACTCTACCTTGCGGCGTTGCGAACGAAATATTCGCAATACCTCCAACATTTAAACAGGCACTATAATCGCTAAAAAACAATTCGTCGCACAATGGCACTAATGGAGCACCTTGACCACCTGCGTCGATATCAGCTTGCCTGAAATTAGTAATTGAGGTTATACCTGTTAAATGTGCAATTAATTCTCCTTTTCCAAGCTGACATGTTTTTCGTTGTGCGGGATAATGGAAAACAGTATGGCCATGCAATGCAATGCAATCAATTCTATTGAGGTTATTATTTTGTTTGAATAGGATAATTGCTTCGGCAACAAATTTTGAAAAAAAATCATTTTCTTGCGCATACTGTTGTTGTATATCTGGAATTATTTTCTTGAAAAACGATTTTAATTCGTCGGTATAATTAATAGTTGTGGCGGCAATAATTTTATATGAATTTATTGCTCCTAAACTGATATCACTATAAACAATATCGAGACCATCTAACGAACTCCCCGACATTACGCCGATAGTGTGATACCGATTAGTATTAATCATTAAAGCATTAATTTTTAAGGGTCAGCACGTAAGCGGAAACTTGATCAATTTCTTGAGGTGTAAGTTGGTGACTCCAGGCTGGCATAGCCTTTCTACCATTTATAATTACTTCTTTTATTTCAGTTAAAGAAAGTGCGGAAATTTTTAAATTGGCTGATCCGCTTAATCCCAAATCGCCTTTACTTCCATGGCATAGCCGGCAATATTTTGTAAAGACATCTTTACCGGGCGACGCTTCGGTTATGGCGACTGGATTTGGCGCAGAGCCTTCGTTACTATTACAACTTGTAATTGCAAACGCAGCTATGATAACAAAAAAAATAAGTAGCTTTTTCATTCTGAAAAAAATTCAGTACAAAGCTACTTATTCATGTATAAATATTCTTAAAATATTATCTTACGAGGATAATATTTCCTTGACGTTCTACTAAACCACCATCCATGTCGTAAGCGCGAATAAAGTAAACATAGGTTCCCATTTCGGCATCTTCATTATTTTCGATTTTCCCATTCCAACCAGTTGTAAGGTCGTTTGTAGAGAAAACAACTTCTCCCCAACGGTTATAAATTGTATATGCTTCGAGTTCAGAGATATCGTGGAAATACAAATTAATTATATCGTTAGACCCATCACTATTCGGTGAAAAAGCGTTAGGCACTTCAACAATTGGATAGTCTTCAACAAAAATGGTTACTTGGTCAGATTCTGTGCACCCGTCAGGGCTTGTAACAGTTAAGGTAAACGTTGTTGTTTGCTCCAATTCTACGGTTGGATTTGAAATGGTGTAATCAGAAAACGAAGCATACAGCCCAATTAGCACTGGTGTCCATTCAAATGTTCCCACGCCACTTCCGTCTAAACTAAATGTTTCTAAATATTCAACTGTTTGGTCTGGGCCGGCATCAGCAAACGGTAATTCGCCGATATAGATTTCCTGTGTGAGCGTATCAGAGCAGCCATTTGCCGAAAAAGCAATAAGTGTAACGGTATAAGTTCCGGGAGCTGTGTATAAGTGAAAAGGTTCGTCTTCGGTGCTGGTAGTGCCATCGCCAAAGTCCCAGCTATACGAACTTATTGTTCCTGTAGTAATAGTTGTTGTATTAATAAATTCAGCTTCAATATTTTGACAAACATCTTCAGCATTAAAGCTTACATCTGGACCTGGTTCTACAAGAATTTCATAGATAACGGTAGATTGGCATCCTTTATCGGTAACTACAGTTAACGCGACAGAGTATGTTCCACCGTCGGCATATTCGTGTTCAGGATTTTGAAGTGTAGATGTTGAACCATCTGCAAAGTTCCAATCCCAACTGATAATAATTCCAGCTTCGGTAGAGTTAGACAAATCGGTAAATATAACTGGTGTTCCTGAGCAACCAGCAGTATATTCATATTCTGCAGTTAGTGTATTATATAAATGTATTTCTGCAATTGCTGTATCGGCGCAAACAAAACCTGGGTTAACAATTAGCAGTACAAAATAAGTTCCAGTATCTGCGTAAACATGCGTAGGGTCTTCTACGGTAGAAGTTGCACCATCGCCAAATTGCCATTCATAAGATTCGCCGCCTACGCTGAAATTATCAAAGATCACGGTGAAATCAGAACAGTTTAAATAAACATCTTCAGGCGTAGTGTCATCAAATACAATATCATCAATATCCATTTGAGCAATAATAGCGGGAGTACAGGTAACAACGTTAAATTGGAAATCACGAATATGATCACCTAACCAAACGCCATCACGATATTCTTTACAAACAACCCCAACAACATATCTACCTTCAGAAAGGGCAGTTCCAGTAAGGAAACCAGTTTCTGCATCTATATTAAATGCGGGTAGTCCATCAACAGGATAAAATTCGTCGAAGCCAGCAACCCAGCTCACTCCGCCATAAGGTGGCGGTGAAGCAATTGTTGGTGCAGGATCAAATGCAGAAGCACCGATATATGGCCAAAAGAAAAAGTATGCTAATGAATCACCGTCAGGGTCAGTTGCAGAGTGGTCGAATACAATTGCATCATCAACACAAATTACGGTTGGTGGTAAGTCGTTAAATAATGGTGAATTATTACATTCAACATCAGCATTTGGTGGAATTTCTTGGGTATAAGTTGCTCCAACGTCATCTGGTGTTTCTATGTTTACGATGCCCGCGTTACGGCAGCAACGCTGGTAAACAAGTAAATAACCAACGTCTGAAGCAGCGAGTGTTATCGTCTTAGTATAAATTGCCTGTTCAACACATACATCGTCAGGAGCATCTAAACAAGGGTTATCTGATTCTGCAGGTACATCAGTTATAGCGGGTGCATTTAATGTGAAATTGGTTACATAAGTACCAGTTTGGGTATACACCGACATATAAGCTGGGTTGTCGAAGGGCGTAAAACTCGTGCAGTCGCGATATAAAATCAGCGTAACAAGATATTGATTTACTCCGACACATTCGTAGGTGATTTCACCACCAATAATGTGCGATGCCTTAGTCTGGCTTATGAAAGCGATAAAAGGGATGAGGAGAAAGAGCCTTAAATTTTTCATTAGTTATTTAGGTTATAAGCGATAAAAATAAACATTTTAAACTATCTTAACAAAGTTACGCTACCACTCAGCGATTGAAGTATTCCATCACATTCGGTGGTAATTCTAAAAATATAGGAGCCAATCTCCTGTTCTATGCCATTACCGTCGGTTCCGTCCCATCCATTTTCAAGATTGTTTGTTTGAAAAATAAGAGCGCCCCAGCGATTATAAATATCCATTCCAACTAAATTGTCGTCGCCATCAGTAATAAATCTAAACTTATCGTTAATGCCATCACCGTTAGGTGAAAAAGCGTTTATAGTTATAAAATGGAAGCAATCGGGAATAATGTAAACTAAGGCTGTATCAATAGTTGAGCATCCCGATTCATCGGTACCCGTTAAAATATATTGAGTTGTTTCGTTTGGCAATGCAATTGGGTTTGGAATAAATGCATCAGTAAGTCCTGCATCAGGCGACCAAACATAGGTGAAACCGCCAGTAGCGAACATTTGCACTGGATTTCCGCTGTAAACGATTGTATCTGGACCAGCAATTACATTTGGAGCAGGCAGCACATTAACTGTTACAAAAGCGGTATCAGCGGAGCAAATATTGGATACAATTACGGAATAAATGGTACTTTCGGTTGGATATACAAAAGGGTCAGCAACAAATGCATCTGAAATGTTTGATGCTGGGAACCATTCGTATGCATCGCCGCCATCGGCAAATAGCTGAATGCTATCTCCTTCACAAATTACAACATCTAATAGAGGAGTAGCTGTTACAGGCTCTGGGACAAATATTGAATCAGTTAAAGTATCGGTGCAACCTTTATCGCTAGTAACAATTAGCGTAAAAAGATAAACGCCAGCGGTATCAAAAAAGTAATCGAATGATGGTGTATTATAAACGTCGCCATTCGGCGTATACCATTCAAAATCTACAATTTCGTTTCCTGCAATTATAACTGAATTACTATTTAGTGTTCCTACGCTATTTACACAGGCATTATCTGCACTAAAAAAAGCAAACGGCAGCGGATAAATAGTAATGGTATCATATATTTCTGCCACGCAACCATAACTATTGGTTACGGTAAAAATGAGCATATAATTACCAGGTTCTTCGTAGGCATAGGTCGGATTTTGCTCAGAACTTCCCCATCCATCGCCATAATTCCATTGCCAGGTTGTAATTGTGCCATAAGTGCTTGTAGAAATATCGCTAAACAGCACTTCGTCCATAGCACAAGTATTATCGAAATCGAGTGCTACAATTAATTCAGGATAAACTAAAACATCGATATAAATTGTATCTGAACAGTCTTGCCCCGGAAATGCTATCAACATAACGCTATACGTTCCAGAATCAGGAAAAGTGTAAACAGGCAGTTCTTCGGTGCTTGTATCGGTAGTGATGCCATCAACGCCGAAATCCCAATAAAATTCATCGGTACCATAGCTGCCGTTTTCGAATTCAACTGTATAACTATCACAATTTCTAATCACGTTAGGAGCTATTGCCGCCACGGTAGGTTCGCAATCGGTAACATTAAATTGGAAATCGCGATAGTGCGTTCCAATTAATACACCAGCGCGATATTCTTGTACGGCAACGCCAACTACAAATTGTCCAAGCATTGATGGTGTTCCTTCTAACCAGCCAGTGGCAGCATTAAGTGTAAATGCGGGGTCTGATGCAATTGGATAACTTTCGCTGAATGGCGGTAGAAAATTAATTTCATCAAAAGGAGGCGCTGGAGCTGGATCTGGGTCTGGAAATGCTGCACTTGCGCCTGTGAAAGTGGTAAAAAATTCATAAACAAGTTCATCGCCATCTGGGTCAGTTGCAACATGGTCGAATTCAAAAGGAAAACCAACACAAATAGCAATTGGCGGACGATTAGAAAACCTTGGACCTGAATTTACAATTTCAGCTGGATCGGGGATATGTGTGCTATAGGTAGCACCTGTATTCATTGGGTCTACCATGTTGATAATTGTAGAATTTCGGCAGCAGCGTTGATACACTAAGTCGTAACCGCCTGCACTTGGTGGCAAATTGACAGTTGCGGTAAATATTGCTTCCTGCACACACAAATCGGTAAATAAAGTAATACAGGGACTATTTATAGATGCATCTAATAAATCGGCACCTGGAAAGTTAATATTGAGGGTGTTAATCAAGACACCAGCGGAATTATAAATATAAATCTGCAAAGGGTCGTCGTATTCAGCTGCCTCCGCTGCAGAGCAGTCGCGGTAAAGCTTTAGGGTAATATCAAAATTATTCCCCGTAGAGCGCGTGTAATACATTTCACCACCAATTATATGAAATGCAAACACACTTTGTGTTAAACAAAGTAACAGACAGGTATATAATATTTTTTTCAGAGGCATACCAAATGTTAAAGTTACAGTAAGTATATGGTAATATGGCTCACAATTGTGTCATATAAGGGTATAGACGTAAATTTTAGATAAATGGTTTACCACTTAAATTATTTGAGAAATTATATCTTAGTGCGGTTTTACGATAGGTTAATCAAGTTTTTAAATTTTATAGTTTCAATTATGAGAAAAATTCTGTTTTCAATTTTAACTGGTTTATTTGCGCTTTCAAGCTTTGCACAGAGCACATTTCCTGTAAATGGCGTATTTGATGAACGCGATAAAGCATTTGCATTTACCAATGCTACATTGGTTGTAGATGCTGCAACAACTATTTTAAATGGAACGTTGGTAATTCGTGATGGAAAAATTATTGACGCAGGTATTGGCATATTAATTCCAAAAGATGCCGTTGTTGTTGATTTATTAGGCAAATATATTTATCCTTCCTTTATTGATTTATATGCTGGCTATGGTATACCAGCAAAACTAAATCCACCGAAAGAAAGAGGCCCGCAAATGTTAAATAACAATGAGCAAGCAACAAATTGGAACCAAGCAGTTACACCAGAATTTAATGCCTTTAGTTTATTTCAACCTGATACTTCGGCCTCAAGAAAATGGAGAAGTATTGGATTCGGCGCTGTGGTAACACATCGGCAAGATGGCATTGCAAGAGGAACAGGTGCATTGGTTTTTATGGGTGATGATGTTGCAGGCAAAATGTTAATTAAAGAAAACGTAACTGCACATTATTCGCTGCGCAAAGGAAGTTCAACACAAGATTATCCATCATCGCAAATGGGTAGTATTGCTTTATTGCGACAAACATTTTATGATGCCGATTGGTATTTTAAGGGTGGAAATAAAATTGAAAAAAATATTTCTTTAGCAGCTATCAACAACAATAAAGTATTAGTGCAAATATTTGACACACAAGAAAAATTAGAAATATTAAGAGCTGATAAAATTGGTGAAGAATTTGGGATACAATTTGTAATGAAAGGAAGTGGAACAGAGTATCAACGCATTGCTGAAATAAAAAACACTGGTGCTACATTAATTATCCCTCTTAATTACCCAAAAACACCTGATGTAAGTGACCCTTACGATGCTGAATTATTAAGCATTGCCGATTTAAAACATTGGGAAATGGCAGCAGCCAATTGTGCGATGCTCGAAAAAGCTGGTATCACATTTTGCTTAACAGCAGAAGGACTTGAAAACAAAGATGATTTTTTAATAAACTTGCGCAAGGCAGTAAAATACGGCCTTTCAGAAACAACTGCGCTTAACGCATTAACACAAATACCTGCGCAAACTATTAATGCACAAAATGAAATGGGCTCGATTACCAAAGGTAAAGCAGCAAACTTTATTATAACAACGGGTAATATTTTTAATGAAGAAACTATCATCAACGAAAATTGGGTAAACGGTCAGCAATATATTGTTCATCCAATTACCGTGGATGTTCGTGGTATTTACAAATTAACTATTGACAATCGCGTTTACGGATTATTAATTAGCGGTAAAGTAAATGCTCCAGAATATTCAGTAATAAAAAATACGGATACCATTAAAGCAATTGGTTTAATTAATGCTGAAACAGTTCAATTATCATTTAATGACGGTAAAGAAATAATCAGGCTAAGCGGCTGGGAAAACAATAAACAATTTGGTGGTCAAGGCCAAATTGATGCGAGGTGGATTGATTGGCAAGCTGAGTTTACCAATGTTTATGCTGAAAAACCGCCTCCTAAAAAAGAAGACAGTATTTTTATTGGTGAAACCATATATCCATTTACGGCATTTGGTTATACTGCAGCACCAAAACAGCAAGAAATATTAATTACCAACACAACGATTTGGACTAACGAAAAAGAAGGCATATTAAAAAATTATGATGTACTTATTTCTAACGGTAAAATATTAAAAGTTGGCAAAAGTATTTCAGCAAAAAACGCTTTGGTTATTGATGGTACTAATAAACATCTTACCGCTGGAATAATAGATGAACATTCGCATATAGCAGTAACATCTGGTGTAAATGAAGGAACACAATCGAGCAGTGCAGAGGTGCGCATTGGCGATGTAATTAATTGTGATGATGTAAATATTTATCGTCAATTGAGTGGCGGCGTTACGAGTTCGCACATTTTACATGGCTCTGCGAATGCAGTGGGTGGACAAACACAACTCATTAAATTAAGATGGGGACTTGCACCTGAAGCAATGAAATTTGAAGGTAGCGATGGATTTATAAAATTCGCATTAGGTGAAAACGTAAAACAATCGAATTGGGGAGATGACAATACGAGTCGTTTTCCGCAAACACGTATGGGTGTAGAGCAAGTTTACGAAGATATATTTACTCGTGCCGAAGAATATATAGCTGCTAAAAAGAACACGAACGAGCTTGTGCGCATAGACCTCGACTTAGAAGCCATTGCAGAAATTTTAGAAGAAAAACGATTTATCACTTGCCATAGTTATGTGCAAAGTGAAATTAATATGCTTATAAAAGTTGCAGAAAGACATGACTTTACAGTTAACACCTTTACCCATATTTTGGAAGGTTATAAAGTTGCCGATAAAATGAAACAGCATGGTTCGGGCGCATCCAGTTTTTCAGATTGGTGGGCATATAAATATGAGGTAGCAGAAGCAATTCCGCAAAACCCAACAATTATGCATGAAGAAGGCATTGTAACAGCAATAAATTCTGACGATCCAGAAATGGCAAGAAGACTGAATCAAGAAGCTGCAAAATCGATAAAATATGGTGGTATGAGTGAAGAAAACGCTTTAAAAATGGTGACACTTAACCCTGCAAAATTATTGCATATCGACAATCGTGTTGGTAGTATTAAAGAAGGCAAGGATGCCGATGTTGTTTTATGGAATAATAATCCACTTAGTATTTATGCCATTGCAGAAAAAACAATTGTGGATGGAATATTATATTACGATTACGCACAACAAGGTGCAATTCTTGAAAGTGCTGCCAAAGAAAGAATACGCATTATTGGGAAGATGTTGGCAGAAAAAAACAGTGGTGCTGCGGTTGTGCCAATTGTAGGTAAAGAAAACAGAGAATATGATTGCGAAGATGTTGGTGATTATGTAAAATAATCAAATACAGCTATAAAATAACAGTACAAAAATAATTTGCGAAAGCAATAAAAGATATTAAAAATGAATAAACTAAAAATCTTATCAATTCTATTTCTGCTTTTAACTGGAATAGTGCGCGGGCAGCAAGTTCCTGTTGTTATTTCGAATGCTACGATACATGTTGGTGATGGCAGTGTGATAAATAACGGTATGGTAATGTTCAAAAACGGCAAACTAACATACGTTGGCATAAATAAAGAAAGTGGTTACGACGAAAATACCGCATCGTTAATTGATGGAACTGGAAAGCATGTTTATCCTGGACTTATTGGCATTGCTGCTGAATTAGGATTAATTGAAATTACGGCAGTGCGTTCAACACGCGATGCTTATGAAGTTGGCGTGTTTAATCCCAATATTCGATCATTAATTGCGTACAATACAGATTCAAAAGTTATACCAACATTACGAAGTAACGGTATACTTTTAGCCCAGGTTGTACCAGGTGGTGGCGTAATTAGCGGACAAAGCAGTATTATGAAATTATCTGGTTGGAACTGGGAAGATGCCGTAGTTGCAACAGATAAAGGCATGCACATGCAATGGCCTGAAGCATACGGATATAATTATTTTACTGAGACTTATGAATTAAGTAAAACTTATCTGAAAGAGGTAACTGATATTTATAATTTTGTGCAAGAAGCAAAGGCATATTGCAGCATTACTGAGCATAAAGAAAAAAACTTGCGTTTTGAAGCCATGCGTAAAGTATTTACACGCGATCAAAAAATGTTTATTAATGCAAACAGTGCAAAGTCGATAATTGGTGCAGTTGAATTTGGAAAAAAATTCGGTGTGCAAATTGTAATTGTAGGTGGCATGCAAAGTTATCGCGTAATTGATTTATTAAAAGAAAATAACATCCCCATAATATTGGAAACCACACATGAGTTACCGCAAATGAGTGGAGATCCAGTTGACTTAGTTTATAAATTACCCAGTATATTAACAAGAGCAGGAATTTTTTGCGGTTTAACCATCAGCAATGGTGGCGATAGTTATTGGAATTTGCGCAATTTGCCGTTTGTAGCCGGTTCAGCTGCTGCTTATGGTCTTACTACTGAAGAGGCATTGCAACTTATTACGTCTAACAACGCTAAAATACTTGGAATAGACACTGATTACGGCACGCTTACAGAAGGCAAAAGCGCAACGCTGTTTGTGAGCACAGGCGATGCATTAGATATGAAAACGAGCGTGTTAACGAATATCTTTATTAATGGCGAACGCATAAAAGTTGAAAACTGGCAAGATGAATTGAGTAAAAAATATGAAATAAAATATGGTATTGAAGTGAGATAAGTGATTTTCACCTTTCAATTAATTTACGCAACAGTTTACCACATAATAGCACTTAAAAGGACGCAAATGCTATCCATCTTGAGCATTATTCGCTACTTTCATCATATAAATGTGCAATTTGATTAACTTTGCACCTCATTTCTTGGAGAGATGTCCGAGTGGTTTAAGGAGCACGCCTGGAAAGTGTGTATACCTCTAAAGGGTATCGAGGGTTCGAATCCCTCTTTCTCCGCAAAAAAATTATTTATAATGGTACGACGGGTTCCCTGCCCGATCGCGACGAATGGAGCAGGCGGGGAATCCCTCTTTCTCCGCAAAAAAATTATTTATAATGGTAC
>Ga0105046_10012582_pt1 | contig 13127 bp, 13 predicted proteins | sample MAT03_FD_78385 | JGI IMG/M metagenome (GOLD analysis project Ga0105046, IMG submission 78385) | Freshwater microbial communities from Lake Fryxell liftoff mats and glacier meltwater in Antarctica - MAT-03 (megahit assembly) | ecosystem: Environmental > Aquatic > Freshwater > Ice > Liftoff... | reverse complement strand
TCACGGAGGTGAGGATACGGGGCCGCCCGCATCGGGCAACCTAGGAAATCAGGCTTTCGTCGCCCGAAATTGTGATCGGAACGGTGGTATTTGCAATATTCCCCACGATTTTTGCCATCTTGGGGATTTTCTCCTTGGAAAGCTAGGGGAAAGTTGTCTAAGCTACGAACGAATGGATGGCACCGCGCCTATTGGCCGGGCGTCCGCCGGTGGCCTTGTGGCCGCCGACCCCCTCATATTCTTGGGAGATGGACATGGCGAAAGCCGCCGCGAAAGCCCCGAAGAAGGCGATGACGAAATCGGGCCTCCTTCAACACCTCGTCGATGGAACGGGCTTGAAAAAGTCCGAGATTGCCACAGCCTACGAACTGCTCGTAGAAGCGGTGGGCAAGGAACTCAAGAAGAGCGGCGTGTTCACGCTGCCCGGCATCGCTCGTTTGAAGTTGAAGCGAGTTCCGGCGTACAAGGGTGGCGAAAAGAAGGTGATGCCCGCCACCGGGCTCGAATACACGACCAAGCCGAAGGCCGCTCACAACAAAGTGAAAGCATTCCCGGTGAAGGCCCTCAAAGACATGTTGGCCTAAACGATCCTTCCGCGATGCGAGCGAAAAAGCCCATTCGCAGTGGCGGGTGGGCTTTTTTCGTGGATACCCGAACGGGAATTGCCAATAAGATTCCTACAGCTAACACGCTCCCGCCACGGATGCCGCGCGATATGGAAACCGAAACCGCTCCCCCGGTTTATACGAGTGCGGATGACGCTGCGATGCGCGAGCGCTTGCAGAGGCTCGAAATCTTGGTGGCGAATCTGCAAGCTCCCACCGGCGCACCCGCCGGGTTCGCCCCGAACGTTCCCGCACCGTTGGTGTTGCTTTCCACCGCCGCCGAGGCGACGCGGCGAAACTGGCTCGATTGGACGATCATCCGCGAGTTGCGGTTCATCGCATTCATGTACTTGGATTCCCGCTACCGCCTCAGCCGCGTGGGGCAATTCGGCATCCCCGGCGTGTTTCTCGCCGCCTTGCTCAATTACTTGGTGCTGAACTATCTCATCATCACCATCCCCCTGCTGACGCAATTGATCGAACGCGCGATCCTGCTCGCCCTCGGCATGGTCTTGTACGTGCTCTTGCTGCGAGAAGGGGCACGCTACCGCAACGTGTTAGAATACTTGGGTCAACACCACCATTAGGAAGCTTCGACATGATCCGCCTCGGTGTGAATATCGACCATGTGGCCACGGTGCGGCAAGCCCGGCGAACCTACGAACCCGATCCGGTGGCCGCGGCCTTCCTCGCCACGCTCGGCGGCGCCGATGGCATCACGATCCACTTGCGCGAAGACCGCAGGCACATCCAAGACCGGGACGTTCACATCCTGCGGCAAACCGTGCATACTCGGTTGAACCTCGAAATGAGCGTGGCCGAGGAGATCGTCGCACTCGCGGTGCAAGTGAAACCGGACGAAGCGACACTTGTACCCGAGAAGCGTGAAGAACTCACCACCGAAGGGGGCCTCGATGTCGCCGCGAATATGGCTTCCGTGAAAGCGGCCACTGCTAAACTGGCGGCCGCCGGGATCGTGGTTTCGCTCTTCATCGATCCCAGCATCGAGCAAGTGGAAATGGCCAAAGCGGTGGGTGCCCACGCCATCGAATTCCACACGGGAACTTATGCCGATGCCCGCGGTGCCGCAATCGGGGAGGAGTTGGCGAAGCTCGCGGCGGCCACGGCCCACGCGAAAGCCCGCGGCTTGCACGTTCACATGGGGCACGGTTTGAACTACGATAATGTCGCGGCGATCGTACGGATTCCGGGCGTGGAGGAATTGAACATCGGCCACAGTATCGTCAGTCGGGCGGTGCTCGTCGGCATGGAACGGGCGGTGAAGGATATGAAAGAGGCAATGGCTTTGCATTTCCCGAACGCCCGGCCCCGCGTAAGCTAATCCCCCGGGGCCTTAGCTCAATGGTCAGAGCAGAGAACTCATAATTCTTTGGTTCAGGGTTCGAATCCCTGAGGCCCCATTAAAACGAATCGATGCATTCGGTTGCAGAGGGTTGCGAATTGGCGGGAACGATCCAGCGAGATTTGTAGCCCTCTAAGCTCTGTTGGACTTGATATTCCCGATATCGGCCGGATCGCGGGATATCGTTATCCTCTCTCCATGTTCGACGATCTCGATAGCTACCTGATCCTGACGTTCTCGGCTTAGCAATTCCAATGGGCGAGGCGGGGGTCGAACCCGCACGATTTTTAGGTCGGAGGATTTTAAGTCCTCTGCGTCTGCCATTCCGCCACTCGCCCGTGGCATCCATCTTCCGCCGAATCGACCGGTTCGGCAAGTGCTAGTGCATATGCTCAAAGTTCGCTGGGCAGCTCTGCGAGTGAATTCAGACCGAAATGTTGGAGAAACCGTTTGGTAGTGGCGAAGAGTTGCGGCCGACCCAAGGAAGCATGCCTCCCAGCGCTACGCACCAAACCCCGAGCCAAGAGCACTTTGATCGCCTCGACCGAGGCCACGCCTCGGATCGCTTCCACCTCCGCCCGAGTGATCGGTTGCTTCCGAGCTATGACCACCAAGGTTTCGAGCAGGTTCGCGGGCAAAGCATGATGGGCAGGGATTTGTTTCAGTCGCACCAGCCAAGGTGTCGTCTCGGTTCCCGTTCGCAGAAGGAAACCCCCGGCGATGGCATCGAGGGAAAATCCGGAATCGTCGAGCCGGTAGAGTTCGCGCAATTCTTCGATTCGTTCGAGGACTTCCGCCGGGAAACATTGCAGCGTCTCGGCGAGTTTTGAAGGATTTAACGGTTCTGCGGATTGAAACAGGTAGGCCTCGAGCCGTGCGAGTATGTTGCTTCGCACCCCAGCTGCGGATGGCAAATCTCGGAGTATCGGGGGAATCGCAAAACGCAAGCTATTCCATTTTATACCGTTAGGCCGAGTCGACCATACTCGGCGTGCGGAAATACCACTGCGATTTCTTGCTAGCTTCATCCTTCGTTTATCTCGAATTGTTGGAATCTGGCATAGTGCAGTTAAACTGTAGCGATTGTGTCGAGTATTTCTGTGAAACTCGGCAATTGAGGCAAAGTGGGCTTGAAAGATACGCTTTCATCGATTTCTTTTTCGTTCGTTGGGAATCTATCGGGTATACTGAGGAGAAGAGCCATGGAATGCCGCCGAAACTTCACGGTGGGAGAACGCCCGCCATCCGAATTGCAAATTGACCGCAACCCGTTTCCGCGAGTGCTCTTATGATGCCTCAGATATTGCTCGATGAACGGATCCACCGCCTCCGGGACGAAGACGCTCCCCGGGCGACCACCCCCCACGAAGACGACTACTCGAACGGGCCGGACGATGCCCTCGGGTTGTACCTTCGCCAGATGGGATCGATCCGGCTCCTCACCAAGGCCCAAGAAATCGAGTTGGCCAAGCGTTTAGAAAAGGCCCGCAACCGTTTTCGGCGAGCCGCTTTATTCTGCGCCCACGTTGTCGGTCGTGGGCTCCGGCAATTCGAGCGGATTCGCAGCGGCCAAGCCACCATCGATCCGGCAATCGATGTCTTCTCCAACGAAGCGTTGCGATTGAGCCGAGAGCAAATTCTCGCCCGGCTGCCCTTCCACCTGCCGTTGATCGAAAAACTCTTGCGGAAGGAATCTTTTCGTTTCGCCGAGGGCCCCGGTAATAATCCCTCGGCTTGGAAGCGTGCCCGATTCCACCGCCTTCGCAAGATGATGCGGCTGATGTGCGAACTTTCGCCACGGATCGATTCCGTGGAACGTTGGGTCGATGAATTGCTCGATCACGCCGACGAAATGGGTACCTATGTGAAGAAGGGTGATCCCAGCGCCCTCAAGGATGCCCAAGATAAAATCCACCTGACCTACCAAGAACTGATCGCCTATTTGCGAGTGTTGCGTCGTCGCCGGGCCGCGTACCAGAAGGTACGCCGGGAACTCGCCGAGGCGAATCTCCGCCTCGTGGTCAGCATCGCCAAGAACTACCGCAATCGCGGCTTGCCCTTCTCCGATCTCATTCAAGAAGGAAACCGCGGCCTGATGCGGGCCGTGGATAAATACGAATACGTGTTGGGCTTCAAGTTCGGCACCTATGCCACATGGTGGATTCGCCAAGGCGTGCAACGTTCGCTCGCCGATCACGCCCGTACGGTTCGGGTGCCCTGCCATCAAATCGGCCTGCTCGCCAAGATCGAACGGAAGCGTTTGGAACTCGGCGGCGAACTCGGTCGGGAACCGACCCAGGAAGAACTCGCCTTCGCGCTCGGCATCACGGAAGCCGAAACCCGATCCCTCCGGGCAGTCGGTCGCCAACCGGTGAGCTTGCACGATCCCGTCGGCGGCGAAGGCGAACGCGCCCTCGAAGATTTCCTCAGCGACCGCGGCATCACGACGCCCGGTGAGAACTTCGATTCGCTCTTACTCAAAGAGCGCATTCACGAAGTGCTGAAATCGTTGGCCCCCCGCGAACGCGAAGTGATCGAACTCCGCTTCGGCCTCGCCGACGGAACCCCGAAAACCCTCGATGAAGTCGCCCGCATCTACGGCATCACGCGGGAACGCATCCGCCAAATCGAATCGCGCGGCTTGCTGAAACTCCGCCAACCCACCCGGAGGGATCGCCTCGAATCCTTCTCGGATTCGACACTCCCCAACGGGAAATAGCATCGATAGAAAAAGAAGTGTTCACGGGAACCGTTCGCGCGTTCAAACAGCGTTCTACATTCCGTCCTTTTACTACTGTCACGATGAATGGTAGTCGACATGAAATCGATCACAACGACGTGATCGTCGTTCGCTATGGAGTTGCCATCTTTGCTGCCCCGGGTGGTATCCCGGTGATATTCGATTACGGCAGCGTGGAACAAGTCGTCGGGATCTCGCCAATTCCGAATTAGGTGTGTGAACTCACCTCCCAAAGTGAATACCCGAGGAATTTTCGATGCTCGCAATCTCTCGGCGTTCGTGGCTCGGCAGTACCGGTGCGATCCTCGCCGGGTCGGCGGCACTTTCGGCAAAGGAAACTCCCAAGCCCGCGGAACCGTTCCGGTTTTGCCTGAACACCAGCACGATCCGTATCGGCGAAGGCAACTGGGGAAAGTCGCGGCCGCTCGTGGAATCGATTGCCATTGCCTCCAAAGCTGGTTACTCGGCCATTGAGCCTTGGATATCCGAGATCGACGAATTCACCAAATCGGGTGGCACACACAAAGACTTGGGCAAGCGCATCGCGGATGCCGGGTTGGCCGTGCCCAACGCCATCGGCTTCGCCGAGTGGGTGGTGGACGATCCGGAACGCCGCAAGAAAGGGTTGGAGCAAGCCAAGCAGGACATGGCGAAGGTACTCGAAATCGGCGGCAATCAGATCGCCGCACCCCCAACCGGAGCGACCGGCGGAGCCAGCCGACGCGACGATCCCAAGTTCAGCGAACCGGTGAATGCGATCACCGCGGCGGAACGCTACCAAGCACTCCTCGACCTTGGCAAAAGCTCGGGGGTGCGACCCATTGTGGAAGTGTGGGGCTTCTCGAAAAGCCTGAGCCGCTTGGGCGAAACCGTTCTCTGCGCCATGGAATGCGGCCGTGCCGGCGGGGCCGTGCTCCCGGATGTGTATCACTTGTACAAAGGTGGCTCCGATTTCGAGGGGCTGAAGTTGCTGGCTGCCGGGAGTATCGGCATCTTCCATGTGAACGATTATCCGAAGCTCGAACGGGCGAAGATCACCGATCAGGACCGCGTCTACCCCGGCGATGGCGTCGCCCCACTCAAAGGCATTTTCGCAACGCTGAGAGCGATGAACTATTCGGGGTACCTCTCGCTGGAGCTCTTCAACCGGGAATACTGGAAACAGGATCCGAACGAAGTGGCCAAGACTGGCTTGGCGAAATTGAAGGCGGCAGTCTCCGTTTGAAATTACTCGTCGCCGCTTGACATCCCGCACCGTTTTGAAACACATTGTTACCGGCAGGAAGCGCGCGGCCGGAAGAAGCCCAAGCCCAAGTGCCGACGCGGCTTCACGTCCTCGGCCGAGAAGTCGAGGAGGTTCGTCTTCACCGCGAACTCCTTGGCCGCTTGGCCGCCTGCGACGCTGCCGAACAGCGTCTTGTAGGCGATGGACGGGTGGCAGATCGTGGGGTTTTTGCGACCCGGCCCTGCTGCAGACATGTCGTACACGATGCTCGTGGAGGGGTCTTTCGAGACGCCGAGGCAGATGTTCGTGAACAATCCGCCGAGTTTCTTGCCGAGCGCCCAGTCCACAGTCGCGGCGGGCACAGTGTTGTTCATCGCCATGAACGCACCGAGGGCCGACCACGCCTTGGAGTGTCCGCCCGCGGATTCATCGGCACCGGGGCAATTGGCGCAGGTGCCGGACACGCCTTGCAGGATCGTCACTTTGCTTTTGCACCTCTCGACCGCGGCCATCGACGGGTGGATCTTCCGCTCGCCGATGGCTTCGATGGTCTGCCCTTTCCGCCGGTCGTGGTTCAACAGCGGGAAATCGACGGGGTTGATTTCCGACGCCGGGCAGCCGTTCGGCAGCATCACGAACAGGTAGCGCGTCGGCTTCTCCGAACTTCCGGCGGCTTGGGCCTCGAGTTGCCGGATGAGCGGGTCGAGGACGACGGCCCCGGCCCCGAGGGTGAGGCCTTTGAGCAGTGATCGGCGGGTGGTGAGCATGGGGCGAAACTCCGGGGAGCTATAAGTTCTGGTGTGGTTGTTAAGGTTTCTTGGGGACGGCGCCGACGATGTCTTTATCGTTAGGGAACAGGGCGGCGGCGATCGTTCGCATCGGGTTATGTTTATCGTCGCGGAAACCGCCGTTAGAGCAGGCTTCGAATCACCGTAGCGGTTCGCACGGTTCCGTACATCCGGGAAATCATTTCAAGTCCGCAGATGACGCGGATGCCACGCAGATGAAACAGGATCGGAGAAAACAACAACCCGACCGGTTCCCAAGTCTGCGGCCACACATCGGATCGTGCGTGGAGAAGAACCTCTGCGATATTGTGAAGACCGCTTTAGCCCGGCTTACGCTGGCGGCATCGCTCGGAGCAGTACCGGACTTGCTCCCAATCGCGTGCCCATTTCTTGCGCCAAGCGAATGGCCGGCCGCACGCCGCACAGATCTTGGTTGGCCGGTCGCCCGGCGTCTTTGTTTGAGGCATCGCGTCACCGGGTGTAGAGCGGGGATTCAATTCTGAGTGGCGGAAGTCGCCAGACTTCCGGAACCAACTTAGCCGGAAGTCTGGCGACTTCCGCTACAAGAATTTGAAATCTACTTCAGCTGTGGAGTCGGGCCAGGAACGCATCCGCAACCTTGTGGTGTTCGTCCATCTTGTCACCGAGTTTGTCCTTCATCTTCACCATCATTGCCATTCGTGGGTTCGCCGCGAAGAAGTCCGCGTGGCGATCCACGAATCGCCAGTACAAGGCATCCCAAATCGCGCACCACGGCCCCTTCTTGAAGTCGCTCATTTTCAGCACATAGCTCGATCCGCTGATGTACGGCTTCGTCGTCATCCGTCCGCCGTCGGCGTGCTGGCTCATGCCGTACACGTTCGGCACCATGACCCAATCGTAGGCGTCGATGAATAGTTCCATGAACCAGCGGTACACATCGTCCGGTGCGATGTCACACAACAACATGAAGTTGCCGAGGATCATGAGCCGTTCGATGTGGTGACAGTACCCGGTGTCCAGCACCGCTTGGATCGCGTGGTCGACAGGGGCGATGCCCGTCGTGCCGTTGTAGAACCCGGGCGGAATGGGCCGAGTGTGCCCCCAGTAGTTGCGTGTCCGCTGCTCCCGGCCATGAGTCAGATACACCAGACGAACGAATTCTCGCCAGCCGATCACTTGGCGGAGGAACCCCTCGATCGAGTTCAGCGGCACCCGGCCATCGTAACGCAACGCGGCATCGACCACCTCCTGTGGCGCGAGCAGGCCGACGTTGAGCACCGGCGTAAGGACGGAGTGGAACAGCACGCGATCGCGGGTCGAAATGGCGTCCTCGTACGCCCCGAAGTCGGCGAACCGCCGATCCAAGAACTCGGCCAACCACGCCCGGGCTTCGGTGGTCGAGGTGGGGTAGTGCAACGTCTCATCGCGGCCGGGCGATTCGGGGAAGTGCTTGCGGACATACCGACGGGCCTCGCGGACGAACTCATTGTCGGGCGGTGGCGTCGGAACCGGCGGGCGGACGTTCTTTGGGAGCTTCTTCCGGTTGTCGGCGTCGAAGCTCCACTTGCCGTCGCGCGGCTTGCCCTCCGGAGTGAGGAGGACGCCCAGCCGTTTCCGCTGGCGGATATAGAAGTCGGTGAAGTGCAATTTCTTTTTCCCCGCAACGAACGCCTCGATCTCCGCGGCCGGGGTCAGAAAGTGCGGGTCGGGCAAGAGCGTCATTGCCACCCCGCCGGCTGCGCACGCGGCGCGGAGCTTCGAGCACAACCGGTCGTCGCACGGGTCGACCACGCGGATCGCTTGGCACTTCGCGGCCTTGACGAGTTCAACGATATCGCCCGAGTCGTTCAACTGGTGTGCGTCGATATATCGGGCTTTGGGGAAGACCTCGCGGGCATACCGCTTCATCGTCGCCCGGTGCAGCATCAGCTTCTGCTTATGGAAGGCGTATTGGCGGAAGAACAGCGGATCTTCCACCAAGAATACCACGTCGGCCCCGGCCACGGCCGGATGCGGCTGGAAGAGTTGGTGCGGGTAGACTAGTGCGGCGGTAAGCATACGTGTCACTCAGAAACGATTTCGAGAGAATAGTAGTCATCGGGCGAGTCTTATCGTTGAAAGAGTGCATAGGGGCGTGTCGGTGGACTCGGGGAGCAATCCAAATTCAAAGCCCATTCGCCGAAAAATACTCCCGAGCACCGGAAGTAATCGATGAGCGTGCGAAAATGGAGTAAAATTCTCTTCTCCCGCAGGGTTTCAAAACAAGTCGCGGAGTTCGTCATGCAGTCGCCTCTCTCACTTCTCGTCGTCGTGATGTTGGGCTCGAGTGTACCGGCTCATGCCGCCGAACCTGAAGCACCGAAGAAGGATTTGCCTCTCGCGGGAAAAGTCTTTTCGGTGGCCGGGCGAACGGCATTCCTCATTCCTGCGAAAGCCGATCCCACCAAGAAAACTCGGCCTTGGGTTTGGTATGCCCCGACCCTACCGAATCTCCCCGCCAAAGAAGAAAAGTGGATGTTCGAGAAATTCCTCGAAGCGGGGATCTCCGTCGCGGGAATCGATGCGGGGGAATCGTACGGCAGCCCGAGGGGGAATAAACTCTTCACCGCTTTTCATTCCGAGATGACAGATTCCCTTGGCTATTCGGCAAAACCGGTGCTTCTGGGCCGAAGCCGCGGTGGGCTGATGACGCTTTCCTGGGCCGCCGCGAACCCCGATAAAGTTGCGGGCTTCGCTGGAATTTACCCAGTTTGCAACTTGGCGAGCTACCCCGGTGTTGCGAAAGCCGCCGGGGAGTACGCCATGAAACCCGAGGAATTGCAGGCGAAATTGAAGGAGTTCAATCCGGTTGATCGCCTCGCTCCGCTCGCCAAAGCGGGTGTGCCGCTCTTCGCCATTCACGGCGATGTCGATAAACTCGTGCCGCTAGATGCAAATTCGGGCCTCATGAAAGAGCGTTACGCGGCTCTCGGGGGAAGAATGGAACTGATGGTTCCGAAGGGGCAAGGCCACAACATGTGGTCGGGCTTCTTCCAATGCCAAGAATTAGTGAACTTCGTCGCAAACTGTTGTAGCCCCGGCGTTGCTCTCCAATCGCCACTGAATTATCAGGTCGTCCAACGCTCGACGAAAGAAAAGGGAACTATTGCAATCCGCGGTCATTGCAGCGATTCCAGCGGGATGCCAGTGACGATTGAAACGCGGCTTGCGATCGAGGGTCAGCGCGAGCACGCCGCGAAATGGGTCGAGAAAGTCACCCCGTGGCTGGAACAACAATTCCGATGAAGTGATGCTCCGATTGAATCTGCGAAAGCTTTCGATGGTATGGGGATTCTCCAAAAACAAGGACTCGTTATGTTGCTCCGCGAGTTGGTCGGCGGCGATCCGCCCCACACCTGCAAACTCACCTTTATCGATGATCCGAGCGGGTACGGGCATCGGGTGATGGACGGTGAACGTGTGGTGGAGCACGTTTTGACAACGAAAAAAGACTTCGATAATGCTGTGGCGGAGAGGGTCGCCGAGGGATTTGCCGAGACCGAACGTTCGCTCACCCGGCGGATATTCGCCACGGCGGATCAGTTCTGGATCGTGATGCTGGACGGAGACACCGTGCGTGTTCAATTCGGCGGTATCCGTGTGAACTGGCGGGAGTCGTCGGGGCAATCGAGGGCGAGGGAGTTCCGGGATCGCGACCGGGCCGTTGCCGCTTATCACAAGGCTATCGCGGAGAAGCGGGCGGGCGGATACCGCGAGAAGTACGTTCGGAAGGTGACTATCGCCGAGCCGCCACCGGCACCCAAGAAAACGGGCAAGAAGAAATCGCGATAACCGGTGAGATGAATGTGTAGGATGACCTGTGAACCTCCCCACGTTTGACGGACAATGAGTTAAGGGTGTATTCTCTCACTGAGGAGACCACCCATGTCGAAGTCCAAGTTGAAAACCCGTCGCACATTCACCCGCGACTACATGTGCACGTTCTGCGCTAAATGGTAGAAATTCAGCCCCAATTCGCCCAAAACGAGGCTCTGGCCCCGACAGGGGTTGGGCGATACCCCAATTCTGACCCACCAAGGGAGATAGCGTCAGAAGAATTTGCCAGACCCGTGTCTGCCAATTCCATCCTGACAACCGAACACGTTAGGCACTATACTTCGCCGCAACCGTTTCATTCAACTTCAAACCCAAGCCGGGTTCGCCACTCACTACGAGTTGGCCGTTCTCAAACTTCGGGCCACCTTCGAACACCTCGGCGAACCAATCGACGTATTCGCACATGCGGCCGTAAACCACTCCTGCCGCGAGGTGCGAGCCGATCTCGGGCAAGCGCACCGGGTAGATCGCAATGTGCCTGAGTTCAGCGGCGGCCGCGACTTTGCGGGCCGGGGTGATGCCACCCAAACGCAAGGGATCGATGCGGATGGCGGAGATACCGCCGCGTTCGAGCAGGGGCAGGAAGTTCTCGGGCCGATCGAAGTTAGCACCCACGGAAAGGCCGACGTCCAAGCGATCGATCAACCGTTGCAGGTCGCTGTGATCGTGGGGGTTGAGCGGATCGTTGAAGCCGTCCAACCCGAATTCGTCGGTGCCGATGCTGCCGAGCCATACGGCCGAGGCGAAATCGTAACGCCCCCCGGCAGAGATTTCGAACCACGCCCCATCGGGGATTTCTTCGCGGAGTTGACGGAGCCGTTCGGCATCGAGTTCCGGATCGAGCGTGCCCACTTCGATCTGCACCCCGGCGGCGCCGTAATCGAGCGCGGCGTTGGTTTCCTTCACCGCTTGCTTGACGCCGAGGGCGGGCGTCGCGGTATCCGTTACGATGGCCTTCAACTTGGTGCGGTAGCCGCCGAGGAGTTGATACAGCGGCAACCCCGCCGATTTCCCCTTCAAATCCCAGAGTGCGAAATCGACCGCGGCATAGGCCCGTGCGGCAGCCCCGGCGAAGCCGAGGGTTTCAAGCTCGGCCGCGGCCTTCAAAAAAAGCCATTCCGAAGCGAGTGCATTTTGTCCCGTGATAACGGGCGCTATCACTTCATCGAGGATCGAACGGATGGCGGTGCCGCCGCCGAAGGAGTAAGTGAAGCCGAGGCCGGTGAGAGTGCCATCGGTGATGACGCGGACGATGACCAAATCGACCGTGTTCGCCGAGCGCGGATCTTGGGAGACGGGCAAGGCAACGGGCCGCTTGAGTGGCACGCAGAGAAGTTCGGTTTCGAGGCGGAGAATCTTCATGCTGTTGATTTAGGAATGTTTTGTTGGGGGAGTACGAAATTGGCCGGTAGATCTCGCGGATGAAACGCGGATGAAACCGGATCAAAACAATTACTCTTCACCCGATAGATTTTTTGATCATCTTGATCTGCGTGGGGTCTGCGTTATCTGCGGGCCAATTATTTGTCATTCTCCCAGGTATGCCGCGCGGATGCGCGGATCGTTCAAAAGAACGTCGGCTTTGTCCGTGAAGGTGATGCGACCGGTTTCGAGAACGTAACCGCGGTGGGCAACCTTCAAAGCCATGCGGGCATTCTGTTCGACCAACAGAACGGACATCCCCTGTTTGTTCAAGTCGCGGATCGTCTCGAAGATTTGCACCACGATTTGCGGAGCCAAGCCCAGCGAAGGTTCATCCAACAGCAGCAACTTCGGCCGTGCCATCAGGGCGCGGGCGATGGCGAGCATCTGCTGTTGGCCGCCGGAGAGCAAGCCGCCCGCCTGACTTTTGCGTTCCTTCAAGATCGGGAACATGGCGAACATCTTCTCGATATCGTCCGCGATGGCGGGTTTGTCGGAGCGGGTGAACGCCCCCATTTGCAGATTTTCCAGCACGCTGAGGCGGGGGAAAATCTTTCGACCTTCCGGCGATTGTGCCAACCCGAGTTTGACGATCTCGTGGGCCGGTTTACTGTTCAACGGTTGGCCGTCGAACGTCACGGTGCCGCCACGAACCTTCACCACGCCCGATACGGTCATCAGCGTCGTGGTTTTTCCGGCACCGTTGGCACCGATCAATGCGACGATCTCCCCGGCATCCACGTGAATGGAAAGCTCGTGCAGCACGTCGATGGGGCCGTAGCCCGCCCGGAGTTTGTCCACGGAAAGCAGCACGTTAGCTCACCTCTTCTTTGCCGAGGTAAGCTTCGATTACCTTGGGGTTGTCCTTGATCTCCGCGGGAGTGCCCTCGGCAATTTTGACTCCGTAATCGAGCACCGCGATGCGATCCGAGATTCCCATCACGAGGTTCATATGGTGTTCGATCAGCAGCACGGTGATGCCGCGGTCACGGATTTTGCGGATCAGTTCCATGAGGTTCGCGGTTTCGCTGGGGTTCATCCCCGCGGCGGGTTCATCGAGCAGGAGCAGTTTCGGCTCGGTGGCGACGGCCCGAGCGATCTCGAGCCGGCGTTGGTCGCCGTAGGG
>Ga0105046_10012581_pt1 | contig 13128 bp, 8 predicted proteins | sample MAT03_FD_78385 | JGI IMG/M metagenome (GOLD analysis project Ga0105046, IMG submission 78385) | Freshwater microbial communities from Lake Fryxell liftoff mats and glacier meltwater in Antarctica - MAT-03 (megahit assembly) | ecosystem: Environmental > Aquatic > Freshwater > Ice > Liftoff... | reverse complement strand
TCACCGACGTGATGATCGCGCACTTCTGAGCGTAGGGAGCGCACGCACGGTTAGCCATCGCCCGGAGTAGTCGGCCGGTACAACGCGTCGCGTCAGGGTCCGCACCCGTTGACCGCCCACAGGCACCATGACCTCGACGTCGACCGGCGCCATGGAGGTAAGGCCGATATGCACCGGCATGTCACTCTGCGCGTCGTAGCCGGAGCCCGCGTCCACCCAGCGGGTGGCCAACAGGCGTTTCGTGCCGCTCGCGAACACCCGTACTTCCGCGCCGGCACACGTGGCGCGGCCATCGGCATTCACGACACGAATCTGCAGCGACCGTTTGGCCGATACGGTCGGGAGCACGTTGCGCAGCATCGGGTGCGATGCCTCGGCGCGTGAACCGGCGAGCGCCAGATCCAATGCCCCGTCGCCGTCCACATCGGCCCACTGCACGCCGTGACTCGCGGTCAGCGCGAGCACGTTGCCTGGTGTTCGATCCACGAACGTCCCCGCCGACTGTATGAACAGATAATCACGAAAACTCTCGGTCGACGAGACAGTTCCGTTCACGTACAGGTCAAGCATGCCGTCGTGATCGATGTCCGCCAAGGCACAGGTGTCGTATCGCCCGTCAATCGCCAGCCCCCATTCCTTACTCACGTCGCGAAAACTGCCATCCGCGGCGCCCACGAACACCCCGTTGGCACCATAGTTCGCGGCAATGATGTCGGCGACGCCGTCGTTGTTGATGTCCGCGACGCAGGGGCGAACGGTCCCTTGTGTCGCCGCACCAGCCGCGCGACCGCCCCACGCCAGCCCGCTGGCCGCTGCCACATCACTGAAGTGCCCGTTGTCGTTGCGAAAGAATCCGTTGGCGTCGCCGTCCTGATTCGCGACATACAGATCGAGATCGCCGTCCTGCTGATAGTCAAACCATACGGCACCAACGCTCTTGCGTGTGTCGGCGAGGCCGAGCTCGGCGGCCACGTCGGTAAAGCGACCGCTGGTGTTGCGGAAGAGCATGTTGGCGCGGTCACGGAAGGCGACGAACAGATCGAGATCGCCGTCGCCATCAACATCCACAAACGCGGGCTGACGAACGGCGCCACGGTCCATGATCAGGCCGCTGGCGGCCGTGATGTCGGTGAATCGCCCCTTGTCATTGCGATAGAGGCGCAGCACCGGCCCGGCGCCTGCGGCAAAGCCGACGAGCAAGTCGCTGTCCCCGTCAGCATCGAAGTCACTGAATGCGGCGGCGCGCGTCGCCCGCGCGTCGGCAACACCGGCGATGATCGCGACGTCACGAAAGACGCCGCGCGAGTTCTCATACAACCGGTTGGGTGTGCCGCCGAAGCCGACAAAGAGATCGAGATCCCCGTCGTTGTCGATGTCGGCGAACGCATTGGACAGCGCGCCGCCGGCGGCGAACAGCTCCGGCTGCACGGCGCTGAATGTCGGAAGGCCGCTGGATGACGGCTGCGTGCCGGCCGCGCCCCTGGCCCCGTTATCCCGGGCCATCCACCGCCGCTTGAGCGCGCCAAACGCCGCGAGCCGCTGCGTGGCCGACTCAATCATCACACGAGTGGCGGGCGCATCGCTGTCTTGCAACACGTCGATCACACTCTGATGCGCGGCACTCGCACCGCCAAAGCCCTGCGGGCCCGCAAACTCCGTGCGTCCTGCGCTACGCGCCTCGGCCGCCAGCGCTTGTGCTTCGCGCGCTGCGTCGTACAGTGACAGCGAGAGATCGTGCTGTTGCTTGAGTGCCGGCATCGTGGTCTTCACGCGCGGATCCATGCGTACCGTAAACGTTTGGCTCTGCGTGGCACCGTCTACCGTCAATCGCGCCGTGTAGGTGCCTGGCATCACCCACGGCCCTTCCGGCTCACACTTGGTGTTGTACGGCGTCGCGGAGATCGGGAGCGCACACTCGGCGCTCAGGCGCGCGTAGTGCAAGTCCCAGGTGAACCGCTGCAGCCCGGCTTTCGTGCTCGGTGCCACGGCTGGCCTGAACCAATACCACGGGGCATTGCCGGCATCCGTCGGCGCGGGCGTTGAGTCGGCGCTCGAGAAGCTGCGCACCACACGACCGCTGGCATTCAGAATCTCGAGTGTCACCCGCTGCGCATCACGCGACAGGACGTAATCGATCATTGCGCCGTCCGGCGGATTCTCGGCGCGCGGTTCGTCGGGCGGCACCGGCGTGTCGGTGTACATCGAGTACCGGACGCGCGTGGCGGTGGCAGGCTTGAACAGTGTGCTCGGCGCCGATGCGGCGGCCGCACTCCACTGACGCAACGCCGTGATGTTGTCCAGAATCCAGAAGCCGCGACCATGCGTGCCAACGGCGATGTCATCGTCCTTGATGATCAGGTCTCGGATCGAAATGGCCGGCATGTCGCCGCGCAGTGAGTGCCAATGATCGCCATCGTCGAGCGAGAACCAGACCTGGTGCTCACTGCCGGCGAACAGCAGCCCTTTCCGCACAGGATCTTCGCGCACCACGTTGATCGGGGCGTTTGTGTCGATCCCGTTCACAATTTCGGTCCAACTCTTGCCACCATCGCGTGTGCGATAGATATGCGGGCGGAGGTCATCAAGTCGGAGCGTGTTCACCGCCGCGTATGCACCATTCACGTTCGTGTGCGACGCATCCATGATCGAGATCTTCCACCACGGGCCGACTTGCGGCGGTGTGACGTTGGCCCACGTCGCGCCGCCGTTTCTGGTGATGTGGATCAGCCCGTCGTCGGTGCCAGCCCACACAGTATTCTCACTGACATAGCTCGGAGCGATGGTATACACCACGCCGCGGCGGCTTGGCGCTGCGTTCGGCGCGCTGCTGTATTTGCCCACGCTCGCTGGCACGGTCCACGTCTCCCGTGACAGGTCGTTGCTCAGGCGTTGCCACGTGGTGCCACCGTTCACCGTGCTCCAGACCACGTTCGTGCCGTAGTAGAGTTTGCGCGGGTTGATAGGCGAGAAGAGAATGGGCATGGTACGTATGCCGCGGAAATAGTCCGGTCCTCCGGCGGCACCGCCGCGCCCACGTCCGGCGTTCGGACTCACGTTTTGTGTTTGCCCGGTGCGGCGGTCAAAGCGCGATACGGTGCCGCCGTACACGATGTCCGGGTTCAGCGGGTCGGGCGCGACGTAGCTGTACTCGCTGGCCCCCACGGGTCGCCAATCGCGATAGGTAATGCTGCCGTCGTCACCGCGGCTGGACACGCACGCCGAGCCCGATTCCTGTTGACCACCGCACACGCGGTAGGGCCAGGCGTTGTCCGCCGTGACATGGTAGAACTGCGCCGTGCCTTGATTGTACCACGAGCTCCACGTCTCGCCGCCATTCACGGTGATGACGGCACCCTGGTCGGCAACCAAGAGCATTGTGGTAGGAATCAGTGGATTGATCCAGAGTCGTTGGTAATCGTCGCCGCCTGGCGCGCCACGCAGCGACTTCCACGATACGCCACCGTCGGTGCTCTTCCACGCGACGACGTTCATCGAATACACCGTGTTTTTGTCCGTCGGATCGACGGTGATCGCCGCGAAGTCATCGCCGCGTCCAAAGATCCGGCTATCGCTCGTTATCCGTGTCCATGTCGCGCCGGCATCATCACTGCGATACAGCCCACTCTTGGCGCCAGCCGTCGCCGTGACGTAGATCCGCGACGGATTACCGGGACTGATGCCAATGCCAATGCGACCGAGTCCATCGGCGGTCGTGGGCAATCCTCCGGCCAGCTGCGTCCACGTGGCACCGCCGTCTGTGCTCTTGAACAGTCCGGAGTTGGTGCCACTCCATGCCGCGTTCTCCCACGGCCCCTGTCGTGCTTCCCACAGGACCGCGTAGACCGTGTTGGGATCGTTCGGCGAGAGTACGACGTCGGCACCGCCGGTATTCTCGTCCTTGAACAGCACCCGTTCGAAGGTTCGACCGCCGTTGAGCGATCGATAGACGCCGCGCTCGCTGTTCGGACCGTACGGATGACCAAGCACGGCCACGAACAGGCGTTCCGGATTCGTCGGATCAATTGCAATGCGTGGAATCTGTTGTCCATCGCGAAGGCCCAGGTGCGTCCACGTCCGACCGGCATCGTTGGAGCGATACATCCCGTTGCCGGTCGAGAGATCGGGGCGCTGCAACCCCTCACCACTGCCTACGTACAGAATGTTCGGATCTGACGGAGCGACTTCGACCGCACCGATGGAGCCGGTGGATTGCGCATCGAAAATCGGCTTCCACGTGCGACCGGCATCGTTGGTCTTCCACACGCCGCCGTTCGTTGCCGCCATGTAGAACACGTTCGGTTGGCTTGGCACGCCTACCGCACTCTTGGTGCGGCCAGCGCGAAACGGTCCGATGTGTCGCCACCGCGGACCTTGCATCGCGTCCGTTGGGAAGGTGGATTGCGCGCTGCCGTCGGGGGGCAGGGCGAGGCCAGGCAGCGTAATGGCGCACAGGAGCGCGAGGTGAAACAGGCGACGAGTTCGAATCACGGTCAACTCGGGAAGAAGTACCGCAGCAGGAGCGAGAAGGACGGTTGCTCTCAATGTACGGCTGCGGGACCGGAGTCGCCCAGCGGCCCCTCCTACAGGTCGCCTTGCGACTCGTCGATCGGACGCAGTCCACCCAACGCGATCCACGTTCCCGATTGCTCGGCGCGCGCACGCTCGTAGATGAATCGCGCCGCCGCCACGTCTTCCACAGCAACGCCCAAAGATTTGAAGAGCGTACGGTCACTGTCGCTGACGCGTCCAGGGGATGGGTCGAGCACGAGATCGCCAAGTTCAGCAAGAATGTGCGCATCCGTGATGGCTCCTTCCTGACGCGGGATCAGGAAGTCGCCCGCTTCGTTCAGCGCGGATTCGCGACGGTCCACGAACAGACGGCTTTGTACCACCGCACGCGTGTCCAGTTCACGCGACGTCGGCATGGACGCACCGACCGCATTGATGTGCACGCCGGGCGCCAACCATTCTCCGCGCACGACCGGTTCGCGCGAGGCCGTTACTGTACAAATAACGTGCGCATCGCGAACAGCCTGTTCTGCGGACTCGCAGAGCTGCACCGTAAGCCCGAAACGTTTTAGTGCCCAACGAGAGAATGACGCGCAGCGCTCGGCACCGCGACTCCAGATCCGGACTTCAGATATCGGGCGCACCGCCAGCATGGCTTCGAGGTGCGTCATTGCTTGTACTCCAGCGCCGAGGATCGCTAGGCGAGACGCATTGGCGTTGGCCAAGAGTCGTGTCGCGAGTCCGGAAACAGCCGCGGTCCGAATGGCGGTCACGGAACTGGCGTCGATGATCGCCAACAGTCGACCATGTACGTCGTCGAAATAGAGCACAACGCCAATGTGCGAGTCGTAGGGCGTGGCGTCGTTGCGGGGGAACACCGTGATGACTTTTGCCCCAATCGCGGCCGGGCCGTGTTGTCCGCCGAGCACCGCGGGCATCACGGCGAAGGCACTTCGGCCGCCGCCCACGCGAAGCACCTGTCGAAGCGGAAGGAGTGCGTCGCCGCGGGACGTTGCCGCCAACGCGTCGGCCATGACGTCGATGCACGACGACATGGGCAGGAGCCGCTCAACGTCGGCGTGCGAGACGACGAGGGTTGGATTGGTCGTCATACCGAAGCAGACGTGCTCTGTGGTGCGGACGGCGCTCGGGGCGCAGCGCCCTCCCACATCCGAAAGCCACCCACGAACGCATTGGCGTTATCGCCGCGCAGCGCATGCTCGGGCAGTGTCTTCAACACTTTCGAATTGCCCCCACCCAGCACCACGGTATCGCACACCATCGCGGCGCGTAAATAGTTTGTGATCACGTGGACGCGACGTTCCCACACTTTTTTGCCCGCCCGTTCCAGTCCCGCGGAGCCCAGGTAGTACTCGTAGGTCGCTTTCCGAAAGGGCAGATGTCCAAGCTCAAGCGGCATCACCATCCCGTCGTGCACGACCGCCGAACCAAGTCCGGTGCCCAGTCCGAGAAACAACATCCGTCCGCCATCGTAGCTGCCAAGCGCTTGCATCGCGGCGTCGTTGATCAGTCGCACAGGTTTTCCAAACGCGGCACCAAAATCGTAGCCGACCCAACCGCCACCAAGATTCACGGGGTCATGCAAGAGCCCGTCAGCCACGACGGGCGTTGGCACGCCAATGGTGATCACATCATACTGCCAAAGGCTCGTGGCCGCCTTGACCGCTTCCACCATCTGTTGTGGCGTCAAGGAGGGGCCTGAATCGGTGCGGACGGACTCCGTTGCCCCGCTCGCCAGCATCTTGACGTGAGAGCCGCCGATATCGATCACGAGAATCTTCATTGCAGTTTGTTCCAGCCACCAACAGCCTGCGTCAGTCGGTCGGCAGCGGTTGGGCCCCAGCTCCCCGGTGCATACGACTCGGGCGTGCTGGGGCTGTTCAGAAGGGGTTCTACGACACGCCACGCCGCCTCAACCGCGTCCTGACGCGCAAACAAGGTTGCGTCGCCGCTCATGGCGTCACCGAGAAGGCGCTCGTAGGCGTCCATGTCATCATCGTCGCGCTGCCGTACTACGGAGAGTTCGGTCATCTTGCCGGTCATGCCGTCACCGGAACGCTTGGTACTGGCGCCGAGCGCGATGACCACATCGGGGCCCAAGCGGAAACGCACGTAGTTGCCCATAGACGGCGCCGCTTCCTGAAACACGACTTGTGGCGGCACCTTGTACTCCACGATCACTTCCGTGGCGGTGGTGGCGAGCGACTTGCCCGCGCGAATGTAAAAGGGCACACCAGCCCAACGCCAGGAGTCGATCTGCAGCTCGACCGCCGCGAACGTCGGAACGCGCGAATCGGGCGCGACGCCAACTTCACCTCGGTAACCGTCAACTTGACCAACCACTAACCCGTCAGTGCTCATTGGTCGAATGCTTCGCAGGACTTTGGCCTGCTCATCACGCAACGCTTCGTTGTACGAACTGCTTGGCGGTTCCATGGCCAAAAACCCCACGACCTGCAGCAAGTGATTCTGGATCACGTCGCGAATCACGCCCGCCTCTTCGTAAAACTTGCCACGCCCGTCCACGCCAAACGACTCAGCCATCGTGATCTGCACGTTCTCCACGTAGTTGCGATTCCACGTCGGCTCGAGAAATGCGTTGGCAAAACGGAAGTACAACAAGTTCTGGACGGCCTCCTTGCCCAGGTAGTGATCAATCCGGTAGATCGAGGATTCCGGGAACCGTGTGTGCAGCGTGGCATTGAGCGCCTGCGCCGACGCCAGATCTCGACCGAACGGTTTTTCGAGCACCACGCGCGCCCCCGCCACACAACTCGCCTCGGCAAGCCCTTCAACAACCGCCGAAAAGAGCGAAGGAGGAATCGCCAGGTAATGCAAGGGGCGCTTGGTATCGCCAAGCGCGACACGCAACCGATTGTAGGTGTCCGCGGCGCGGTAGTCGCCCTGCACATACGAGAGTGATGCCGCGAGCAGGGCGAAGGCCGATTCGTCAACACCACCTCCGTGGATGTTCACGCTTTCGCGCGCCCGGGCAATGAGTTGTTCCTGGCTCATCGCCGATGACGCAACACCAACAATGGGCACCGACAGATGCCCGCGTTTGGCCATACTGTGCAGCGCGGGGAAGATTTTCTTGAAAGCGAGATCGCCCGTAATGCCGAAGAACACCAACGCGTCCGAATGCTCACTCGTCGGCGGTGACTCGAGGCCCGTGATCTCGTTCGTGCTCACGGGACGGGTTTCTCGGTATGGCCGCCAAATTGATGCCGAAGCGCCGACAACAATCGGTTCTGAAAATCTGCGTGTCCCCGAGAGCCGAATCGCTCGAACAGCGACGCCGACAAGACGTGGACGGGAACGGCAAGATCGTTCGCCGCCGCTAACGCCCAGCGCCCTTCGCCGGAATCCGAGACGCGTCCGCTGTAGGCGTCGAGCGTGGGGTCGCCCGCGAACGCCTGGGCCGACAGATCGAGCAGCCACGACGGAATGACGCTGCCACGTCGCCACAGCTCAGCGATCTCGCCGATATCAAAATCGTACTGATAGTGTTCGGGATGGCGGAGCGGTGTGGTTTCGGCGTCGTGCGTCTGCGACGCCCGCCCGGCGTTGGCGTGGGCCAGCAGATTGAAGCCCTCGGCGTACGCCGCCATCATGCCGTACTCGATGGCGTTGTGCACCATCTTCACAAAGTGGCCCGCGCCGGCACCACCGCAGTGCAGGTAACCGTCGGCCGCGGTGCTTGTTGTATGGCTTGCCCTGCCCACTGTGGGCGGTGCGGAATGCGCGCCCGGTGCCAGCGTCGCAAAGACAGGCTGCAGATGGCGCACCGTTTCCTGCTCGCCGCCAATCATCAGGCAGTAACCGCGCTCCAACCCGAAAACGCCGCCGCTCACGCCGACGTCCACGTAATGCAAACCGGTGGCCGCCAGCCGCGATGCGCGCGCAATGTCGTCCTGAAACATGGAGTTCCCGCCGTCAATGACGATGTCACCCGGCGAGAGCATCGGCGTGAGTCGCGTGATCGCATCATCAACGAAGGCGGCAGGCACCATGATCCAGATGACGCGCGGTGTGGAGAGCGCCTGGACAAACGCCTCCTCGCTCGTCGCGCCAACGGCCCCGTCGGCCACCAGCGTGTGTACCGCTTCGGCTGAACGGTCATAGGCGACGCAGCGGTGCCCTGCACGCAGGAGGCGTCGAACCATGTTGGCACCCATACGACCCAGCCCTACCATCCCAATGTCCATGCGCTTCCCCGGAGAACTTGTGAGACGTAAACGGGATACCTCGTGGCACACGACCGCTGCCAACAGCGGTACTACGGGGAATCTGTGGCGCGTTCCCCCGTGGCGCAGTATGTATTGCACAATCTGTTCTCGAAACCCCGCTCAATGACACCGTCGTGACGCACTCCCGGACGATACGCATCGGTCCCACAGAGGCGCTGGTCGCCCACCTTGTTGAGCACCTCTGCCGCGTGGTAGAGGCCGCCGTCGCCTTGCGTGGGGTCTGTACGCTTGCGATTCCCGGCGGCTCGGTGGCCACCGCGGTGCTTCCAGTGCTCGCACAGCGCCAACTGCCCTGGCGCGCCGTCCACCTGTTCTGGTGTGACGAACGTGCGGTGCCGCTGGCCGATAGCGATTCCAACGGCGGAGCCGCGATGCGTCTCATCGCGCGTTCGCCGCTCGCCGAGCAGGCCACGTGGCATCTCATGCGCGGGGATGCCGCGGACCTGCGGCGGGCCGCAGTGGACTACGCGGCTGAGCTCGCGGTCGTCGCGGGGCGCCCGCCGGTATTGGACGTCGTGCTGTTAGGTGTTGGCGAAGACGGCCACGTGGCATCCCTCTTTCCAAGGCATGACACCGACACCGACACCGACACCGACAGCGACAGCGACACCGAACGCGAACAGACTGTACAACTCGTGACCAATGCGCCCAAAACGCCGCCCACACGACTCACGCTCTCCTTCCCAGTGTTGACGGCGGCCCGTGAAACGATCGTCATGGCGTTTGGGAGCTCCAAGTCGAGCGCGGTCCGTGCAGCGCTCGAGGAGTCCGACATGCGCTCCCCGCTTGCACGAATTGTTCGTGAATCCCTCACGCTGCTGCTGCTGCTTGACGGCCAGGCGGCACGTCAGCTTACCCACACCGTCACCCACACCGTCACACCCACAGGTGTGGAGCACATCGCATGAACGGCACGCCGCGCATGGCCCCGGGTTGGCCCGGTATAGAACCTCGCTGGACGTCGAGCGCCAAGAGCGCCGTCGGGACCGCGCTTGGCGATGGATCTCGCGTGTGGTTTACGGCCAGCCATGGCATCCTCAACGAGGTGTATTACCCGGAGGTCGACACGGCGTGCCTGCGTGACGCGGGACTTCTGGTCACGGCCGCCGACGGCTTCTTCTCTGAGGAAAAGCGCGACTGTAATCATGCGGTCGAGTGGATGGAGCCGGGTGTGCCGGCCTTCCGCATGGTGAACAGTTGCCGCTCGGGGCGATACGTGATTGAGAAGCGCACCTGCACCTCGCCCGAGTATGATGTGGTGCTGCAGCAGGTCACGTTCACGCCGCTGGTCGGCACACTCGACGACTACACACTGACGCTGGTGCTCAGTCCGCATCTGGGCAATCATGGTGCGGGGAACACCGGCTGGACCGGTCAGCATCGCGGTCACGATATGCTGTTTGCGCAGCGCCAATCGCTGGCGTTGGCGGTGGCGTGCAGTGCGCCGTTCACGCAGGGCACGGTGGGTTTTGTAGGCCCACACGACGCATGGCACGACGTGCGGGCGCATGGGTCGCTCACCAACATCTACGACCGCGCCGAGAACGGGAACATCGCGCTGGCGGCGCAAATAGACGCGCGCGCCGTCGGGGGGAGCTTCACCATCGCCATCGGCTTTGGTGCCGATCCGGAAATCGCCGCCCTCCACGCACGCGCGGCGCTCTTCGATTCTTTCGGCGACACAGAAGCACGCTACGCCCACGCCTGGCGCGCCTGGCAATCCCCGCTGCACGCCCTCGACGAACTGGCCAGCGACAGTGAACCGCATCTGTATCGCGCCAGCACCGCCGTCATGAAGTCGCACATGTCGATGAACAATGATGGTGGGGCGATCGCGAGTCTGTCGGTACCGTGGGGCTCAAGCAAAGGCGACGGCGATCTTGGTGGCTATCATCTGGTGTGGCCGCGCGACATGGTCGAAACGGCCGGCGGCCTGCTGGCGGCTGACGCGCATTTGGAGATGAAAGCGATGCTGCGGTTTCTCGCCGTCACGCAGGAAGCCAACGGGCGATGGCCACAGAACATGTGGCTCAATGGCGCTCCCTATTGGACGGGCTTGCAGCTGGACGAAGTGGCCTTCCCGATCCTCTTGGTTGACCACGCGCGGCGCGCACACGCCATCGATGTTGATGAAGTCGAACAATGTTGGGGGATGGTACAGCGGGCGGCGGTGTTTGTGGCGCTCCACGGTCCGGCCACCGATCAGGATCGATGGGAGGAAAACGCGGGCTACACGCCATTCACAATTGCTGTCGAAATCGCCGGCCTGCTGGCCGCTGCAGACTTGGCGGAGTTGGCTGGCGACGCTCGCCTCGCCTCATACCTTCGCGACACCGCCGACGACTGGAACGCCAGCATTGAGCACTGGATGTTCGCGGAAGGGTCGTGGCTTGCCGAACGACTTGGCGTGAGTGGCCACTATGTGCGCGTGGGCAGCGCATTGCCCGTCGACGCCGCGTCGCCAACCAACGCGTTGGTGCGTGTGAAGAATCGAGGCGCTGACGTCGCACCCATGCACGCCTCTGAGTTGATCAGCGTGGACGCGCTGGCGCTGGTACGGTTTGGCCTGCGATCCGCGCTGGATCCGCGAATGCTCGCGACGGTGCGGGTGATCGATGCCGTGCTGCAGACCGACACCGCCACCGGCCCCACGTGGCGTCGGTACAACGAAGACGGCTACGGTGAGCACGAGGATGGCCGCGCGTTCGACGGCACGGGGATCGGTCGCGGGTGGCCACTGCTGGCGGGAGAACGTGCACATTACGAGCTCGCGGCCGGTCGCCCGGACGCGGCGCGGGCACTGGCCACCGTCATGCGCGCGCAGGCCAACGCGGGCGGGATGTTGCCGGAACAAGTCTGGGATGCACCAGACATTGTGGCGCGCGAGCTGCGCAACGGAGGGCCAACGGGATCGGCCATGCCGCTGGTGTGGGCGCACGCGGAGTACGTGAAGCTCTTACGGTCGCTCAAGGATGGCGCGGTGTCCGATTGCCCGCCTCAGCCGCACGCGCGCTACGTGGTGCAGCAGAACACGCCGCGGGTGACGGCATGGAGCTTCTCGCATCAAGCGACGCGGCTGGCGCGAGGGCGTGTCTTGCGCATCGACGTCAAGGCGCCTGCACGAGTACGCTGGTCGAGCGATGCGTGGGCCACCTACGCGGAACACGACACTGACGAGCTGTCACATGGCCTGCATACAGTAGACCTTCCCACGAGCGCGCTTGTCGATGGAAGTCGGGTGCTCTTCACGTTGTACTGGCTTGACGCGAATCACTGGGAAGGTCGGGATTTCGGCATGACGGTCGTTCCGTAGCGCGGAGCACCGCAGCACGCGGTCAGTGCTCACGCACCGGCACCGCACGCGATGCCACCACACCAACATCCACCGCAACGATGCCGCCAATCATTCCAGACGCTGACAAGATCAAGGCGTTCGCCACGGACGCCGCATTCGAGCGATGGCTGAACACGCATCACGCGACAGAAACCGAATTGTGGTTGAAGATTCACAAAAAGCATTCCGGGCTCACCTCAATTTCCTACGCCGAAGCACTCGATGTGGCGCTCTGCTGGGGATGGATCGACGGGCTCAAGAAATCCTTCGACGAGCACTCGTTTCTGCAACGCGTCACGCCGCGCCAAAAGAAAAGCATCTGGAGTCAGGTGAATCGCGACCATGTTGCACGACTGATCGCCAGTGGACGCATGACACCGCACGGCCAACAGCAAGTAGATGCCGCCAAAGCCGACGGGCGTTGGGACGCCGCCTACGCGCCGATTCGCCACGCGTCACGTGACACCACACCACTGGATCTCCGCGCGGCCATCGAGGCGAACCCGCGTGCCCTGGCGACCTACCAGACGCTCGGCACCATGAACCTGTTTGCGCTCGCCTTTCGGACCAACAGCATGAAGACGGCAGCGGGGCGGGCACGGAAAATTCACGCGTTGGTCGCCATGCTCGCCAAGGGCGAAACGATTGTCCCGGAGCGGCTCAGCGGACGTTGATAGGAATCCGGAACGGGGTGTCGGCATCGAGCGTGCGGATCTCGAGCACCGCGCGCTGGGACCGCACCGGTCGCCACGTAAAGTCGTAGGTCTCGCCGACGCCGATCCGCGTCAGGTGCGCGGGCCGCTCGACGCGCAGGAGGGTTGGCAGGTCGGCACCATCCTTGGCGACAGGCGTCCAGCGCAGTGGGACGGAGTCGGTGTGGAGCAGCGCGTCAGCCCCTGACGCGGCATTCAGGTTGAGAAATCGCAAGCGATAGGTCGTGCCCGCGCGCAGTCGCATGGGCGCAAAGGTTCTCGCGCCGTTCAGCGTCGCACCGCGAGTCCCGTTTACCAGTGC